>OIZF01000018.1_pt1 | contig 105941 bp, 100 predicted proteins | sample 1588471 | NCBI WGS metagenome assembly OIZF01 (sample SAMN03283279) | human gut metagenome | biome: human-associated habitat; material: feces | host: Homo sapiens | place: Peru | collected 2012
TGTTTAAAGCCTCAAATGGTGCTTTAAATCAAAACTCTGTCGGAGTTAAAAAGCTCACTGACAAGGAAATGGCGCAGGTTAAGGGCGGAACATATATGTTTATTGAAAGACCATACATAGCTGGGCAATTTATCAGCACAAATAGGTATGGGCAAAGAGTATGGTATAAAGAGTATTATCTCATTATACCTACTCAAAACGATACGCCAGCTATGCACTCGTTTTTTAATTGGCTTACTACTGTTGACCCAGTAAATGAAATCGTTACCATAGAGGCGACTTATAATTTTGCGACAAGACAAGTAGAAAGCAAATTTGTTGTAGTTAATACGCAATCTAGGGTGCATAGATATAGCGTTATCAATCATCCCATTTCACAGCGTATTTACCAAACACATAGAGCTGAAGCTGAACGACAAATTTATCAAAATCGCTATAATGCACAATACTATTAGGATTTATAATAATGCTAGTTGCGATGCAAAATTTTTTTTGTGGCGTTGTAAATACCAACCAAAATGGAGTGAAAAATTTAACGCTTACAAGTAAAAATGGCACAACAAATAAAATGCCAAGTCAAACGACTGAATTTGAAAAAATGAGTCAGAATTTGTATGAGAATTTAAATGCAAATTCCACTCAACAAAGTGAAATTTTCACTCCAAACAGCACAAATTTAAGTTTGCAAAATTCAAATCATCGTTTTACAATGCTCGTAGAAAGTGAGAATGTAACAAGCATTATCAGTAGCCAAAGCGCAAATGGCGACACCATCATCGGTATGTGGAGTCCTATGATAAGAGAAAAAGGCGCACAAGAGACAAGTAGGTATTTGTCAAATTTAATCAACAGCAACAGCAAAGTTGCGCAAAAGCCCAGCAAAGCAGAGTTTGAAAGGGCTGTGAAAAATATCTCTGCCTTGATGAACGAGCTTAAAAATTTCGTGCGTAGCGAGCAAGGATACAGCCAGCTGAGCGTGGATTTGCAGTATCTTGCACCTGATGATTATGAGCGCACACTTTATGAAAGTATGCAAACAAGCTCTAATAATAACTATGATAGCCTATGGATGGGAGCGCAAATCTTTTTTGATTTCTTAAATGACAAGGTAGGTGGCTTGCCAAAAGATGAGATAAACGCCTATATATCGACTATCCAAGCTTATCTTGTCGCTACAAAATTAAACGCAAACGAGTTAAAACTGACTCAAAACAGCTTAAATTTTAACAGCGAAAATTTAAAATTAAATTCAAATGACAGCCTTTTGAAAGAGCTTTTAAAGAGTGTTTGAAAGGCATTTAAATAGGAATTTGGAATGAAATTTGCTTGCAAATTTGCAAAAAATTTAGTTTTTAAAAAAAGCAAAATTCAAAAAAGGTAACAAGCGATGAATAGCATTTTTTCTACGCAAAATGAGGCAAATTCCATAGCTCAAATTGCTCTTACAAAAAAGCAGCAGCAAGAGAACAGCGGAGCTAAATTTGGTAATGTTTTGTTTGAAAAACAGCTGACAAAATTAAGTGATTTATCAAACGCAAACACAATGCTTTTAGCAAAATCGAGCCTTACAGCAGAGCAAACGCCCATAAATACTGACAATTTAAATGCCCAAAACAACCTTTTTGTGCTCAAATTCAGCACAAATCAAAGTGTTTCAAAGACTAATGATATACTCTTATCGTTGCTTGCTAGTGTCAATGAAAACACCGCAAATCCAACGCTTTATGGGTATAGTGTCGATAGTAAAGGCTTTATGGGACTTGATTTTAATCTCGCTGCTGGTTTGCCACAAGACTTTAAAATCCATTCAAGCACGCTTGAAGCAGTGTATAATACCATCTCGCAAGATTATGTCAATAAACTCACAGCCGAGTATTATAATCAGTCGTCATTTTTTGATAATATCGATATAGCCGCTATTTTTAAGCGTTCTTATAGTGTTTTTTCTCAAATTGCTAACATAAGTTTCGGAGATAAAACAAGTTTTAGCGAGGCTGATTTAGCGGCATTGCCAAAGGGTTATAGCGATGATGATTTTTATGAGTATTTAAAAAAGGACAAGGCAAATCCCAGAGTTACTGCTATTTACAAAGATGAGCAAAGCTTAGCTGAGGCTCGCAAACTCGGGCAAGAGCTTTTTGAAAATTCTATCGAAGTGATAATACCTACCCGTGAGCTGAATTGGGTGCAAAATGTTAAGACAGATACTCAAAATGGCAGTCTATTTAACCCCGATATGTCTATGTATAAAGACGGCGAGAACTACACGCTTGAAGCACTTTTTGTAGGCTCTATGAAAGTTAATTTAGCCCCTAATGTTAGTGGCTCGCAAACACAAATCAATCCTTACATAGAAATTATGGAAAAGCTTATCCAAAAAGAAGGTGAAAGGATAAGTTTAACACTTGTAACTTTGGATAAAATAGCAAGTGGTGAAGTTGATTTTATGCAAATTTTAAAAGCAGCTTTGGAAAAAGGCTTGTTTGATGCAGGTATTTATGCTCAGCAACAAGGTAGAAATTTAGCCAAAATGAGTAATCCCACAGAGATAGAAAATTTTTGGAACGAATTTGACACCGCTAGGGAAAACGGCTATAAACCGAACAAAAGCATAGGCACAGCGTTTATCAACAACCTTTATAAAGAATTTATGCCACAAATTCAAGCCCTTTACGCGAAATACGGGGTGTAAAGATAAATTTAATGAAATTTTTTATATTCCTTTTTCTCTTTGTAAGTTTAATATGGGCTGAATTTTGCTTGAATTTAACGGCGAATTTAAACCACACAATAAGCCCTTGAAAAAGGGCTTATCTCATAATGATAAAAAATGTATTAAAAATTCAAAAAATGTAAAAATAAAAGATAATTTAAGTTTAATTTAAGTTTATTTTGTTATAATGATGACATAAATTATTTCCAAAGGAGTAAAAATGAAAAGATTGCTTTTCGTTGTGGCTGGCTTACTTGTAAGTCTAAATTTAGCTTATGCTAATGATTTGTTGTTTAAAGCCTCAAATGGTGCTTTAAATCAAAACTCTGTCGGAGTTAAAAAGCTCACTGACAAGGAAATGGCGCAGGTTAAGGGCGGGCTAGAGCTTTCCTATTTTTTTGAACCAAATGGGCATTATGGCAGTGAGATTGGACTAATCGATAGAAATGGCAGAGTGCTTTCGTATTCTGTAAATTATATCGTAAGTTTGGAAGAGCACGAAGAGAAAAATCAAAAAATTGAAGGCTACGGACCGGGAACAGCAAGAACAAACTATTGGTTTTTTAAGAATCTTGCAGATGCTTCAAAAAATGAATATCCTGTGATATATATTAACTACAATGGTTCTACTGGAAATATAAGTGCGATATTCGGGGTATTAAATGTGGGAACAAAAGTTTTTAGAAGAGTGGATACTCCATTGTCTAACGCCATACTTTCTAGACACGGATATGACGCCGCTTATTATGCAATCAACAAAGATATGATTGATTACTTCAACATAAGGCGTTTTAGGTATAAATAATGATGAATGTTTTAAATGCGCAAAATCATCAAACAAATTCCGTTCAAAACAGCACCACTTCAAAGGGTGCTGTTTCTTTTAGTGAAAGATTTAATGAATTAGCAAAGGGCAAGAATTATGTGATATTTCTTAGTGGCGATTTTAAGGCAAGGGTGTCTCGTCAAGTTTCACAAACTTATAGTGTAAATGAAAAAATTTCGCAAGATAAATACGAAAAATCCGTTCAATTTATCATTAACAAAATGCAAGATATTTTAAATAAAATGAGTGAAGATAGCCAAACTTACGAACTAGCTAATAAGTTGTATGGTAATTTTTTACATAGGTTAAACCCAGAACCATTTGTTCTTTTGGAAACGGGGGTTAATCAATTTAAACTCACAGATATACAAGCACCAAGAAATGTTTTTGTAGAATTTCATAAAAATAAAAGTATTCAAGCATTGCAATCTAATGACTATAAGGCAAGTGATGAATTAGCAAAACTTAAAGATAGTATAGGACGATATGAAGCAAGTTTAAAACAAATAGCCGTTCAAGGTATGGAATTTTTTTCTACTTTTGAAAGTGAATTTAGCCAAAGTGAAATACAAGAAATCATTGCTGAACTAGCAACTATCAAAGCATATAATAACTATGAAGCCCATAACATCACGCTTTCGGACGGCTCGATTGTCTCGTGGGAGTATGATATAAACGGACAAATGGTAATAAAAATCAACGAATTTGATAAAAACACAGCCCTTAAAAATGCCGATATGTTGTTTGCTGAAATGGAAAATTTTAAAACTTTACTTGATATGTTTAAGCAAAAAGAAAATTTAAACAGCACAAATTTGAATTCAAATGAAAATTCAAATACAAATTTGAATTCCAACAAAACAAATTCAAATAAATTTAATTCAACCGACAACTTTTTAAAAGCCCTTTTAAACAGCGTTTCAAACGATGAAAAATCGCCCACAAAGTTAAGTGTATAAAATTCAATGAAAATTTTTCTCTTTTCTTTGCTCTTTATAAGTTTAATGTGGGCTGAATTTAAAGCTAAATCTGTCCAAGAACTTAAAAACACAAATTTTGTTCGTCAAAATTATGAAGAATCTTGCGGTGCGGCAAGCCTTGCAAATGTGCTGAATTTCTACTCTTTTAAGCAGTTTGGCGAAAAAGAAATTTTAGAGTTTTTGCGGCAAAAAACCGATATGCTTTCTTTTGCTGAACTTAAAAGTGTGGCGATGAAAATGGGCTATGAAAGTGAGGGATTTTTGCTTGAAAGGGCGCATTTAAACGAGATAAGCACACCTTTGCTTGTAAAAATAGAAAACGACCCTCGTTTTCCGCATTTTGTGGTGGTGTTAAATCAAAAAGGCGACTTCGTGCGGATTTTAGACCCAAATTTTGGTGCTTACACAGCGTCTAAAAAAGAGTTTTTTTCCGTGTGGGACAAGGATAAAAAAGGTGGATACGCTCTCATCATCTTGCCAAAGGACTTTCAAGGCTTTAAGGGCGAAAAGACACACTTTTTTAGCACGCATTTGCTTGATAAAATCAAAGTGAGATTTTAAGGCTTGTTTGATGAAAAAAATTCTTGCGCTTTTTATCTTTTTTACTTGCGCTTTTGGCTCTGACCCCATAAGTTTTGACAGCCTTTTTAAAAAGCAAATCGGTTTAAGAAGTATCACAAGTTTGGAGTATTTAAGCAGTGGCAATGCGGATTTTTATAATTCAAAGCCTTATGTGTCGGTATTTAATGACGGCAAAAACTACCTTGATAACAAGCAAATCAGTTTGCGCCAAACGCTGATTTATTCGCTCACTCAAAGCTTTGATTTACTCTTAAACGCCAAAGCAACTTACATAAGAAGCGACATAGAAGAAGGCGGACTTTTAAGGGCTACAACTTACAGCATTGAACAAAGAGCAAATTTTGACAGCGTAGGCGTAGGCATAATATATAGCTTTGGTAGTTTAGGCTCTTTTATACCACAAATTTCACTGAATTTAGGTGCATTTGAGCGGGTGCGCTTTGATGGAGCGATAAAAAATTTCAGTGCAAAAAACGCCAGCGCACAAGTGAGTTTTAAAACTTACAGCGACCCGCTTATACTTTCTTTGTATGTGGGTTTTGGCTACAATGATAACTTAAAATTTAACGGCAACTCCGTGAATTTTGGCAACGCTTACTATGGGGGCTTTGACGGCTCTATCATTTTAAGCCCCAAAGTTTCCCTTGATATAGGCTTTCAGCAAAGCTACCAAGAAGCGAGCAAATACAACGGCAGACAATACACAGGCAACTACTCAATCCCCACTGTATCGCTAGGTTTTTCATATAGCTTTGATGATAACACGGCTATATCGCTCTTTGGCACAGGTTCAGGCTCAAATTCAGCTCCCAGCTCGATATTTGGTGTGAGTTTGTGGAAAAAGTTTTAGCAAATTTAGCTCGAATTTTGCTTGAATTTACGGATAAATTTAAGCGCAAGGTTTAGCAAGCGTGAAATTTTAAGCTTTAAATTTTGCAAAATTTAAGCCACACAATAAGCCCTTGAAAAGGGCTTATTGTGCTTTCAAAGCCTAAATTTAAGCCTTGTTTGTAGTGTGTGAGTTTAAATTTAACCCACAATCCCAAAGTAAAATATCGCTCCGATAACCACAGGCACGATGAATTTCACATAATAAAACCAAATTTTTATCCACTTGCTTTTGATTTTGCCCCCGTTGCTAAGCTCGTTTATCGCCTCATCTTTCATCACCCAGCCCACATAAACGCAGCACAAAAAGGCTGTAAGCACGAAAAGCACATTGCCACTGATGAAATCAAAGCTGTCAAAAATGTTTTTCGCGCCCACGATTTTAATGTCGCGCCAAGCCCCATAAGCAAGTATGCAGGGCAGATTTCCTAGCACAAAAATTCCGCCCAAAGTTAAATTTATGGCTGTGTTTTTGCTAAGCTTAAATTTTTCCTCCAAAACGCTGATGATGACTTGATATATCGGCAGGCTCGTGGTGAGTGCGGCTACAAGCAACAAAACGAAAAAAAGCGCACACACAAAAGTGCCAAATTTCACATACGAAAAGGCGATGGGCAGGGTTTCAAAGACGAGCGATGGACCCTTATCGGGCGATAGCCCCGCACTAAATAAGGCTGGAAATATCATAAAGCCCGCTAAAATGGCTATCAGCGTGTTTAAAACGCCTGTGTAAGTGGCTGTTTTGATGAGATTTTCGTCCTTTTTTAGGTGCGATGAAAGCGTTATCATCACGCCAAAGCCCAAAGATAGGGCGAAAAAGACTTGTCCTAGCACATCAATGAGTAGTTTTGGCGTGATTTTGTTAAAATCAGGGCTTAAATAAAATTTCACACCCTCCAAAGCCCCGTCCAAGCTTAGGTTGCGAATGATGACGATGATGAGACACAAAAAAAGCAAGGGCATAAGGAATTTCACCGCCTTTTCTATGCCGTTGATGATACCTTTTTTCAAAATGACATAATTTAAAAGCACGAAAAGTGCCGTGAAAATGCCGATGAAAAGCGGGTTATGCTCGATATTTTGCGCGTAAAATTCGCTGGTGTATTCTTTGCTGACGGGGCTTGAAAGGTTGAAATCCCCAAAGATGAGATTGTAAATATACACCAAAACCCAGCCGCCAAGCACCATATAATAAGCCATTATGCCAAAGCTACCCAAAAGCCCCAAATAGCCAACTCCGCGCCACGCCTTGCTTTCGCTTGAATTTGCTTTTAAATTCGGGGCTGAATTTAATTTTTTTGCGTTTGCTGAATTTGCCTTTAAATTCGCCGCTAAATTTTGAGATAACTTTTCATTTAAATGTGAATTTTTGCCCAAATCCTGCGCTAAATTTGGCGCGAAAGCATCGACACTATTTTTTTGCGCCCGCCGTCCGATGACATTTTCAACCAAAATCACGGGGATTCCTATGGCTATCATCGCCACGCAAAAGACCAGCACAAAAGCCGCTCCGCCGTTTTCGCCCACAAGATAAGGGAAACGCCAAGTCGCCCCAAAGCCTATGGTAGCGCCTGCTACCGTGAGTATGTAAGTAAGCGTGCTGCTCCAAGTTTGTCTTTTTTGCATAAGTCGCCTTTATGGTAAGCGAGCAAGGTCGCCTTAAAAGTCATCACAAGCCCAAAAAAGCTAACTCAAAGCCTCACGCTCATAAATTTATGCAAACGCTTTGCTTGCGTAAATTTCGCTCAAACTGCCTTGAAAAAGCCTTTAAACCGCCCTTACTTGATGACAATGTCGTTTTTTATGCCTTGAAAGAGCTTGTCGCCTATGCCCTTAACTTGCTTGATTTCCTCGATAGAAGTGAAGTTGTGGTCCTTGCGGTAATCGATGATTGCCTGTGCCTTGCCTTCGCCTATGCCTTTGAGCGTTTTAAGCTCCTCGATGCCTGCGGTGTTGATATTGACAACCCCAAACAAAAGCCCAGCGCACACGCACAAGAGTGCAAAAATTTTTTTCATAGAATTTCCTTTAAAATTTGATGATGGCATTTTACTATAAAAAAATTAAATTTTGGTTTAAAAAGCTGAATTTTTGCGCTAAATTTCATTTTTTAAAAAAAGCTGTTTGAATTTATGCCTTTTGCTAGCGCATTTAGCGTTGTGCGGGTTTAAAAATTTACAAAAAAAGTGAAAATCACAAAGTATAAATTCACTCCGCCTAACACACCAAAGCACTAAAATTCAGCAAATCCTTAATCATAAGTGATGACAAAGCTGCATTTGTCGCCTTGCTGTTTGAGTTCGCATTTTTTGACAAATCTTTTGGGCGTTTTTTTGCTCTTGCCACTAAGGTAAATGCTCTTTTCCTCGACATACAAGTAGTAAGTGTAGTGCTTGAAAAATTCAGGGTCGTTTTTAAAGCAAGTGCCATCGTCCGTGCAAAAGCCCTCAGCAAGGGCGTTTGCAACAAGGGCAAGCAAGAGAGTGAGCGTCTTTTTCATTGCTCGTCCTCTCTTTTTTTCATCACTTTCACCTTGTCTATCGCGTTGCCATCCATTCTTTTGACTTCATAGTAGCACAGCTCGTCCTCCGCCTTGTCCCCGACAACAGGCAAACGCCCGAGCAGGTTAAACACATAGCCGCCGATAGTTACTTGGTCTAAATCTTCTGGATAGACGATATTTAAGAGTTCCTCGACACTTTCTATGTCGTAACGCCCCTTAAATTCATATATGTCATCGCTTAATTTCTTGTAATCCTCGATTTTATCATCGTGTTCGTCATTTATGTCGCCCACGATTTCCTCCATTATGTCCTCCATAGTGATTAAGCCCGCTGTGCCGCCGTATTCATCGACTACTAAGGCAGTGTGAGTGCGTTCTTTATTCATACGGATAAGGATTTTAGAGATACTGACATTTTCTGGCACCAAAAACATAGGGCGCACGAAATCATCGAGCCGCTTTTGCCCCCCGACAATCTCGTTTTTCATCAAATCCCTTATGTGTATCATACCCAAAATGCTGTCTTTGGAGTCGTTTATGTATGGAAAACGCGTGTGTTTGTATTCGCTCACTATTTTCATATTTTCGTCATAAGACTTGTTTTTGTTAAGGCAAATCATATCCTTGCGCGGTGTCATCACTTCTTTGGCGACTATATCGCTAAAATCCACAGCATTGCGGATAATCTCCGTCTCAAACTCATCCAAAACCCCGCCGCGCTGGCTTTCGCTGGCGATGATTTTAATCTCTTCATCAGAATGCACCGTCTCACTCTCTTTTGCTGGCTTTATGCCTATGAATTTTAAGCCCAGCATTGCGAGAAAATCAAAGGTTTTGATGAGCGGATAAAAGAGTAGCCAAAAGATATGCAAGGGGCGGGCTACCCAAAGTGCCGTTTTATCGGCTAATGCGATAGCCACGCTCTTTGGCACAAGCTCGCCCAGCACAACGTGCAGCAGCGTGATGAGCGCAAAGGCTATGGCTATGGATACGGTGTGCGTTAAAGTAGGCGAAAGTGTGGTGCTTTCGAGCCACGCCGAAAGCAAACGAGCTATGGCAGGCTCTCCAAGCCAACCAAGCGCAAGAGAACTAAGCGTAATGCCCAGCTGACAAGCACTCAAATAAGTGTCAAGGTTTGATGAGATTTCAAGTGCTTGCTTTGCGCCACCTTTTTTTTCTTTGAGAAGTTGTTCGAGTTTAGAATGGCGCACTTTGACAATGCTGAATTCGCACAAAACAAAAAAAGCGTTTAAAAAAACGAAAAATAAAGCCGCTAAAATCATCAGCGTAGAGTATCCCGCATTTATCGCGGGGGGAATCTGGCTAGGGTCCAAAAAGGCTCCTTATTGAGAAAAATTTACCGCACATTATAGCAAAAAATTCTACAATGTCAAATTTTTAGGGTAAAATTCAAGTTTTTGGGCTGAATTTAACCCGAGTGTGCGACAAAAAATTCAAAAAAATTACCAAGTGTTATGAATTTTTTAGAATTTTGTGTTATCATTTTGCAAAAATTAAAAGAGATAAAATAAATCTTATTAAAGATGAATTTTTATCGTTTGAGAATTTTTCAAAAAGCCAAAAGAGAGCGAAAATGAAAGTGTATTTAGACAACAACGCCACGACTATGATTGACCCGCAGGCTTTCGAGCTGATGAAACCCTTTTTGTGCGAAAGCTATGGCAACCCAAACAGCCTTCATCAGTGGGGAAGTGCCACGCACAAGGCGTTAGGCGAGGCATTAGACAAGCTTTATGCGGGCTTACACGCGAGCGAAAATGATGACATTGTCATCACTTCTTGCGCGACTGAGAGCATTAACTGGGTGCTTAAAAGCGTGTATTTTGACTACATAAAGGACAGCGAGCGCAATGAAATCATCATCTCAGGCGTAGAACACCCAGCAGTGCGAGCAGCAGCGCATTTTTTAGAGAGTTTAGGCGTTAAGGTGATTGATTTACCGATAAACAGCGAGGGTTTAAGCTCAGTAGATGACTTAAAAAGGGCTATTTCAAACAAAACAGCCCTTGTAAGCATTATGTGGGCGAACAACGAAACGGGTATGATTTTTCCTGTGGCTCAAATGGCGGACATCGCGCACGAATTCGGCGCACTTTTTCACACGGACGCCACGCAGGCTGTGGGCAAAATCAAAGTGGATTTGCAGGGCGTAAATGTCGATTTTGCCAGCTTTTCAGCGCATAAATTTCACGGACCCAAAGGCGTGGGCGGACTTTTCATCAAAAAAGGCGTTACGCTCAGCCCGCTTTTGCACGGAGGCGAGCAAATGAGCGGACGAAGAAGCGGCACGCTCAATGTAGCGGGCATTGTAGCGATGGGCGAGGCGTTAAGGCTTGCAAATTTAATGCTTGATTATGAGGATAGCCACATAAAACGCCTAAGAGACAAGCTTGAAGACGCCATACTTACGCTTGAAGACACAAGCGTAGTAGGTTCGCGCCAAAACCGCGTGCCAAACACCATTTTAGCGAGCATTCGCGGAGTGGAGGGCGAGGCTATGCTGTGGGATTTAAACCAAAACGGCATAGCCGCAAGCACGGGTTCAGCGTGTGCGAGCGAGGATTTAGAAAGCAACCCCGTAATGCAAGCCATCGGAGCGCACAATGACTTAGCGCACACGGCTTTGAGGCTCTCTCTGTCGCGCTTTAACACGGAGACGGAGATTGATTATGCGGCGCAGCAGATAAAAAACGCCACGACAAGACTAAGGGGCATATCAAGCACTTATGCGTATGCGCCCACAGGGCATTAGAAAGGAAAAACAATGGGAAAAAACAACTTAATAGGCGGTTCGATTTGGGACGAATACTCTCAAAAGGTGCAAAATGCGATGAACAACCCCAAATATATGGGCGAATTCACCGAAGAGGACGCAAAAAAAACAAACACAAGACTCATCGTGGCTGATTTTGGTGCGGAAAGCTGTGGAGATGCTGTAAGGCTTTATTGGCTTGTCGATGAGAAAACGGACATTATCAAGGACGCTAAATTTAAGAGTTTTGGCTGTGGGACGGCTATTGCAAGCAGCGACACAATGGCTGGTATGTGTATAGGCAAAAAGGTTGATGAGGCGGTAAAAATCACAAATTTAGATGTGGAATTTGCGATGCGCGATGACCCCGAAACGCCCGCCGTGCCACCGCAAAAAATGCACTGCTCGGTTATGGCTTATGATGTTATAAAACAAGCAGCCGCGCAGTATAAGGGCATAGATGCGGCAAGTTTTGAAGACCAAATCATCGTCTGTGAGTGCGCCCGCGTCTCACTTGGCACGATAAAAGAAGTGATACGGCTAAATGACTTACACACGGTTGAGGAAATCACGCAATACACCAAAGCAGGCGCCTTTTGCAAGTCCTGTGTGAAGGCGGGCGGACACGAAAAAAGGGATTATTATCTTGTGGATATTTTAGCCCAAACCCGCGCAGAAATGGACAAAGAGCGCATAGCAAAAGCCGCAAAAAGCGATGTGAGCTTTGATGAGATGACTATGGTAGGGCAGCTTAAAGCCGTAGAAGCTGTTTTAGATGCCGAAATTAGAGCTATGCTTCATAGCGATGGCGGGGATTTGGAAGTGATTGACATACAAAAGGCTGAAAATGGCTTTGTCGATGTGTATATCCGCTATCTTGGAGCGTGCAGTGGCTGTTCTAGTGGGAGCGGGGCGACACTTTACGCCATAGAAAATATCTTGCAAGAGGAATTAAGCCCAAATATAAGAGTAATGCCCGTGTGAGCTAGCACAAAATGCTAGCCAAAGGGCAAGCAAGCTGAATTTGTGATGACAAATTTGGCTTGCTTGTTGATGAAACTCTTTTTTTAAAAAGCGTGGCTTTGTGCTTTTGTTTGTGATGGCAAGCAGTTAAACGGCACACGAAGTTTATTTGCTTATCAATTGTATGAGAGATTGAAAAATTTCTTTGTTTGTCCTTGCGAGCCGTTTTCGCAATAATCTATGACAAAATTCAAGCAAAGCCTAAATTCTATGATACTGAGTATTAAATAATATCTAAATGGTAAATATGTTTGGTTACTTATATCTTATCGACACGCAATGTAATGAATGTTGTTATGTATTTTACAAATAAAAGCCACACTTTTAAAAATCACATAATTAAGATAGAAATTCAAATGATAAACAAGAATGACCTTTGCAATAAAATATGCTGGGACAACCAAAGAGAAACACAACAAAAAAACAAAAGCTTAAAAGACCCCAAACATTCGGCTTTATATAAAGTCAAAGCAAGGGTTATTTGACTTGTTAATCTTAGTGTATTACAATTAGGATGGAATTCAGTGAATATCAAATGAAACTAAGGAGCATAAATGAATGCAATCGTAGGATATGCAAAAAATGGCACTTTATCACAAATTGATAAATGTGTAAATGTGATGAGTAGGCATAGTTTAGCACAGCTTGCCGATACTTTTAAAGATAACAAGGTTGAGTTAGCCTTAGCTGGCTTAAACACCCAAAATAGCGTATATAATGCTATTGATTGTAGGGGGGGGGGGGGGGAATAATATCCACCTTACCCTATGTGGGAAATGTTACAATTTAGACGACTTAAATAACATTTTTAAAACTTCTTGTCAAACATTCTTTGACATCATCTCTCACGCTTATCAGCAAAACCGCTTAACCGAGCTACTTAACAAAGCTGATGGGTGTTTTAACCTTGTATTGTATGATTTAAAAGGCAAAAAACTCATCATCGCTAACGATAGATTTGGCTTAAAGCCACTTTATCTCTACAAGCATAACGGAAATTTTGCCTTTTGCGGAGAGCTTAAAGCCTTATTATTGCTTGATTTTGTGGATAAGAGTGTAGATGGAGATTCTTTTGAAATGTTTATGAGTTTGGGTTATTTTTTAGGTTCTCACACTTGGTTTAAACATATCAAAAGACTTGCACCAGCAAGTATAGTAGAGTTTGATTTATCTACCAAAGAGATAAGTCAAAAGCATTATTGGACCTTTGCGGAGATAAAACAAGAAAAAATATCCTTTGATGAAGCGGTAGATAAAGCACATTTACTCTTCAAAGATGCTGTAAAAAGGCAAGTGGATTTAAATCTTTGTCCGTCAGTTTTACTCAGTGGTGGCTCTGATTCAAGATTGTGCCTTGCAACGATGAATGAGCTTTATCCACACTACAAACCCTACACAGCTACCTTTGGTGTGAAAAATTGCTTGGATTTTATACTTGCTCAAAAAGTCTGCAATATCATCGGCACAAAAAATAACGAATTTTTGTTTGAAGATATTGATTGGCTTAACTTGCGCAAAGAACATTTGTATAATATAGATTGCGTGCATTCTTTGGAGCATTTACACGGCTGTGAATTTGAGAATTTGTTTCCACAAGAATCAAAACTTATGGTAAGTGGATACTTAGGCGATGCTGTATTTGGTGATAGTTATTTGCCTGATAAAAAATTTTATAATCAAAGAGTCAATGCTGATATTGCAAAATTTTACTATGGGGATTTTGCAAAATTTAGCGAATATAAAGATGGGTATTATGATATAGCAAATCCATTGCCTATTCATTGGATAAACAGAGGGAGCAACTTTATCAATATGGCTGTGAGTGCGGATACGGATAAAAATAATATCGCTTGTCGTCCATTTTTTGACAATAAAATCATCGAATTTATCTGTGCCTTGCCAAATGAGTATTTGTATGATTATAAACTCTACAAACATTTGGCTTTAAGACATTATCCTAAATTTTTTACATATATAGGGCGCAACTCGCTAATGCCGCTTTATACTAAAAAAGATTTAAGATATCGTTTTAATAAAATCAAATTTAAACTCAACAAAAAACTCCAAAAGAAAGGTATTATCCCACAAGTCATTGAGTCTTATGTGGATTATGACAAATGGATAACACAAGAGACTTATGAGCATCAAATCAAAGCATATCTTTCATCACAAAATGCGTTTTATAAGCGATTTTCAAATGAGATTATAAATCTTTATATGCTTAAAGAACAAAATGGCTACACAGACAAAATACTTAAACTTATAAGCGTGGAGATATATTTTGAAAAAATTCAAAATTTAGTCAAAATGTGATTAGACTTTGTAAGAAAACAATTATCGGGCTTATAGAGAAATTGAAAGAGTTGGCAAGGACTAACTAATGCAAACAAACAATTTTTTAAAGCTCCTAAATTTGCGGCAAATTACTTGGCGAAGTGTGCGTTTTCACAAATTCAAATATCATATTTAAAAACACACAAGACAAAAGGGGCGATTATCCTATTTATGGAGCAAGTAGCGTATGTGGATTTTTACACAAAAGAAAATCAATCTTTGGGTATTGTCTAATATGGCGCAGGTATAGGGTGTGTATTTTTATTGCCGCCAAAAGCTTCTATTATCGGCACTTTGCATTATGTTGAAAATAACGATGATTTAAAGTATTTATTCTACTTTTTGCAAAGTATAAATTTAGCACGATATATCACAGGCTCGGCGCATTTGCAAAACGCCAAAACCAAGATTGCCAAATACAAACAAAACAAAGCCAAGCCGTCCAGCCACACGCAAAGAGCCACCAGCAAGTCCGAAACCCTGCAAATAAAAGCCCAAAAAGATTTAAATTCAAGGCTTTTGCCTTGAATTTGTGGATACTTCGCTACACTCAGTAAGACGGAATTTAGGACTTTGTTTGAAATTTTTATGGCTACGCCACGCCATCATTGCGAGCTTGGATTTTGTTAAAACTCACAAAGTAAGTAGATAGGATTTGCCGTTTATTTTTTAGAGTTATGAGTGAGCAAATTTGCCACATACTTTTGTTTGCGATAATGGCAAAATAAAATTTTTGGCAAAAGAGCCTTAAATTAGCTTGTAAGCGTATGGCGCACAAGTGTGGGTGTGGAATTTATCAGCCTTTTGATGAGTTATGCTTGCTTGTTGCATTTGCGTGAAGGCTTATTGAGCGTGCTTAGCAAAGAACGGCGATTTTGCCAAGCCCAAAAACACAGGATTTGCCAGCACCGATAAGCTCGCCAAGTCGCAGCAATGCGTAGCTTTGCGCATTTAGTTCGCTCAAATGCAGCTGCCCCAAAAGTCCGCCCAAATTCATCGTCCCTTGACGGCTACTTTTTCGCACAAGCTCCACAAAATGCAAATTTGCGCTACTGATTTGCCCTTTAAATGCTGGATTTTTCTGACAATCAAGCTCAAAAAGTGCGTTTTGTCGCTGAAAAATAGACTTTAAAATGTCATTTAAAGCAAGATTTTCATCTCTCACAAAGACATTGTTTTTCTTTATGCGAAGCGGAGTTAAGAGCCTTAAAATAGCCATTGAAGCGGGGTTTGAGTCCGCATTTTTGTTGATTTTACCACAAGCGAAATTATCATTTGCATTTTGCTTAAATTTCGCGTTAAATTCAGCCTCAAAATCCGTTAAATTCACGCTTTTTGTGAAATTAGAGGGCAGGGTTAGTTCGCTTTGAATTTTGCTAAAATCCGTGCTTTTAAAACCGCTTTTATGGGCGTTAAAATCACAGCAAAGCTGCTCGTTGATAAAAAGCGCAAAGTTCTTAAATTTCACGCTTTGAGAGTGTATTTGCAGCCCATTTTGCGCAAGCATCTTGCAAAGAGCGAGCAAGGCAAGCTGAGCGTTTTGTGCGGCTTTGCCAAAGAGATAAAGGCTGAATTCATAGGCATTTTGCCCAAGCGCAAAGTCAAAGCGGTAGCGATGATAGGCATTTTGCGTGCCGAAAAACTCATCAAAAAGGCTGATTGAAAGCTCTTTTAACGCCCAGCCAAAAGCCCCGCGAAGCTGTGAGCCGATGAAAAATGGCGGTTTCAGCTCACTTTGCACCCTGCAAAAGAGCTTACAATACTCAAACGGCGGCATTTTTGTCAAAGTCAAAGCTGTCATTTGGGCTGAGTTTGATGATGAGTTCGCTTGATTTTTTAGCTTGAATTTGCGATAAACTCTCAAAAAAATCCATAGTTTTAAGATAGGCTATGTTGAATTTTTCCCTTTGATTTATGGTTTGCAAAGCCCCAAAAAGCTCGGCACGAGTGAAGTTTTTACGCAAGATAACTTTCTTTTTGCCCGTTTTTTTCGATGAAAATGCCGATGATTTGCTCGCCTTTTTGCGCTGAGATGAAGTTGCGAAAGGCAAAAATCATCGCGATAAAGGCAAAAACGATAGTTAGGGCATCGCAGTATTTGATAAAGCGGTTGTCAAACCACAACTCTTTGTCTTGGTAAATCGCCACAGCCAAAACCCCCAAAAACACGACAATCCCACACAAGATGAGCTTGTCTTTCCAAACAGCCCTTGCAAACATTTGAAAACTCTTTTTCATTTTCGCTCCATTTTGTTGAATTTCTTTCTCATTTTTTCGCACATTTTTACATAAACATTTTATGTTTTTAGCAGGGCAAATTTTTCATTTTTACTGAAATTTGCTTGAATTTTATGTGTTTAAAAACGCTTTTTTTGACATTTTTGCCATTTTCTCGCACCACATTCACTTCTCTTTTGGTTGTAGCGTAAAGTGCGACAAGCCCTAAATTTAGCCCAAAGCACACCATTTCAAACGCCGCTCCAAAGTCTCCTTGTGCAAACAAAAAATCCCCCTTTTGCGCCTTTGATTTTAAACTCGCCTTAAATTCGCTTAAAAACTCGCTCAAATCATCAAGTTCTAGCGGCACACTGCTCTATTTTGCCGTGCTTAAATTTACAAATTCGCTCACGCCAAAGCGCGTTTTAGCCTCGTTTTTTTGGGCTTCGTCTAAGTCGTGGTTGAGTAAAATAAACATTTTAGGCATTAAAATCCTTTAAAAATTCTGCTTGAAAAATAGTGTTTTTAAACTTATCCAACACCGATTGCAAGGTGCGTTGCGTGCTTTGCAGGTTTTGTTTAGCACTTAAATGCACCAAATGGTTGCGAAAATCAGCGATTTGCGCCATAGTGTTTTTGAGATACTCAAAGTCTTTTATTTGGGCTTTTGCACGCTTTTTTGCTAATTCTATATTAGCAAAAAAAGTTTTCTATTTTGCTTTGTAGTTTTATAATGTCTTTTTTGTCGCAAATATAAAAGACAAAATTTTTTCACAGCCGTTATTTTGTCGTATAATTTTGCGTTTTTTGGGTTGATAAAGCCCGCATTTTCAAACTTAAAGAGCATAAAAAGCCCCAAAGTCTCGCTGATATAAGTAGCGGCGATGAGATAAAAGCCCTTTTTAAGCATAAATTGAGCAAATTTGTAAAATTTTTCATAGTCTTCATCACTTTGCAAAATGCTCTCAAATTCACGCAAAATCGCTTCAAGTTCGTCTAAAATGCTTTCAAGTCCGTCAAAATTTGACGATTTTTGGGCAAGTTTTAGTTCGTTTAAACTTTGGTTTAAAAGTTCTAAATTTGGGGTGTTGGCGTGTATGGCACGGCTAAATTGCCAGAGTGAGCGCAAAAGCGGCTCGTTGTTATCAAGCAAGGCAAGGTGTGGCAGGCTCAAAGTCTGCAAAAATGTGCTTAAAGCAAGGGCGATGAGTGAAATTTGCGTGTAGCGTTGCAAGGACACATAGCAAAAGCGTGTATTTATGGTATCTAGCGGCTTGGCAAAGATGATTTGCACGCTTTTTTCGGCACTAATAGACCCCAAAATGCTCGCAAAACTCGCAATGATAGGCTGATAACGAAAGCCGTGCGTGATATCTAAAATCACAAGTTCATTTTGCGGGGTGTTTTTGATGGCTTGTAAAATTTGATGAAAAATGTCCTCAAACTCGCTTTTTTCATCAAGCAGCACGGACGCAACGCTGCGTAAAATCGCCGCACTTTTAGGGCAAAACTCATCAAAAAGCTCACGCTGAAATTTAAAGGCTTCACGCGTGGCAATCAGCGTGTAGCTAGCATTTTCAAAACTTTCAAACAAACAATGCGTAGAATTTAAAAACTCGCCTTCTTTGATGAAATTTTGGTGTGAATTTAAGGGCATTTGCGCTGAATTTTTGCCCGCATTTGCTGTGGATAAATTTTTGCTGACTTTGTTTAAATTTGAATTTAAGGCTAAATTCAAGCCCTTATCCACGCTGTAATGCGCTTTGTTTGCCCCTGCCTTGCCTAAAATCAAAATGATATGCGCCACTAACTTTTCCTTGAAAGCAGGTATTTTATATTTGTGATAAAGCATATTTTCTTTGGTTGGCGGTGCAAGTCCTTGAAAAACTCCCGCCACACAAGGCTTTTGCTAAAATTCATTTTTTGTAAAAGTGGCTTTACGCCCATAGTATCAGGCGTTAAAGGGCTTTTAAAAATTTTCATATACGCAAGGGCGGTTTTTTCAAAAAAATCCCTAAATTCTTGCTGAAATTCATCATTTTGCTCGCTTTTTTGCCTAAAAAACTCCCAAATGTTAAAGCCTACAAGCACGAAACAAAAACTCTTAAAATAAGCCCTCAAAGCCTTATAGTCCTTAAAATCAGCCCTTAAAGGTTCTAAAAAACTTGGCATTTTGCTTGGAAAGGCGGTGTTTTTTTGCGCTGTGATGATAGAATTTGCCCTTTGTCTGTAAATATATAAAGGCTCGTTTGTGTAGCTTATTTTGCCCGCTAAACAAAAAAGCAAGGTCCCAAAGTCGTGGTCTTCGTGGTAAATTCCCTCTGTAAAACGCAAGGCATAGCAGTTTAAAATGCTTGCTCTAAAAAGCCCTTGCACGGAGAAATAAAAACTATAAAGCTTATTTTCTTTTAAGAGTTTTAAGCCGCTTTCATAGGTGTTTTGACGCAAATTTGACAAAAACTCACCTTGCTTAAAGCTTTTATTCTCTTCGTAAAAATGCTTGATATTATGCACTATTATATCCAAATCCTTTTCAAGTAAGGCTTGCACGCATTTTGCAACGCAATCTTGCGTGATATAATCATCACTATCGACAAAATGAATGAGTGCATTTTGTGGCAACTCTTGTGTGATAAAGTCATTTATGCGCTCTAAATCGCTTTTGATGAAATTGTGCTTTATTTGAGTAAAATGCGCCCTTAATTCTTGTGTGTCAATGCTTTTGTAAGACTTTTCAAAGCTGTGTGTTTGGGAAAGGCTTTGAATGCTGGTGTTGGTTTGAAAGGCTTTTTCTTTGTCGTTTTGAGATACCTTTACCTTGTCGTTTTGAGCGTAGCGAAAAATCTCTTTGCTGTCATTTGTCATATTGAGCGAATGCGAAATATCTCCAAACAAATACTCATACAAATCAAGCCATTGTGGATTTATGGAGTTTATAAGGTTTTCTTTAAAATTTCGCTTTTTGCCTTTTAAGTATTTTTCTTTTTCTATGGCTTGCTCTATGTTGTCAAAAGATTCAAAATACACAAGTTTTTCGCAATTATACTTATCACTAAAACCTTTTGTTAGGTGATTTTTATGCTCATAAATTCGTTTTTGCAGGTTGCTGGTAACGCCTATATAAAGCGTTGTATGCGTTTTGTTGGTAATGATATAGACAAAGGCAGGGTATTTTGAGCAAATAATTTGGTTTTGGGTTAAAGAAATGGTATTGCATTGAGATACTTCGCTTTCTTGCGAAAGCTCAGTATGACAAGAAAGAGAGTTTGTATTATATTCTTTGTCATATTGAGCTTTCGTAGAAAGCGAAATATCTATATTTTGAGTTTGAGATACTTCGCTTCGCTCAGTATGACAAGAAAGTAGCTCGTTATGACAAGGTGTGTCAGTATGACAATCTTGCTTGTTTTTGCCATATTGAACCACTTTTTCTTTGTCATTTTGAGCCGTAGGCGAAAAATCTCCATCATCAAAAAAAGTTCTCAACGCACTGCCCTTGATGAATTCAAGTCCAAAGTTTCGCGCACTTGAAAGTCCGCCATTTGGCTTGCTTATCACAAAAATCCTCTCATCATTTTCAGCAAAATTAAGAGCGATTTTAAGGCTTTCATCATCGCTGCCATCATCGATTAAGATAATGTCTAAATTCTCATAGCTTTGTGCCACTATGCTTTGTAAGCACTCTTTAAGATAGCTTGCGACATTGTAAATAGGCACGATGATAGAAACAATCGGAGTTTGCTCGTGTGGTATCAGCGCGTCTTGTGAATTTCCCATTTACTGTGCCCTCAATGCGACATTGACTTGTTTTAATAAGTCTTTTTCCTTACATCGCAAGTATTTTTTGTAAAGGCTTGTAGCAAGGTAGGTAAGAAATGATCTTTTAAGCATTCTTTGCTGATTTAGCACGCTTATATTTAAATTTATCGAACAAATTTGTCCCAAAATACGCTCTAAATCTCCAAATTTATTGCAAATCTCAATGATTTTATCTCTTACAAAAAGCTGATTTTGTATGTTGTTTTTAAGTTTGTTTGCGCTTAAATCCTGTGTCGTGGAATTTGGGTTGGTGCAATAAACATAAAGGTAAGGACTAATTTGTGCACAAGTTTTGCAGTGAAGTGCAGTAGTGAAAAAAGCTAGGACATCTTCAGCCATCACAAGCTTGTCGCTAAAATCAAATAATTTTAGTGATTTGATATAACAAGATTTTCTATAAGTCTTGTTATATAAAGCCCAATTTACCGGACTTTGTGTAAGGGCTTGGAGTAAAAATTGTTGTGAGGTATAGATGGGTTTATTTATTAAAAATTTAGAGTGAAAATGATGGGCGGGAGTAGAATGGTAAAATTTAGTAATATCTTGTATTTCACTATCTTTATAATAATTGAAGCCTAAAATATCAAGACAAATGTTTTGCTTTTTATAATGCAAAAGCGTATCATTTAGAATTTCACAAGCTTTTAATTCTAAATAATCATCACTATCCAAAAAGAGCAAATACTCGCCTTTTGCGCTCAATGCTCCATTGTTTCTTGCGGCAAAAGTGCCTAAATTTCGCTCATTTTGCACTATCTTTATGCGCTCATCTTTTTTGGCAAACTCTTTTGCTATCTCTATGCTTTCGTCCTGCCCACAATCATCAACACAGATGATTTCTATATCCTTAAAGCTTTGATTTATGGCACTTTCAAGTGCGCGTGCGATAAACTTTTCGACATTATACATAGGGACAATTATAGAAAATTTAGGGCTTTGCATTTGGTGTCCTGCCTTTTATCAAAATAAAAGGCTTATTATATCAAAAAAAGATAGAATTTCAAGAGTTTGTTTTTGCGTCCTATCCCAAAAAGTTGCAAAATTTTTCGAGGATTGCGGACATATACGCGCAAGGTAAAGTAAAAAAACCAAAAATTTTTATTTTTAAAACCTTTTGCTTTTTTGTCATTGTAAGCTTTGCAAAAAGCAAGACTTAGCAAGCTGTCATCGTTGTAAACAAAAATGACACTTAAATTTCGCCTTAAATTCAGCCAAAATTTTCTAAACACCACATCCAAAATGCCGATTTAGCTTTAAATTTATACTGAATAAGGATTTTGTATGATAAATTTTAACGCAAGTGCCCTGAATTTCTTTGCTAGTTCAGGTTTAGGCATACAAACAAAATCACACAAACCGATAGCAAAAATAGGAGTGGGTCCAAGTTTGGACGATGCAAGAGCCACGCACAAACGCATAAAATCAGACACAAACTCAGTGGCAAATTTAAACAAAAATTCAAATCTCAATCTAAATTTAAACATAAATTCAAGCACAAATTCCCAAATTTCAAACTCAAATTCAAGTATAAATTTAAACTCACATTCTAATTCAAACGCCCAAATTTCAGCCAAATTTTTAGTTACCGACAAAAGTCAAGCCGTAGGCACGAGTTTGGGTTATGGTATCGACAAGGACGGCTACTACACAAGCGATTTTAACGAGGCAGCGGGCATTCCAAGCGATTACAAAATCCATTCTAGCACTATGGAGAGTTTAGCACGCATACGAGAAAACAACCGCGCCCACGCTTGCGAAGTTTTTAAAAGTATTGATATAGCTCAAAGTATAGGCAACGCCTACAAAATCCTTTCGCAAGTCGTAGGTGATGAGATTTTAAATTCAAAAAGTAGCTTTACAATGGACGAGATAAAGGGCTTTCCGCAAGGCTACAAATATACCAAAGCAACTTTAAATGTCAATAAAACCTATGAAATCAACGATTTTATGAGTGAGGTAAGCAGATTTGAGCAAAATAACAAAACAGATATGGGCGCAGAACATATGAGTTTTTTATTTTTCAATCAATCCTTACAAACTTCTGGCGCATTAAAGCCTACAAGTAACATTTTTGACAACAACAATAGCGGACAAGAGAGCGAGTTAGGCGGGTTATTTTGGGCGACAACGGCTAGCAAATACACCAACGCAGACGGCACTATCTCAAAAGGTGGGCTTTTAATCGGCGTTTTAAATGAAAATTCTTGGCTCGTAGAAGAGGAAACAGAACATATTGAGATTGAATCAATCGTGCAAGAAAGTGGCAATGATGATGAATGGCTTAAAAACTACAAAAGCCCGCTTATGCAAATGCTTGAAGAAATCCTTAAACTCCAAAAAGAGTTAGCCAAAAAAGCCCTTAAAAAACGCCTTGACACCGCTCAACAAAAAGTTGATATAAAGGCGTAAAAGCATTATATCTAATGCGCTTAAAACTTTTTCCACAAGCTCAAAAAATATCCTACCATAGTGCCAAGCATTTTTGTGATGTGAGTTTGGGGTTTATGAGCGGTTAGCTTTGGGCTTTTACAAGGACAAAAATGCGTATCAATCAATTCACCGTGCATAAAGCGATTTTTCACGGCGTTAAAAGTTATGCTTAAATGTAAGCTTGGGGAAGTAAGGATAAAAATAGCAAAGTCTTGACTTTGTTACAAATTTTCACTAAAATGCCAACTTATTTTAAAACAAAGGACAAAACGAATGTTACTTGATAAACCAGAGCAATTTCAAAGTGAAATTTTAGATGAAATTGAGGATATTTTAAGTACTCCAACACCTAGAGGTTCAATTAGTGAAATGTCTTATAAGGAAAGGTGTTTTTTAAATGGCATTATCAGGCAAAGCAAACCTAAAAAGATACTTGAACTTGGTGTTTCAGCAGGAGGTAGCTCGACACTCATTCTTAATGCAATTAAGGATTTTGACGCTCGTTTATATTCTGTGGATTACAGCCCAAAATGGTATAGGGATGAAAACAAGCCCACGGGCTATATTGTTGATGAGTGCTTTTCTCATTTAAAGGATAAATGGCAATTCTTTTCAGGAGGCACAGCAGCGCGTTTTATGGAGCAAATCGGTGGGGATATTGATTTGTGTTTGATAGATACCGTTCATACTAATCCGGGCGAATTTTTAGATTTTTTAATCGTTTTTCCCTATCTTAAAAAGAATGCGATTTTGGTTTTACACGATACTTGTTATCACGCTTGTAATGGGGGGGGGGGGGAATCCTACCTGCTACACTAACGGAGTGCTGTTTAGTTGCTTAAAAGGGCAAAAATTTACTTTTAATGAAAATTACTTTCATCAATACGCTAATATTGGCGCGACTATTTTAGATAAAAAGCAAGATGACAAATTATTGGATTATCTTTATTTACTTACTTTACCTTGGTATTATTTGCCTAGCAATGAGGATATTTTGGATTGTCAAGCTTTATTCACCAAAAACTACGGAGCTGAATTTGCGGATAGATTTTTAAAGATTATGCTGTTTAATAAAGAACTTTATTTAAACAGAAATGCGTCTCATCACACCAAAACAAAGAAAAAGAGTTTTAAACATAGAATCATTACTACTTTTGTTTCGCTCATACCAAATCGCAAGATAAGACGCAAGCTATATCGCCCATAAGCATTTGGTTTAATAAAACATAATAGAAATAAAAAAAACTTAATTATACTTCACGCAAGTTTGTGTATTTTCAAGCGATGAAGTTTATTTGGGACTTGGAGCAAAATACGCCAAAGACTCTATATTTTTTAATGTGGATTATGTTTTTGCCTTTGATATTTGTCAAAATCAATCCCAAACCCTTATTCAATGGAATATAGCTGTGATAAATTTTGACTTATGCGACATATTCAAGCCACTTTTAAATAGTGAAAACAAATTGCAAGGCGTTATGGCAATGGATTTGATTTATAAATCTTAAACAAAACCTGCTACAATTATGCTTTTACAAGGACAAAAATGCGTATCAATCAATTCATCGCGCACAACAGCGACTTTTCACGGCGTGAGGCGGACGAACTCATCAAACAAGGGCTTGTCAAAATCGGCACAAAAACGGCTGAATTTAACGACAGCGTAGGCGAAAACGACAAGGTTTTCGTGCGGGGCAAAAGGCTAGCAAGGCGCAAGCAGTTTTCGCTCATCATCTACCACAAGCCAAAGGGCGAGCTGGTTTCGCGCAAGGACGAGCGCGGGCGCAGGCTGGTTTATGAGAGTTTGCCGCGTGAATTTGGGGCGTGGCGCAGCGTAGGGCGGCTGGATTATGCGAGTAGTGGGCTTTTACTCTTAACAGACTCGCCCGTCATCGCCACAGCCTTAATGCAAAGCGATTTGGAGCGCGAATACTACCTTAAAATCAAAGGTTTGCTTGATGAAAAAGTGCTTGAAGCTATGAAAAATGGGCTTGAAATCTCTGGCTTAAAAGGCGCACACGCTAAAAGCAAAATCACCACGATGAAAATCGCGCCCTTTTTGGACTATGAAATTTTTGGCGCAAGTGGCGGCTACACCAAGCTTCGCGTGCTGATAAATGAGGGACAAAACAGAGAGCTTAGGCGGTTTTTTGGGTATTTTGACTTAAAGGTTATGGATTTAAAGCGTGTTGGCTTTGGTGCGCTAGCACTTAGCACGCTCAAAGAGCGTAAATTTCGCTATCTCACAAAGGGCGAGTATGACAAACTACGAGATTTCCTTAAAATAAATGGGGTGAGGTATTGAATTTAAGCCTTTGAATTTACTTAAAATGCATTTGAGTTAAATTTTTTTGATAAATTTTAGCTGATTTGAGCTGACGCGCGAAACAAAGCCCTTAAAAACCTTGTTAAACCCCTTTAAAAACCCCTTTCGCATAAATTTAATGCCCCGCAAAGCCTAAATTCACAGCTTTTCCCAAAAAAATTCTATCCACTCTTTTGCTTCTTTGAGCGTAAAATCAGGCTTAAAAAGCGCATTTTGCTTGTAAAAAATAGTCGCTACCTTAAATTCACACTGCGGAAATTTGCCTTGCAGTAGGCTTTTGATGGCACTCATCGTCTCGCCGCTGTCTATCATATCATCGACTATCAGCACCTTGCGAAACTCGCTCAAATCAGGCACATTAAAGATTTGCAGCTCATCAAGCCTTTGCGTGTCATCATAATGAATGCTATTTAGCACGAAAAGCCTGCGGTTGTTGAGTCTCATCGCCAAAAAATGCCCCAAAGTAAGCCCACCACGAGCCACAGCCAAAATCACCTCAGGCACAAACTCCGCCTGCACGCGTTTTGCAAGCACCTTGACATCGCTTTCAAACTCATCAAAAGGATAAGCCCTCATCTTTTGTCCTTTCTTCGCAAACCGCCTTATATGCGGCGTTAGCAAGGCATTTGTAGCTTGCTAAAATTTACTCTATCATCAAGGCTATTTTAGCAAGTTAAATTTAAAATTTAGGCATTTTGCTGAATTTTCTTGCGACAGCTTAAATTTGTCGCTAAATTCAACGCAAATTCTAAATTTTTATCACAAATTTCAAGGCAAATTCAAGTAAATTATCAAATTTTTTATACGCTCTAACTTAAAATGCGCCATCATCAAAAGCAAATTTGCAAACAGCTTACAGCACCGATTTTATAGGCTCGCAACGACACGGTAGAGCGCATTTTTAACACTTACCCGCAAAGCATTTTCGCGCAAAATAAGCATTTTGCAAACTCAATAACTCTTTGTTAGCCTTTGTGTGCTATGATTTGGCAAATAAAGGGGGTGTGCGATGCAAAAAATCTGCCTTATAGCTGGACTTTTAGCACTTTTAAGTGGCGAAATTTACGCCGCAGAGCAATGTGGCAACTCAAATTCCTATGTCGATATGCTTTGCAAGCGCAAATCAGGCGCGTTGTCATCAGGCGGTTCATCAAGCGGCGGCAAGCTTCCATCGACTCCGATTATTCCAGACTTTGAGATACAGCCCTTTGCCGATGAACCAAAAAGCGGCAAACGCTCGCCGTTTTGACGGACAAAGCCACGCTTTGCGCCTTTAAGCCCTTTGCCATAAGCAAGAGCCTTGTCATACTGAGCGAAGCGAAGTATCCATAAATTTAAAAATATGTCTTAAATTTCTTTGGATTTTTCACTCGTTTTACTCGCTCGAAATGACAATGTTTGAGATTTTTTTGCTGCACCTATGCCTTTTGCGAGTCGCTTTCTCGCTTTTTAATTGAAAGCTTAAAATGACGATAAAAAGCTTCGTTTCAAGCGTTTAAATTGAGCTTTTAAAAATCAAAGCTTTGTCAGTTCTTCGGTGTGGATTTTGCTGAATTTTGTAGGCAGGCGTGGCTCGTAGGGCAAGCGTTCTAGGGCTTTGTCCGCTAGGCTTTTGCCCTCTTGTTTAAGCGGGGCTTGGATATTAAGCAGCATTCTTTCGTGCGCGAAAAACACGCTCATTATGTGCGCAAGATGAGTGAAAAAATTTGAATTTTTGTGCGTGCTTAATTTGTCGATAAACTCATCAATCACGGGGTTTAAAACAAAGCGAAAAAACTGCTCGGCAAGCTGCGCCTCGTCCTTTAAAACGCTCGCGCAAAAGCCAAAGGCAAAGCTGAATTCGTCCTCGCTTTGACGGCATTTTTCATCTTTGCGAAAGGGGCTTTTTCGCACAAGCTCGCAAGCAAGCAGTTTCATCTGCCCATCATCTCGCCCCTCATCGTAAAAGCTCGCACTCAAAGGCACATTGACATAAGACAAATCAAAAAATACCGCATTTTGCTCGGCTTTAAAGCTCGCATAGTCAAATTCAAGCAAAGCCTTGAAATCGCTTTCAAGGCTCTCATCAAGCAAATTTTGGCTTAAAATTTGCGCCTGCTTTTGCCAGCGCACAAAGGCGGCTTCATCGCTAAAAAGCAAGGGCGTAGAGAAAAATTCATAAAAATACGCCCTTGCAAGCTCTATTTGACTCATTCTCGCCTAACGCTGAAATTTGGCACGATTTGCTTGGTGTCGCTAAGCTCTTTATACCAGTAAGAGTGCAGGATATGCACTTCTTCTTCTTCTTTGTAGCCTGTTATCATCGAGTGTATGCTGCCCTTGATGGCAAAGACAGCCATATAAATATGCACGCAGAAAAACACGGCGCACAAGATACCCAAAAAGTTGTGGATAATGGCACAAAGGCGCAAAAGCTCGATTTGGCTCAAACCAAACAAGCCTTGAATGGCTGTTGAGTTAAAGTCAAGGAAATACATAAATCCACCTGTGATTATCATCACAAAGCCCCCAAAGACGGCTATATAATACCAAGCCTTTTGCCCGAAGTTAAATTTACCCGCAGGCACGGGCTTTTTCACCTTGCTTAAATATCCGCCCACGATGAGTAGCCATTTTAAGTCGTATTTAGCGGGCAGCATTCGCCTGAACCAGCAAAAAAGCATAGGAAAAATGGCGATGATGAAAAGTAGGCTCGAAAAGGCGTGTAAATTCTTACACACACGCACGAAAACGCCTCCGCCAAAATAAGAACCAAACATCATCACAAGCCCCGTTGGCACTAAAATCACCCACGACAAAGCGGCGATAAAGTGAAAGCTACGCTCAAAAAGCGAAAAGGCAAAGATTTTTTTGCCGTGATGAGAAAACTGCTTTGGTCCTATTACCATATAATGCAGGGCAAAGGCAGCTAAAACGCAAATGAGCGCAATCAGCGCGATAGTGGCTATGTATTCGCCTTGTAAGGTAGTCCATAGCTTGCCGAGGGTAGAGTAGTTTGCTATGTTGATGATACGGTTAGCGTCCCAAATTTGCGTATCTTGGAGCATTCTATCGGCGTTATAGTTTGCAAAGGCAGGCAATGCAAAAGCACACAACCCAAAGATGAATTTTTTCGCAAAATTTGCTGAATTTAAGGCTAAATTTTTCATACTCTATCCTTTTTTTCGTAAGCGACTTGCCATTCGATGACATCGCTGAGTTTTGATACACTTTTATCAGCTCGATTTTCTATGCGCTTAGCAAAGATTTCTTCAAGCTGTGCTGTCTCGCCCACGATGAGCGCATTTGTGGAGCAAACTGCGGCGCACATAGGCACTTTGCCCTCAGCAATGCGGTTTTGTCCGTATTTGTGCCGCTCTTCTTCTGAATTTGTTTCAAGCGGTCCGCCCGCGCACATCGTGCATTTGTCCATAATGCCCTTGTTGCCAAAAATGCCCGTTTGCGCAAACTGCGGCGCACCAAAGGGGCAAGCATAAAGGCAGTAAGCACAGCCTATGCACTTGTCCTTATCGTGCAGCACTATGCCATCAGCACGGGTGTAAAAGCAATCCACAGGGCAAACTTGCTGACAAGGCGCATCTTCGCAGTGCTGACAAGCGATAGTCGTTGAAATTTCTTTGCCTTCAACGCCTTCGTTGAGCGTGATAACCTTGCGGCGATTAACCCCCACAGGAATTTCGTGCGCTGAGGAGCAAGCAACCTGACACGAAAAGCACGAAATGCACCTTCTTTTATCCACAAAAAAATTAAGTCTTGCCATTTTCTCCCCCTTACGCTTTTTCTATGCGGCAAAGTCCCGCATTATACTCAGAAATTTGAGTGATGGGGTCAAAGCCGTAGTTTGTGATGGTGTTTGACATTTCGCCTATGGTATAAGGCTTTGTGCCTTCTGGGTAGTTGTAGCTCAAATCCACACCCTGCAACATACCAGCAAAGTTATAAGGCAAACAAATTCTATCAGGCGTTACTGAGCGGTTGTGAATGCACTTGACTTTGATTTTCGTGCCTTGTGGTGAGTGTATCCACATCATCGCTCCGTCCTTAATGCCATACTTCTCAGCTAGCTCAGGATGGACATTTGCAAACATTTCAGGCGTAATGCTGGCTAGATATTTGCTCGTGCGCTCTAACATACCCGCACCGCTTAAATTTACAAGGCGCATTGATGAGATGATAGTTGGAAAATCCTTGCTCCAATCCTGCTTTTGCTGCTCGCTGATGAATTTCGTCTCTACGCGGAAATTCTTTTCTTGGTCAGGCAGTGCTGGATACTTTTGCACCAAATCCCAACGCGGCGAGTGTATAGGCTCTCTGTGGAGTGGAATTTGGTCTGGAAACTCCCACACGATAGTGCGCGCCCTTGCATTGCCTAAGCAACAAGCACTTCTTTGACGGCATTTTTCAAGGACAATGCCTGACAAATCCGTGCTCCAAGTCGCGCCTATGAGTTCTTGCTCCCGCTTTGTGAGCCTTACATTAAGCACTTCTTCGATATTTGCTTTTGTGATTTGCGGATAACCGCCCTTTACCTTGCAGCCAACAGGCGTAAAATCATAGCTTGCAAGCTGTGAAACGCCATTATGCTCTAAACCAAAGCGGTTTCTAAATCCCATTCCGCCTTCTTCATAAGGAATGTCTGAATTCCACAAAATAGGCGTTCCAGGGTGTTTTTCGTCCCAGCAAGGCCAAGGCAAGCCATAATACTCGCCTTTCACTTCTCCGCGCAGTCCTATGAGGCTATCTGGGTCGAAATTCTCCCAATTTCTTTGGTGTTTTCGCAAGCGTTCAGCCGAAATCCCACGAAGTCCTATGCTTAAAAGCCCTATACTCATCTCACGCGTTGCATCATCAGGCCACACGATACTATCATCGTCATCACTTTTAGTTTGTTTAAGCTCGTGGTCGATTATCTCCATCTTCATACCGCGCGTGTATTCTTTGTAAAAGCCAAATTTTTTCGCAAATTCAAACATTATCTCTTGGTCTTCTTTGCTTTCATAAATAGGCTTTACAACTTGGTCTCTCCACTGCATAGAGCGGTTTGTGGCTGTTACATAGCCCTCTGTTTCATACTGGGTAGTCGCTGGCAAAATATAAATGCCATCAGGGCGGTCAGCCAAAACGGCTATTTCATTGACAAAAGGCTCGGCGATAACTATCATATCGAGCTTTTTAAGGGCTTCTTGAATTTTAGTCGTGTGCGCCATAGAAGTAATGCCCGTTCCTTGCACCCAAACCACACGCACAGGCGCATTTGAGTGAGTTTTTTCTTCTTGCAACACGCCTTGCCACCATTTTGCTAGCGAAAAGCCCTTTTCGTGCATCCACTTTTTCTCAAAAAAGCGTGAATTCATATACTCTCTATCCACGCCCCAAAATTGAGTGAAGTGATTCCACGCCCCATCATCAAGCCCATAATAAGCTGGCAAGGTATCAGCCAAACAACCCATATCAGTAGCCCCTTGCACATTGTCGTGTCCGCGGATAATGTTTGTGCCGCCGCCTTTTTTGCCCATATTACCAAGCACAAGTTGCAAGATAGCAAGAATTCGCGTGTTTGAGCTACCTACTGAATGCTGAGTGATACCAAGCGACCAAAAGAGCGTGGCTGGCTTCACAGACGCATACATTTGCGTAATGCGGATAAGCTGCTCGGCTGGCACACCCGTTACATTTTCAACCTCTTCGGGCGTCCATTTTGCCGCTTCTTCGCGGATTTTATCCACGCCATAAGTGCGTTTGTCGATGAGTTCTTTGTCCTCCCAGCCGTTTTTAAAGATGAGATGGAGCATTCCATAAACAAAGGCTATGTCAGTTCCAGGGCGAATTCGCACATACTCATCAGCGTGCACCGCGCTTTTCGTATAAACAGGATCTACCACGATGAGCTTCGCGCCGTTTCTGTCCTTTGCTTGTAAGATATGTTTAAAGCCGATAGGATTTGCCACAGCAGTGTTTGCACCAAAGATTATCATCATTTTAGCATTTGCCGCGACATCGCTAAAATTGTTCGTCATAGCGCCATAACCCCAAGTATTCGCCACACCGGCGACTGTTGCGCTATGTCAAATTCGAGCTACGTGGTCTATGTTGTTCGTTCCCCAAAAGGCTGCAAATTTCCTAAAATAATAAGCCTGCTGGTTATTAAATTTCGCTGAACCCAAAAACATAACGCTATCTGGTCCGTTTTCTTTGCGAATTTCAAGCATTTTATCGCCGATTTCATCAATGGCTTGCTCCCAGCTGAGTCTTACCCACTTGCCGTTTTCTTTTTTCATCGGGTATTTGATGCGTTGTTTTGACTTTGTCAAATCAATTTGGTCTATGCCCTTACAGCAGTGTGAGCCTTGTGAATGCGGGTGTTCTATCGCGTTTTCTTGGCGCACCCACACGCCGTCCTTAACTTCGGCTTTTACACCGCAACCTGAACTGCAAATAGTGCATATAGTGCGCACTATCTTTGAATTTGGAAAAGGATTTTGCACCTCTTCGCTTGTCGCTTGCCTTAAACTAGCGTTTGCGCCGCTAAATGCACCGCCGCCAACGCCCGCAATAGCAGCAAGTTTTAAGAAATTTCTTCTTGCTAATGCCATTTTTACTCCTTTGTAGCGTGATGAAACACGCTTTTGTGTAGTTTTGTCGTCATTTTTGCTCCTTAAATTTAGCTTTTATCGCTCTTTTGCGCTTTAAATTCAGCTCAATGAGCGATTTCGTAGTAGTTTTGCCACGATTTGCTTGGCTCATAGAGCCTTTCTTGCTTTTTACTCTTGCCTTTAAGCACGGCTGTGTCCGCACCTTGTTCGTTTGCAAGCACACTCTTTGCAGCAACCAGCGAAGCACCAGCCACTGCACCAAATTTAAGCGAGTTTTTTAAAAACTCTCGCCGCCTTTGTGTAGTCATCGAAACTCCTTTGTTGAAAGCTTAAAGTCGTGTTTTCTTAAAGCACGCTTATTTTGTGAAATTTTACACACTTTTGCTTAAAATAAAATTAAAAAACAAAATAATTTGAAATTCAAAGTAAATAAAGCGTTAAAAAGTAATTTATCCTTTTAAGGCATAATTTTAAACGCCTAAATTCACACCATTTTATAAAAAAACGCAAAAATGTTAAAAATTAAAAAATCATTATAATATCACTTACAAATTTTCGCTACAATGACACAAAAATTTACAAAAAGGACAAAAATGCAATGCTTTATCAAAGAACTCAAACTTCCGCCAAACCCTAAAATTCTCATCATCGGCGGCGGTTATGGCGGCTTGCGCGTGGCTTTGGGGCTGAGCGAACTTGTGGATTTTAAGCACAATGCGCCCCAAATCACGCTCATCAGCAAGCACGATTATCACTACCAAACCACGCTTTTGCACAAAGTCGCCGTTGGCACGCTCTCAGCACGCAAGGCACGCATTTTTTACCGCAAAATCCTTGACGCGAAAAAAATCTCTTTCATCAAGGACAAAATCATCAAGTTAAGCCCCGAAGAAAACTGCGTTTATGGCAATGGCGGTAGGTATGATTATGATATTTTAGTCATCGCGCTTGGATTTAAGCCTGAAAGTTTTGGTATAAAGGGCGTTGATGAGTTTGCTTACAAACTTTCTTCCCTAAACAGCGCGCTTAAACTCAGCAAACACATAGAAAATAAATTCAAAAATTTCGCTCACACCAAAGACGAGCTTGATTTGCGCTTTGTGGTGTGTGGCACGGGCTTTACGAGCATAGAATTTGCCGCTGAGCTTGCAAGTCAAGTCGAAGAGCTTTGCCTAATCTGCGGCATAAACAAAAGCCTGCCAAAAATTTACTGCGTGGGGCGAAGTGAGCGAATTTTGCCGATTTTTAGCGAGAATTTAAGCCAAAAAGCGAGCAAAAAGCTCGAAAATATGGGCGTTGAGCTGATAACAAAGGGCAATGTCAAAGAAGTGCTGCAAGATGGCGTTGTCATCGAAAAGGACGGCGAGTCGCAAGAGATTAAAGCGCACACCGTGCTTTGGTGCGCTGGCGTGAAAGGAAGCGATATCATCGAAAAATCGGGCTTTTTGAGCAAAAGGGGGCGCATTGAAGTGGATTGTCAGTTGCGATGCCCGCAGTTTGACAATGTTTTCGTGGTTGGCGATAGCGCGTATCCTACCACAAAGGACGCCATACACGCTCCAACGGCGCAGCTTTCGGCTCAAATGGGCGATTTCGTGGCTTTGCTTTTAAGTCAAACGCTCAACGGCAAGGCTTTCAAAAAGGCTTTTAAATTCAAGCACCGCGGCACCGTCTGCTCCATAGGACACACGGACGCCGTTGGCATAGTCTATGGCAAAGAAATCGTAGGCGAGCTGGCTGCCTTTATGAAAAACACCATAGAAAACCGCTGGCTTTTCGGGCTTGGGGGCTTTCCTATGGTGTTTAAAAAAGGACAATTCCGCTACCGAACGAGCAATTAAAAGGCTTAAAAAGCGTGAATTTCACGGCTTGTTGTTGCGCTTTATCATTGCAGGCTTCGTTGCACCTTGTCATTATAGAGTTTGTTATTATGTCTTGTTTCCTTGAAAATGAGCAAATTTTTGCAAAGCCTTGTTTGTTATCGCAAATGAAATTTTAGAAAATTTTGTTTATCATTGCGAGCTTTGCGAAAGTAAGGCGTGGCGAGTCATTAAAGACTTACGCACAAATCTCATTTTGAACGCAGTAGCTTAGCAAGCTGTAAAACACAAGTCCTAGAAAATTTATAAATTTAAAAGCTTTGAGCTGAATTTGCGGGCTTGCTTGTGTCATTTGTATGGCAAAATCGCCGTTTTGTTTAAGCGTATCCACAGCTAAAATCCCCGCCTTTGTCTTTTGCAAAGCCCGCCCTGCTGAGTGTTGCTAAGTATGGCGCGCACATAATGTGCTGCTATGGTAGCGTGTCCGCACAACGGCACTTCTGTGTTTGGTGTAAAAAAGCGCACCTGGGCATCGTAATCTGCGCCCTTTGGAGGCGCAAAGATAAAGGCGGTTTCTGAGTTGTTAAGCTCTCTTGCGATTTGCTGCATTTGCGCCGTGCTTAACCCATCAGCGTTTGGGACAACGCCAGCTGGATTTGTGCGAAATTTCGTCCTTGTGAAAGAGTCGATTTGATAGACTTTGTAGCTTTTCATTGTCTGCCTTTTTGTTTTTGACATTGTAGCGGTTTTTGTTAAATTTCACTCAAAAATTTTTATAATTGTTTTGGGTAAAAGCTCGTGTTCAAGGGCGTGAATTTGGCTTTCAAAGGCTTCAAAGCTCATTTTTGGTGTTTTTTCAAATGCCCTTTGGGCGATGATTTGCCCGCCGTCAAGCTCTTCGCTCACATAATGAATGCTCACACCAGCCACTTTCATATCGCTTTGATAGCTTTCTTTTATGGCATTTGCGCCCTTAAAAAGCGGCAAAAGCGAGGGGTGCAAGTTTATGGCGCGCACGCTTTGCGTAAAAACGGGGCTTAAAATCCGCATAAAGCCCGCCAGCACCGCTAAATCCGCCCCACTTTTTTGAATTTCGCTCACCAAAGCCCTGTCAAAGTCCTCTCTGCAAGCAAAATTTTTATGCTCGATGATGACGCTTTCAAGCTTAAATTTTTGCGCCCGCTCTATGCCATAGGCGTTTTTGTTGTTGCAAAGGCAAAGAACCACTTCAAATTCGTTGTTGCCAAAGCGTTTGCGGTGAAGTTTTTCAAGCAAATTTTGCAAATTTGAGCCGTTGCCACTAAATAAAACCGCGAGTTTTACAAGCATTTTAGCCCCTTTATGAGTTTAAGCGCGTCAAATGCGTTTGGGTTAAATCGCCATTTTTTAGCGATAAGGGCGTGGGCTAAAACGGCGTTTTTAGCGGCGTTTAAGGGGCTAAATTTAGCGCAAATAAGCGCAAGTATCATTCCAGCAAGCGCGTCTCCACTACCGCCCTTTGCAAGTGCTGCGTTTCCAAGCGTGCAGACAAATTTTTGCTCTTTTTGCGCGATGATAGTGTTTGCGCCCTTTAAAATCAAAACGCACTCGAAATTTTGGGCGAATTTATCCGCATAAAAAAAGCGATTTTTTTGAATTTGCTCACTGCTTATATTTTCATCAAAAGCGATTTTCCAAAGCCTTGTAAATTCCTTTGGGTGCGGGGTTAAGATGACATTTTGCCTTTGTAAAAAAGGGCGAATTTGAGAGCTTTTAAAGGCATTTGCGTCCAAAATCACAGGAATTTTTTCAAGCAAAGGCTCATTTAAAACGCTCAAATCATCAAGCCCCATTCCCAAAGCTACGGCACTTGCGCTCTCATCAATCCTTTCTTTTTGCATTATGAGCGGCGAAAAAGGCTTTGCGCCCACAAGCGAAATTAAACCCGCACCAAAATTAAGCGCTCCAAGCCCTGCTAGCGTGCCAGCACTCGCACTCGCGCAAATAAAGCCGTGTCCAAAGTCGCCTTTGTTTGCGCTTTTTTTGCGTTCTATCAGCTCTAAATCGCCTTTTTCTAGCAAAAAGCAATTTGAATTTGGTGCGTAAAGGCTTGAATTTAAGCCTAAATTCACGCATTTTATCTTGCCAACGCTTTCTTTTGCGTAATCTTCAAGCAAATTTTCTTTTATCACTCCCATTGTGGCGGTGATTTTAGCGTTAAAACAAGGCTCAAAGCCTAAATTTACGGGCATATCGCAGGCGATTTTTAGCGCACGACTTTCGTTTGCCTCAGTGATGAGAGCCTTTAAATTTGGGCTTACTTCTTTGTTAAGCCCGCTTCCAAAAATGCACTCGATGATACAATCAAAGCTTTGAAAATTTGGCTTTTTGTCAAGGAATTTTATGCCTAAATTTAAGGCAATTTTTTCTTGCTTTTCAAAAAGGGGGGATTTTTTTAAATTTTTATCCACGCAAAAACAAAGTGCATTTTTTAAATGCCTAGCCGCTACAAGTCCGTCCGCGCCGTTGTTTCCTTGTCCCAGCAAAATTAAAATTCGCCCATTTTTAACGCCCTTTTTTCGCAAGGCATTTTTAGCGATTTTAGCTAAATTTGCGCCTGCATTTTCCATTAAAATAAGCTCATCAAGCCCCAGCTTAATGGCTCTTTCATCAAATGCTTTTATGCTTTTTACCACAGCTTTCATTGCTCATTTTCTCCGTTTTTTTGTTGATTTAAATTAAACAAATTTTCACTCTCATTAGGGTTTAAATTTATGTTTTCGCTCTCAAATTCAAGCAAATTTTCTTGACTTTTTTTCTCAATTTGTTTGTTTGTTTTTGCTCCAAGTTCTTTTAATTTTTCTACGCGTAAAATCAAGCCCCCACGCCCACTCATTTGACTTTGCATTTTATCGACATTGCTAAGAAGTGAGTTTGCACTTCTTTTTATGCTCTCAAAAGTTTCTAAAACGCTTGCAAATTTATCATAAAATTTGCCAAGTTCCTCAAAGGCTTTGAGTATGTTTTCATCGCTTTGTATGTGCCTCCACGAAATGTTTATGGTGTTTAGCGCCATAAAAAGCGTGTGCGGAGTGGTAAGATAAATCTTTTTTTTATAAGCGTTTTGATACAAATTTGGCTCAAATTCAAGGGCTAAATCAAGTATGTTTTGATAAGGAATAAAAAGCAAAACAAAGTCATAAGTGTGCGCATCAAAGTTCGCATAAGGCTTGCGAGCTAGCTCATCAATGCGAGCTTTTAAATTTTGGCAAATTTGCCTGCATAAATCTTGGCTATTTTCCTCAAAATCAAAGTCATTTGGCAAAGAAAATTTAGCATCTATAATGATACTTTTTTGCTTATCCAAATACACCACAGCATCTGGGAAATAGCCCTTGCCATTATCCGTAAAATGCTCTTGGAGTTTATACTGCTCGCCAAATTTTAGCCCGCTATGTTCTAAAACATTTTTGAGTTGAAGTTCTGCGAAATTGCCCCTAATTTTTTTATCGCCTTTTAAAATTCGCGCTAACTCATCGGCTTTTTTGCCGATTTCTTGGCTGAAAGAAAACATATTTTTGATATTTGTTTGCAAGGCTGTTTCGTTTGTAGCGAGTTTTTCGCTGTATTCTTTCACGCTTTTTTTCACAGGCGCAAAAATTTCATCAAGCATTTTTTTGCCCTCATCACTCAGCATTTCTTTGTTTTGCAGCAAAAAATGCTCATTTTGCTTGGCTAAATTTGCAGCAAGTTCTTTTTTTAGCTCATCTAAATTCAGCTTGTATTTGGCTTCAAGTTGAGTTAAATTCGCTTGATATTCGTTTTTTAAGCCTTGTTTTTCCGCGCTAAAATCTGCTTTCATTTGGGTGATTAAAGCGTCTTTTTCCTCGCATTTTGCGCTAAAATTTGCCTTTTCTATCATCTTTTGAGCTAGTTGTTCGTTTAAAAATTTATTTAAATCCGCTTGCGTTTTAAGCATAAAGGCAAGACAAAGGATTATAACTACACTCACGCAAAGCAAAGCATATAAAATCCACATTTTACGCCTTTTTTAAGCTAATTTTAACAAAGTCATAGCCCCTTGGGACAAAGTTTAAAAAGCCCACCGTGCCTTGTAAATTCTCATCAAGCTGAATTTTTGCCTTTTGCGTGAAAATGGCACTTTTCACCCGCACTTCATCGCCATTTTGCACCTTTGCAAGCTGTAAAAACTGCTTTGAGCAGCGTAAATTTGGCTCATCTGCGCGGCAAAGCACTAGCCCGTCAAAGTTTTCAAGCTCTTGTAGCTCGCTTAACTCGCTCGCGTTTATCTTGCTTATGCTTTCATCACTACAAGCAAGTTTTAGGGCAAATTTTTCGCACAAAAAGCCCATAAAATAAGCGATATTTGAAAAATCCTTGTGCAAAAGCAAGGCTTTATCGAAAATCAAAAAATCAGCCCCTGTTAAAAACTCCAAAATTTCACGCGCCTCTTCCTCGCCAAGACAAGACTCTGCGCTCAAAAAACCCTCGTCCAAAGCTCCAAATTTGCCCTCATCTGCGAGCTTTGCTAAGAGTGCTAGCACAAAAGGGGCTGAGCCGATTTCGCATTTATAGGGCTTTGCGTTAAATTTAGCATCTTCAAGGCAAGAGATATTGACATTTTTTGAGCTGTCAAGTTTAGCACAAAGCGCATTTGCTCTAAGGCTTGGCATATCGAGCAAACACAGGGCGTTTTTGCCTTTTTCATAACTTGTTGTTTTCATTTTTTCCCTTTTTATGGGGCAAATTTTAGCAAAAATTTGCTCATTTTTGGCTAATAATCACAAAAATTTCATTTGCCCCTTGACAAAGCAACTTTTTTGAGTTATGATATGGGCGAATTTTCTTTTAAAGGAGCAAGGATGCAAGTCAATTCAGTCGCTGCAAACGCAGCAGTAACAGCAAGTGGAGTCAGTGCTAAAAAGGACAGCACGGAGGAAAAAAATCAAAGCACTAAAAACGCGAACACGCAAAGCGCGCAATCAAGTGCAAACCTCAACAAAGACACTATCGAAAAGCTAAAAGCTTTGGGCGGTAAGGGTATCACAAACTACTATATCGCGCAGTTTCAGCAACAAGCTTTTAATGCAAGCTTTGGAAATTTTGGCTCTCAAAGTAGCGTGCTAGACATTTTATCTAGCGATGCGAGCAAGGCTACAAGCATACTTTCGCAAATCGATTTTGCCGCCATCGGCTACACAGGCAAAAATATCTTTGCGATGAACAAAACCGAGCTGAACGAGCTTATCAGCGACAAGGGCTTTTTTGGTATCGAAAACACCGCTAACCGTATAGCTGACTTTGTGATAAATGGCGCTGGGGACGATTTAGAAAAGCTCAAAAAAGGCTTTGAAGGTATGAAGCAAGGCTTTGAGCAAGCTGAGAAAATTTGGGGCAACAAACTGCCACAAATCAGCCAAGACACGATAACCAAAGCCATAGAAAAGGTAAGCGCGCGCATAAAAGAACTCGGCGGCAACGCGGTTGATATGAACGCGTAACTTTTTCATCAAGCTAAAAGCAAACAAGGCATTTCAAACAAATGTCTTGTTTTGCTAAATTTGCTTTGTTGGGCTAAATTTATCGCACATTTAAAGCATTGAACGCCAAAGCGATGATAAATCTTACACTCACACAAAATTTTTGTGAAAATTCAAAACATTACGCTTGTTTAAGTAAAATGGGCGAGAATTTTTAAATTTTAAGCTAAAAATTAAGATAAAAGCCCGCTCAAATCAAATTCAAGCGGGCGAGGTTTCAAACAAAGTTTAACAAATTAGAATTTGTTAAGGAATTTGTTCATTTGTTTGCCAGCTTCTTTTTTAGCTGCATCTTTGGCTTCTTCTTTTTTGCCATCAGCGATTTCTTTGGCACTCTTGCCTTCCATCACTTGTCCTGCAATGTCAGAGCCTTGCCCCATCGCACCTGCTTTGAGGTTGTCAGCTGCTACCACAGCGGTAGAAGCACCGAAAATTGCCACGAGGGCTGCGAAAATTAGCTTTTTCATAAGCTATCCTTTAAAGTGAAATTCGCGTTTTTGCAAACGCGTAAATCAAATTTAACCAAAAAAAAAAAAACAAACGGTTAATGAACTGAAAAATTTAAAAATTTTTGAAAATAAAGCTTAACAAATGCTTGTCGTTTCGGCGAGCAAAGCATTTGCCAGCATTTTGGCGTTTAAAATTTTTGCCTTTAAATTTGGCTTTTAAAACACTAAAACGCACTCATCAAAGCTAAATTTTCACGCAAAATTCAGCCTTTGCTTAAAAATTTACGCACTTGCCTTTCATCTTAATCCGCTAGAAATCATTTTTTGCTAAAATTTTTCCAAGTTATTTTTAGGATAAGAATTTGCGAACTTTATTGATTTTGCGGGGCAACTATTTTAACGGGCAAAAGCTATTTTTGGCTGAAAACCACCTAGCACCTTACACTTTGGACATCGAGGAACTACGCTTTTTAGCAGGCGGATACAAAATGCTCTCAAACGGCTACAAAAGCCTTGATTATCGCAACGAAAGCCAGATTTTACACACGCTTTTTGAATTTTTGCAGCTGCGAATGAGCAAGGGCGAATTTTGTGTCGTCAATGCCCCAAACGCCAGCATTTCGCTGCTAAAAGAGTATAAGGATTTAGCGGACAAATACCGCTACGAGTGCTTCATCATCGAGTTTGACGCCCTAAAACTTGACGAGTGCAAGCAAAAAAATCTCTCCCTAGCCGAGCAAAGCGGCATTTTCATACCCGAGCATATCCTTGAAGCCATAGCCCACTCACTAGAACGCGACAAAGTGCCTAAAAAATACCAAATTCTAGCCCCCAAAGACTGGAAAAACAGCCTTTACAAGCTCAACAATCTCAACGCCTACAAGAAAATCCACCACATAGGCGACATACAAGGGTGTTTCAGCGTGCTGAACAAGGCTATAAACAAGCTCAAAAAAGATGAATTTTACATATTTTTGGGCGATTATATCGACCGCGGGCTTGAAAACGACAAGGTCATCAAATGGCTGCTTAAAATCAAAGACTGCGACAATGTCGTTTTGTTAGAGGGCAACCACGAAAAACACCTTATCCGCTGGTCAAACGGCGAGCCGTCAAACTCCAAAGAATTCAACGAAAACACACTCAAAGACTTTCGGCGCGGCAAAATCACCCAGCAAGAGACAAAAAAGCTCTATCCGCACTTTAAAGAGTGCTTTTGCTATGAATTTGAAGGCAGAGTGGTGTTTTGCTGCCACGGCGGGCTGAATTTTTTGCCGAAAAACTTGGAAAATTTGAGTTTCATTCCGAGCGAGGACTTGGTAATGGGCGTTGGTTCTTATGAAGAGAGTAAATTCATCGCCGAGCAGTTTTGTCAAAACACGCCAAGCAACACCTACCAGCTCTTTGGGCATCGCAACCGCCACAAACTGCCCGTGCAAATCGCCACTCGCGTGTTTTTGTGTGAGGGCAAAGTCGATGCGGGTGGATTTTTGCGCGTGGTGAGTTTGAGCAAAAATGGCTTTGAGTGCAAGGAATTTAAAAATTCTGTGTATAAAAAGTGAAATTTATGACAAGGGATTTACAAGTTGCTTTGTCATATTAAACCTTTTTAAAAGGCGAAAATCTACACAAATAACACAATCTATCCAAGTGCGATTCACTCTTGCACCATTTTCTTTTGTGCTTCTATGCCCATTATGCTTAAAGCTGTTTTTATGCTTAAAGCCACTACGGCAAAGAGTTTGAGCAAGCTGTCCTCGTTAGCACTGCCCACGACTTTGTTTTCAGCGTAAAATTTGTGAAAGGCAGCGGCAAGGCTTTTAAGATAATCAGCGATTTTTTGCAAAGCCCGCTCCTCAAAGGCACTTTGCAAAGTAGCGTGCAAATTTAAAGCCTCAAAAAGCAAATTTGCCCCCTCTTCGTTTAGGCTTTCAAAGCTAGCATTTAGCACGCTTTCAAAGCTCTTATTTGCCCTTGCAAAGACTTGATAAATGCGCGCGTGAGCGTAATTTACATAAAACACGGGGTTTGAGCTGTCTTGTTTTTTGAGCGTTTCTATGTCAAATTCAAGGTGAGTGTCGCATTTTTTGCTTAAAAATATGAAACGCAGGGCATCAGCTCCTATTTCATCTAAAATTTCGTCCATTAAGATGAAGTTGCCGGCGCGTTTGCTCATCTTGTAAGGCTTGCCATTTTGCAGCAGGCTCACCATTTGCGCTAGGATAATTTCAAGCCTTGCGCCATCAAAGCCCAAAAACTCCATAGCCGCCTTAACTCTTGCAATGTAGCCGTGGTGGTCTGCGCCCCAAATGTTGATACATTTATCATAAGCGCGGCTTAATTTATCGGCGTGATACACGATATCAGCGGCAAGATAAGAGCGTTCGTTCTTTTCATTTACTATGACGCGGTCCTTTTCATCGCCCTTTTGAGAGCTAGCCAGCCAGAGTTTGCCCTCCTTTTCATACACCGCGCCTTTTGCTTTAAGGGCGTTTATGGTTTCATCGAATTTTTCATAATAACTCGTCTCGCTCACAAAGGCATCGATTTGCACCCTTGCTTTGGCTAAATTTTGCTTGATTAAATCAAGCATTTTGTCCTTTGCCCAAAGTGCTATTTTGTGGATATTTGCTTCACTAAAAAAGCTCACACCTTCCTTTTTGCCAAGCTCATCATAAGCAAGATGAGCTAAATCCACTATATAAGCACCTTTATAAAGCTCATCGGGTGGGGTTATGCTTTGATTTAAACAATGCTTTTTTACCGCTAAAAGCACAGAAAGCCCTAATAGCCGTATTTGCTTGCCCGCATCGTTTATGTAATACTCCGTGTCAAAGGCGTAGCCCAAGTGTCTTGCAAGGCGTGTGAGCGTATCGCCAAAAATCGCTCCCCTTGCGTGTCCTATGTGAAGCGGTCCTGTGGGGTTTGCACTCACAAATTCAAGCAAAAAACGCTCTTTTTTAGGCTCGCCACGCGCAAATTCAAGCGGATTTTGCAAGGCTTTTGTGGCAAAGTCGTTCAAAAAAGCCTTTGAAAGCTTGAAATTTACATAGCCATTAACGCTTTGAACGCTCTCAAAGTGCGGATTGTCCTTGAATTTCTCCGCGATTTGCTTGGCAAGTTGCGCTGGGGCGCATTTTTGCTCTTTGGCAAGTGTAAAGGCTAGTGGGCTAGCAAAGTGCGCCAGCCTTTTGTCCTTTGGGCTTTCAAGCACGAAAGCACGCCCCAAAACCTTGTGAATTTCGCTGTAAATATGCTGTTTCAAGGCTAAATTTAGGCTTTCTCGTTTTGTTTGGCTTCGCTTTTGCTCGCCTTTATGTCGGCTTTGTCTTCTAGCTTTTCAGCCTCTTTAAGCTCGCTCTCATCGGAATTCATCTCGCTTTTAAAGGTCTTAATGCCCCTACCCAAGCCCTTTGCAAGCTCGGGGATTTTTTTAGCCCCGAAAAGCAAGACGATGATTAAGAGTATAATCAGCCATTGTCCTGGTCCTATCGAACTCAAACCCATTTTGTCTCCTTATGATTTTATCCATTTTTGCGTAATTTCATCGACATTATAGCAAGAAAGTTTTAATTTTTGCGCCATAAAAATACTTTTTAATTGCATATAAGCCTTTTGCAAATCCTCGTTGATGATGATATAATCGTATTCGCGCAGGGCTTTCATCTCATTTTGAGCGTTAGAAAGGCGTTTTTTTATGTCGTCATTACTCGCCCGCTTTAAAAGGCGGTTTTCAAGCTCTTTCAAGCTTTTTGTAGTGATGAAAATGCTTGTTAATAGCTCTTTGAGCTTGCCACGCACTTGATGAAAGCCCTGCACATCAATGTCAAAGATAACTATCTTGCCATTTTGCAAAGCCTGCTCGGTTTCTTGGGCGCGTGTGCCGTAGTAATGGCTATGCACGAAAGCATACTCCAAAAACAAATCCTTTTCAATGCCCTTTTTAAAGTCATTTTCGCTGATGAAATGATAATCAACACCGTTTATCTCGCCATCTCGCGGAGCGCGTGTCGTGCAAGATACCGAAAAATAACATTCTTCTTTGAATTCAGCCGTGAGCCTTGCCAAAAGCGTGGATTTGCCCGCCCCGCTTGGTCCTGAGATGAGCAAAACAAAGCCCTTGCGCGAATTTACGCCTTGAATTTGCGCTGAATTTACGCCATTTTCCGCTAAACTCACGCCTTATCCTCGTCAAATTTTATGTTGATGTCAATGTGCATATTCATACCTTTTAAGGCGGCTTTTAGGGCATCATCTTTGATACTTGAAGTGATAGCCCCGCTTATACCGCGACTTAACTCGTCCATAAGCTCGCTAGGGCTTGAATTTTCGCCATTTTGCGCGCTTGTGTTTTGGCTCGTTTGACTTGCCTTTGTTTGCGCTTGGCTTTCTTGCGCGGGGATTTCGCCCAAAGCCCTTTGCAACTCTTCCTCGCTCAAACCTTGCAAATCATCTGTTAAATCAGCATTTAAAGCGTTTTCATTTGATGGCGCATTGATTTGTGGCGTTTGGGCTAAATTCTCATCATTTGCCTGCGTGAAATTTTCATCACTTTGCATTTGCGCTGCCATATTTTGCGCGAAATTCTCATCACTTTGCGCTGTTTGGAGCGAATTTTCGCTTGCAAATTCAGCATTTTCTTGCCTTGTAAGCTCATCGCTTGGAGCAAAACTCTCATCAAACTTAATCTCACTTGGAGTTTGGGCTAAACTCTCATCAAGGCTTACTTGTGTTTGGGCTAAATTTTCGCTCGCTAAAATGCTCTCATTTTGCTCGCTTGGTGTAAGTGTGGCATTTTGCTCCGTGTTTAGATTTTCAAGCAAGTTTTCATTGTCCGCACTGAGCGAGTTTGTCAAGGTGTCATCTTCGCTACTTGGCGAGTTTTGGGCGTTTGGTGAGTTGAGTTCCTCGTCCATAGCGTTTAAATCCGCAAGCTGCCCCTTGACTATGTCCTGTGTGCTTTGCTGCATAGGCATTTCATCAAGCAAAACGGGCTTAATGTCGTCTGGGTCGATGAAATCGTTGTTTTTCTGCCCCAAAAACTTCGCATTTTCGGGCAAATCATCAAAGCTCATCGTCTTTTCTTGCCTTTCCTCCACGCTAAAAGCAGGCTCTTGGGGCAAAGGCTCGTTTTCTTGCTCTGCTGTTTGGCTTGCAAATTCGGCATTTTGCGCTGTTTCTAGCGCATTTTCGTCTGTAAGCTCGGCGTTTTGCGTTGTTTCGGGCGAATTTTTGTTTGAAAATTCAGCGTTTTGCGTTGTTTCTAGTAAATTTTCGCCTGTAAATTCAGCATTTTCTTGCGTTTCAAGCTCATCGCTTGGCGTTTCTTGCGCTGTGTCTTGCTCTGCTTGTGGATTTTCGGCGTTTTGCGTGCTTTCTAGTGTTTCTTGCGCCATTTCGGGCGCATTTTCAGCACCTTGCGCGCCTTCGTCCAAATTCATCACGCTTTTGGCACTTTGTGGCTCATCAAGTGGCGCATTTGCTTCGTTTTCTAATGCGCTAATGTCCTTGATTTGAGCTTGAATTTCAGCACTCGTTTCATCAAGGGCTGGGCTTTGAGTTTGCGCATTTTCGTCTAAATTTTCGCCTAAAATCTCGGCATTTTCATCATCGCTTAAATTTTCGCTTGCAAATTCAGCGTTTTGCGCTGCTTCTAGTGAATTTTCACTCGTAAATTCAGCATTTTCTTGGGGCAAACTCTCATCGCTTAAATCCTGCTCGCTGCTTGTGCTTTTGGCTTGAATGTCAGTGGCTTGCTCGTCATTTAGGATTTGAGACAAATCCTCATCGGCTAAATTTTCGCCCTTTGTTTCGCTTGAATTTAAGGTTAAATTTTCGCTCGTTTGCTCGTTTGAATTCAAAATTAAACTCTCGTCCGCTGGCTCATCGCTTGTGCTGGCTGGCTCGCTTTGAAAAGGCTCGTTTAAAGGCTGCAAAAAGCTCGCTTTGGCAAGTTCATCATCGCTCAAAGTGCCTTGCTGGGGAAAATCCGTTGCATTATTTTCATTATTTTGTGGATTTGCCGCACTTTCGCTTTGTGAGTCTTCGTTTAAGGCTGGATTTGTCGCGCCTTGCTCATCTACACCAAGCCCTTGCGTAATGTCGGCTAAATCCTGCGCGTCAAATTCAAGCGGCGCGTCTTCGCTGGCTGCGCTTTCATCGTTTTGGCTCGTATTTAAGGTGCTTTCGTCCGCTGGCTCGCTTGTGTTGGCTGGTTCTTGGCTTTGTATGTTGGCTAAAATTTCATCGGCTATATCGCTGTTAAGCGCGGTTTCGCCACTTGGAGCGATGGAGTTAAAGTCAAAATCCCCTGCTTTAAAATCCACAGGCGTGATTTCTAACTCATCTTTTGGCTTTTCAGGCTCGGTGTTTTGGGCGTTTTCATCAGTGCTTGGCTCATCGCTAGCTGAATTTTTAGCTGTTGTAGCGGTGCTTTCTTTTTCATCGCCTGCATTTTCGGCGTTTTCGCCCGTTATGTCTTGCAAGTAAATGTTGTTATCTTGGACGTTGTCATCGCTTGCGCTTTCGGGTGCTGCTTCATCATTTGCCGCGTTTGCGCTCTCATTTTGGGTTTCTGCAAGGGCTGGCTCGCTCGCACTTTCAGGCTCTAAAAGCTTGTTGTCAAAGCTCAAAGAGTCCAAATCAATATCTTCTTCATCTGCACTAGCGTTTTCATCGGCATTTGCGCTTACATTTTCGCTTTTTAAAGCGTCTTTTTCGGCATTTGCGCCTTTGTCCTTGTCTGCTTGCGCTGCTTTTGCTTCATCTATACGCATTAGGGCGATTAAATCCGTTGGTAAAAAGGGCTTATGCAGGACTTGCCTGCTCTCTTCGTTCGCACTTGCGCCACTGCTGATATAAATGAGCTTTTTGCACTTGCCTTGAAGCACCTTTAAATCAGCACTTATGCCATCATCAACGATGATGACATCGTAGCTATCTATGTCGCTAGCGTAGTTTAAACGCTCTTCAAATTCATACTCCATCTTTTGAGCGCTCATTCTAACGAGCTTTGAGATGATAGGGTTTTTGTTGAAAAGTAAAGTTTTCATAGCCTTCCTTTAAATTCCTAGCGTTATTTTACGATAAATTTGATTATTTTGCGCTTATGTGAAAAACAAAACTCGCATATTTGTAAAAACTTTTTCAATAAGCGTCCAAAAATACTCCATCATTATAACCAAAATTGAGATTAAAACCACAAAAGCAAGGGCGATTTTCATAGGATAGCCCACGACAAGCAAGTTAAACTGCGGCATAGTCTTCATCAAAAGCCCAAAAATCAAATCCGCAAGCAAATTTATAGCAAGCACAGGAAAAGCCATAGTAAAGCCGATGAGAAAGACATTTACCATAGAAATGTTTATAAAACGCAAGAAATTTTCTTTCAAATAAAACTCTCCAAGCGGGATATAGCCAAGCGAGTTGCTCAAAAACACAAGGCACAAGTGATGCCCGTCCAAAGCCAAAAACACAAGCAAAGCGATAAGGCTTAAAATTTGAGAAGTTATCGGCACGCTTGCGCCCGTGCTAGGGTCCATCACGCTAGCCATAGTAAAGCCCATAGTAAAAGCCATTTGCTCGCCCGCAAACTGGATAATCGTAAAAATCAGCGTCATCATAAGCCCTGCTATCATACCAAAAAGCACTTCGCTTAAAAGTTGCAAAATAAAAAAAGTGTTGATTTGCGGGGTTTGAAAAGTCGATAAGGGCAAAAGAAACATAGTGAGAAACAAAGCCAAAGTCGCCTTTATCACCTGCGGGATATTTGTATGTGAAAAAAAAGGAAAAAACACAAAAAGCCCACCAACCCGAGCAAACAAAAGCATAAATTTAGCGACATTTTCATCGCCTAGGTAGTTAATGAATTCCATTTTGCGTGATTTTATAAGCCCTGTCGCACATGCGTGCAAGCGTGTTGTCGTGCGTTACGAAAAGTAGCGCGGCGTCATTTTCTTTGACATAGCTTTTCAAAATGTGTATGACATTTTGAGCGTTGTCAAAGTCCAAATTTCCTGTGGCTTCATCGGCAAAGATGATTTTAGGCTTTTTGCAAAGCACGCGCGCGATACTCACTCGCTGCTGCTGTCCGCCGCTTAACTTGCCGATTTTCATTCCCAAAAGCTCATCTATGCCAAGCCGTTCAAGCAAATCCTCATCGATGTCTTGCTTGCTTAAAACGCTTGCAAGCTCGATATTTTCAAGTGCCGAAAAGCCCTTAAACAAATAGTGCATTTGAAAGATAATGCCAAAAAAATGTCGTCTGATTTTAAGGCGGGCGTTTTCGCTCAATGCGTATAAGTCCTTATCTCTCACAAAAACCTTGCCTTTTTTGGGCTTTAAAAGGCTTGATAAAATGTGTAGCAAGGTGGATTTGCCGCACCCGCTGCTGCCTTGAATGGCTATGCACTCGCGCTCGCAAAGCTCTAAATTTAAATTTTCAAAAAGCGGATAATCAAAGCTGTGGCTTAAATTCTCCGCTCTTAAAAGTGCCATTTTATCTCATTTGCGCAGCCACTTCTGCTGCAAAATCTTCGTTTTTCTTTTCCAAGCCCTCGCCCACTTCAAAGCGTATGAACTGCACTATCTCAAAGTGTCCGCCGAATTCTTTTTGCTTTTCAGCGATAACCTGCTCGATAGTCTTTTTATCGTCCATCACAAAAAACTGCCCCAAAAGTGTCAGCTTGCTGTCAAGCTGTGAATTTTCAGCGATAAAAGAGTTGATTTTGCCCGGAATTATCTTGTCCCAAATCTGCTCTGGCTTGTTTTGCGCTTTAAGCTCAGCCTTGATTTCATCTTCGCTAGCCTTGATAATCTCAGCCGTAAGCTGCTTGCGGCTGGCGTATTTTGGGATTTTATGCTCTGGCTTGTTTGGGTCTTTCAGGCGTCTGCGCTCTTCGTTGTCCTTTTCAAGCTCGGCGACAAGGGCTTTATACTCAGCCTTGATGAACTCATCATCCAAATCCTTGTAAGATAAAAAGCTAGGCTTCATCGCCGCTATGTGCATACAAAGCTGCTTTAAGAAATTCAGGCTTTTTTGGGCGATTTGCTCATTTTGCGCAGTAGCAGCGATGATGACGCCCACGCGCCCATTTGTGTGGATATAGCCATTTAAAATGCCGTTTGTCCCAGCCTTTAAGGTAGCAAATCTTCGCACGACAAGGTTTTCGCCGATGGTTGCGATTTGAGAATTCAAATACTCTTCAAATTTCACGCCGTTTATCGTGCTGCTTAACAACTCTTCGTTCGTTACAAAGCCCTTGCTTTGAATGTGCGCTGTGGTGTCTTGCGTGAGCTTGATGAAATTTTCGTTTTTGGCGACAAAGTCTGTTTCTGAGTTGATTTCAGTGAGCGTTGCGCTTTTAAAATCATCGCTGATTTTCACGCTTACCAAGCCCTCAGCGGCGAGTCTGTCGGCTTTTTTAGCAGCCTTGCCTAGCCCTTTTTCGCGCAGGTGTTGGACGGCTTTTTCAAAGTCGCCGTTGCACTCAGCAAGGGCGTTTTTGCAGTCAAGCATTCCAGCACCAGTGCTTTCTCGTAGTTCTTTAACCATTTGTGCGGTGATTTCAGCCATTGTTTTCGTCCTCTTTTTCAAATTCTTGTCTAAATTCAGCATCTTCTTCGCTCAACGCCTCATCTAAAATCTCGCGTTTTTCTTCCTCGCTCACGCGCACTTGCTCGTCATTTTCTATCAAGTCCGCATCTTGCTCGCGCAAATTCTTGCCCTCATTTATAGCCTCCGCCATTTCTTGGCAAAAAAGCTGCACGGAGCGAATGGCATCGTCATTTCCGGGGATAGGATAAGCCACTAAATCAGGGTCGCAGTTCGTATCAAGCGGCGCGATGACGGGGATTTTAAGGCGGTTTGCCTCCGCAACGGCGATTTTTTCTTTTACCGTGTCGATGACAAAAATCATATCAGGCTGAGTTTTTAGGTAGCGCACGCCGCCTAAATAATCAAGCAATTTTTCCTTTTTGCGAGTAAGCATTAGGGCTTCTTTTTTGGTTAAAAGCTTGATAGAGCCGTCTTCTTCCATTTTTTCGATGATTTCAAGCTTGCGCACGGATTGTTTAATCGTGCCAAAATTCGTCATCATACCGCCAAGCCAGCGGTGGCTCACATAAGGCATACCGCACTTTTCCGCATACTCTTTGATGGCAGCACTTGCTTGCTTTTTTGTGCCGACAAAGAGTATCGTTTTGCCCTCAGCAGCAGCATCTCGCACTATGTTGTAAGTGTAGCGAAAGTAGCGCAAAGTCTTTTGCAAGTCGATGACATAAATGCCTTTTCGTTCGCCAAAGATAAATTTTTTCATCTTTGGATTCCAGCGTCTGGTTTGATGCCCAAAATGCACGCCGCATTCGAGCAAATCTCTCATTGTTACCATTTTTTCTCCTTGTGGTTTAGCTTTTTCCTCCGCACTCGTTGTTTAAGCAAGCTAAAAGGACTAGTGCGTGTGAAATTCACTCAAAACACGCTAAATTCACGCTTTGTGGTGGCAAATTTAACAAATTTTGAGTTTTAAAGATGAGATTATAGCAAATTTAAACTTGATTTTAGCTTAAAAGAAACTTAAATTTATCATTTAGCTTTTTGCCTTGCTTGTGCTTGTTGGGCGAAAATTGCTATTTTTGATGAATTTTTATGCTTAAAAAGCGCAAATTTTTGCTAAAAAAGATAAATCACTATGACAAATCATCTTTTAAATTTTTTGTATAATTGCAATGCGGATAAGCATTACAAGCAATGAATTTTCCGTATTTTCCATTTTTAACACGCAAAAAATCCCCGCAATCAGGGCAACTTAAATTCCACTTCACTTGCTCAATGTCAAAAACCGCATAATCACAATAAGGATAATTTTCACAACCATAAAATGAATTTGCTGTATCGGCGTTTCGTAACACCAACTCACCCTTGCAACGCGGGCAATTTGGCGAAGTAAAATCTTTGGCAGTGGTGTTTATTTTGCTATCAATTTCTTTTACAAAGATTGAAGGGTTGGCTTGATTGCATAGGACATAGACGGTATTTCGCGTGCGCGTTAGGGCAACATAAAACAAACGCCTTTCTTCTGCGTGCGGATATTCATTTTTTGCGCCCAAGACTAATTCTAAAAGTTTATCGTCCTCTATGGTGTTAGGAAAGCCGTTTGTTCCGCCATCGCCGTTTATCAAAATCACAAATTCAGCCTCCAAGCCTTTTGATTTATGCACGGTTTTAAATTCAAGTTTCATTTGACTGTGTCGTTTGAGATGATTTAAAGCCTGAGAGATTTTTTCTTCATCTTTGTTATTTCTACCTAAAACCAGCACTTGTGCGTTTTTGTTTAGGCTTGAAATTTCATCGCAAACCTCGCGAAATTTGGATTCTATATCGCCATTGTGGTAAAAAAATCTCACAGGATTTTCTTGGTGTTTTGCTGAGCTAATATGCTTAGCTATTTGTTGAGTATTTGCCATAATAAAAGGCTCGACAATGTCTTGTAATTCTTGTGAATTTCTATGTGTAGAAGTGATATAACAAAGCTGTGCATCACTAAAATACTGCTTAAATTCCAAAAATATATTTATATCACAGCCCGCAAAGCGATAAATCGCTTGCCAATCATCTCCAACAGCAAATAATTTAGAATCACCATTCTTAATTAAAGCTTGCAAAAACCGCGTTCTACTCTGCGAAATATCTTGAAATTCATCAACAATGATATATTTGTAGCGACACCCTTTTGAATGCGGAATTTTTTCAATGGCTTGCATTATCATATCATCAAAGTCAATTTTGCCCTCACTTCGCAAATTTTCATAATAAGCCTTATAAAAATACTCACAAATTTGCAAAAAGAGTTGTGTTCTTTTGTTATTATAGCTTACGCCTTGATTTTGAATTTTAAGCATTTCAAAGGCTTTTGTGTCAGGGTATCTGGCTTTATAAAGATTTAAAAAGCTAGCTATGAGAGGGATATAACTTTCAAAAATATCATTTGAAGCCTTTAAAATTTCATCTTTTGACAGCCTATTTAGCTTTATGCCATTATCTTGTAGTTTTTGTTTCAAAGAATTAAAAATTTCACCTTCTTTAAATTCATAAGAATAAGTCTCTATACAAGTGGTGTTATTTTGCTTGTGCGTTTGTCTTTTCCATTTCATCGCTTCTTTGTATCTTTGGGCGTCTTTGGGTGGGTATTGTGGGGTGTTGCCGTTTTTATCTATGCCATAATGTTCTAAATATATATCATAATCACTAAGATAGAAATCAGGCGTGTATTGTCGTTTTTGTGGGGTAGAGGTGTTGAATTTATAGGGTTTTTCGTATTCATATTTTATGCCGTTTATAAAAAGAAAATTTGCAATGATAAGTTCTTCGTAGCTTTTTACGCGCTCTTTTTGTAAGGTTTTTAACCGCCCTGCTTGCAAGGTGTTTGATAATATATCTTTGAGCGTGTGAACATTTGCTTGCTTTAAAAGGGCAAATTTCTCGCCTAGTGTTTGGTAGGTTTTATCGCTATTTACAAGCCGATAAAGTGAGCAAAATCTAAAAATATCCCAAATGATAAGCTCATTTTTGCATTCTTTTTGTATTTTGCGAATATAAAAGGATAAATCTTGCTCTTCGATGAGTGGCTTTGTGGATAGGCTTTGTTTAAGAATTTCTAACCCTAATGAATGAAAGGTTTTTACCTTTAAATTTGGGTTGATGAAATGCGCTTTTGCTTGTAAATCCTCAGCCGAAGCCCTAGAATACGACAAAAGTAAGATTTCATTTGAATTTGCCTTGCCTCTATTAAGTAGCCATTTTACCTTGCCACAAATTGTAAGTGTCTTGCCTGCTCCAGCTCCAGCCACCGTTAAAATCGAACCACTATCGCTTAATATAGCCCTTCTTTGCTGTGTATCCAAGCATTTGCCGTTTATATCATCAAAAATGCTATCCTTGCTATGCCTTGCGATAAATTCCTCATTATGCCGTTCAATCAACGCTTGATTACACTCTGGTGCAGAGTAAAATTTTGTCCCAAATGCTTGTATATTTTCCGCAAGAGTAAGCATTTTTGAGGCATTTTTGCCGTCTATAAATTCATCTTTCATACACTCGGTAAGGTTTTGAAAGTCTTTAATGAAGCTGTGTTGCTTGATGATAGTCGTGTAGTTGTCAAAAATTTCTCCTATATCACGCATATAGCGCAAATAAATATCTCTTTCTTTTAGCGAAGTTGGCAAGGTATATGCACTCACTTGCAAAGCCGTTTCATTGAGAGAATGGACACTTTCAAAGCTGTATTTATCGATATTTGATAAGATATATTTTGCGCTATGCTTTGTTAAAGCCTCATCTAATCTTTGCTTTAAATGAGTAATGGTGTCATTATGAGCCTTTATGAGTAAAATAATGCGCTTTAAATCATCAAGCGTTTGCGTGGCTTTGTCGCATTGAGCTAAATCTTGCGCAAGCTTATAAGTCTCATCGCTAATGCTTACAATGGCAAAGGCTTTAAGATTTGTTTCTAAACGCGATATATTCTTGCGTAAAATGGCTTGTTTGCGAATGTAGCCAAAGCCAAAATACACAAGCAAGGTGTCAATGAAATTCATCTTTTTACTCCATTGTTTAATCACTCACAAACGCAAGCCTTATCATCAGTGATTTATATTTGTTATAAGCTGGCTTGATAAAGTCAAAAAAGCAAAACCTAATGTCTTTTAAACCACTCCAAATCCAGCACCGCGCCGTTGCTTGCGTTTGAAACTAGCTTTTGATACTGTGCAAGCCACCTTGAATTTAAAGGCTTTTGCAAGGGCTTAAATTTAGCCTTTCGCTCGGCGATTTCACTCTCACTTAAACGCGCATTTATCGTAAAATTATCCACATCTATGTCGATGATATCGCCATCTTCAAGCAAGCCTATAAGCCCGCCCTCAGCAGCCTCAGGGCTTATATGTCCTATGCTTAAACCCCTTGTCGCCCCGCTAAAACGCCCATCGGTGATGAGCGCGACATCAGCACCCAAGCCCATACCCATAATCAAGCTCGTTGGGCTTAGCATTTCTTGCATACCAGGACCCCCCTTTGGACCCTCGTATCTTATCACGCACACGGCTCCCTTTTGCACCTTGCCCTTGATAATGCCCTTTATAGCGTCATCTTGGCTGTTAAAAATGACGGCTTTACCGCTAAATTTACGCTCTCCTGTGATACCTGCTGTCTTTATCACGCAGCCTTGCTCGGCTAGGTTGCCAAAGAGTATGGCAAGTCCGCCCACTTGTGAGTAGGCGTTTTCTACCTTGTGAATCACCTTTTCATCGCGGATTTTCGCGTCTTTTATGCGTGCGCCTAAACTCTCGCCCGTGATGGTAAGGGCGTTTAAATCAAGCAAACCATTATCGCGGCGCGAAATTTCCTTTAACACAGCGTTTATGCCGCCCGCACTTCCTATGTCCTCCATAGCCACCTCAGGCAGGCTCGGGGCGACTTTGGCTATGTGGGCGATTTGCTTGCTTATTTCATTTAAATCCCTTATATCAAGGGGCGAACCCGCCTCGCGTGAAATGGCTAGCATATGCAAAATCGTATTTGAGCTACCCCCCATAGCCATATCAAGCACCATTGCGTTGTTAATCGCGCCCTTGTTGATAATGTTGCGGATTTTAAATTTTTCGCTTTTTTCGCTATCAAGTGCGATTTCACAAATGCGCCTTGCAGCTTGTCTAAGCAGCTTTTCACGCTCATCACTCAAAGCCAAAGCCGTGCCGTTGCCACTTAAAGCGATACCTAACGCCTCGCAAAGCGAATTCATCGAGTTTGCCGTGAAAAGCCCAGAGCAAGAACCCCCACTAGGACAGGCTTTGCACTCTATGTCTTTTAGCTCGTTTTCATTGATTTTTTTAACCTCGAACGCTCCAACCGCTTCAAAAACGCTATTTAAGGTGAGTTTTTCGCCCTTTGCGCTGAAACCAGCCCTCATAGGACCGCCGCTTACAAAGATAGTTGGCACATTGACACGAAGCGCACCCATAAGCATACCCGGCGTGATTTTGTCGCAGTTTGGGATACAAATGAGCGCATCAAGGGCGTGAGCATTCATTACAGATTCCACTGAATTTGCGATGATTTCACGGCTTGGCAGGGAGTAGAGCATACCGCTATGCCCCATAGCTATGCCATCATCAACGCCTATGGTGTTGAATTCAAAAGGCACACAGCCGTTTTTGCGGATTTCGTCCTTGATGATTTTGGCGTATTCATTTAAATAAAAATGCCCGGGGATTATGTCTATGTAGGAATTTGCCACGCCTATAAAGGGCTTTTCAAAGTCCTCATCTTTAAGCCCGCAAGCACGCAACAAAGAGCGGTTTGGAGCTTTTAAATAGCCTTTTTTGATTACATTACTTCTCATTTTTTATCCTTTTTGCGGTTTATTTTGGGCTGAATTTAGCCCTTGCCACGCTTGCAAACTGCACGCTAAATTCTAAGCGCAAGGCGCAAACACAAAGTCAGCTCAATCCACACGCGCTTTTAGCGCAAATTCAGCATTTGCGTGAATTTGCCGTATAAATTCAGCCTAAACACTCGGTCCAAATTTGCTAAATTCCACGCCCTCGCTCACATCTTCATAACGCTTGAAATTTTCGACAAACATTCGTGCGAGCTTGTCGCGCGTGGCTTTGTAGGCGTTTTTGTCCGCCCAAGTGTTGATAGGATTGAGTAGCTGAGTCTCCACGCCTTGCAAAGCCTTTGGTATGGCTAGGTTAAACAGCTCAAAGTTCTCAAACTCACACTGCTTAATGCTTCCGTCAAGTATGGCATTCACGCAAGCCCTAGTTGCCTTTATGCTCATTCGCTTGCCTACGCCATAACTCCCGCCCGTCCAGCCTGTATTGACTAGATACACGCTCACGCCGTGCTTGTCTATCTTTTTGCCCAGCAATTTCGCGTAGATTGTGGGGTGTTGCGGCATAAAAGGTTCGCCAAAGCACGCTGAAAAGGTAGCTTGCGGCTCGGTTATGCCTCGTTCAGTGCCTGCTACCTTTGCGGTGTAGCCACTTAAAAAATAATACATAGCCTGTTCTTTTGTGAGCTTGCTTACAGGCGGCAAAATGCCAAAGGCATCAGCGGTGAGAAAGATAATGTTGCTCGGATGCCCAGCTTGTAGGCTTTTTTCGTGGTTTTTGATATGCTCGATGGGGTAAGAAACGCGGGTGTTTTCGGTTTTTTTCGCATCAGCATAATCCACGCTTTTATCCGCACGCAAGATGACATTTTCCAAAAGGGCGTTTCGTTTTATCGCTGCGTAAATTTCAGGCTCATTGTTTGGGTCTAAATTTATGCACTTTGCGTAGCAACCGCCCTCAAAGTTAAACACGCCCTCATCGTCCCAGCCGTGCTCATCATCGCCGATGAGCTTGCGTTTTTCATCGGTTGAAAGCGTGGTTTTGCCTGTGCCGCTTAACCCAAAGAAAAGCGCGACATCGCCCTTTTCGCCGACATTTGCCGAGCAGTGCATAGGAAATTTGCCCTCCAAAGGCAGCCAATAGTTCATCATCGAAAAAATGCCCTTTTTCATCTCGCCGCCATACCAAGTGCCACCTATCACGCCTATGTTTTTTTCGACATTAAAGATGACAAAAACTTCTGAGTTTAGCCCGTCTTTTTTGTAGTCCTCATTCACGCATTTGCACGCGTTATACACCACAAATTCAGGCTCAAAACTTGCCAGCTCGCTTTGCTGTGGGCGGATAAACATATTTTTGACAAAATGCGCTTGCCAAGCCACTTGCGTTACGAAACGCACGGCTTTGCGGCTCTTTAAAGACGCCCCACAATACGCATCTTGCACATAAATATCGCTGTTTGAAAGCTGTTTTTTAGCCTTTGCAAGCAGTTTGTCAAAAAGCTCTTCGCTGATAGGGTGATTTATCTTGCCCCAAGCGATGAACTTTTGAGATGGCTCTTGCTTTACAAAGTATTTGTCCTTTGGGCTTCGCCCCGTGAAAATGCCCGTATCCACGCAAAAAGTGCCATTGCTTGACACTTCGCCCTCTTTGTTTGCCACTTCGTGCTTGAAAAGCTCTTCATAGCTAATGTTGTGAAATACCTGTTTTACGCCTGTTAAGCCGAGTTTTTCTAAATCTTTCATCGCAAATCCTTACTTATAAAGGGCTAAATTCTGCCCCTCGCTCACAGTGTCAGCCGTTTGCACGCAAATTTCGCTGATAGTGCCGTCTTTTGGCGCGCTCACTTCGATTTCCATTTTCATCGCCTCTAACACGAAAACCACTTGTCCAGCCTTGACGGTGTCGCCTTTTGCGATGAGTGTTTTAAAGACATTGCCCGAAATGCTAGCCTTTATGCTATCTGCGTTTTCATCGCTTGCTGAATTTGTAGCGTTTTGCGCCGTGTCGTTTGAATTTGCAGGCTGCACCTTGCTTACGCTTTTTATATTGACACTTTTATCAAAGCCCGCTTGCACTTCTATGTGGTATTTGTTGCCATTTACAGAGACTGTGAATTTGCTCTCATCAGCGTTTATGGCTTTTGGCATTTGTGAGATTTTACGCACAGCGACTTTTGCTTGCCCTTTTAAAAAGGCTATGCCCTTTTCTTTGCACGCTGCGGCGATGAAAATGTTTTCCTCGCTCGTTTCTATGCCCTCTTTTTCAAGCAACTTGCGCGTGAATTCAAGCGACTTTGTCTCGTCCTTGTCGGCTATGTCTATGGCTTTTTCTTTTGTGGGTTTGAGTTTAAGCTGCTCGCTTGCAAGTTTTACGACTTCTTTATCTGGCGTGGCTGGGGTTTTGCCAAAGTAGCCTAAAACCATTCTGCCATAGCCATCGGCGATTTTTTTCCACTTGCCAAACATTACATTGTTAAAGGCTTGTTGGAAGTAAAATTGACTTACAGGCGTTACGCTCGTGCCAAAGCCGCCTTTTTCTACAACCTCGCGCATAGCTTTGATAACTTCTGGGAATTTATCTAAAATGTTATTGTCTCTCATCATTTGGGTGTTTGCGGTGAGTGCGCCACCGGGCATCGGCGAAAAAGGTATGAGCGGGCTTACCATAGTGGCTTCTGGTGGCAAAAAATAGTCTTTCAAGCAGTCTTTAAGCACCTCTTCATACACAAGAATTTTTTCCTCATCAAGCCCACCTAAATCATAGTTTTTACCCTTTACGGCGTGGAGCATTGTGAGTATGTCAGGCTGGCTTGTGCCGCCGCTTACGGGGCTTGCGGCTAAGTCTATGCCATCAGCCCCTGCTTCAAGGGCTGCTAAATAGCAAGCCACGCTCACGCCAGCCGTTTCGTGCGTATGCAGGCGAATGTGCGTGTTTTGGGGCAGATTTTTACGCGCCATTTTTATGGTGTCATAGATTTTTTGTGGGTTTGAAGTGCCGCTAGCGTCCTTAAAACACACGCTATCAAAGGGAATTTCAGCCTTTAAAATCTCTTTTAAGCTCTTTTCGTAAAAGGCGACATCGTGCGCACCGACACAACGCGGCGGTAAGTCCATTAGAGTAACTACTACTTCGTGCTTTAAGCCGTGTTTAGCTATGCACTCGCCACTGAATTTAAGGTTTTCAGCGTCATTGAGCGCGTCAAAGTTGCGTATGGTAGTCGTGCCGTGCTTTTTAAAAAGTTTAGCGTGCAAGTCAATCAGCTCCCTGCTGCCTGTGTCAAGGGTTACGGTATTTACTCCCCTTGCAAGTGTCTGTAAATTCGCCTCTTTGCCGACAATGGCTCTAAATTTATCCATCATCACAAAGGCATCTTCGTTAAGGTAGAAATAAAGGCTTTGAAATCTCGCCCCTCCGCCAAACTCAAAGTGCGTTATGCCAGCTTCTTTTGCCGCCTCCACAGCGGGAAAAAAGTCCTCCATAAGCACCCTAGCACCATAAACAGACTGAAAGCCGTCCCTAAAACTCGTATCCATAATGTCGATGAATTTTTTTGCCATAGTCGCCCTTTAAAAAAGTTTTGGTTATTATACAAAGTTTTTGGTTAAACGCCTTTGAATTTTGAGCGAAAATTTAACTAAAATTTTCAATGGATATTTTTCTCGCACGAAAATTTAAAAATTTTTTGCAATTTAAGCTAAAATCTCTTGACATTTGGGGGGGGGCATTTGCTATAATGACATTTCAATTTTTTAAATTTTACTTGCAAAAGTGAAATTTAAAAAGTTAAAATTTTTATTTGTAAGGATTTGTTATGAAAAAATTTATGTCAATGCTGGCGTGTGTGCTGTTTTTGGGCAAAAACACGGAGTGGATTTTTACGCACGCTTTGGCTTTTTAACACAAAGCAAAGAATATGACAATATGATTAAATGGGAAGTCTCTCAACCCTATCTCATCGGCGTTCGCTATACTTATACCTTTTGAAAATGGCGAATTTTACTTTGTTTAAAATATCCACGCAAATGCAAGCCGTAAAAATAAAAAAATTCTCACACATTAAACCGAAAGTGCATTATGTCGCCATCTTGCACCACATAGTCCTTGCCCTCTAAACGCAACTTGCCAGCTTCTTTTGCCTTGCTCTCGCCTCCACAAGCGATAAAGTCATCATAGCTGATAACCTCAGCCTTGATAAAGCCCTTTTCAAAGTCGTTGTGTATGACGCTTGCTGCTTTTGGGGCTTTGTAGCCTTTTTTTATCGTCCAGCTTCGCACTTCAATGTCCCCAGCCGTAAAATAGCTTATAAGCCCAAGTTTGCCAAAGGCTACGCGGATAATTTGCGCTAGTCCGCTTTCTTTCGCGCCAAGACTTGCCAAAAGCTCGGCACTTTCGCTCTCATCAAGGCTTATAAGCTCTTCTTCGATTTTAGCGCAAAGTTTTATCACTTCATTTGAATTTTTTTCCGCGTAAGTTTTTAGGGCTTTTACGAATTCATTGTCCTCACTAATGCCCGCTTCATCAACATTTGCGCCGTATATCACTTCCTTTGCAGAAAGCAGCCTTAAATCCTTGTTTAAATTCACAAAAAGTTCGCTGTCCTTTTCGGCAAAGCTACCAGCACTTTTGCCTAAATTTAAGTGCGCTAAAAGTTTGTTTGCTAGTTCTAAACTCTCTTTTGCGCCCTTTGCGTTTGCTTTTGCTTCTCTTGCGAGCTTTTCTATCTTTTTGCTAAGCTGTTCAATGTCGGCTAAAATCAGCTCTGTGTTGATGATTTCTATGTCGCGCACGGGATTTACGCCGCCTTCTGTGTGCGTGATATTGCCGTCCTCAAAGCAACGCACTATGTGTAAAATCATCTCACATTCGCGTATGTTTGATAAGAATTTATTGCCAAGCCCCTCGCCCTTGCTTGCACCCCGCACAAGCCCTGCAATATCGACAAATTCAATCACAGAGTGCAAAATGCGTTGAGGTTTAGCGATTTTAGCAAGCTCATAAAGCCTTTCATCTGGGACATTGACTAAGGCTTTGTTTGGTTCTATGGTGCAAAAAGGATAATTCGCACTTTGCGCGTTTTGCGCCCGAGTAAGAGCGTTGAAAGTCGTGGATTTGCCAACATTTGGCAAGCCCACAATGCCTACTGCTAGGCTCATTTGCCCTTCCTTGCTAGGCTCATTAGATACGCCACGCACATTCGCACGCCCGCACCGCTTGCGCCAAAATTCGTATAGCCCCAAGCCTTTTCTACATAAGCTGGTCCTGCTATGTCAAGGTGTAGCCATTTGTCTTTATACTCTTTGCGGATAAAGCGTTCTAAAAAAAGCCCAGCCGTCAAAGCCCCGCCATAACGGCTTGAACTCGTGTTGCTTATGTCGGCTATGTTTGATTTAATCAACTCTTTTAAATGCGGGTTAAAGTGCAAAACGCAGGTGTATTCGCCACTTTTTTTGCTCGCTTTGTAAAATTCATCTTGTAAATTCTCGTTGTTGCCCATAATGCCGCTTGTGTATTCGCCAAGTCCTACCACGCAAGCACCTGTAAGGGTTGCCATATCGATGAGTAAGTCTGGCTTTAAATCCTGCGCAAAAGATAAGCAATCAGCAAGCACCAAACGCCCCTCCGCATCGGTGTTTCGCACCTCAATGCTTACGCCCTCGCGTGAAATAAGCACATCATCGGGCTTATAAGCGTTGCCGCCTATCATATTTTCGGTAGCTCCAAGCACGCTATGCACTTCAAAGGGTAAATTCAGCTCACTTACAGCCTTGATAATCCCCATAGCCGCCGCCGCACCGCTTTTATCAGCCTTCATCGTAAGCATATAATCGCTCGGCTTTAAGCTCAGCCCGCCGCTGTCATAAGTAAGCCCCTTGCCTACAAAAACAACGCGTTTTTTAGCGTTTTTGGGCTTATAGCTTAAATGAATAAGGCGTGGAGGGTGAATAGAAGCACGATTTACCGCTAAAAAGGCGTTCATTTTTTCTTTTTCTAAAAATTTCTCATCATAAATTTTGCATTTTATGTTTTTGTCTTTTTTGGCTAAATTTAGGGCATCTTCTGCCATTTTAAGCGGGGTGTAGGTGAATGGAATTTCATTGACAATGTCCTTTGTGAAATTCGTGGCGTTGCTGAGTATCTCGCCGATTTTAATGCCCGTTTTTGCCTCGTCAATGCTGAATTTCTTGCCGTTTAACTCTTGGGTAGAGATGAGAATTTTAGCGATTTTGGCGGGCTTTTTCTCGCTTTTGTATTTATCAAATTCATAAGCGGCAAACAAAAAGCCCTGCACTATGCTCGCAAAGCTCATCACCACGCACTCTCCCAAAACGCTAGGCGTTTTAATGCTTTTGACATTCATCTTGCAAAGTGCCTTGTAAGCGCTCGCAAAGGCAAGGCGAATATCCTCATAAGCGCAACTTTTAAGCTCGACAAAAAGGCGTTTTTTAGCACTATCAAGGCACACGCCCTCGCCCTTGTAGTCGTTTAGCTCAAACAGGCTTTTAGCGTCCTTGTAAGCGTTTGTTTTCTTATCTTGCACGAAAACAAGCTCAAAGTCAGCGACTAAATCTTTTAAATTTTTGCTGTGAAATTCAAATTTCATTTTTTGTCCTTTATAGTTGTTGTAAATTTTCTTGCGAATGCTTGAAATTTCGCTTTTTGAGTATGCTTTTTTCCATTTGTTTAAAGGCAAAAAGCACAAGGCTTAAAAAGCTGATGATTAAAAGTGCGGCTAGATACCAGTGGCGCTCAGCCCACGCCACAAAAGCCCAAATTTCTTGCCCGAAAAACCACGCTAAAAGTATGGTTACAGCCGCCCAAATCCAAGCGGAAAAAAGGTTGATAATAGCAAATTTTTTCGCATCATATCTTGTGATACCTATACTCATCGGTATCACCGTGCGAAAGCCATACATATAGCGTTGCAAAAAGATTATCAGCCCGCCAAATTTTTGCAAAAGTAAGTGCGCCACTGCGAATTTGCGCCTTTGTTTTTTGAGCTTTTTTTGTATGTATTTTTTGTTATATCGTCCTATGTAAAAATAAATTTGATCCCCAGTAAAGCCGCCAAGCCCTGCTACAAAGATGATTAAGCCTAAATTCACATGCCCTTCGTGCGCAAAAATTCCGCCCAAAAGCAAGGCTAGCTCGCCTTCTAAAATGCACCAAAAAAAGATGATGATATAAGCAAGGTGCTGATAATTATACAAAAATTCTTTTAAAGTTTCATCTAAACCCATAGCCTAAAACTCCAAAACGCTATAAACACTCGTATAGTTTGAAAGCTTGTCAGCACCGCCTAAATCCGCTAAATTTATGAGAAAGCACGCCTCCACGCACTGAGCCTTTGCCTTTTTGATAAGCTCATAGCTTGCAAGTGCCGTGCCGCCTGTGGCGATTAAATCATCGACAAGCAAAACGCGCGCATCTTTTCTGCCGCGAAAGGCATCTTGATGAATTTCAACCCTATCTGTGCCGTATTCTAGTCCATACTCTTGCGAAAAGGTCGGAGCGGGCAGCTTTTTGGGTTTGCGTATAGGGACAAAGGGCAAGTCAAGTTTCGCACAAAGCATAGCCGCAAAGATAAAGCCCCTGCTTTCCGTGCCTGCGATAAAGTCAAGCTCCATACCCTCGTAACGCTCTTCAAGGTGTTCGAGCAAAAAGCCCAGCGCATCGCCGTCATTTAAAAGCGTGGTGATGTCGCGAAACAAAATGCCTTGCTTTGGAAAGTCTGGTATGGTGCGGATTTTGCTGATGAGATAGTCTCTCTCTTGTGTGCTTAGTTTTGCTGTCATAGTAGTGCCTCGATTTTTGCTTCTAGTTCTTTAATGCGCTGGCGCAGTTTGTCATTTTCTATGCGGTATTGTGAATTTCTCGTTCGCAGTGAAGTCAAGTCGTTTTTGATTTTTGTCAGCTCATCTGTGAGTATGTCAATCTGCCCCAAACTTCGTTGCAACTGCACTTGGAGCTTTCTAATGATGGTTTCGGTGTTGTCAAGGTTGTTTCGCATAAAACCCTTTGAATTTCGCTCTTTTGTAAGCAAAGTTTTGTAGTAAAAAAGCATTATCACAAGGTATAAACAAAGGCAAATCAGTATGGTAAGCACTAGCCAGTCGATAATCATCTTTGTTCCTCGATTTTAGCTATCCTTGCGCGGTGTCTGCCGCCCTCAAAGCTCGTTTTGATAAAGGTTTCTACTATATCCACAGCCATTTGCGCCCCGATTAAACGCCCGCCAAGTGCTAAGACATTTGCGTCATTGTGTGCCCGAGCAAGTTTTGCGCTTAGCGTTTCGCTACATAAAGCACAGCGAATGCCTAAATTCTTATTCGCCGCTATACTCATACCTATGCCAGAGCCGCAAACAAGCACTCCAAAGCTATTTTCGTCTATGCAAGCGGCGAGTTTGTGGGCAAAATCCGCATAATCACAGCTTTGCGTGTCGTGTGCGCCAAGGTCTTCGTAATTTAAATTTGCGGAGTCAAAAAAGGCACAAAGCTTGGTTTTAAGCTCAAATCCAGCGTGGTCATTAGCGATAAATATCTTTTTTCTCAGCATTTGCTCTCTTTATGCGAATTTAAAAAAGGCATTGTAGCATAAGAAAACTAATAAAGCGTTCTTATGCGCTTTTAATTTCTAAATTTTAACGCAAATTTTAAATTTTATGCTAAAATATGCCTTTTTTAACAAAGGAAAAGCAAATGAATATCGTGCTTATAGGCTCTTCAACAGGCGGTCCAAACCAGCTTAAATTTTTGCTTAACGACATTGATTTTAGCAACGCTTGCGTCATCATCGCCCAGCATATGAGCGCGAATTTTATCCCGTCCTTTGTGAGACAATTTAACCAAGAAGCAAAGGCTGAGGTGATTTTAGCGGGCGATAATGAGCTTTTAATGCAGGGCAAAATTTACATTTGCCAGCAAAATAGCGTTTTTGGCGGGCTTTTAAATATAAGTTTGAATTTCAGCCCCGAAAAAACGACTTTCAACCCAAACATAAATTTACTTTTCAACTCCGCCCTAAACATAGCCCACACGAACAACATTTTAGCGATTTTACTCACGGGTATGGCAGATGATGGGGCGGCGGGGCTTTTCGAGCTTTATAAAAAGGGCGTTAGGTGCGTGTGCGAAAACGAAAAAGACTGCGTTGTCTTTGGTATGCCTAAAAAGGCTATCGAGCTAAACCCAAAACTACGAGCTTTGAGCCTAAATGAAATCAAAAAAGAAATTCTTAAATTTATCGAGTAAGGGGACAAAATGGACAAAATCACGCCAAATTCAAGCGAATTTTTGCAATTTATCAAAATCATCAACGACTTGTGCGGGGTAGATTTGAGCGAAAAACGCAACTTTTTAGAGAGCAAATGGGACAGCTTTATCAAAGGCGAACTTCATCTTGTTGATTTTAGGGAATTTCTTATGAGATTAAACTTTGACAAAGCCGTGCGGCAAGCCACTTTGGACTTTATCACCGTCAATGAAACCTACTTTTACAGGGAGCTAACCCAACTCAAACAAGCCGCCTTTTACCTTAAAAGCTTGGAAAAACCAGCCAGCGTGCTGTGTGCACCTTGTGCGAGCGGCGAAGAAGTGTATAGTTTTGCCATACTTTTAGCGTTAAATGGCGTGCAAAGCGTGCATATAACGGGCATTGACATAAATCAAAAAGCCATAGAAAAGGCAAAAACAGCCAAATACTCAGGCAGAAGCCTGAAAAACCTGCCAGAAAGCGAGAAAAAGCACTTTTTCACCCAGCAAAACGACATTTATGAAGTGAAAAAAAGCGAGCTTTGCCATTGTCGTTTCGAACTTTGCAATGTCTTTGATGAAAAGTTTTTAAAACTTGGCAAATTTGACATAATTTTTTCGCGCAATATGATGATATATTTTGACTACGAATCGCGCTTGCAGCTTTTGGAGCGCTTTTATCAAATCTCAAACCCAGAATGCCGCCTTTACATAGGCAACTCCGACTTAGTGCCAGCTGAAAATATCCATTTTTCAAGGGTAAGCGCACCAAATGGAGGGACTTATTATCAGCGAAATTTTTGAAATTTGAGCTTAAATTTATCAGTGCTTTGCCGAGCAAATCATCTTTGTGCCTTTGATAAATCGCCAAAGTGTTTAATCAAACATTTTTTAACCCTGCCAAAGACCTTACAATGCAAATTTATGCGATACAAAAAGAGTATTTTTAAGGACACAAAGGACAAACGCTAAAAAATGACGAGCATTTTAAAGCCTTAATAAATTTGCGCAAAACCCTTAAAATCCTTGCTGCAAAAATCGCACTAAAAATTTATGATTGTGCTTTTTTTAAAAAATAAACTTTGCAAATGGCTTTGAAAAAAAGCATTTATGCAAAACGATTTTACTTAAATTTAACTTTAATTTGCGTTTTTGTAGTAGAATTTAGGGATATTTTTGAATTTAAAGAGGCGCAAATGAAACCAGAATACAAATTTTTTGCCAACTGGGGCTACGCGATGGCGGGCATTTTAGCTATGCTTAAAAACGAAGTGGCGTTTCGTATCGAACTTGCCTTTATCGTCCCTGCGATGATTTTGAGCTTTTTTTTGCCCGTGAGTATGGAAAATCATCTCATTTTGGTGGGCGTTTTGTTTATCATCATCATCGCTGAGTGCTTAAATTCGGCTGTGGAAGCCTGCGTGGATTTGGTTACAAGCGAGTTTGCACCAAAAGCGAAAATCGCTAAGGATTGTGCGAGTGCGGGCGTGTTTTTTAGTGTCATTTTAGCCCTTTCAAGCTGGGCTTACACGCTTTACAAACTCTATGAAACTTGGCAACTTGTGTGAAGTTGCGTGCTTTATAAAGATTTGAGTAAATTTAAAACTTTCGATACAAAAATAACGAATTGCTAAATACTAAATTTGCGTGGATTTTTCGCTACGCTCAAAATGACAAAATGCGCCGTCATTGCGAGCTTTAACAAAGTAAAAGCGTGGCAAACTATCAAATTTAGAAAAAAGCCCGAATTTGTCATACTGAGCGTAGCGAAGTATCCATAAATTTGAAGTGTGATTTTAGTGCTTTAAGGCATATCTTAAATTCTGTGGATTTTTCGCCTTTTACAAAGGCTCAAAATGACAATGGAGATTTTTTTGCTGCGGCTTGTGCCTTGCAAGCTGCTTGCTTGCTTTTTTGCAAAAGCTCAAAATGTTAAAATTCACAAACAAAGACGGCTTTTAAGATTATGGATTGCCACGCAAAATTCGCTTATGCTCTTTTTGCTCGCAATGCACGGTTTGATAAGATTTATAAGCTTAAATCAATGCAAAAAAGTCTGCTAGATTATCCCGCACTCTATCAAAATGTGGCGATTACCGCGCAACAACGGCGTTGAGTAAAACGCTCAATTCAAGGCAAAATCATTGTTTTGTTGGTTTTCCAAAGCACTCATCAAGGGCGTCTATGGTTTCAGCTTGTTTATCTTGCTTTTTCGCACCGCTTTTTAGCTTTTCAAAGCTTGATTTTAAGTCATTTGTGGGCTTTTTTATGTCTTGCAATTTACTTTCATCGACATTTAAAGCTGAATTTGCCGCGTTAAGTGCCGCATTTACGCTACTTGAAACAGCATTTGCCGCGCTTTTTTGCACGGCGATTTTGACATTTTCGCCAAGCGTTTGAGTAGCGATTTGCATTATGAGCTTAAAGCCCTTGTTAAGCGTGTTTCTATCGGCTTCATTTGCTGTGTTTGAGCTGATTTTAAGCTCATTATTTTCAAAGCTGATAAAAGCCGTGTTTTTCTCAAAGCACTCTCCAAGCGTGAAATCCCGCTCATAAATCGCGCTTTTAAGCCTTTCATAAGCGTTTAAATTTGCCTTTGAATTTGTCAAATTTTCGCCTGAATTTGCCTTTGAATTTTGCGTTAAAGTTGTTGTTGAAACCGCTAAATTTGCCTTAAAATTTGCCCTTTGCTCATCATCAATAGCCTCATCAATTTGCTTTAAATTGCTCGCTTCTATCATCATAAAAGCCATCACGCAAAGCACAAAAGCATTGTCATCGCAAGAATTTAGCATAGTTTTAGCCTTTGATAAAATCCTAAAAAAACGCTCATACATAAGCATCGAAAACTCGTTGCTTTTGGCAAAAAAACTCTCTTTGAGATAAAAAATCATCTCATCAATCACACTACTTGCCTCGTAATCTTGCAGTTGTTTTAAAAATTCAAGCACTTGTTCGCGCTGGCGCGATAAAATGAGCGCGTAAAAGTTTTTGATTTGCTCGGGGTCTAAAAAGCCTAGCATTTGGGCGATTTTAGTGGCTGTAATGTCGCTGTGCGAAAAGATAATGGCTTGGTCGAGTAAGGTGAGCGTGTCGCGCAGTGAGCCTTGCCCGCTTCGCGAAAGTAGTTTGAGCGCTGGGGCTTCGTATTTCACGCCTTCTTTTTGCAAAATGTTTTCTAAATGCTGTAAAATGGCACTTTGTGGGATTTGCCTGAAACGAAAGTGCTGTGTGCGCGAAAGCACGGTTGCAGGCAACTTCAAAGGGTCTGTCGTGGCAAGTATAAATTTCACATAGGCTGGTGGCTCTTCAAGTGTCTTTAAAAGGGCGTTTGCAGCTTGTGGGGTAAGCATATGCACCTCATCGATGATGAAAATTTTAAAGCGAGCCATTGACGGAGCGTATTTTGTCTGCTCGATTAAATCCTGTATGTCCTCCAAACCCCTGTGTGAAGCCGCGTCCATTTCGATAATGTCAATGTGTCTGCCAGCTAGTGCCGCCTCGCACTCACTACACTCGCCGCAAGGCGTGGCGCTTGGTCCTTTTTCGCACACGAGCGCGCGCGAAAAAATCCTTGCGCTTGAAGTTTTGCCAGAGCCGCGAAGCCCTGAAAAAAGGTAAGCGTGAGCAAGTCGTCCGTGGTTGAGTGCGTATTTTAGGCTAGCACTCACCGTTTCTTGACCGATAAGCTCGTCAAAGGTTTTGGGGCGGTATTTTATGGCTAATGCTTGTAACAAATTTTCCCTTTCTTTTAATGGTTGCGCAAAATTCGCAAGAATTTAATCTTTTGATAATTTGTTTTATCTTGCAAGATTTCTTAACCCACGAATTTTAGCGCAAATTTTGCGCCTTGCTTGAATTTGCCTTAAATTTTTAAGCGCATTATCAGCTCACAACAAGGCAAATTCACGCAAAAGTTTTTAGCTTTCGTTCATAGTCGCGAGCAACTCGACATTGTCCTTAGTTTTAAGCATTTTGGCGTATAAAAATTTCAACGCCTCCACATCGTCCATTTGCGATATAGCCGAGCGAATCGCCCAAATTTTTGGCAAATCCCCGTCTTTTTGCAGCAACTCTTCCTTGCGCGTGCCTGATTTGATGATATTGATAGCTGGATAAACGCGGCGGTCTGATATGTTTCTATCAAGCACGATTTCGCTGTTGCCCGTGCCTTTGAATTCCTCAAAGATGACATCGTCCATTCGCGAGCCTGTGTCGATAAGTGCAGTCGCCACGATAGTGAGCGAACCGCCGCCTTCTATGTTGCGCGCAGCCCCAAAAAATCGCTTTGGCTTGTGTAAGGCGTTTGCATCAACGCCTCCGCTTAAAACCTTGCCAGAGCTTGGTATGACGGCGTTGTAAGCCCTTGCAAGCCTTGTGATACTATCAAGCAAAATGATGACATCATTGCCCATTTCTACCATCCGTTTTGCCTTTTCGATGACAAGTTCAGCCACGCGCACGTGGTTGTAGGCGGGCAAATCAAAGGTTGAGCTAAACACCTCGCCCTTAACACAACGCTGCATATCCGTTACTTCTTCTGGTCGTTCATCGACAAGCAGCACGATAAGGTGCATTTCGGGGTGATTTTTGGCTATGGCGGTTGCTAGTTCTTTCATCAGCTCGGTTTTGCCCGTGCGTGGCGGGGCTACTATCAAGCCCCTTTGTCCCTTGCCGATGGGCGTGAAAAGGTCTAGCACGCGCCCTGTGAGCTTGTTTGACTCGTATTCAAGCTTGATTTTATCGGTAGGAAAGATAGGCGTAAGGTTGTCAAAAAGCGGGCGGGCGTTGGCTTCTTGCAAAGGCACATAGTTTATGGCTTCGATTTTAAGCAGCGCATAATACTTCTCTTGCTCTTTTGGCTCTCTTACTTGCCCCGTAACGATGTCGCCCACGCGCAGGGCAAATTTGCGGATTTGCGAGCTTGAAACATAAGCATCGTTTGCGCTGTCGCTTAAATTCGAGTCCATTGCCCGCAAAAAGCCGTAGCCTTCGTTTGAAATTTCTAAAATGCCCGTGAAAAGTATAAATCCACCAGCCTTTGTCTGTGCGCGCAAAATCTCAAATATCAGCTCTTGGCGACGGAATTCGCTTGGATTTTCCACGCTTAGCTCGTTGGCGATTTTGGTTAGGCTCTGTAAATCGAGCAACTTCAAGTCCTCAATCTTGTATCCCTCGACAGGAATGTGCGTTCGTTGTTTTTTGTTTTCCATAAAACCTCGTTTTGAGTAGAATTTAGTGTGATGGTGATAATTTGTGAAAATCTTTGTGAGATTATAGACAAAAATTCTTAAAAAATGCTAAATTTTGTAAAAAATTTACGAAAAATTTTTAAAATTCAGCCCAAAGCAAGCAAAAAAGCGTTTTGTGAGCTTAAAAGTTGCAACAAAATCAAACAAATGAGTTTAAATTTAAGCAAATTTTGCTACAATACCCCTTTAAATTCAAGGCAAAATGATGACAAACATTAGAAATTTCTCCATCATCGCGCACATAGACCACGGCAAAAGCACGCTGGCTGATTGTATCATCAGCGAGTGCAACGCCATAAACGAGCGGCAAATGTCCGCGCAAGTTATGGACACTATGGACATAGAAAAAGAGCGTGGCATAACGATAAAAGCGCAATCCGTGCGCCTTGAATACGAATTTAGCGGGCAAAAATACACGCTCAATCTCATCGACACGCCCGGACACGCAGATTTTAGCTATGAAGTAAGCCGAAGTCTAGCAAGCTGTGAAGGGGCTTTGCTGGTAGTTGATGCAAGTCAAGGCGTGCAGGCTCAAACCATAGCAAATGTCTATATTGCCCTAGAACACAACCTTGAAATAATCCCCGTCATCAACAAAATCGATTTACCACAGGCTGACATAGACAAGGTAAAGCACGAGATAGAGCATATCATCGGCATTGACTGCGCTGATGCCATTTGCGTGAGCGCAAAAACAGGGCAGGGCATAAAAGAGCTGATAGAAGCGATTATCACAAGAATTCCCGCCCCGCAAAGCGATGAAAACGCGCCCTTAAAGGCTCTCATTTATGATAGCTGGTTTGACAACTACCTTGGCGCGCTGGCACTTGTGCGTGTGTATGAGGGCAGCATAGCTAAAAACGATGAAGTGCTGGTGATGAGCACGCAAAAGCGGCATTTCGTGCAGGATTTGCTGTATCCGCACCCATTAAGCCCTATCAAAACGCCTATTTTAAGGGCTGGTGAAGTTGGCATAGTGGTGCTTGGGCTTAAAACTCTGGGCGATGTGCAAGTGGGCGATACCATAACACTCACAAAAAATAAGGCGCAAGCGGCGATTGCTGGCTTTGAAAAGGCAAAAGCCTTTGTTTTTGCGGGACTTTACCCCATAGACACGGACAAATTCGAGGACTTGCGAGACGCGCTTGAAAAGCTCAAACTCAACGACAGCTCCATTACCTACGAGCCTGAAACCTCGCTGGCACTTGGCTTTGGCTTTCGCGTGGGCTTTTTGGGGCTTTTGCATATGGAGGTGATTAAAGAGCGCTTAGAGCGTGAATTTCACTTGGATTTAATCGCCACAGCGCCTACGGTTACTTATGAAGTGTATTTAACAGATGGGCAAATGGTGCAAATTCAAAACCCAAACGAACTGCCCGCCACAAACAAAATCGCCCTTATCAAAGAGCCTTTTGTCAAGGCTACCATCATCACGCCGAGCGAATTTTTGGGCAATCTCATCACGCTTTTAAACCGCAAACGCGGCATTCAAACCAAAATGGACTATATCACGCCCCAACGCGTCCTGCTTGAATACGACTTGCCCTTAAATGAAATCATAATGGACTTTTATGACAAGCTCAAAAGCCTTACAAAGGGCTATGCGAGCTTTGATTATGAGCCAAGTGGCTTTGTGGAGGGCGATTTAATCAAGCTTGATATAAAAGTAGCGGGCGAAAATGTCGATGCGCTCAGCATCATCGTGCCAAACGAAAAGGCGATGAGCAAGGGGCGCGAGCTAGTAAAAGCGATGAAAGAAATCGTGCCAAGACAGCTTTTTGAAGTCGCCATACAAGCAAGCATAGGCAACAAAATCATCGCCCGCGAAACCATAAAATCAATGGGAAAAAATGTAACGGCAAAGTGCTATGGTGGCGACATTACGCGCAAACGAAAACTGCTTGAAAAGCAAAAAGAAGGCAAAAAACGAATGAAAGCCATAGGCAAGGTGAATTTGCCCCAAGAAGCCTTTTTGAGCGTGCTTAAAATAGACTAAAATGAGCGTGAATTTTAAGGTTTTTGTGAAAATGCTGAATTTTTAAAGCCTTTAAAAATAAAATTTGCAAATTTTTCAAAAATTTGCGTGGCAACCTAAAAATCTTAAAAGTTGTTATGCTGATTACAAGCGAAATATCCACGACAGCGTGGATATTTCATCATCAAATAAAAACTTCGCTTGCTTGCAATGGTGGCGTGTTTGCCACGCCGTTTTTATAAAAACAGCCAGCAATGATGAGCAAAAAGCCCAACCTACCACGCTAACGCAAAAACTCGCTTATTTTTTGTCAAGCGGGTGAATCATATTTTTAGGCACGACAAATTTGTCATAATCACTCTCACTCACAAGCTTTAACTCCAAAGCCGATTCTTTGAGCGAAATGCCTTTTTTGTGCGCGTTTTTGGCGATTTTAGCCGCATTTTCATAGCCTATGTGTGGATTAAGCGCAGTTACGAGCATTAAAGAGTTGTGCAAATAATAATCTATGCGTTCTTTGTTCGCTGTGATGCCTTGCGCGCAGTGAATGTTAAACGAGTGCATAGAATCAGCAAGCAAATCAAGGCTTTGCAAGAAATTATAAATGATGACAGGCTTGAAAACATTAAGCTCAAAGTTACCCTGAGACGCTCCAAGTCCTATGGCTACATCATTTCCCATCACTTGCACGGCTACCATCGTTACGGCTTCGCATTGTGTGGGATTTACCTTGCCCGGCATTATCGAGCTTCCGGGTTCATTTTCGGGTATGTTTAGCTCGCCAAGCCCGCATCTAGGACCGCTTGCAAGCCATCTAATGTCGTTTGCGATTTTCATCAAATTCGCCGCCAAGCCCTTCATCGCGCCGTGCGTGAAAACGATAGCATCGTGGCTAGTAAGAGCGTGGAATTTATTTGGACTTGCCACAAATTTCACGCCTGTGAGCTTTGTAAGCTCGGCACTTACTTCTTCGCTGAAATTTGCTGGCGCGTTTAGCCCTGTGCCAACGGCTGTGCCGCCTATGGCTAACTCTCTTAAAGTAGGCAAAGAAGCGATGATTTGCTCTTTGCTATGCTCCAACATAGACAAATAGCCGCTAAATTCTTGCCCCAAAGTAAGCGGAGTCGCATCTTGCAAGTGCGTGCGCCCACTTTTGATAATGTCCTTAAATTCGCTCACTTTCTTTTTGAAAGTGCCGATAAGCTCATCGATAGCGGGGATAAGTTTTTTTTCTACCTGCTCCACAGCCACTATGCTCATCGCTGTGGGAAAGGTGTCATTCGAGCTTTGTCCGCGGTTCACATGGTCGTTTGGATGGACGAATTTTTCCTTGCGAAAATCCTTGCCAAGTAGCTCTGTGGCTTTGTTTGCGATGACTTCATTGACATTCATATTGCTTTGCGTGCCGCTGCCCGTTTGCCAAATGGCAAGGGGAAAATTGTCATCAAGTTTGCCCGCTAAAACCTCATCGCAAGCCTTGACAATGCCGTTCTTGCGCTCCTCATCAAGTCCGTTTTTGAGCTTGCAATTTACTATCGCGCAAGCCTTTTTGAGATTTGCAAAAGCGTAAATCAGCACGCGTGGCATTTTTTCGATGCCGATTTTGAAATTCTCAAAACTTCGCTCAGTTTGCGCTCCCCAATACTTCTCATCAGGGACCTTAACCTCGCCCATAGTGTCGTGTTCGATTCTGTAAGCCATTGTAGCTCCTTTGTGTAAAATTTGTGCGCAAATTTTAGCACGGCTGCGGTTTGCTTTTGATTTACGATTGAATTTTTTGAGTAAATGCGTAAAAAAAAAGAGAAAAATTTAAATAATAATTTTTATTGTTTAGAAAATTTATGCTATACTTGTTTTTACAAATTTCCTTTGCGATTTTTGTGAATTTGACTTAAATTTTAAGCCATTTGCAAGATGAGCAATGAAAATTTGAATTTTCACAAGAAAGGACAAAAATGTCAAAAGTTACAGAAAAACTTCTCCAAATCCAAGCGGACGCGCACAGCCTTTGGGTGCGTTTTCACAGCTATCACTGGAATGTCAAAGGCTTGCAGTTTTACGCTATCCACGCTTACACTGAGGAAGCGTATGAGGCTATGGCAAAGCTTTTTGACGACACGGCGGAGCGGGCTTTGCAGCTTAAAAGCAAGGCACTTGTTTGCCCAAAAGCCCTACTCGAACACGCTAAAATCAAGCCTTTGCAAAAGGACTGCTTCACGGCAAGTGAGGTTTTAGAGTGCGTAAAGAGCGATTACACCTATCTTTTGGGCGAGTTTCAAAAGCTTGACGAGCTTGCGAGCAAAGAAAATGACAGCACGACTTCAAATCTTGCCCAAGATAAAATCGCCGAGCTTGAAAAAGCCCTTTGGATGCTTGACAATGCGCTTGAAAGTGCGTGCAAGAAAAAATAATTTGCAAATTTAGCCTTTAAAGTCTTTATGACTTTGTAAATTTGCCGATATTTGCCTAGAATCAATTAGAAGGAGCTGAGATGATTTCAGGCGTAAGCAATGCTTCGTTACTCGTTGCCACGAGTGTGAATGCACTTAAAAAAGCCGTTGATTCAAATGAGGAGGCGTTAGAACAGCTTATAAACGCCACTTCGGACGCGGAAAATGGTAGCGAGAGCGAAGGTTTGGACATTTATGCGTAATCAAGAGTCCGCAAGGACTCTTGGTGCATTTTGTGCTAAAAGTGCTATTTTGTCTGCTTAAATTTACCACAAATTTTGATTTTCCTTTGAATTTTAGGCTTTGTTTGAGATGAAAATTTATGATTTTTGCATTTTGTGCGTAAAATTTTAAATTTGAGTGCGAAAATTTAAAAGTTGCGAGTAAAACTTTGAATTTGCGTATGAAATTTTTAAATTCTGCGAGTAAAATTTAAACTTGTGCGTAAAATTTTTAAATTTGTGAGCGGATTTTTTAAATTTACGGATAAATTTGCGAATTTGTGGGTTAAATTTGTGAGTAAATTTTGAATTTACGGGCAAAATTCAAGCAAAAAGATTTGGCGGTGCTAAAACACCGCCGTTAAAAGCATTAAACACAAGTTTAACGCTGTTTGTTTAGAGCTTTGACGCGTTTTGTTTGAGATACTCAGCCACGCCTTTGGGGTCAGCTTTCATACCCGATTGCCCCTTGTGCCAGCCAGCAGGGCAAACCTCGCCGTGTTCGTTGGTGAAAAGCATAGTATCAACCATTCTTATCATCTCGTCAATGTTGCGCCCAAGCGGCAAGTCGTTGATGACAGCGTGGCGCACGGTGCCGTCTTTGTCAAGCAAAAACGAGCCGCGAAGTGCGACTGCTTCGTCAAAAAGCACATCAAAGGCACGCGCCCACTCTTTTTTAAGGTCAGCAACCAACGGAAACTGCACATTGCCTATGCCGCCGTTCTCAATCGCCGTGTTTTTCCACGCAAAATGCGAAAACTCGTTGTCGCAGCTCACGCCGATAACCTCGATGCCACGCTCTTTGAAGTCCTTGTAACGCTTGTCAAAAGCGATGATTTCGCTCGGGCAAACAAAAGTGAAGTCTTTTGGGTAAAAAAACACCACCGCGCCCTTGCTGCCTATGTTTTTGTAGAGACTGAAACTCTCAACGATTTGGTTGTTGCCTAAAACTGCTGGTGCGCTAAGCTCCTGAGCCTTTTTTGTAACAATCATTTGTGTCCTCCTAAATAATAATTTTTATTGACAAAGAAATTATATCTTTAATTTTTTTCATAAAAGTAAATGAGAAAAAATTTTTGGAATTTTTCGCTTATGGATTGCGGAATTTTGTGTGGATACTTCGCCAAAGCTCGGTATGATGAGAAATTTAGGGCTTTGCCTTTTTGCTTAACCCTTAAAATCCGCTCCGTCAAATTTAAGCAGTGCAGAACCCCACACAAAGCCGCCGCCAAAGGCATCGAGCAAGCACAAATGCCCGTTTTTGAGCCGTCCGCTCTCATAAGCTTCGTTCATCGCCATAGGAATGGACGCTGAGCTGGTGTTGCCAAATTTATCTATGGTCAGCACACACTTGCTATCGGGCAGATTTAGGCGCTCTTGCACGGCTTTGATTATGCGCAAATTCGCTTGGTGAGGGATAAAAAGGTCGATTTCATCGGGCGAAACGCGGTTTTTGGTAAGGATTTGCTCCACGCTGTTTTGCAGGGTTTGCACGGCGATTTTAAAGACTTCGTTGCCTTTCATCTGCATAGTAAGCGGGGCGCAAAGGCTGGATTTGTCGGCTCTTTGCGTGTGTAGCAGCTCGGCATAGTCCCCATTTGCGCCCGTATGCACATCGATGATAGGGTTTTTTTCGCCCGCACTCACCACAGCTGCGCCCGCTCCGTCTCCAAAGAGTATGCAAATGCTTCTGTCCGTGTAGTCCATAAGAGAGCTAGTCTTTTCAGCCCCTACTATAAGGACATTTCGCTTTGCTCCGCTTTCTACAAGTGCCTTTGCTACTTGCAAAAGATAGATAAAACCAGCGCAAGCTGCTGATATATCAAAGGCACTTATGCCTTGCAAGCCTAAATTCGCGGCGATAAGGCAGGCTGTGGAGGGCATAGTGAAATAATCAGGGCTTAAAGTCGCGCAAATCACCGCATCAATGTCGCTCGGGCTTAAATTCGCCCTTTGTATCGCTATTTGAGCGGCTTTTGTGCCTAAATCGCTCGCCCTTTCGCGCTCATCAGCGATACGCCGTTCTTTAATGCCCGTGCGCTTGGTTATCCACTCATCTGTGGTATCCACAAGCCTTTCTAAATCGGCATTGCTTAAAATCCGCTTTGGCGCAAAGGCGGCTATGCTTTTTAAGCTCGCTTGAAAGTTGCTCGAAAGCCTTTTTTTATCGTGATTAAATTCAGCATTTTCACTTCGCAAAGGCGGCTAGCTCGCTTTCTATGATTTGATTTATTTTGGATTCGCTGAAATTTAGGGCTTGAAAGATAGCGTTTTTTATCGCGCGCCCATCACTCTTGCCGTGGCTTATGATGACACAGCCGTTTATGCCAAGCAGCGGCGCACCGCCATACTCTTGCCAGTCGATGTGCTTTTTGAGTTTTCTAAAAACAGGCTTTAAAAACAGCACGCCCAGCATCGCGACAAAAGAACTTTTTATGTGCTTTTTCAGCAAGTCAAACACCGCAGTTACCGCTCCCTCAGTGGCTTTTAACACTAGATTGCCGCTAAATCCATCACACACAAGCACATCAACCTCGCCGTTAAAAATGTCCCGCCCCTCGCCGTTGCCGATGAAATTTGGCATTTTTTTAAGCAAAGCGTGGGCTTCTTTGGTGAGTTCGTTGCCTTTGCTTTCTTCTTCGCCGTTTGAAAGCAAGGCTACACGGGGCTTTGCGATTTTCATCACTTCTTTGGCGTAGGCTTCGCCCATTATGGCAAACTGAAACAAATACTCACTCTTGCAGTCCGTGTTCGCTCCGACATCTAAAACAAGGGTTTTGCCCGTAACACTTGGCATCAAAGTGGCTATGGCTGGGCGCAAGACATTATCTATCCTGCCGATACGAAGCGTAGCTAGGCTCATAGTCGCCCCGCTGTGTCCTGCTGAAACGATGGCTTGGACTTTTTTGTCGCGCACAAGCTCTATGGCTTTGTAAATGGTGCTTTCTTTGTGTTTGAGTGCGTCTGTGGCGCTTTCTTCCATACGAAAGACATCACTTGCCTCTTCATAGCTCACAAATTCACGCAAATCTTGCGGAATTTGCGGCTCTAAAAGCGCACGCCTACCGACAAGCACAGCGTTAAAAGGCTTCTCGCGCAACGCTTGCACCAGCCCTTCGATGATGGGCTTTTCGCCATAATCCCCGCCCATCGTGTCTATGGCAATGCTTATCATCGCTAATACTCTTTTGTCAGTGGATTGACGCGGTGTGGCATCTTGTAAGTGCCGTCTTTGTCCTTTACGGGCATAGGCAAACTCACCTTGTAGTGCGTCCTGCGCTTTGCTGCGCGACTTTTGCTTACTCGTCTTTTTGGAACTGCCATTTTTTGTCCTTTCTAATGATGAATTTTACAGCTTTCGCAGTAAAAATAATCGCTCAAATAGCTTTCTAGCTCGCTTATGGCAAGCTCGATTAAGTCTATTTGGGCATCATAAAACTCCACGACATCGCTGAGCGTGTTGTTTTCGTCTTTGTAAATGCCATCGCTTGCTAAAAGTGCTATGTTTTCATCGATAGCAAGCTCCATTTCGCGCCCGCAACTATCACAAGCGCGATACACAAAGCCTTTCATACGCATAGCAACCTGCGCTAGCTTGGCATCTTTTCGTTTTAACTCGCCCTCAAACACCATATTTTCAAGGTTTAGTTTGAAAGGGTAAGCGACTTGTCCTAGTTTAGAAAAGGCGATTTTCATCGTTTTAAGCTCAAATTTTACTCAAAAATTCACAAAATTTCGTCATTTTTGAAGAAAAATTCGATTTCTATCTTTGCGTTGTCTAAACTATCGCTGCCGTGCACGGCGTTTGCGTCAATGCTTTGCGCAAAATCAGCGCGAATCGTGCCAGCTTTGGCTTCTTTTGGGTTTGTCGCGCCCATCAGCTCGCGGTTTTTTGCCACAGCGTTATCGCCCTCTAAAACCGACACCACCACAGGTCCGCTTGTCATAAATTCAACCAAATCCTTAAAAAATGGTCGCTCTTTATGCACTGCGTAAAAATCCCCAGCTTGTGCCTTGCTCAAATGCAGCTTTTTGAGTGCTGCCACGCGCAAGCCGTTGCTTTCAAAGCGGTCTAAAATCTTGCCGATGACACCTTTTGCCACCGCATCGGGCTTGATGATAGATAAGGTTCGTTCTTTCACGCTCTATCCTTTCTAAAAAATTCATAATGAACTTGTGATTATATCTTTTTTTTCTTAACATTTCTATAAAGTGGAGAAATTTTCTACCAACAAATGCTTTGCATTGTGGCAAAATGCCCCTTAAAGCCACAACGCAAATTTATCTTTTGCGCCCTAATGAGCCTAAATTCAAAGAGTTTTGCCCCAAAACCTTAAACTACTTCATTTAAGCGCAAAACAAGCCACAAAAGAATGCTTCGCGTGGCTTATGAATTTTGCTTTACCCTTTCAAAGAGTGTGAAAACCTTTTCTTGCAAGCTTTTAGCCTGCTCTAAACTCGTAGCTTCAAAGCGCGTGATAAGATAAGGGCTTGTATTTGAGGCACGAAGTAAAGCCCAGCCGAAGCCAAAGTCGATTCGAACGCCATCTATCTCGCATAAATCCTTTACACCACCGAGTTCGCCAGCCTTTACCGCACTCTTAAAGGCTTCAACAAGCTGAAATTTTTGCTCTTCGCTCACGGGAATTTTGATTTCATCGGTTGTATAGAGCTTTGGCAAGGTTTCTATCATCGCTTGCAAGTCAAAGCCCTTGTGGATAAGCTCCAACGCACGCAAAAAGGCGTAAATGCCATCATCATAGCCAAAATATCGGTGTTTGAAAAAGATATGTCCGCTCACCTCAGCGGCTAAATCGATATTTTGAGCCTTCATCATTTTTTTAATGTTTGAATGTCCCGTTTTTCCCATAAAAATTTCGCCAAATTTACTCACTTCATCAAAAAGATTTTTCGAGCATTTTACCTCGCCCAAAACGCGTGGATTTGGGATATTTTTAGCAAAAAGATAGCAAAGCTCATCGCCACAAAAAATGTGCTGCGTGTTTAAAGCTACCATTCTATCGGCATCTCCGTCAAAGGCAAAGCCCATTTTAATGCGCGGATTTTGAGCGAGCAAATCCTGCAAAGCCCTTAAATTTTCGTGTTCTGTCGGGTCTGGGGCGTGGTTTGGAAACTGCCCATCAGGCTCAGCAAAAAGTATGCTAGCCTTTAAATTTAGGGCTTTTATCAAGGGTTTGATGACAACGCCGCTTGCGCCGTTCGCACAGTCAATGCCAAATTCATACTCAAAGCCCCTTAAATGCGCAAACTGCTCGCTCATAAATTCAACATAAAGGCTTAAAATGTCGTATTTTTCACACGCCGCATTATCTATGATATACTCGCCATTTGCCAAAAAGTCCTGCACTTGCTTGCCAAAGGCTTTAAGCTCAGCCCCAAAAAAACTCTCTTTGCCTATGGTGATTTTAAAGCCGTTGTAGTCTTTTGGGTTGTGCGAGCCTGTTATCATCACATTTGCGTCAAATTTCGCGCCCACATAAAGGCTAAAATACCCAAGCGGAGTTGGCGCAAGCCCTAAATTATAGACTTTTATGCCAGCTTTATTTAGCCCGCTTACAAGATAGCCAAAAAGCTCATCAGCACTATATCTAGCATCATACCCCACGCTTACATTCTTACAGCCCTTTTTGAGCATTAAAAGCCCCAGCAAATAGCCGATTGCCTTGACACTTTTTTCGTTAAGCTCCTTGCCGTAAAGCCCACGAATGTCATACTCCCTAAAAATCACATCTAACATAAATTTTCCTTTTTTAAGCAAAAATTGACAAATTTTCGCTACAATTTTACAAAAAATTCTTTAAAATTTCGCAAAAAAGGACAAAAAATGGCAGACGAAGAAAAAGAAGAAAAAACGAGCAAAAAGAAAGGCGGCTCGGTGGTGCTTATCATCGTGGTGTTTTTGTTTGTCGTTTTGCTCGCTGTGGTGGGACTTATCGGGTTTTTTATGTTTCAAGGTCCTGATGAAGCACCGCCAGCGACAAGTGCGGCGGCTGGGGCTGCTGCTGGACAAGCAAACAAGGCGCGCGGTGGTGCGCCAACGGGCGCAGCGCGGGGGAGTGATTACGCAAATATAGGCGCTATGTATCCTTTGGAGAGCTTTACGCTGAATTTACTGAGCGAAGGCGGGGCGCGCTATGTCAAATGCACGATGCAATTAGAGCAAAACACGGATTTGTTGCAGCCTGAGCTTGACAAAAAGACAGCCATTATCCGCGATGTCGTTATCCGCACGCTTACTTCAAAAACCTTTGAAGAAATCAGCACCGCAAAGGGCAAAGAGCGTTTAAAAGACGAGCTTGTCGGCAAAATCAACGAAATTCTCACAGACGGCTTTGTCAAAAATATCTATTTCACCGACTTTGTCGTGCAGTAAGCCTGAATTTAAGGCGAGTGATGATAGGCTGTGATATAGTTGCCATCGCTAGGATAGAAAGGATTTGCGCTCGTTATGGAAAGAATTTTTTGGATAAAATTTTAAGCCAAAACGAGCAAAATTTAGCCACAAACGCTCAAAGCATAGCAGGCTTTTTCGCGGCAAAAGAAGCAGCGAGCAAGGCTTTGGGCGTGGGCATTTGCAGGGAATGTGGCTTTTTGGATATACAAATTCAAAAAGACAAAAAAAACGCCCCGAAGCTTAAATTTTCTAAAAAAATCAAAAAAAAATTTAAGATAAAACAAAGCTCACTCAGCATAGCCCACGATGGCGGCTTTGCTATGGCTGTGGTAGCGGTAAATTAAGCTCTAATGAGCAACCAAACAGCGTGCAAAGCACAACTTAAAACAAAAATCCGCTTTTGTCGTTTTGAGCATTAGCGAAATATCCACACTTTAATTTTATGGATACTTCGCTACACTCAGTATGACAGCAAATAAGGCAGTATGACAAAAATCCCTTTTTGCCCCGCGATATTTTACGATAAAGCCCGCAAATTTAAAGTCTTTGCCCTAAATTTAAGCCCTCACTCCATCACAAGTCGCATAAGGTAAAATTCCTCGCCAGCGGTGATTTTAAGCGTATTTGCCTTGCATTTTGGGCAGTAAAACGAACGCCCATCAAGCTCCCCGCAAAAGCCGCACGCACATTCCCCACAAAGTGGCTCATCTTGCATAAAAAGCGTGGCGTTTTCGCACATCGTGCCTTGCTTAAAGCTCTCAAAACAAAGCCTAAACTGCTCCTTGTCTATGCCGCTTAAAACGCCGATTTTCGTGTGAATTTCGCCGATTTTCGTAGCATTTTGCTCTCTTGCGCTGTCCTCGCAAAGCTCGATGAGTGCGGCTACTATGCTTAACTCGTGCATTTGTGCGCCTAACAAATTCGCGGCAAAAGCTCGCCCTTTGGGGCTTCTAAAAAGCGTTTTGCTCCATAAGCGTTTTGCAAAATCACGCGCGACTTGCGATTTTCCAGCACTTCGCCGATAATACTTGCGTTTTTGTTGAATTTTTGCAGGATTTGCAAAGCCCTTTGCTCGTGCGCTTTTTCCACGCAAAGCACGAAAGTGCCTTCATTTGCCAGCTCATAAGCCTCATAGCCAAAAAGCTCGCAAATGCCCTTAACTTCATCTTTTATGATGATTTTTTCCTCAAAAATCACTATATCAAGCCCACTTTGCCTAGCCCATTCGTTTAAAACCGCGCTCAAACCGCCACGAGTGGCATCTCTCATCGCCACAACCTCGACATTTTCGCGTAAAAGGCTCATCACTTCATCTTTCAAGCACTTGCAATCGCTCTTTACGCTCGCTTCAAGTGCGTTTCTCTGCACTAAAACCGCCGCTCCGTGCCGTCCTATGTCGCCTGAAACAAGCACAGATAGCCCTTGACGGATATTTTTCGTCTCACAAGCCCTAATTATGCGCCCAAAAGCTGTGGTGTTAATGTAAATTTCATCGCCCTTGCCCTTTGGCACGACTTTTGTGTCGCCGCAAACAACCTGCACGCCAGCTTTGTCGCACTCTTTTTTTATGCTTCGTGCTATTTTGTCGAGCTTTTCTACACTCAAACCCTCTTCGATGATGAGCGCAAGGCTTAAAAATTCAGGCTCTGCGCCAACCATAAGCACATCATTGACGCTCCCGCAGACACACAGCTTGCCGATATTTACTTCATCGTCCAAAAATATGGGGCTTAAAGTAAAAGAATCCGTGCTGATAGCGAATTTATCGCTTAAATTTAAAATGCTCTTTTGAGTGCAAGTTGAATTTTGCTCTAAATTTTGGCTTAAATTCAAGTTGCCATTTTGCGCCGAACTTGCCTTGTCATTTGAATTTAAATCGCCCTTGTGTGCGAACCTTAAATTTTCATTTGAACTTGGGCTATCGCTTTGGCTAAAATTCACGCTTTGTTTTGAATTTAAATCATTATTTTGCGTTAATTTCGCCTTTTCGCTTAAATTTAAATCACCATTTCCCCCAAAACTCACAATCGCAGCGTCATTTGCCTCTTTTAAAATGCCATTATCAAAAAGCGAAAAAAGCCTTTGCAAAAGCTCGTTCATTTCCTCGCCGCCCCCACCGTGGGCTAGTTGAATTTCTTTCATTTTTTACCCTTTTTTAAAGAAATTATAGCAGTTTATCCTAGTTCTTTTTCAACAATGCTGATTTTATAAAACAAATTTCGCTAAATTCTCATTTTTACAAAACTTGCAAAAATAAGGCGTGGCACAATTTGTGAGCAAAATAATGCTACATTTTACGGCTTACCACACAAAGCGCAAGCTTGCTCAAAATGACAAAAAGTCAAATTCGTGTCGTATTTGCAAGCGGTGCTGAAAATTTGCTTGCACTTGCTAGCGCAGGAATTCAAGCACGAAAACCATAAGTGAAATAAGGCTCAAACTCAAAATGCCAAGGTTGAGCTTGTCCCACTGCCTTGCAAAAAGGCGCATTAGCGCGTATGCGATAAAGCCAAAGGCAAAGCCTGTGGTGATGGAGTAGGTTAGGGGCATCATTATGATGATGAAAAAGCTTGCCACTGCCATCGCAGGGTCTTTAAAATCGATATTTGCTACTTCCATAAACATTAAAATCCCTACCATTACAAGCACAGGATAAATCGAGCTTGCTGGTATAGCCTTAAAAAAGGGCAGCAAAAAAAGACAAAGCCCAAAACACACCGCTACGACAAGGGCTGTAAGCCCTGTGCGCCCGCCGCTTTCCACGCCTGTGGAGCTTTCGACAAAGGCGGTTACGGTTGAAGTGCCTAAAAATCCGCCCACAGCCGAGCCTGTCGCATCGCTAATCAGCGTGCGCCCGAGCTTTTTCTCTCCGTCCTTACTCTCAAATATCCGCCCACGCGCTCCCACGCCCGTAATCGTCCCTATGCTGTCAAAAAGCTGCGTGATAAAAAAGGTTAAGATGATAGGAATCATCGCTAAATTCAAGGCTGACGCAATGTCAAGTTTCAAAAAAATCGCCCCAAAGCCATCTTGCGTGTCAAAATTTGGTAGCGAAAACAACTCTTTTGGAAAAGCCACTCCATCTATGCCAAACGCCCACGCTGTAATGGCTGAGAGTAGGATACCGATGATAAATGCGGCTTTGAGCCTTATCGCCCACAAAAACAAAATCAAAACTAGGCTGAAAAGGCTAAACAGCACCTTGCCGCTCGTAATGTCGCCAAGCCCCACTAGCACGGAGTCGTTTCGCACCACTACGCCCATTTGTTGCAAGCCCAAAAAGGCGATGAAAGCCCCTATGCCAGCGCAAATAGCGTGCCTAAGGCTTGACGGAATGCTTTTGATAATCCAAAGCCGAAAATTCGTAAAAGCTAAAAGCAAAAAGATAAAGCCCGACACAAAGACAGCTCCAAGCGCACTTTGCCACGCAAGTCCCTTTGCCACGCACACGCCAAAGGTAAAGTAGGCGTTAAGTCCCATTCCTACGCTCATCGCCACAGGCGTGTTCGCGTAAAAGGCGTTAAATGCGGTTGTTATCATCGTGATGAGTGCTGTGGCTACGATGAGAGCGTCAAATGGCATACCTGCATTACTCATAATGCTCGCATTTACGGGGATAATGTAAATCATAGTTAAAAAAGTCGTAAGCCCAGCTACCAGCTCCGTGCGCACGCAAGTGCCGTTTTCTTTGAGTTTGAAAGGATTCATCATCTTGCTTTCTTGTGGAATTTAATGAGCGAATTTTGACATAAATTCTTTTAAATTTGGCTTAAATAAAACAAAATTTAAGCCATAAATTTAAATTTTACAATTTTCACTCAACCTCACGCAAGCAAGTAAATTTAAGTTAAAATATATAATTTTAGCCCTTTGAATTTTTTAGCAAAATGCGCTTTTTGCTTTTAAGCATTTTACTTTGAAAGCCTTATTTTTAGGCTTTGCAAGGCTTCATCGCCACAAATTTGCACTCTTTTGAATTTTTTGTTAAAGGTGCGTTGGCGTTTGGCAAGCTGCATAGTGTGCGTGTTGATGAGCGTGGCAAGCTCGGAGTGAGTGATTTTACCAGCTAAAAAGTCCTTGCACTCTTTTAAACCTATGGAATTTAAGGGCTTTAAGCTCTCATCAAATGTGGCAAACAAGGCACGCGCTTCATCAACAAGCCCCATTTTAAGCATATTTTGCGTGCGAAATTCCACTTTTTGCCTTAAATTTTCTTTATCCACGACAAGTTCAAAAATTTCAAGCTCTTTGATTAAAGGCTCTTGTAAGGAATTTTTTTGAAACTCACTTGGAATTTGCCCCGTGTTTTCATAAATGCCAAGCCATTTTCGCAAGCGGTAAGTGTCATTTGGCGCGATTTTAGCGTTTTTGTCAAGCTCACTCATCAGCGCAAAAATGGCATCATTACTCAAAGGCGTGGTGCTTTCAGGCACATTTTGACTTAGCCCACTCATCAACGCTCTTAAATAAAAGCTCGTTCCGCCCACGATGATAAGGGCTTTATCAAGCTCAAAAGCCCGTTTTTTCGCCCTTTTATACTCATCAAAAAAAAGCGCGACATTAAATTTGTCCGCCACGCTTAATAAATTCACGCCAAAATGCTCCACTCTTTCAAGTGCTGTTTTATCGGGCTTTGCTGAGGCTATGTTTATCTCTTTATACACGCACAGGCTATCAAGACTTAAAATAATGGCTTCAAACTCGCTAGCAAGGGCATTTGCTAGCTCACTTTTGCCGCTTGCCGTTGTGCCAATCAGCGCAAATTCAAAAAACATTTTGCAAAACTTTCCTTAAATTCATAAAATTTGAGTAAAATCATAGCAAAAATTTACGCACAAAGGTAAAAATGAACGCCCTAATCGCTAAATTTAAGGACATTTTGGATTTAATCGTCTTTAAACACTCGGTTTTTGCCCTGCCTTTTTTGTTTAGCTCTATGCTTGTGGGCTATAAAGTCGCTGCTGATACGGGCTTTGACGGCACGCCTACCTTTTTAAAGGCTGTTATTTTAGGCATTATCGCTGCTGTGAGTGCGCGAAATTTCGCTATGGCGGTAAATCGCTTAATGGACGAGGACATAGACAAAGATAATCCGCGTTGTGCGAGCCGTCCAAATATCAGCGGGCGCATAGGACGCGGCTTTGTGTTTGGTTTTATCATTGTAAATGCCCTTATTTTCGTGGCTGTTTGTTATTTTATCAACGCTCTTGCCTTTAAACTCAGCTTTTTCGTGCTGTTTGTGTTGGCTTTTTATTCAGCTTTTAAGCGTTTTTCAGCCCTAGCTCACCTTGTGCTTGGCTTTTGCTTGGGGCTTGCGCCCATTGCTGCGAGTGTGCTGATTTTAGATGAAATTCACATTTATAGCGTTATTTTGTGTCTTGGCGTTATGTTTTGGACGGCTGGTTTTGACTTGCTTTATGCCTTGCAAGATATGGAGTATGACAAAAAGGCTGGACTGCACTCAATCCCTGCGAAATTTGGCAAAAACGCGACTTTTTTTATTTCAGCGCTTTTTCACTGCTTGGCTGTGGTGTTTTGGCTGCTTTTTGCAAGCGTGGCAAAGCTTGGTTTTATCGCTTATGCGGGCATTTTGATAAGCGGGGTGATTTTGTTTTTTGAGCATAAAATCGTGCGGGGCAATTTTGCTAAAATCGACAAGGCGTTTTTTACTTTAAATGGGTATTTAAGCATAGTTTTTTTTATTTTTATCTTGCTTGATTTTTGGGTGGGACGATGAAATTTTTTGACACAGCGTTAAAGATTGAATTTGAGCTTTGTGAGGGCGAAAATGCGAGTTTTTTAAATGACTTTAATCAAAGTGCGCAAAATGCCCTTTTGGCGCGTTTTAAAAAGCTTGCGGCAAAGGTTGATTTCAGCGAGGGCGAGGTGCTTTTGTATCAAATGCTTTTGAGTATAAAAGAGGATTTAGCCCGCCTTGATGATAAAATTTCGCACAAAAATTCAGCCCTTGTGCTACAAAATGAAAGCGTGCTTTGTGGCGTGGGCTTTGAGGGCATTAAATTTAGCGAAAATGTTTTAGAAAATGAGGCTTTATACTATGGTAGAGTCGAGCTTCATCATCAAACAATGCGTTTTTTTTTTAAAGCATTAAATCAAAACGAAGCGATGATAGAGCGGATAAAAAAAGACGACAAAACCGCCTTTGATGCCTTTGTGGTTGAGATTCAAAGGCAAAACATTTTGAAAGGAAAAAACAATGAGTGAGGAACTACTTTACGCGATATGCACCTTTATTTTGCTTGTCGCAACCATAGCGTATTTTTTCATCAAAGACAAAGAAAATGCGGCTAAAATTCACAAGCTCGAACGCGCTGTGGAGGAGCTTAACAAGGACTTGCACTATCTGCGAAAAGAGTTAAGCCAAAAGCCAGAGCAAGCTGAATTTAACATAAATGAGTTAAAAGATGAGATAAAATTTTCGCTTGACAGAGAAATCAATCTCAAAATAATGCCCATTTTAAAGAGCTTGCAAGGCTTTGAAAATGTCATTGAGAGCTTTCAAAACGAGCAGGAAAATCGCTTGTCAAATTTAGAACAAAAGGCGCAAAATATGAGCAAGCTAAGCCCTGATTTTACGAACGATGAGCAAAAAATCACCGAGCTTTTTCATCAAGGAAAAAGTGTCGAGCAAATCGCCAAAGATTTACGCATTTCAACGGGCAATGTCGAATTTACACTTAAAATGAAAGAGCTTTTGTAAATGCTGCAAGATAGCTACGGACGGGTTATTGACTACTTGCGAATTTCGCTTACTCAAAGGTGCAATTTTCGCTGTTTATATTGTATGCCAAAAGTGCCTTTTGACTACGCCCCAGATGAGAAGTTGCTGAGCTTTGATGAGCTTTTTTTGTTTGTCAAACTTGCCATTGATGAGGGCGTGAAAAAAATCCGCCTAACAGGCGGCGAACCGCTGTTGCGTGAGAATTTAAGCGAGTTTATCAAAATGATAAAAGATTATGCGCCGCATATTGATTTAGCCCTTACCACAAACGGCTTTTTGCTAAAAAATTTAGCCCAAAAGCTCAAAAACGCTGGACTTTGCCGCATAAACATTTCCCTTGACACGCTAAATCCGCAAAAAGCTAAAAAAATCGCCCAAAAAGAAGTGCTAAACGAAGTGCTTGCGGGCATTGATGAGGCGATGAAATGCGGCTTAAAGATTAAGCTTAATTGCGTGGCTTTAAAGGGCTTAAATGATGATGAGTTGTGCGATTTGCTTGAATTTGCAAAAAGCAAAAATATCCAAATTCGCTTTATAGAATTTATGGAAAATCACCACGCTTACGGACAGCTTAAAGGGCTAAACCGCAGTGAAATTTTGCAAATTTTAAGCCAAAAATTTAGCTTTTTAGACGCCACTAAAAGCCCACACTCACCAAGCAAACTTTACCGCCTTGATGATGGGTATTTTTTTGGGATTATCGACCCGCACAGCAGTGAGTTTTGCCAAAGCTGCAACCGCATAAGGCTCAGTGCTGAGGGCTTGCTGATACCTTGCCTTTACTATGATGAGGCTTTAAGCGTTCAAAAAGCCGTGCGAAATGGCGACATAAAGGGCGCTTTAAAGGTGCTAAAAAAGGTGCTTCAAAACAAGCCCGAAAAAAACAAATGGAGCGAGGCGATGCAAAAAGATGACATTTCTGCAAGAGCCTTTTACCAAACGGGCGGATAAGGGTTTGCGGTAAATTTTGCTTAAAATTCACGCGAAATTTATGCGTTTTTAAAAAAAGCACTTAAAAATTTAAGCTTAAAACACAACAAAACGCTGAAAATTTAAATTTATTTTAAATTTAGGGCAAAATTTGAAAAAATTTAGCTATAATTGTGAGTTCAAAATTCGCCAAAGAAAATTTGGAACACTTTTTGCTTGATACACATTACCCACTTAAAAATGGGTTTTGAAAGAGCAAAGCCCAAGTGGTGGAACTGGTAGACGCGCTAGACTCAAAATCTAGTAAGGGCAACCTTGTGTCGGTTCGATTCCGACCTTGGGCACCATTTATTACAAGGAAAGTCTATGCTCTTAACCATACTTTATATCGTAGGAATTTCCTCAGAAGGTATGACGGGGGCGATTGCAGCAGGAAGGCATAAAATGGATTTATTTGGCGTGATTTTCATCGCTTTGGTAACAGCCATCGGCGGTGGGTCGATACGAGATATCTTACTTGAACATCATCCTTTGACTTGGGTAGCACACCCTGAGTATGTCGTGCTGATTTGTGTTTGCGCCCTGCTTACTACAAAAATCCCTGCCGTAGTTTTAAAACACGAAAGTTTGTTTTTAACGCTTGATGCGATAGGCTTGGTGGTGTTTAGCATTTTGGGCGCAATGGTTGCTATGGATAAGGATTTGGGCTTTGTCATTGCTGTGAGTGCGGCTGTGATTACGGGCGTGTTTGGTGGAATTTTGCGCGATATTTTGTGCGCTCGCATTCCGCTTGTCTTTCAAAAAGAAATTTATGCTGGCGTGTCCATCATCGCTGGGGCTTTGTATTATGCTTTGATTGAATTTTTGGGCTTTGGCGAGCTTTTAAGCACGCTTATCACTTTGACACTTGGCGTGGGAATGAGGCTTTTAGCCATTCATTATGAGTGGAGTTTGCCTATTTTCAGCATAGAAGAGAGTTCAAAATGAAATCAACAGCGAAAATTCAAGGTGGAGCGTAGGATATGCACTATATATTACTGACTATAACAATGCTTGTAATGTTTTACATACTCTCATCACAGGATACACAGCCTATGGGCGTGGTGCGTATCAAAAAGCGTTACCATAAAAACGATATGATAAAAGAAGAAATTCCTTATAACGCCAAAGGCAAGATACACGGCATTTATCGCTACTGGCACAACAATGGCTATTTGGAGGTTAAAGCCGTTTTTCAAAACGGCACGCTTAACGGATTATGCCAAAAATTCGACCACAGAGGCAGGTTGGTTAAAGAAATCATCTACAAAAACGGCGTTGTCGCCAAAGAAAAGGTGTATCCAAATCCTGCTTTGGTGTATAGTTGAGCCTTGTTTTGAGCAAATTTTGGCTAAATTGAGCAAGCACAAGTTGAGCGTAAATTTAATCGCTTTTTGTTTAAAAAAGCGTTGAATTTGCGCCCTTGTTTTTTGTAAATTTTTTGCAAAAAAGCCTTTTAAATTTTTTGATACAAACAAAAAGCCCTTGAAAAAAGTTTTTAGCAAGGGCGGACAAAAAATTTGCAAAAATTTAAAAAATTTCCTTGACAAGATAACTCTTTTTAGTTATAATCATTGTTTTTGTTTTGTAAGTGCTGGTTTAGCTCAGTTGGTAGAGCATCTGCCTTGTAAGCAGAGGGTCGGGAGTTCAAGTCTCTTAACCAGCTCCATTGTTTTCAATCAGTGTTTGACCAGAGATATATGGTGCTGGGTGAGTTACTCAAGTGGCCAACGAGGGCAGACTGTAAATCTGCTGGCTTTCGCCTTCCGTGGTTCGAATCCACGACTCACCACCATTGCGGGAGTAGCTCAGTTGGCTAGAGCATCAGCCTTCCAAGCTGAGGGTCGCGGGTTCGAGCCCCGTTTCCCGCTCCATTTGAGAATTTGAAGGATAAACTGGGAGCTGTTTTTCTCGTGCAGTTTATCCTTGAATTCGGTCGTTTTTTGGTGTCTAAATCTATGATTTTTCTGAGCGCTCGTATGGCTCAGAGGTAGAGCACTCCCTTGGTAAGGGAGAGGTCGCGGGTTCAAGTCCCGCTATGAGCTCCATTTTTTTGTAAAAATTGTAGAATTTTAGATTTGTTTTTGTCAGTAAATTTTATATGGAGGAATGTAAAATGGCGAAAGAAAAGTTTTCACGCAACAAACCACACGTGAATATCGGAACCATCGGTCATGTCGACCACGGTAAAACAACCTTGACAGCGGCTATTTCGGCTGTGCTTTCAAGGAAAGGCTTGGCGGAGCTTAAAGACTATGACAACATAGACAACGCTCCTGAGGAAAAAGAGCGCGGTATCACCATCGCGACTTCTCATATTGAGTATGAGACAGACAAAAGGCACTACGCGCATGTGGATTGCCCCGGACACGCAGACTATGTCAAAAATATGATTACAGGTGCTGCGCAAATGGACGGAGCGATACTCGTTGTGAGTGCTGCTGATGGTCCTATGCCACAAACACGCGAGCATATCTTGCTCTCTCGTCAAGTAGGCGTGCCTTATATAGTCGTGTTTATGAACAAGGCTGATATGGTAGATGACCAAGAATTGCTTGATTTGGTTGAGATGGAGATAAGAGAGCTTTTAAGCAGCTATGAATTTCCCGGCGATGATACACCTATCATCAAGGGTTCAGCGCTAAAAGCACTTGAAGAAGCAAAGGCTGGACAAGATGGCGATTGGTCTGCGAAGATTATGGACCTTATGGCAGCGGTTGATGATTATATCCCTACACCAAAGCGCGACACAGACAAGGACTTTTTGATGCCTATTGAAGATGTCTTTTCTATCTCAGGGCGTGGCACGGTTGTAACAGGGCGTATCGAAAAGGGTAAGGTAAAAGTCGGCGATACTATCGAAATCGTGGGCTTAAAGCCAACTCAAACTACCACAGTTACAGGCGTTGAAATGTTCCGCAAAGAAATGGACGAAGGCGAAGCAGGCGATAATGTCGGCGTGCTTTTGCGTGGCACTAAAAAAGAAGAAGTTATGCGCGGTATGGTTTTAGCAAAACCAAAATCAATCACCCCGCACACTGACTTTGAGGCTGAGGTGTATATCCTTAACAAAGACGAAGGCGGACGACACACTCCATTTTTCAACAACTATCGCCCACAATTTTATGTGCGAACTACCGATGTAACAGGCTCGATTAAGCTTGCTGAGGGCACTGAGATGGTTATGCCGGGCGAAAATGTGCGTATCACCGTTTCACTCATCGCGCCTGTGGCACTTGAAGATGGCACTCGCTTTGCGATAAGAGAGGGCGGACACACCGTTGGTTCTGGCGTGGTTTCTAAAATCATTAAGTAAAATTTGTGCGCTAAGCCTAGCTTGGCGCACCTTTTTTAAGGATTTAAGATGAGAATAAAAGTCGGTTTAAAATGCGAAGAAAGTGGCGATATAAATTACAGCACTTACAAAAACAGCAAAAACACAGCTGAGAAATTAGAGTTAAAAAAGTATTGCCCAAGGCTCAAAAAACACACACTCCACAAAGAAGTGAAGTTAAAGAGTTAAGAGCAAAGGCATAAGGGCAAAGTAGGGCAATAGCTCCAATGGTAGAGCGCCGGATTCCAAATCCGATGGTTGGGGGTTCGAGTCCCTCTTGCCCTGCCAAATTTGTAAGGTGTGAGAATGAAAAATTTAATCGCATATATCAGAATGTCAAAGGCAGAGCTTGGCAAGGTCATCTTTCCGATGAAAGAGCAAGTGCGTAACGCTTATATCACGGTATTTATCGTGGTGAGCGTGATAACTTTGTTTTTGGCTTTGATTGATTGGATTATGGGTTCGAGTATATCGTTGATTGTGAGATAAAAATGGATAAATTCAAGTGGTATGCCATACAAACCTATGTGGGTAGCGAAATGGCAGTCAAAAGAGCGGTAGAAAATTTAGTCAAAGACAGCAGTATCGGCGAGCAGCTTAAAGAAGTTATCGTGCCGACTGAGGATGTGGTAGAGTATAAAAACGGCAAAGAGAAAATCAGCCAACGCTGCCTTTACTCAGGCTATGTTTTTGCAAACCTTGATTTAAACACCGAGCTTTGGCATAAAATTCAATCCTTGCCCCGAGTAGGGCGCTTTATCGGCGAGAGCAAAAAGCCCACGCCTTTGAGCGAGCAGGATATCACTTTGATTTTAGAAAAGGCACAAAACAGAGCCGCCCCACGCCTTAAAATCGACTTTGAAAAGGGCGAAAGCGTGCGTATCCGCGAAGGTTCGTTTGCGAATTTCACGGGTATGGTTGAAGAGTATGATGCAGCAAATGGTAAGTTGAAACTCAATGTCTCAATCTTTGGGCGTTCAACCCCTGTTGATGTCGAATGCTCCAAGGTAGAAAAGATACTTTAAAAGGAAAAAACAATGGCGAAAAAAGTTGTTGGAGAGATAAAACTACACATAGCAGCGGCAAAGGCTAACCCAAGCCCGCCTGTGGGACCAGCTTTGGGACAGCAAGGTGTCAATATAATGGAGTTTTGCAAGGCTTTTAACGAGCGCACCAAAGATATGGCAGGCTTTAACATACCTGTGGTGATTACCGTTTATGCGGACAAGAGCTTTACTTTCATCACAAAGCAGCCGCCCGCAACGGATTTAATCAAAAAAGCCGCAGGCATACAAAAAGGCACAGACAATCCACTCAAAAACAAGGTTGGCAAGCTCACCAAAAAGCAAGTTTTGGAAATCGTGGAGAAAAAAATCGCTGATTTAAACACCAAAGACAAAGAACAAGCGGCGAAAATCATCGCTGGTTCGGCTCGTTCTATGGGCGTTGAAGTCGTGGATTAAAGGAAATTCAATGTCAAAATTAACAAAAAGATTTAAAGAACTCACTCAAAAAATCGACACGAGCAAGGATTATGCCTTGCTTGAAGGCATTGAGGCGGTGAAAAATTTAGCATCGGCTAAATTTGATGAAACCGTTGAAATCGCCTTAAAACTCAATGTCGACCCGCGCCACGCCGACCAAATGGTGCGTGGTTCTGTGGTGCTGCCCGCTGGCACAGGCAAAAAAGTGCGCGTGGCTGTCATCGCCAAAGATGCCCAAGCTGATGCGGCTAAAAGCGCAGGAGCGGACATAGTAGGCAGCGATGATTTGGTTGAAGAAATTCAAAAGGGCAATATGAATTTTGATGTCTTAATCGCTACGCCAAATTTAATGGGGCTTGTGGGTAAAGTAGGGCGGATTTTAGGACCCAAAGGACTTATGCCAAACCCTAAAACAGGCACAGTTACTATGGATGTAGCTCAAGCTGTAAATAACGCTAAAAGCGGACAGGTAAATTTCCGCGTGGATAAGCAAGGCAACATACACGCAGGGCTTGGTAAGGCGAGCTTTTCAAAGGAGCAATTAGGCGAAAACATAAGCACCTTTATCAAAGCCATAAACAAGCACAAACCCGCATCATCTAAGGGGCGCTACATAAAAAATGCCGCGCTTTCTTTGACGATGAGTCCGTCCATAAGCCTTGAAACCCAAGAGCTTTTGGATATGAAGTAAATTTTGCCTGCTAAATTTCGCAAAAATTTAAAAAATTCAGCGGAATTTGGCAGGATTTTAAAAACGCTTGAATTTTAAAATAAAAGCGAGCAAATTTCGGTTTTTTCGCTTTTATTTTAGATTAGAGATAGCGTGAGGCGCAAGCTTAATCGTCTAAATTCAGCCGAATTTAGCCGCTCCGCTTGAAATCGCTAGTCGGAAAGGAGAAGTATGACTAGAAGCGAAAAGACGCAAATCATCAGCACGCTTGAAGCTGGCTTTAAAGAAAGCGAAGCCATAGTGGTTTGCAACTATAAAGGGCTAAGCACCAAAAAGCTCGAAGAGCTTAGGGAAAACGCAAGGCAAAGCGAAGTTAAAGTGCAAATCGTAAAAAACACGCTTGCGGCGATTGCCCTTAAAAACGCTGGTAAGGACGGGCTTGAACTCAAAGAGACAAACATTTATCTTTGGGGGGCTGACCAGCTTAATGTTTGCAAGGTTGCGTCTAATTTTGAAGACGCGAACGAGCTTTTTAACATTAAGCTCGCCTTTGTCGATGGCGAAGTGAGCGAAGTAGTGAAGGTAAAAGCCCTAGCGAAAATGCCATCTCGCAATGAGTTGCTTGCAATGTTGTTGCAAGTTTGGAACGCGCCGATACAAAATTTTGTTATCGGACTCAATGCTTTAAAAGCAAAAAAAGAATCAGAAGGATAAAAAATGGCAGTATCAAAACAAGATGTGCTTGAATACATTTCAAATTTAAGCGTGCTTGAACTTTCAGAGCTCGTAAAAGAATTTGAAGAAAAATTTGGCGTATCAGCTGCGCCTGTGGTAGTGGCTGGTGCTGGTGGCGGTGCAGCGGGCGGTGGCGCGGCTGCGGCTGAGGAAAAGACTGAATTTAATGTCGTGCTTGTTGAAAGCGGGGCAAAGAAAATCGAAGTCATTAAGGTTGTCCGTGCCATCACAGGACTTGGGCTTAAAGAGGCAAAAGACGCTGTTGAGCAAACTCCGTCTGTGCTTAAAGAGGGCGCAAACAAGGCTGATGCAGAAGCAGCCAAAAAACAACTCGAAGAAGCAGGAGCTAAATGCGAGTTAAAATAAGCCTTTAAGCGATAAAGGCTTTTGTCAAGCCCTTGAAAAAGGGCTGAATTTAAGCCCCGTTTTGGGGCTTTTCTTGTAGATATAAGAGGTAAAACAATGCAAAAAACGCAACTTTCTAAAAATCGACTTCGGGTTGATTTTTCAAATCTATCAAATCAAATCGAAATTCCAAATCTCTTGCAACTGCAAAAAAAGAGTTTTGACCATTTTTTAAACCCTGATAGCAACAGCGAAAGTGGCATAGAAAAGGTATTTAAAAGCATTTTTCCTATCCACGACCCGCAAAATCGTTTGAGTTTAGAGTATGTAAGCAGCCAAATAGGAAAGCCACGATACACCGTGCGTGAGTGTATGGAGCGTGGGCTTACTTATGCGGTAAATTTAAAGATGAAAATTCGCCTTACCTTGCACGAAAAGGACGACAAAAGTGGCGAGAAAATAGGCATCAAAGACATAAAAGAACAAGAAATTTTTATACGCGAAATTCCCTTGATGACGGATAGAATTTCTTTCATCATCAACGGCGTTGAGCGCGTTGTGGTCAATCAACTCCACAGAAGCCCCGGGGTGATTTTTAAAGAAGAAGAAAGCACCACTTCGGCGAACAAGCTCGTTTATACAGCGCAGATTATCCCTGATAGAGGCTCGTGGCTTTATTTTGAGTATGATACCAAAGATGTGCTTTATGTGCGTATCAACAAACGCCGCAAAGTGCCTATCACTATGCTTTTCCGCGCTCTTGGCTACAAAAAGCAAGACATTATCAAGCTTTTTTATCCTATCCAAACCATACACATAAAAAAGGATAAATTTTTCATCGAATTTAACCCTGATGATTTTATGGACAGAATCGAATACGATGTTAAGGACGAAAAGGGCGAGATTGTTTTGCAAGCTGGCAAAAGGCTTTCTAAGAAAAAAGCCGAGCAGCTTGTGGCAAGCGGGCTAAAATGGGTAGAGTATCCGCTTGAAATTCTCACAAATCGCTATTTAGCAAAGCCGATTTTAGGCAAAAAGGGCGAAGTGCTGTTTGACTCACTCACCTTGCTTGAAGAAAACAAGCTGGCTAAAATCAAAGACAATTTCACAAGTTTTGAAATCGCCAACGATTTAGCTTCTGAGGTTGATGCGGCGATTATAAATTCTTTTTTGCAAGACAATGAAACCTTGCGTGCTTTGCGCCAAAGTGAGAATTTAGAAGATGAAAACGACTTAGCGGCGATTAGAATTTACAAGGTAATGCGCCCTGGTGAGCCTGTGGTAAAGGACGCTGCAAAGGCTTATGTGAATGATTTGTTTTTCAACCCTGAAAGGTATGATTTAACCAAAGTAGGGCGAATGAAAATGAACCACAAGCTCGGTTTAAGCGTGCCTGAGTATATCACTGTGCTTACAAATGAAGACATCATCAAAAGCACAAAATATCTCATCAAGGTAAAAAACGGCAAGGGGCGCATTGACGATAGAGACCATTTAGGCAACCGCCGCATTCGCTCTATCGGTGAGCTTTTGGCAAATGAGTTGCATTTGGGCTTAGCAAAAATGCAAAAGGCAATCCGCGATAAATTTACGGCTTTAAATACTGATTTAGACAAGGTAATGCCTTATGATTTAATCAACCCCAAAACCATAACCACAACCATACTTGAATTCTTTACGGGCGGGCAACTTTCTCAATTTATGGACCAAACAAATCCTTTGAGCGAGGTTACGCACAAAAGACGGCTTTCAGCACTTGGCGAGGGCGGTATAGTAAAGGAAAGAGCAGGCTTTGAGGTGCGCGATGTGCATACAACGCACTATGGGCGAATTTGTCCTGTGGAAACGCCAGAAGGACAAAACATAGGGCTTATCAACACGCTTGCAACCTACGCAAAAGTCAATGATTTGGGCTTTGTCGAAGCACCTTACAAAAAAGTCGAAAACGGCAAGGTGATGAACGACATTGTTTATCTTACCGCCACGCAAGAAGAAGGGCTTTTAATCGCCCCTGCTTCAACAAAAGTAGATAGCAAGGGTATGATAAGCGATGAATTCATCGAGGCTAGACAAGATGGCGAAACCATACTTGCTAAAAGAGATGAGATAAATTTGATAGATTTATGCTCGGGTATGATAGTGGGCGTAACGGCGTCTTTAATCCCCTTTTTAGAGCACGATGATGCTAACCGCGCGCTTATGGGCTCAAATATGCAGCGCCAAGCCGTGCCGCTTTTAACGAGCGAAGCGCCTATTGTCGGCACAGGTATGGAAAGAGTGATAGCCCGCGATGCGTGGATGGCGGTAAAGGCAAAAAACGCTGGCATAGTCGAAAAAGTGGATAATAAAAGCATATTTATCTTATGCGAGGACAAGACGGGACCTTTTATTGATTATTACTCAATGGAGAAAAATTTAAGGACAAACCAAAACACCGCTTACAACCAACACCCTATCGTCAAAAAAGGCGACAAAATCGAAGCTGGGCAAATCATAGCTGACGGGGCGAGTATGGACAAGGGCGAGCTAGCCATAGGCAAAAACGCGCTCATCGCCTTTATGCCGTGGAATGGCTACAACTACGAAGACGCCATAGTCGTAAGCGAAAAGATGATACGCGATGACACCTTTACGAGCGTGCATATTTACGAAAAAGAAATCGAAGCACGCGAGCTAAAAGACGGCATAGAAGAAATCACAAGGGACATTCCAAATGTCAAAGAAGAGGACATAATGCACCTTGATGAAAGCGGTATCGCACGCATCGGCACGCACATAAAGCCGGGTATGATACTTGTGGGTAAGGTTTCGCCAAAGGGCGAAGTGAAGCCAACGCCAGAAGAGCGGCTTTTGCGGGCGATTTTTGGTGAAAAGGCTGGACATGTCGTCAATAAATCCCTTTACGCTACTGCGAGTTTAGAAGGCGTTGTCGTTGATGTGAAAATTTTCACCAAAAAAGGCTATGAAAAGGACGCTAGGACGATAAAGGCTTACAACGAAGAAAAGCTGAATTTAGAAAAAGAACACCACGACAGACTTGTGATGATGGACAAAGAAGAGATTTTAAGAGTGCACGCACTTTTAGCAAAATCAGCCCTTTCCACAGACTGCAAAATCGGCAACCGCCGCTACAAAAAAGGCGACAAGGCTGATTTAAGAGAGTTGCAAAAGGTAAATCGCTTTGCGCTCAATTCAGTTGTCAAGGCGTATTCAAGAGGCGTGCAAAAGCAGTATGAAGAGCTTAAAAACCACTTTCAAAACGAAAAGAAAAAGCTCAAAGCCGAACACGATGAAAAGCTTGACATTTTGGAAAAAGATGACATTTTGCCAAGCGGGGTTGTAAAACTTGTGAAAATTTACATAGCCGCTAAAAGAAAGCTCAAAGTCGGCGACAAAATGGCGGGCAGACACGGCAACAAGGGCATAGTTTCAAACATAGTGCCTGAAATGGATATGCCTTATCTTCCCGATGGGCGCACTATCGACATAGTGCTAAACCCCTTAGGCGTGCCGTCTCGTATGAATATAGGGCAAATTTTAGAAAGCCATTTAGGTGTGGTAGGACTTCGTTTAGGCGAGCAAATCCAAGAGATTTTTGAAACTAAGCGTAAATTTTTCATCAAAGAACTGCGCGAAAAGATGATAGAAATCTGCTGCGCCTTGCCACGCCTTGCCAAAGAAAAGGAATTTTTAGAAAGCCTTGATGACAAAATTCTTGTTGAGTATGCTAGGGATTGGTCAAGGGGCATAAAATTCGCCACGCCCGTTTTTGAGGGAACGAGCATTGATGAATTTAGCAAGCTTTTTGAAATGGCAAAGCTTTCAATGGACGGCAAAACCGAGCTTTATGACGGACAAACAGGCGAGAAAATGGCAGAGCGCGTGCATGTTGGGTGTATGTATATGCTTAAACTCCACCACCTTGTCGATGAAAAGGTGCACGCAAGAAGCACAGGACCTTATAGCTTAGTTACACAGCAACCTGTGGGCGGCAAGGCTCTTTTTGGCGGACAACGCTTTGGAGAAATGGAAGTTTGGGCGCTAGAAGCTTACGGTGCGGCGCATACTTTGCGCGAAATGCTGACTATCAAATCAGACGATGTGGAGGGGCGTTTTAGCGCATACAAAGCCTTGACAAAGGGCGAAAATGTGCCAAGCACGGGCATACCCGAAACCTTTTTTGTGCTTACAAACGAGCTAAAATCACTCGCACTTGATGTTGAGATTTTTAACGAGGAAAAAAACAATGAGTAAATTTAAAGTCATCGAAATCAAAGAAGAAAACCGCCCGCGCGATTTTGAAGCCTTTCAGTTAAGGCTTGCAAGCCCTGAAAGGATAAAATCGTGGAGCTATGGCGAGGTAAAAAAGCCAGAAACCATAAACTACCGCACCTTAAAGCCTGAAAGAGACGGGCTTTTTTGTGCTAAAATTTTCGGTCCCATAAGAGACTATGAGTGCCTTTGTGGCAAATACAAAAAAATGCGCTTTAAGGGCGTAAAATGCGAAAAATGCGGCGTTGAAGTGGCTAGCTCCAAAGTGCGCCGCAGCCGAATGGGACATATCGAGCTTGTTACGCCTGTGGCTCACATTTGGTATGTGAATTCCTTGCCATCACGCATAGGCACTTTGCTTGGCATAAAGATGAAAGATTTAGAGCGCGTGCTTTACTATGAAGCCTACATTGTCGAAGAGGCTGGCGATGCTTACTATGACAACGAAAATTCAAAAAAAGTCGAAGTGTGCGATGTCCTAAACGAAGAGCAGTTTCAAAGCCTTTCGCAAAGGTATGACGGCTTTAAGGCAAGAATGGGCGGCGAGGCTGTTTATGATTTGCTTAAAAATTTAGATTTAGTGGAGCTTTTAAATCAACTCAAAGAAGAGATGAATTCAACCAACAGCGAAGCTAAGAAAAAAAGCATAGTCAAGCGTTTGAAAGTAGTGGAGAATTTCTTAAATTCAAACTCAGCCAACTCAGATGACAGCGTGCCAAACCGCCCTGAGTGGATGATGATTACGAATTTACCCGTTTTGCCACCTGATTTGCGCCCTTTGGTTGCGCTTGATGGGGGCAAATTCGCCGTTAGCGATGTCAATGACTTATACCGCCGTGTGATTAACCGCAACACGCGCTTAAAAAGGCTTATGGAGCTTGATGCGCCTGAGATTATCATACGCAACGAAAAAAGAATGCTCCAAGAAGCTGTCGATGCGCTCTTTGACAACGGACGCCGTGCAAACGCCGTAAAAGGCGCAAACAAACGCCCGCTTAAATCTTTAAGCGAGATTATCAAGGGCAAGCAAGGGCGTTTCCGTCAAAATTTGCTCGGCAAACGGGTGGATTTTTCGGGGCGTTCTGTCATCGTAGTAGGACCAAAGCTCAAAATGGACGAGTGTGGTTTGCCTAAAAAAATGGCATTAGAGCTATTTAAGCCACATTTGCTTGCTAAACTTGAAGAAAAAGGCTACGCCACAACGGTTAAACAAGCTAAAAAGATGATAGAAAGCCGCACAAACGAAGTTTGGGAATGCCTTGAAGAAGTCGTTAAAGGACACCCTGTGCTTTTAAACCGCGCCCCAACCTTGCATAAACTTTCTATCCAAGCCTTTCACCCTATTTTAGTGGAGGGCAAGGCGATACAGCTACACCCGCTTGTGTGCGCCGCCTTTAATGCAGACTTTGACGGCGACCAAATGGCGGTGCATGTGCCACTCTCACAAGAAGCCATTGCCGAGTGCAAGATTTTAATGCTCTCATCGATGAATATCTTGTTGCCCGCAAGTGGCAAATCAGTAGCCGTGCCTAGCCAAGATATGGTTTTGGGGATTTATTATCTTTCGCTTGAAAAAAGCGGCGTTGCGGGTTCGCACAAAATTTGCACGGGCATTGATGAGGTGATGATGGCGTTAAATGCGCGTTGCCTTGACATACACGCGAGCATTCAAACCGTTGTCGATGGTAGAAAGCTTAAAACAACAGCAGGCAGGCTCATCATCAAATCTATCTTGCCTGATTTTGTGCCAGAATATATGTGGAACAAAATTTTAAAGAAAAAAGACATAGCCGCGCTTGTGGATTTTGTCCATAAACAAGGCGGGCTTGGCATAACGGCGGACTTTTTGGATAAGCTTAAAAATTTAGGCTTTGAGTATGCGACAAAGGCGGGCATTTCTATCTCCATAGCCGATATCATCGTGCCAAATGAAAAAGAAAAAGAAATCGCCGCAGCTAAAAAACAAGTGCAAAGCATACAAAATTCATTCAATCAAGGCTTAATCACAGCTTCTGAACGCTACAACAAAATCATCGACATTTGGAAACGCACCAACAATGTGCTTTCAAAAGAGATGATGAATTTAGTGCAAAAGGACAAAGAGGGCTTTAACAGCATTTATATGATGGCAGACAGCGGAGCGCGCGGCTCAGCGGCTCAAATTTCACAGCTTGCCGCTATGCGTGGGCTTATGGCAAAGCCTGATGGCTCTATCATCGAAACGCCCATTATCTCAAATTTCCGTGAGGGCTTAAATGTGCTTGAATACTTCATCTCAACGCACGGAGCGAGAAAGGGACTTGCTGACACCGCGCTTAAAACAGCAAATGCGGGCTATCTCACAAGAAAGCTCATCGATGTGGCGCAAAATGTCAAAATCACCATAGCTGATTGTGGCACTCACGAGGGCGTAGAAATCAACGAGATTACCGCTGATGGCGCAGTTGTCGAAGCCCTTGATGAGCGCATTTTGGGTAGGGTTTTGGCTGAGGACATTATAGACCCTATCACCAACGAAACGCTTTTTGCCGAAGGCACTTTAATGGACGAGGACAAGGTGAAAGTTTTAAGCGAGAGCAACATAAAAAGCGTCAATATCCGCACGCCCATTACTTGCAAGGCAAAAAAAGGCATTTGCGCTAAATGCTATGGCGTGAATTTAGGGGACGGCAAGCTTGTAAAACCGGGCGAGGCAGTAGGTATCATCTCCGCTCAAAGTATCGGTGAGCCGGGCACTCAGCTCACACTAAGAACCTTCCACAGCGGCGGCACGGCAAGCACGGATTTGCAAGATAGGCAAGTCATCGCGCAAAAAGAGGGCTTTATAAGGTTTTATAATCTCAACACCTACACCGACAAAAGTGGCAAAAACATAGTCGCAAATCGCCGCAACGCTGGCATTTTGCTTGTAGAGCCACGCATAAAAGCCCCATTTGACGGCACTATCAGCATAGAAAACATACACGAAGATGTCATCGTGTCGGTAAAAAACGGCAAAGATGAAGTGAAATTCACACTTCGCAAATACGACATAGCCAAAGCCAACGAGCTAGCAGGCGTTAGCGGTAGCATAGGCGGTAAATTTTACCTGCCTTACAAAAACGGCGCAAAGGTTGTCCAAGATGAAAGCGTGGTTGAGGTGATTAAAGAGGGCTGGAATGTGCCAAACCGCATACCTTATGCGAGCGAGATTTTGGTAAAAGACGGCGACCCTGTGGTGCAAAATATCAAGGCAGGCGAGGCTGGAACGCTTAAATTCTACATACTCAAAGGCGATGGCTTGGATAGAATTCGCAATGTCAAAAAAGGCGATGTCGTCAAAGAAAAAGGCTTTTTTGTTGTCATTGCAGATAAAAACGACAGAGAGGCAAAACGCCACTACATACCACGCGAGTCCGTCATAGAATTTGACGATAGCGCGACTATCACAAGTGCCGATACTATCATCGCTAGCGCACCGAAAAAAGAAAAAACCATCATCGCTGAGTGGGACCCTTACAACAACACCATCATCGCCGAAAATGAAGGCGTAGTGAGCTTTGAGGACATTGAGATAGGATACAGCGCGGACGAGCAAATCGATGAAGCCACAGGCAAAAGCTCACTTGTCATCAACGAGTATTTACCAAGCGGCGTGCGCCCAGCTTTGATTTTGAGCGTAAAAGGCGGCAAGAGCATTCGCTACGCCCTTGAACCCAAAACCGTCATCAGCGTAAATGACGGCGACAAGGTAGCAAAGGCGGACATTTTAGCAAAAATTCCAAAAGCCGTTACCAAGTCAAAGGACATTACAGGCGGTTTGCCAAGGGTTAGCGAGCTTTTTGAGGCAAGAAAGCCCAAAAACGCAGCCGTGATTGCCGAGATAGACGGCACAGTGCGCTTTGACAAGTCTATGCACTCCAAAGAACGCATTGTCATCGAGGGCGAGGACGGCGGCAGTGTCGAGTATCTCATCAGCAAAAGCCGCAACATACAAGTGCGTGATGGCGAGTTTATCCACGCGGGCGAAAAGCTCACAGACGGCGTGATTTCAAGCCACGATGTGCTGAAAATTCTTGGCGAAAAGGCGCTTCATCACTATCTCATCAGCGAAATTCAGCAAGTTTATCGCGGGCAGGGCGTTGTGATTTCTGACAAACACATAGAAGTCATCATCTCACAAATGTTAAGGCAGGTGAAGATTGTCGATAGTGGCAACACCAAATTCATCATCGGCGATTTCATATCAAGGCGCAAATTTAAAGAAGAAAACGAAAGAGTAATGGCACTTGGCGGCGAACCAGCCATCGCCGAACCCGTGCTGCTAGGCGTTACGCGCGCGGCTATCGGCAGCGATAGTGTCATCTCATCAGCATCTTTCCAAGAAACCACAAAGGTGCTTACAGAAGCGAGCATAGCGGGCAAATTTGACTATTTAGAGGACTTGAAAGAAAATGTCATTTTAGGGCGAATGATACCCGTTGGCACAGGACTTTACCACGAGGAAAAAATGCGCCTTAAAACCGCAGAGTAAAGCACAAGCGCACTTAAATTTAAGCAAATTTGAGTGCGCTTTTTTTAAATTTAAGGTGCTTTCTTAAAAAGCTTTGATTTTATGCTTTATTGTTGTGAGCCGTTAATGAGCTTTTAGGCTTTGTCAAGTTGTTTCGCTTGATACAAAGCGAAGAATCCAAACGCCACGCAAAGCGCAAGTAAGAAGTAAGGCACGATTTCACCCATTTTAAACCCCTTTAATTCTCTTTTAGGGCTTATGAGTTGTTTTGCATTGATTTAACTTGCCAAAGCGCAATAAAACCGAATACTAGGCACATACCCAAAACGAAATAAGGCACAAATTCCATTTTAACCCCCTTTAATTTGCTTTTTATCTCGTTTTATGTCGTCATATACGATTTTAAAAGCCAACATAGGGATAGCCAAAAAGCTGAGTCCGATTACGACTATTGCAAAATTTTCAATCATCACAAGTCCTCCAAATCGTCTATATGTTTATTTATGCGCTGGTTAAGAAAAATAATATTAACAAATAAACCTACCAAAGATAAGCTACCTGTTAAGATTAACCAATCGCTCAATTCCTTTAAATTAGTGGCTAAATAAGCACCTATGGCTAAAAACACAGCCACAAGTATGCTTAGCCAATACTTCAACATATCTATTTGCTTGTTTTTCTTATCTTTCATACTCATAGCGGTATTATACTCTTTTTTATTCAAATCTTTCCATAAATTTAAATAAAAGCCCACAGACAGCTGCAAAAGAACCAGCAAAAAGTGCCAAATAAATCAATGAATCCATATTTATCCCCCATAATTTGTTTTTGTCTGCTCAATTCTTTCTATTTCTGCAAGAATTGTGGCACGAACATAGTCTTTGAAATTTTCAACTTCTTGTTTGGCTTTTAATTCAATAAAGCCAATTCCAGCTTTTTTGCAAACTTCTTTTTTAATCATATCCCTCTTTTGAGCTCCCTCTTCATCATCTTTTCCGTGTTTGCCGCCTAGTCCATAATACTCAATAACGCAAAAAGGCTTGCTTGTTTCTTTATCCACAAGTAAAAAATCCACATAAAATTTATTGTAGATATACCAATCAACTTTTTCATCGTTGCGTAGAAAAGCCGAAAAAGCAACTTGCGGACATATAGTATAATGTTGTAATTGTTTATCGCCTTTCCTTTTCAAACTCAATAATACGCTAAAAATCTCTTGTTCCTCATCGTTTAGAATAGGCTTTGGTATTATGTTTTGCATATTTTGAATTTTTTGTTCTAAGTCCATCAATTTTTGCATATACCTCTCGGCTTTATCTGCCTTTTCTTTATACTCATTTATTTCTTGTCGTTTTTGTTTGATGAGTTCATCTAACATTTTATTTTCCCCTATTTATTAACTACTATTTCTTGCATTTCAGCAGTAGTTTTAGCTACTCTTGGCTTTCTTGCCTTTTTAATCTTTGTGGTAGTTTCTTTGGATTTTCTGCCTACTCTTTTTGGCTTTTCAGAATTTATTTCATCAGTTTTTAAGGCTTTCTCTTTTGTAGCCACTTTTTTACGAGCAGTTTCTTTCCGTGTCGACAACTTTTTTGTTTGTGTCTCTATCACAAAAGCCTCATAAGAAGCACCTACACCTTTTGCAAGGCTTTTAAAAGCCAAGACAAACTCGTCTTTAACATTCCTAATCAATAATGTAGTCATAGCATTTCCTTTTATGTTCAACAATTAAAATTGTAGCAAAAAATTTGCATTATGTCAAGACAAAATACAAAAAAATAATTATTAGTTTATTTTATTGTATAAAAATAACATTTAAAAGCATAAAATATGCTTTTAAATACACTTAAAATCACTATAAAAATATATAAAATCTTTTTATAAACCATTTTAAGTGTCTAAAACGCATTTTAAATATATTTAAACACATTAAAAAATGCTTTTAAATATATTTTTTAGCTACAATAATTCCCACAATTCGGCTAAAAGCCTCATTGTCTGCGAAAAAAGCTCACTTTTTGAAAGCCTATAAATAGGCGTTTCAAGCGTTCGCCGAGTTTTCGCAGTATAGGTAACCCCCAAGCCCCCTAGATTTCAGCTATCGCTTAAATCAAAGGGGGTTATG
>OIZF01000019.1_pt1 | contig 105315 bp, 87 predicted proteins | sample 1588471 | NCBI WGS metagenome assembly OIZF01 (sample SAMN03283279) | human gut metagenome | biome: human-associated habitat; material: feces | host: Homo sapiens | place: Peru | collected 2012
TTGCGCTCGTTGCGGGACTTAACCCAACATCTCACGACACGAGCTGACGACAACCGTGCACCACCTGTCTTAACATTCTCCGAAGAGCACCACTCGCTTTCACAAGTGTTTGTTAGATGTCAAGCCCTGGTAAGGTTTTTCGCGTTGCTTCGAATTAAACCACATGTTCCACCGCTTGTGCGGGTCCCCGTCAATTCCTTTGAGTTTCACACTTGCGTGCGTACTCCCCAGGCGGGATACTTATCGCGTTAGCTTCGGCACTGCAGGGGTCGATACCCGCAACACCTAGTATCCATCGTTTACGGCCAGGACTACTGGGGTATCTAATCCCATTTGCTACCCTGGCTTTCGTTCCTCAGTGTCAATTACGGCCCAGTAAAGCGCTTACGCCACCGATGTTCCTCCTGATATCTACGCATTTCACCGCTACACCAGGAATTCCCTTTACCTCTACCGCATTCAAGCCTGCCAGTATCCAGTGCCGAACTGAAGTTGAGCCCCAGCATTTAACACCAGACTTAACAAGCCACCTACGAACTCTTTACGCCCAATGATTCCGGACAACGCTTGCACCCTCCGTATTACCGCGGCTGCTGGCACGGAGTTAGCCGGTGCTTATTCCTTTGGTACCGTCAAAATTCTTCCCAAAGAAAAGGAGTTTACGCTCCGAAAAGTGTCATCCTCCACGCGGCGTTGCTGCGTCAGGCTTTCGCCCATTGCGCAATATTCCCTACTGCTGCCTCCCGTAGGAGTCTGGACCGTGTCTCAGTTCCAGTGTGACTGATCATCCTCTCAGACCAGTTAAGCGTCATAGCCTTGGTAAGCCATTACCTCACCAACTAGCTGATACTATATAGTCTCATCCTTTGCCGAAAAACTTTCCCACCACAACTTGTGTTGTAGCGGAGTATGGGGTATTAGCACTCATTTCTAAGTGTTGTCCCCCAGCAAAGGGCAGATTAACTATACCTTACTCACCCGTGCGCCACTAATCCACTTTCTAGCAAGCTAAAAAGCTTCATCGTTCGACTTGCATGTATTAGGCACGCCGCCAGCGTTCACTCTGAGCCAGGATCAAACTCTCCATAAAATTTGAAGTGTTTAATCTTTTTCATCAAAGAAAAAGTTTTGCGAAATTCACGCCCTTGCTTTTGCAAGCACAAGCGCAAATTCCACCCTAGCTCAATCGTATCACTTATTTAGATTTCAAAGATTGACTATAAGATTTGAAAATCGACAATGATAAATTCAAGAACACAAACTCAAACGACAATGTTTAAAAGCATTGTTTTGGATTTAAGTTTCCGCTTTTTTTGAAAAACGAAATGTGATTATACACAAAAAAAGCTTAAACGAAGCTTAAAGTCAAAAATTTTTTCAAATTTTTTCAAATTTTTTGAAAAAATTTTCTCTTTTGCTCTCAAAGCCCCATTTTTCCACAACTCTGTAATTTTGACAAAATTGCAGAATGTGAAGTATCTCATAAATTTGCTTAAAGTTTGTTGAATTTCTAAAAATTTATAAAAATTTTTTGCGAATTCAAGCATTGAGCGAATTTTTACGCCATATATATAGGTAAGGCAAATTCGCCTGCGAAATTCAGCTGAATTTACGCTTGATAAAAGCGCTCACGCGGGCGTTTTTGATGATATGCGGTTTTGTAATGCTGATTTTAAGGGCGCTCAATGCTGGGTGAGTTTGTTTGAGTTTGCTCGCTACGAATTCTAAGGACTCTTCAAGCAGCTCGAATTTGCGCTTTTTGTAAGTGAATTTAAGCCACGCACAAAGCAGCGCATAGTCCAAGAATTCATCACTTTTTGCCTTTAACTTTATGCGCACTCTTTGCTTTTGCTTGCGCTCTTTTGGCAGGATACCGATGATACAGCTGAATTTCAGCCTTATTTTTACACAACTTTGCATTCTTCTTTATGAAACAAACGCTTGATATTTGGGATATGCTTGTAAATGATGACAAAGCAAATGACTAAAACAGGGGCGTGCGTGTTGATACTCATATCATAATGTATCGTAAAGGCGGCGATGAGAAAGGCTAGCACCCCAGCTAATGACGCCAAAGACGAGATTTTAAACACCTTACCCACGATAAACCACGCCGTTAAGCCGATGGCAAGCTCTAAGGGCAAAAGCACAGCCATCACGCCAGCCGCAGTTGCCACGCCCTTGCCGCCTTCAAGCCCCAAGTAAGCGGAAAAGCAATGCCCAAAAACCGCTAAAACCCCCACGCTCCAAAGCATATTGTCATCAAAGCCAGCAAATTTTAAGGCTAAAATCGGTAAAGCCGCCTTTAAAAAATCGCAAGCAAAAGTCGCCACAGCGAGCTTTTTAGCGAGTTTTGGGTTAGCTTGCTTTACCACGCGCAAAACATTTGTCGCGCCTATGCTTTTGCTGCCAGCTTGCTTTATATCGACTTTTGCAAAGTTTTTTGCGATGACAAGCCCGAAAGGAACAGAGCCTAGCAAATACGCTCCCAAATAAAGGGCTAAATTCGCGTTGCTGTTTAAAAAAAGCTCCCTAAGCGCAAAGCAAAGCACCACAGCACACACAGCAAAGACATAAAAGCTCGCATCGTTTAAATCCACCTTTTTGTGCGCCCCCGCATATACGCTTGCCCCAGCTAAAAAGCCAAAGCAAATTCTCATCATCGCGCCCTCTTGCGTGTAAGCTAAAAAAAGCAACACCGCTCCAAGTGCTATGCCTCCAAGCAAAAATGCAAATTTCATCATCATTTTCCTTATAAAATAAAATCCATTATATACAAAAAAAATAAATTTTTAAAAAATTCGTTTGACTTTGCAAAATTCTTTAAGTAGAATTTGACAAATTTTTGAAAGCAAAGCAAATGAAAGCTGAATTTATAGAGCTAAAAACGGACAAAATCAACCCAAACCTTTACAAGCAAATGCCCTTAATGTGGCTTAAAACGCACTGCGCCCTGCCCTTTAAAGAAGATGATGAATTTGTTTTCATCGCCTTTGGCAAAGAGTGCGAAAAGCAAATTTTAGACAAGGCGCAAGAGTTTTTTAAGCACAAATTCATCAAAGCCGTGCAGGCGAGCAAGCACCAAATTTTAGGGCTTTTAAGCGAGTTTGAGCTAAAAGAAAAAATCACCACTCTCATCAATGAGCTTAAATTTGAGCTTGAAAATTCACAAAATTCGCAAGATAAAACCGCCGTGTCGAAACTCTTTGAGCTTATTATCGCCCAAAGCGTGGAAAAAAGGGCAAGCGACATACACATAGAGCCAGATGAAAGTAAGGCTATGATTCGCTTTCGTGTCGATGGGGTTTTGAGCGAGTTTATCAGCATAGAACCCACTATTTATCAGGCTTTAATCTTTTACATAAAACTTTTAGCGCATTTAAATGTCGCCGAGCAACGAAAGGCGCAAGATGGCAGCTTTTCATTAAGCGTAAATGCCCTAAAATACGATTTTAGACTCTCTACCCTGCCCTTGCTTTATGGAGAAAGCGTTGTTTTGCGGGTGTTAGAGCATAAAAAAGACTTTTTAAATTTAGAGAATTTAGACTTTGACGGAGAGAATTTAAAACGCTTTAAAAGCCAAATTCATCAGCCTTTTGGGCTGATTTTACTCACAGGACCCACAGGCAGTGGGAAATCCACGACCTTGTATGCCGCGCTAAATGAGATAAAAAGCGTGTCTAAAAAAATCATCACCGCTGAGGACCCCATAGAATACCGCTTGCCACTCGTGCAGCAAATCGCGCTCAACGAAAAGGCGGGACTTGACTTTAACAACGCCCTACGCACCATACTGCGCCAAGACCCAGATATCATAGTTATCGGCGAAATCCGCGATGAAGAAAGCCTTGACATAGCCCTTAAATCCTCGCTCACAGGGCATTTGGTGTTTTCAACGCTGCATACAAATGACGCCGTCTCCGCCATAGCCAGAATGCTCGATATGGGCGCAAAATCCTACCTCATCGCCTCCGCATTAAGCCTTGTCATCGCACAACGCCTTGTGCGAAAGCTGTGCGAGCATTGCAAAATCAAGTCCTACAAGCACATAAGCGAAATCAAAGGCGAATTCTACGAAGCTGTGGGCTGTGAGCATTGCAAGATGAGCGGATATATCGGGCGTGAAGTAGTGAGTGAGTTTTTATTTATCGACAAAAACATAGCTGAACTAATCCGCACCAACGCCAAAGCCAGCGAAATTTTAGCTTACGCTCAAAAAAATGGCTTTAAAAGTATGTTTGAAGTAGGTTTGCAAAAGGCAAAATCTGGCATAACAAGCATTGATGAGCTTTTTAGGGTGATGAAATGAGTAAATTCAAGCTAAAAAGTGCGTTTGCAAAGAGCATTTTAAGGGCGCAAGATGAAAAAATATGAAATTTCCACGCCCACAAGCACTTTCATCATCGAAGCACCAAACAAATTCATAGCCGCCAAACTCGCCAAAGCCAAAGGCGCAAGGATTACAAGTATCCAAGAGCTGAATTTACCAAGCACGGCGTGGCGCAAACGCCTAAAAAGCTCGAATTTAACACTCATCTTTAAAGAGCTTTCCTTGCTCGTAAATGCTGGCATTAGCTTGCAGCAAGCAGTGAGCGAGCTTTACCAAAATGACACAAACAAAAACAACAAACTTTTCTTTCAAAGGCTCACAACCGCACTAAAAAGCGGGCAGAATTTAAGTCAAGCCTTTGAAAATAGTGGCTTTGCCTTTGACAAAAGTGAGCTAGCTCTCATCAAAATGGGCGAAAATACGGGCGATTTAGCCTTTGTTTTCGCTAGGCTTGGCGCACTTCGCGAAAAACGCCTAAGCAACGCCAAAAAGCTCAAAAAGGCTTTGAGCTACCCAACCTTTGTCTTTGCCACGCTTGTTTTTGCCTTTTTTGCGCTAATGTTCTTTGTCGTGCCGCAGTTTCAAAGCGTTTTTGATGAATTTGAGCTGAATTTACCGCTTATCACGCGTTTAATGCTTGGAATTTACGCCTTTTTAGCTAAATTTTATCCACTCATCATCGCTTTAATAGCCTTCTTAGCCGTTTTTTACCTTGTGTGGCGTGCTAAATTTAGGCTTTTAGCGGACAAACTCATCATCAAAACGCCTGTATTTGGGCGGCTCATCTTTTATCATCAAAGCGGGCATTTTTTTCTCGTCTTTTCCTTGCTGCTTAAAAGCGGTATCAGCGTTTCAAAGGCTTTGCACCTTGCTAAATCAAGTTTTAGCAACGCTTTTTTAGCAAAGCAATGCGAGCAAATCGCCGAATTTCTGGCACAAGGCTTGTCGCTTGATGAGGCGTTTAAAAAAGTCGGCGTGTTTGAAAATTTAGTCATAGGAATGCTGAGCGTAGCGATGAAAAGCGCAAAGCTAGATATGATGAGCGAAAAAATCGCCGAGTATTACGAGACAAAAGGCGATGATTTGACGGAGGCGCTTTTGCGGATTTTAGAGCCTTTGATGACGCTTTTTGTGGCGATTTTGGTGCTGTTTTTAGCTCTGGCTATCTTTTTACCTATGTGGGAGCTTAATCAAAGCATTAAATTTTAAGGCTTTTGTTAAAAAATTTGTAAAAATTTATAAATTTCGCTCAAAAATAATGTAAAATTTCAAGCAAAATTCAAAAAAAGGACGCACAATGCAAGGATTTGATTTGTTTGAGCTTACGCAAGGCTTTTTGCGGCTTGTTTTGCCAAAAACTGATGTGTTGATGGTAGTTTTGCTTGTCATTACGGGGGTTTATTATAGTTTTAAGCTTCGTTTCGTGCAGTTTTCTATGCTAGGCTCGGTGTTTAAGCTACTTACGCAAAGGCACAAAGAGCAAAAAGACGAGCATATCAGCCCATTTGCTGCGCTGATGATTTCGACTGCTTCGCGTGTTGGCATAGGCAATATCGCTGGCATTTCAGTAGCTTTGGTGCTTGGCGGGGCTGGGGCTTTATTTTGGATGTGGCTTATGGCGTTTTTTGGTGGCGCAAGTGCCTTTGCTGAAAGCACGCTCGCACAGGTTTATAAGAGCAAAGACAGCGGCGGAGGCTTTAAGGGCGGACCAGCTTATTATATAAAAAAGGCTTTGGGGCTTGGCTGGCTTGGTAGCTTTTTCGCGCTCATACTCATCATCACCTATGCTTACGGCTTTAACGGCTTGCAAAGCCAGACGATGACTTCGGCGTTTAAGGTGTATTATGATTTGTATTTTAACGGCAGCGGCACGGACTTTTCGCAAAGTGCTATGCCCCTTTACATAGGGCTTTTATTAAGCCTTTTTTGTGTGTGGCTTTTTTTCTCACACCACAGCAAAATCGGCAAGGTAAGCTCCATAATCGTGCCTATAATGGCGTTTTTCTACACCTTTCTTGCGCTCGTTGCGGTGTTGTGGCATTTTGACAAAATCCCTGCTGTTTTTAGTCTCATTTTCGAGCAAGCCTTTGATTTTGAAGCGATTTTTGGGGGCTTTGCGGGTTCAGCCCTTGTCATAGGCATTAAACGCGGACTTTACTCAAACGAAGCGGGTATGGGTTCAGCCCCAAATGCAGCCGCAGCCGCTATCACTTCGCACCCCGCAAAACAGGGCATTATACAAAGTTTTGCCGTGCTTATCGATGTCATCATTTGCACAAGCACAGGGCTTTTGGTGCTGTTTTCGCAAGCGTATTTTGAAAATGTAGGGGTTGATGGCAAGCCGTTACTTACGGCTTTGCCACTCGTGCAAGCGGTGATGAGAGAGTATTATGGCGTTTTGGGGCTGCATTTTGTCTCTATCGCCGTAGTTTTGTTTGCTATCACTTCTTTGATAGGCAACTACTACTACGCACAGGCAAATGTCAAGTATCTTACAGACTCAAAGCTTGCTATGAACGCCTTTCGCGTTTCAGCTGTGGCTATGGTTTTCATCGGTTCGCAGATGAATATCTCGCTGGCTTGGGATTTGGCGGATTTAACGATGGCGTTTATGGCGACTACAAATATCATTTCGATTTTGTTGCTTGGAGGTATCGTAAAAAAGGTGCTTGATGACTTTGTGGAGCAAAAACGCAAGGGTTTAGACCCGCATTTTAGCGCGAAAAAACTCGGCATAAAAAACGCTGAGTGCTGGGAGTAGGGGAGTGGAGTTTTTAGACTTTATTGTTGTGGGGCTTTTTGCGTGTTTTGTGGCGTTTTTTGTCATCGGCTTTAACCGCCAAATGATAGAAAAAAACAAGCAAAGAGAAGAAAAATACCGCAAAAAAAATGATAAAATTTAAAGGCGAAGTGTTTATGATGAAATTCGTGGCGAGTGCTGAAAAAAGCGAGACACACTCAATTATATATGAGTGAGCTTTTTAAACCCTGCGAAATTCACATAAAGACGAGCCGCAAAAGGAAAGAAAATGAGTAAAAAAGTGTTGTTGCCCTTAGCAAGTGGCTTTGAGGAAATCGAATTTGTAAGCATAGCCGACATTTTGCGCCGTGCAAGGCTTGAAGTAGTAGTGGCGAGTTTGGACGAAAATTTGCTTGTCGTTGGGGCGCACGAGCTGGCTATAAAGGCTGACTGCGTGCTTGAAAGCGCGGAAATTTCTCATTTTGACGCCATAGCTTTGGCTGGGGGAAGTGGCGGAATGATGAATTTAAAGGCTGATGAGCGCGTTTTAGCTGGGATAAGGGCTTTGCATAAGGCTGGCAAACTTGTCGCTGCCATTTGCGCCTCGCCCATAGTGCTCAATGCAGCTGGTATCTTTGATGAAAACACTCAATTTTCGTGCTATCCAAGCTGTGAAGCTGGCTTAAAAGGCGTATTTGTGGAAAAAGCCGTGTGTGAATGCGCTAATATCATCACCTCAGCTGGACCTGCTACGGCTGTGCTTTTTGCCTTGCAAATCGTGCAGTATCTGTGTGGTAAAGAGAGCAAAGCAAAGCTAGAAAAAGAACTGCTTTTGCCCCTACTCTGACAAAGACTTTGTCATTTTGAGCTTTGGCTAGAAAGCAAAATTATCATTTAGAATTTCAAGCATTTTAAGCTAATTTGTCGTTTTGAGCTTTCGTTAAAAAGCAAAATCCACATTGTCATTTAAATAAGTGTGCTAAAAACAACCAAGCGACTTGCAAAGCGTAGCAAAAAATCCATTTGCAAAGACGGCACACTCTTGTCATTTTGAGTGAGTGAAACGAGCGAAAAATCCAAAGAAATTTAAGATATGTCTTAAATTAAGGCGAAAAATCCATACTTTGATTTTATGGATACTTCGCTTCGCTCAGTATGACAAGGGCATTGTCATTTTGAGCCTTTTGCAAAAAAGGCGAAAAATCCACATTGTCATTTTAAATGAGTGTGCTAAAAAGCAACCAAGCGACTTGCAAGGCACAGCAAAAATCCATTTGCAAAGCGGCGGATTTTGTCATTTTGACAAATCAGTATGACAAACAAATGCTTGTCATTTTGAGCCTTTTGCAAAAAAGGCGAAAAATCCATAAATTTAAGATATACTTTAAATTTAAGGCGAAAAATTCATACTTTGATTTTATGGATACTTCGCTACGCTCAGTATGACAAGACAAGTCAGCATAACAAGGACTTTGTCATTTTGAGCGGAGTGCGTTAGCACAAAGCGACCAAGCGGCTTGCAAGGCGTAGCCGTAGCAAAAAACTCTCAAACATTTGTCATTTTGAGTGAGTGAAACGAGCGAAAAATCCATACTTTAAAATGCAAATTTGCACTTCAAATTTGTGGATACTTCGCTTCGCTCAGTATGACAAAAATTTTAAATTCAAAGCCATAAATTTCAAACGCTTTAAATTTAAAGTAAGAATTCAAGCATTGCTCTAAATTTAAGATGATAAATAAGGCGAAAAATTCAAAGAATTTAAGGCAGGCTTTGAATTTATGGATACTTCGCCAAAGGCTCAGTATGACAAAAATTTTAAATTCAAAGCCCTAAATTTCAAACGCCTTGAATTTAAAGCCATAAAAAAAGCGTTGCTTGAAAATTTTAAAAATTCCAAGCAACGCTATCACTCAAAGACATTTAAACTTGTAGAGCAAATCGCCCTATTACAAGCGATTTGCCGACTACTTCCGCAAGCCAAGATTAACAAGGTTTGCACGGATTTACCGACTCTTCGCAAGCCCAAAGTTTCAAGGCTTGCAAGAGTTTTGCCGCCATTTTATGATGACGGCGGATTTTGTCATTTTGACAAGTCAGTATGACAAACAAATGCTTGTCATTTTGAGCCTTTTGCAAAAAGGCGAAAAATCCATACTTTAAAATGCAAATTCGCACTTCAAATTTATGGATACTTCGCTTCGCTCAGTATGACAAAAATTTTAAATTCAAAGCCCTAAATTTCAAACGCCCTAAATTTAAAGCAAAATTCAAGCTTTTCTCTAAATTTAAGACGATAAATAAAGCGAAAAATCCAAAGAATTTAAGGCAGGCTTTGAATTTATGGATACTTCGCTTCGCTCAGTATGACAAGACAAGTCAGCATAACAAGGACTTTGTCGGTATGACAAAGATTTAGGCTTTTGCTTGACACCAACCCAAAATTCAAAGCTCTAAATTTCAAACGCTCTAAATTTAAAGCCATAAAAAAAGCGTTGCTTGAAAAATCCTAAAAAATTCCAAGCAACGCTTATCACTCAAAGACATTTAAACTTGTGGAGCAAATCGCCCTATTACAAGCGATTTGCCGACTCAGCAAGCCTAGAATTTATACAAGGCTTGCAAACGAACGGTTGATTTGTTTTGGTTCTTGCTACCTTCTTGGGTGTTATCAACCTTATGAGGCCACTTAGCATCTTTCAAGCTAGAATTTATGTAAGAATACCAGCCTTCAAGAGACAAGTTTTTATTGACTTTGTAGCCAAGCTCAAACACACCCTCAATACGAGTATCTTTCATATCAAATGCTTTGTTTTGTCCAAACACACCTTGCACGCCTATGCGGATATCAGCAGGTAGAGTGTAGCCAACGCCTACATAACCGAATGTATTTTGCCCAAGAGACTCAACAAGCGAGGTTTTATAAGCGTAGAATATCTCCCTACCTATGTAAAGGTCTGGTCCGCTTATGTCTTCTAGGGTGTTGATAGTGAGTTTGTCTTTCTTACCAAAGAAAATTCCGCCCACTCTTGCATCAAGCCCAGCGAATTTAGCGAAAACTCGTCCATCGACAAGGTTGCCGTTGTCAAGTGCATCTTTACTAAATGTTTTCAAATCGCTATCCATAGAGTTGCCAAGGTAGGTAACTTTCGCGCCGACATTGTTGCCCCCGCCTAGTCCAAGGGTGTATTTAAGGTTTGCTGCGTAAAGTGTCGCCACTCTGTCCCAGTAAGCACCCCAAAGTTGCAAATCAAGTCCAGCGAAATTTGCAAGCACGGCTGCGCCATACATATTGTTGTTGTATATAGCCGCATCCATTGCTTTTTTCTGAGCATCAGTTTCTGTGCCAGTGCCCAAAGTATTTGCAGGGCTAAACGCATCGCCGTCTCCCGTAGCGCCTTCAAAGCTATCTACGCCAAAGGCTGCGATAGTCAAGCCCTGTGTTGGGGTGATGAGCACTTTTGCCGCCATACCTGTAAAGTCAGCCGTCCATATAGTGCCTAGCTCTTGCTTACCAAAAAGCACACTCACACCAGCATCAGCTAAATCGTATTGCAAGTAGGCTTGCTTTAAGACGATAGGATTTTTGGTAGTGGTAAGCCCATTTGCTCCCCAGCCGCCGTTTGCATCGTTGTTATACATAATTTGCCCAACGATTTTAAAGCCATCGCCCACGCTAATAGATGGGGTAACGAAAGCACGGAATTTGTGCGGTGCTGTATTCGCGCCTAAGCCTTTGTTGTCAAAACCCTCGTAGTCTTTTTTGCCATAGCTCGCTTGGTCAAAGCGGTAGCGCAAAGCACCACTAACATCGACATCTTTAATCGCCTCTTCAAGTGGCTTGGCATCAAGCACACTCATCGAACCAGCCGCTAATGCGGCAACTAAACTGAGTTTCACTAACTTCATAGGTTCTCCTTCATAGTATTGAATTTAGCAAGGTCATTATAGCACGAAAGTATAAATTTTTGCTTAAACTAAACTTAAATTTGTAAATTTTTGTAAAATTTGTGAAAATTTTGGGGAATTTGATTTTATGGGGCGGAAATTTTGGGGGAAATTTTTTTGGGGGTTTGGAAAAAATTTGGAGGAATTTTGGTTTGTGGGGCGGAAATTTTGGGGGACTTTGTCATTTTGAGCGTAGCGAAAAACCCATAGAATTTAAGATACGCTTTATATAAAAGCGCAAACTCGCACTTTGAATTCGTGGATACTTCGCTGCGCTCAGTATGACAGAATTTAGGGCTTTGCTTGAATTTTTGTGAATTTGTGTTTTTTAGGGAATTTGGAAAAAATTTTGTTTTGGGGGAAATTTTTGCATATATAATAATGTGTAGTTGTTGGACGAACGGAATTTTTTGTTTTTGACGGAAATTTTTTGGGAGATTTTGGGGAAAAATTGTAATTTGAGTTATATTTTGCGGGGGTTTGGGGGTGTTTGTCATTTTGAGCCTTTTGTAAAAAGGCGAAAAATCCATAGAAATTTAAGATACGCTTTATAAAAGCGCAAACTCGCACTTTGAATTCGTGGATACTTCGCCAAAGGCTCAGTATGACAAGCAAAAAAAAATTTGTGGTGTGCTTGGAGGTTTTGGGGGTTTTGGAGTGGTGTCATTGCGAGAATTTGCAAAGCGCAAGCGTGCAAATTCGTGGCAATCCAAAGGTAAATTTGCGTTTAAATTCGTGGATTACCACGCCGTTTTTGCAAAAACGGCTCGAAAGGGTAAATTTAAGATGATTTCAGTGCGAACAAATTCACTCATACATTTTACTATGCAAACAAATTCACTCATAAATTTCACTATGCAAGCAAATCTACTCATAAATTTCATTATAAAAGCGTTTGAAGCGTTTGTGAAAGAAAAAATACTCGCTGGGGTGAAAGCTGATGATTTCTTCGCAGCATTTGGCTTGATACGCGCTTAATTCTTCCTTGCTGTGCGTGCTTGCGTCCATAGGCTCAAAGCAACGCACGGCGTATTTGTCCCCTTTTTGATACACAAAGGCTGGCAACAAAACTGCACCCACTTTTTTAGCAATCACACTCGCCCCACAGTTCCAATTTACCTTTTTGCCAAAAAACTCCACAACCACGCTTTCACTATCTGCGGCATCTTGGTCGGGCAAAATGCCCAGCGTGCGCCCTTTTTTAACGGCTAAAAGCATTTTTTTAGCCCCGCCTACCTTGTCGATAAGCTCGACATCAAAGTTTTTGGTGCGGTTTTTGATGAGCAAATCGTTCATCAAAGCACTATCAAGCGTCCTTGTAACGATAGAAATAGCCCCAAAATAGCTCGCATAAATGAAAGGTATCAGCTCCCAGCAACCAAAATGCGCCGTGATGAAAACTATGGTGCGTTTTGACTCAAATGCCCTTTGCAAAATGTCCATTTCATCAATGCTTACAAGCTCTTTTATCTCATCTTTCGTGGCGTTTTGTCGTTTTAAAAACTCAAAGCCAAATTTAGCGAAATTCTCATAAATTTCCTTTGTGATTTGAGTGATTTCTAACTCACTTTTTTGCGGAAAACAAAAGCACAAATTTGCCTTGATGATTTTTCGGTGCTTTGAATTTACAAGATACGCAAAGCGCGCGATACCCTTTGAAAGTGCTTTTAAGGCTGAATTTGGCAAAATGAAAACGAAAAATTTTAAGCAAAAATACAAAAAAAGATAAAGCAAATCAACCACTTTCATTTCAAAAGTCCCTCACAAAGCGTAAAAATCTCTTTTTCGTCTATGTTTTGTATGCAAAAATCACTCTTATCTATGTGCTTGGTGTCGCTGATATATTTGCCGCTGTCGATGACCTTATTTATGGGCGTTTGATAGGCGTTGCGGTAGCTTGGAGTCGCTCCAAATATCGTTATGGAGGGCTTGTTTATCGCAAAGGCTAAATGCGTAGGACCGCTGTCGTTGCCGATGATTAAATCACACATTGAGCTAAGTGCTATGAGTTGGGGCAAAGAGAGCTTTGGAGCAAGCACTATGCCAGCTTTGGCGCAATCCTTAATGATGAATTTGCAAGCCTTTTTTTCGCTTTCATTTCCCCAAGCAAGGATAATTTTTGCCCTTTTATAACGAGCGAGCAACAAGGCGCAAAGTATGCAGTGGCGTTCTTTTGGGTAGTTTTTGTTTGCCGATGATGAGCCTGTGTGAATGAGAATTTTTGGGCTTGTTTTTTCAAAATCAAAGTCAAATTTTAAGGCTAATTTATCTTTTACGCGCTCATCAGCCACAAAACAAGGCTCTTTGCCTAAAATGTCATCTTTGCCAAAGTCTTTTTCCAGCGCAAAGCCTGTTAAAGCGACATTTCGCAAGATGATATTTTCGCTGTATTTCATAGCCTTTTTGTGCCTATAAAAAAGGCTTGCAAGGCTTTCTTTAAGGCTGTTTTTATCAAAGCCAAAGGTGTTTGCGCCTACCATTTTAGCAATCACGGCTGATTTTAAAAGCCCTTGCAAATCAATAACTATGTCGTAGCGGTTTTTGCGCGCATTAAGCAGGATTTGCAAAACCTTAAAAATTTTTCTATCCTTTAAAGGCAGGGCATAAAGTTTGTTGATGAGTGGGTGCTTTTCTAAAATGCCCTTAAATCTTTCATCAACAAACCAATCTATGCTTGAATTTGGGTGCGCTTGCCGAATAAACTGCAAAACAATGCTTGATTGTATAATATCCCCGAGTGCTGAAAGTCGAATAATGGCAATTTTCATTTGCAAACTTTATATCAAATTTAGCTATAATCATAGCGAAAATTTACAACCAAAAGGCAAAAAATGAGCCAAAATTCAAAGAAAAAAAATTATATCTGCGTGTTTGACTGCGAGAGCGTGCCTGATGTGGCTTTGATACGCCGTGTTTATGGCTTTGAGGGCGATGATGAAAGCGTGAGCAAAATGGCACTTGCAGCGCAAAAAGATGAAAGTGGCAACGAGTTTTTGCCCCTGCCTTTTCACTGCATTATCAGCATTTGCGCTGTGATTTGTGATGAATTTGGCGCATTTATCAAGGTCAATAAAATCGAGGGCAATTCAGAACGCGAAATGATAGGCAATTTTTTCGCCTTCATCAACAAATACGAGCCGCGCCTTGTGAGCTTTAACGGCAAGGGCTTTGATATGCCCGTGCTGGTGCTGCGCGCCCTTAAATACAATATAAGAGCAAATGCTTATTTAGACACTATCACAGACAAGTGGAACAACTACAAAACCCGCTACAACGAGCAAAGGCATTGCGATTTGTTTGAAAGTCTTGGCGCGTGGCGTGGCGTGCGACTTGACACGGTGTGCACTATGGCTGGGTTGCCGGGCAAATATGACACGCACGGAGATGAGGTAATGCGGCTTTTTTACGCCGATAAACTTGACAAAATCCACGAGTATTGCGAGAGCGACACGCTTAACACCTATATGCTTTTCCTAAAATACGAGCTTATTAAGGGAAATTTGAGCGAAGAGGACTATTTGAGCTATCTTAGCTTGATGAGCGAGTATATAAAGGCTCACAAAAGCGAGCGAGGCTATGTGCAAATCTTTTCAAACGCCTGTGAAAGCGAAAGCGAAAAAATCATAAACGGCATTTATGATGAAAATTTAGGCTTTAATGCAAAAAAAGCGAGTGTAAATTCAGCGCAAAATTCAGCCCAAGATGATAAAAATGAAGCAAATTCAAATCAAAACGCTGATGAGATGGCACAAAATTCAGCCCAAAACACTTTGGCTGCAAATGATGAACCTGATGAAAACGCACCAAGCTTTGATGAGCTGGTGCAAAGTGGAGCGTTGAGTTTGGGCGCAAAAGGCGCAAAAAACACCAAAGCCACAAAAAAGAAAAAGAGTGATGAAAGTTAAATTTATTTGATTGCGAGGATTGAAAGAAAAAGGTGCTAAAATTAAGACAAGCTAAAATGCAAAGTCTAAATTCTAGCTGTTTGCGGTATGGCTGTGCTTGTTTTTATAAAATTTTCAAAGGTTAGCGCACTTGTGGTGCGTGCCTTTGAAAATTTTGTAAATCACGCGCATCGCATACCCAAAGGCGAATTTTTTAGAAAGGATAAAGAATGAAAATTTTAATCACAGGTGCAGCTGGCTACATAGGCTCTCACACCTTAAAGCAGTTTTTAGAAACAAGCCACGAGATTTTCGTGCTTGACAATCTCAGCAAGGGCAGCAAAAAAGCCATTGACGCCTTGCAAAATTTGCGAAAATTTAGCTTTTTCGAGCAGGATTTGTGCGATTTTGCGGGAGTAAAAAGGCTTTTTAAAGAGTATAAATTTGATGCTGTGGTGCATTTTGCGGCGAGTATTGAGGTGTTTGAAAGCACGCAAAACCCGCTTAAATACTATCTTAACAACACCGCAAACACTTCAAATTTGATTCAAACCTGCCTAGAAAACGGCACAAATAAGTTTATTTTCTCATCAACAGCCGCTGTTTATGGCGAACCGCAAACCCAAAGCGTGAGCGAAACAAGCCCTTTGCAGCCTATCAACCCTTATGGGCGCAGCAAACTGATGAGCGAGGAGGTTTTGCGCGATGCAAGCCTTGCAAATCCTAGTTTTAAGCACTGCATTTTGCGTTATTTTAATGTCGCTGGCGCTTGTATGAGCTATCAAATCGGGCAAAACTACCCAAAAGCCACGCTTTTAACTAAGGTGGCGGCTGAATGTGCGGCGGGCAAACGCGAGAAAATGTTTATCTTTGGCGATGATTACGCGACAAAGGACGGCACTTGCATAAGGGATTATATCCACGTTGATGACATTGCAAGTGCGCACTTATCAGGGCTTAACTACTTGCAAAATGCTGGTGAAAGCAATGTTTTTAATGTGGGCTACGGACACGGCTTTTCGGTAAAAGAAGTGATAAACACGATGAAAAGGGTAAGCGGGGTGGATTTTAGCGTGGAAATGGCGAATCGTAGGGCTGGGGACCCTAGCGTTTTAATCGCTGATAATGCTAAAATCAAATCTTTCACCGAGTGGAAACCGCGATTTGACAGCCTTGAAATGATATGCAAAAGCGCTTATGAATGGGAACTGAAAGGCTAGATTAAATTTTACACTTAAATTAAATTTTAGGTATAATTTACAAAAAACGAAAGGATTAAAATGAAAAATTATCTCTTTGCTTTTCTCTTTGCTCTGTTGTGCGTGGCTTGCACAAGTAAAACTCAATTATTGCCACAGGCTCGCCATATCAAAACTTTACCTATTTACGAAAAACCACAAAATTGTAAGTTTTTAGGACGAGAAATCGGACAAAAAATAGATACTTGGGGTTCTACTAGTCTTTTAAATTTAAGAGAGTCTGCTATAAATGATTTAAAAAACAAGGCTGCAAATTTAGGTGGAGATACTTTACTTATCTTAAATATGGAAAAAGGCTGGAATTCGACTTGGGGAGTAGGCGAATATCTTGTCGAGGGCGAAATTTATAAGTGCGCTGATTAAATAATGTTTTTGTGCCTATAAGCTAAATTTGTGGCTTGATTTGGCGTTAAGAAATTTGGGGTAGAATTTGCTAAATTTAAACAAAAGGGCAAGCGTGATGAATTCTTTACCAAATTTGCTTTGCAAAATGGTTGAGTTTTTGCAAAAACAAAGTCTTATTTTAAGTAAAAATATCACCGATAAAGAGCGGATTTCAAGCTAGATTAAGGACAAGTTATGCTCAAAAAACTCTTTGCCGTGTTAAGTTTGCAGGATAAACGCTTTTTTTATGCTTTGCTGGCTTTTAGCGTGCTGATTTCGTTCATAGAAAGCTTTGCCATAAGCCTTATAATGCCCTTTGTGAGCGTGGCGAGCGATTTTAGCTTGTTTGAACGCAATGCTTATTTAAGGCAAATTGATGAGTTTTTTAGCTTGCCAAAGTATGAGCTAGTGGCGTATTTTGGGCTTTTGCTCATCGTTTTTTATGTGCTGCGAGCCTTTTTAAATGCGCTTTATTTTTACCTTTTAGCGCGCTTTTCAAAGGGGCGTTATCATCTTTTTGCCCTGCGCCTTTTTCGCAAATACCTGAATTTAGACTATGAGAGCTTTACGCGCCAAAAGCACTCTGCCTTGCTTAAAACCATCACGCAAGAAGCCTTTAATCTCAGCACTATGCTTGCGAGCTTTTTGCTGATGATGAGTGAGCTTTTTGTAGTGGCACTCATCTACGCGCTTATGCTTGTGGTGGATTATCAAATCACGCTCTTTTTGAGTGTCTTTTTGCTTGCAAATGCGCTTATTTTAGTGCGTGTGCTTTCGCCGATGATGAAAAAAGCAGGCGCAAAAAGAGAAGTGGCGATGAGTGCGTTTTTTGAGACTTTAAGCACGAATTTAAACAATTTTAAATTCATCAAACTTAAAGGCAAAGAAGAAAGTGTCGCTCACCTTTTTAGCGAGCAAAGCTTTGCCTTTTCGCGTGCAAATATCACAAGCGAGACTATCAACGCCTTTCCGCGCCTTTTTTTAGAAGCTGTGGGCTTTTGCGTGCTTGTTTTTATCGTAGTAGCGCTCATCTGGCAAAGGCAAAGCGACATACACACGGCATTAGCGATGATTTCGCTTTTCGTGCTAGCCCTTTACCGCCTTATGCCAAGCGCAAACCGCATTATCACAAGCTACCACGACCTTTTGTATTATAAAAACTCGCTTGACATTGTCTATAAGGCACTTTATGAAAAAGATGAGAATTTAGGCGATGAAAAGGTGAGCTTTGAAAAGGATTTAGTGCTAAAAAATGTGAATTTTGCTTACAAAAACAAGCCCTTGCTCTTTGAAAATTTAAATTTTACCCTAAAAAAAGGCGAAAAAATCGCCTTTATCGGCGAAAGTGGTTCTGGCAAAAGCACGCTGGTTGATATGCTAATGGGACTTTTGCCACCAAATTCGGGCGAGATTTTAGTTGATGGGCAAAAATTAAGCGCGCAAAATCTTAAAAATTTTCGTCAAAAAATCGGCTACATACCTCAACAAATCTATCTTTTTAATGACACAATCGCTAAAAATATCGCCTTTGGCGAAGAATTTGATGAAAAAATGTTAGAACGCGTCATCAAACAAGCAAATTTACAAAGCTTTATCACTAGCTTAAAAGACGGAGCAAACACCCTTGTGGGCGATGGCGGGGGCAATTTAAGCGTGGGACAAAAACAACGCATCGCCATAGCGCGCGCTTTGTATTTAAGCCCGCAAATTTTGGTGCTTGATGAAGCAACCTCAGCACTTGACAACGAAAGCGAGGCTAAAATAATGAGCGAAATTTATAAAATAAGTAGCGATAAAACCCTTATCATCATCGCTCACCGCCTTAACACCATAGAACAATGCGATAAAATTTACCGCGTAGAAAAGGGCAAAATCAGCCTTGAAAAAGGGGCAAAATGAAAATCACCTTTATCATTGCAACACTTGGTAGCGGCGGGGCTGAACGGGTTTTGGTAACTCTTGCAAACGAACTTTGCAAAAAGCATCAAATAAAAATCATCAAATTCCACAAAGAAGATTCCTTTTACAAGCTCGATGAAAAGGTGCTTGTAGAAAGTTTAGCAGAGTTTAAATTTACAAATTTATATCACAAAATCGCCAGCCGAATAAAGAAATTTTTTGCCCTTAAAAAAGCGATGAGAGCAAACAAAAGCGACATTTTCATCTCTTTTTTAGACAGCACAAACATAGCCTGCATAGTGGCAAATTTTGGCTCAAAAACCCCGCTCATCATCAGCGAACACAGCACGCAAAGCTATTTAAAATCAAAAATTTGGCGCGCATTAAGGCGCGTTTTTTACCCTTACTGTGCGGCTTTAACGGTGCTGAGTCAAAATGATAAAAGCTATTATGAAAAATTTGTTAAAAATGTCAAAGTGCTTTTTAACCCTTGTCATTTCACGCCGCAAACAAATTTACAAAAAGAAAATGTCGTGCTTTTTGTAGGGCGACTTGATGAAAACAAAAACGCGGCTATGTTTTTGCGTGCGGTGGCAAATTTAAACAAAAATTTGCAAAATGAGTATGAATTTATCATCGCAGGCGATGGCGAACAAAGGGCAAATTTAGAAAAACTTGCGCGAAATTTAGGCATAAAAGCGAGCTTTTTAGGCAAGGTAATGGGCGTTGAAACGCTGTATCAAAGGGCTAAAATCCTTTGCCTTTGCTCTTTTGTGGAAGGGCTGCCAACCGTGCTTGTAGAAAGCCTTTTTTTTGAAGTGGTGCGAGTCAGCACGGATTATGTAAATTCAGCCAAAGACTTGATACAAGATGATTTAGACGGCTTTATCGTGCCAAAAGATGATGACAAGGCAATGAGCGAAAAACTTGCACTTTTGATGAGCGATGAGAGCTTGCGTTTAAGGCTCGCACAAAGGGCAAGCAAAAGGTGTGCGGACTTTGACACAACAAACATTGTCAAAAAATGGCTCACACTCATTGATGAAGTGCTTGAAAAAAAGGGCGCAAAGTTAAATTTAAATTCGAATTTAAAGCCAAATTTAAAAGCACAAAACAAAGCGCAAAATTTAGGCAAAAAGGCTGAATTTCAGCCAAATTCAAGCCAAAATTCAAAGCCAAAAATTAAGCCAAATTCAAAAACCAAAAAGGCAAAGCAATGAAAAAGCCCTTTTTATCGGTGCTAATCGCAACTTACAACAGAAAAAATTTACTGCAAAGAGCCATTAAAAGCATTCAAAATCAAAATTTTGATGATTATGAACTTATCATCAGCGATGATGGCTCAGATGATGGCACGGCTGAGTTTTGCAAGGATTTATGCCAAAAAGATAAACGCGTTTTTTACACCAAAAACACGAGCTATAAAAAGGGTCCAAATGGCAACAAAAACAACGCCCTTGACAATGCCAAAGGCGAATTTGTAATGTTTTTAGACGATGATGATGAGCTTTTAGAAAATGCCATCAACACCCTTGTGGCAAAGAGTAAGCAAGGATATGCGCACATTTTTGGAAACTGCCTTATCGCTCAAAACGGCGTGCTTACAAGCCAATTGAGCGGCAAGGGCTTAAATGAAAGCAAGGAAGTAAGCAAAAAAGACTTTTTGCTTGGGGTGTTTTATGGGGAATTTTTAAGCATTTTCAAACGCTCTTTGCTTGAAAACAAGCGTTTTGATGACGCACTTTGGGGCAATGAAGCTGTTTTGTGGATGAATTTATACGCCCAAAATTCCTTTTATATCCACACGCCTTTAAGGATTTATCATCAAAACACCGCTAATAGCGTTACAAAAAGTGCTAGTGAGAATGCAAGTCGCGTGTATTTGGGCTATTTAGCACTTGCGCACCTGCTTGAAACTGAATTTACCGCTACAAAAGATGAGGATTATAAAAAACAAATCGCAATTTATTACAAAATGGCTGCTTATTACGCAAAACTTGCTAAAATGTATAAAAAAATGTTAGAATGTCTAGCAAAAAGTTTAAGCACCAAGCTCACAAAAGAGGCTTTAATGCTGCTTTGCGTGTGTTTTGTGCCAGCCAAAGTGCTGAAAATGCTGACTTGTTTAAGGATAAAACTATGCAAAAGCTAGGAATTTTCATTTATTCTATGGGAAGTGGTGGTGCTGAGCGCGTTGTCGCCACGCTTTTGCCGACTTTAATGCTGCGCTATGAGGTGCATTTGATTTTGATGAACGAAGCCTGTGCTTATGAACTGCCTGAGGGGCTAAATTTGCACTATTTGGAGCATTCAAAGCCGAGCGAAAAGCCTTTTTTAAAGCTCTTTAAACTGCCTTTTTTAGCCCTGCGCTATAAAAAACTCTGTCAAAATTTAGGCATTGACAAGCAATTTGTGCTTTTAAACCGCCCAAATTATATAGCACTCATCGCCCGTCTTTTTGGGCTAAAAACCCCGCTCATCATCAACGAATGCACCACACCAAGCATAATGTATGCCAAAAACAACGCCACTTGCCTTGTCAATAAACTTTTAATCCGCTTTTTGTATCCAAAGGCGGATTTGATTTTAGCCAACTCCAAGGGCAATGCTGATGATTTAATCCAAAATTTCAACATAAAGCCAAGCCTTGTGCGCGTGCTTTACAACGCTGTGGATTTGGATAAAATCAAAGAACTTTGCAAAGAAGACATTGAAATGGAGGGCAAATTTATCCTTAATGTCGGCAGGCTCGATAGAGGCAAAAACCACGCCCTTTTAATCAAAGCCTTTTCAAGGCTTGACAGCGACATAAAACTTGTGATTTTAGGCGAGGGACCCTTACAGGCTGAGCTTTTAAACCTCATCTCACTTTTAAATTTGCAAGAAAGAGTGATTTTGCTGGGCTTTGACGCAAATCCTTACAAATATATGAGCAAATGCAAATTTTTCGTGTGCGCAAGCAGCTATGAGGGCTTTTCAAATGTGCTGATTGAAGCGCTTGTTTGCGAGTGTGCGGTGCTTTGCACGGAACATAAAAGCGGAGCAAAAGAGCTTTTTGGAGACGATGAATACGGGCTTTTAGTGGCTGTAAATGATGAAGACGCTTTGTTTGAGGGCTTGCAAACTATGTGCGAGGACAAGCATTTAAGGCAAGAGTATGAAAAAAAGGCAAACAAAAGGGCAAAGGACTTTGACAAAACTAAAATAGCCCGCGAACTTTTTGAAATACTTGGAGAGTAAAATGGCGCAAAATTCAGCTTTAAATTCCACAAATTCAATGAATTCGCAAAAAAACGCTTCAAATTCAAGTGCAAATTCAAGCCAAAATTCACAAGCAAGTTTAAATTCAAAACAAAATTCGCAAGAAAATTCAAGCCAAAATTCCAAAAACGCCCAAAATTCAGCCACTTCGCAAAAAAATTCAGCCCTAAATTTAAAAAACTATTTTAGCTTTCACAAACTTAAAAGCAAGCTCAAAGAGCATTTTGCTCGCTATGATAGCTTTTATTTGTTTCTTGTTTTAGCTTATGCTTTTAGCGTTTTGTGCCGTTTATACTGGGTTTGGTGGGCGAGTGATTTTGACTCTTTTAAATTTAACGATAGCCTGATGATAATCTCAAATGACGGCTATGTCTTTGCTGAGGGCGCAAGGGATAAAATCGCAGGCTTTCATCAGCCAAATGACTTGTCCTTTATCGACAGCCCGCTGGCGATTTTAACCTACTTTGTGTATAAGCTCACGCCTTTTAGCTTTGAGAGCATTATTTTGTATATGAGCGTGTTTTTAAGCTCGCTCATAGTCGTGCCTGTGCTTTTAATCGCACGAATTTATGGGAATTTAAAGGCTGGTTTTGTCGCTGCCTTGCTCGCAAGTGTGGCAAATTCATACTACAATCGCACGATGGCAGGATATTTTGACACCGATATGCTTGTCATTTCCTTGCCTATGCTTTTGATTTATTGTATGTTGCGCTTTATCATCAAAAAAGACGCCCTTTCTTTGATAGCTATGCCCCTTATAATGATATTTTACCTTTGGTATTATCCATCAAGCTACACGCTAAATTGCGCTTTAATCGCCCTTTTCGTGCTTTATGCCCTTGTTTTTCATCGCAGGGAAACGATTTTTTATTTTGCGGGCGTGCTGATGATGATAACGCTTTCAAACGAGGCTTGGTATTATGAAAGTGCGCTTATTACCTTGCTTTTCGCGCTTTGGGGCTTTAAAAATGAGTGGTTTAAACTTAAATTCATCATTGTTATTTTCGTTTTTGCCTTTGTGTTTGTGGCTTTAAGTGGCGGATTTGATGCGATTTGGTATCAGCTTTCTTTTTATATCTTTAAAAGCGATGTCTTAAATGTCGCGCAAAGTTTTGCGTATTTTAATGTCTCTCAAACCATACAAGAAGCTTCAAACATAGGTTTATCAATGTTTATGCAAAGGATAAGTGCCAGCGAGCTTGCGTTTTTGCTCTCTTGTTTTGGGCTTGTTTTGCTTTTAAAACAACACAAAAGTTTCATTTTAGCCTTGCCTATGCTTGCGCTTGGCTTTTTAGCACTGCGCGGGGGCTTGCGTTTTACCATTTATGCCGTGCCTGTGATGGCACTTGGCTTTGGCTTTGGGCTGTTTTGGCTTATATCTCAAATACAAAAATTCAAGTCTAAATTAGGACAAATACGATTTTCCGAGCTATTTTACTCGACACGCATTTATCAAATCCTATTTGTTACTTATATCATACTTTTTGTATATTTTTGTATGATAAATTTAGAATTTGTTAATAAAGATTCAATAATGCTGATTTTGAGACAATTTGGTTTTTTAACACAACTATTATTTTTATCTGTTTTTGGGCTTATTTTCTTTGAAATGTTAAGAGCCAAATACTTAAATTTAGCTCGTTATTTTGCCATTCTTGTCGCACTTTTCTTTTCTTTGGGTTATGCCTTTTTACACATTTACACTTACAAGGCTTCAAGCGTGTTTAACCACAACGAAGTGCTGATTTTAAACTCTCTTAAAGGCATAGCTGATAGGGAGGATTATGTCGTGGCGTGGTGGGATTATGGCTATCCTGTGCGATATTACAGTGATGTTAAAACCCTTGTTGATGGGGGTAAGCACTTGGGAAAGGATAATTTTTTTGCTTCTTTTGTTTTGAGTCAAAACGAAAGAGCGGGCGCGAATTTAGCAAGGCTTGCGGTAGAATACACCGAAAAAAGTTTTTATGAGCGCAACGACACGCTTTTGCAAAGCGATTTGCTTAAAGCGATGATGAGAGATTACGCGGCTGGGGAGACTTCAAATGATGCTTTGATTTTTTTAAACTCTTTAAAAAATCCAAATTTTACGCTCAAAACCCCCAAAACCCGCGACATTTTCGTGTATATGCCCTTGCGAATGGCGATGATTTTTTCCACTGTGGCGAGCTTTTCAAAGATAGATTTAGCCACAGGCGAGATAAATTCGCCCTTTGTGTTTAGCACGGCTATGAATTTAGGCGCGCTTGAAGATGGTTCTTATGCTTTAAGCAATGGTATGGTGCTTGCAAACGATTTCACCGCCCTTTATGTTAATAACAGAGCGCTTAAAATCCATAGCATAACGGATTTTAACTCCATAAAAAACAAGGATTTCAAACAAACCCTTGTCGATGAAAATGGGGATTTTTTCGTTTTTTATTTTAAAGAAAATTTTGGCTTGCCCGTGCAGTTTATCATAATGGACAAAACTATGTTTGAAAGCGCTTTCGTGCAAATGTTTTTCTTTGAAAATTATGACAAAAGCCTGTATGAGCTTGTTTTGAGCGAAAAAGAAGCCAAAGTGTATAAGCTAAAAAAGTAAGGATTAAGGCGTGAAAATCGGCTTTTTAAGCCACGCTGGTGCGAGCGTGTATCATTTTAGAATGCCTATCATCAAGGCTTTGCTTGCACGCGGTGATGAGGTTTTTGTTGTCGTGCCAAATGATGAGTATGCAAACCGCTTGCAAAAGCTTAATTTACCATTTACGCTGGTATTTTACGAGCTGCAAAGAAGCAGTGTCAATCCTTTCGTGGTTTTTAAGAATTTTTTTTCACTTTATAAAACGCTCAAAGGCTTAAATTTAGACTTGCTCCAAACAAACGCGCACAAAAGCAATACTTTGGGGATAATCGCTGCTAAATTTGCTGGCATAAAACGCTGTGTCGCCCTTGTTGAAGGGCTTGGCAGCTTTTATATAGATGAGGATTTTAAAAGCAAAATCGTGCGTTTTAGCATAAATTCACTTTATAAAATCGCCTTTAAATGCGCCGATAAATTCATCTGCGTAAGCCACTCAAATGCCGAATTTTTAAAGAATTTAGGCTTAAAAGAAGAAAAAATCACACTCATTTCATCAGTAGGCGTAAATTTAAAGCATTTTTGTCCGCTTAAAATCACAAGCGAACAAAGGGAGCATTTTTGCAAGCAAAATGGCATAAGAAGCGACTTGCCCATTGTTTTAATGGTAGCTAGGGCTTTGTGGCACAAGGGCGTGCGTGAGTTTTACGAGGCTGCAAGCCTGCTAAAAGGGCGTGCGAGCTTTATCTTTGTGGGCGGTTTTGATGAGAACAAATCCTGCGCGAGTTTGGAATTTTTGCAAGGTGGCGCGGTGCATTATCTTGGCAAACGCGATGACATAGCCTTTTTGCTGAATTTATGCGACATTTTCGCCCTGCCAAGCTACAAAGAGGGCTTTCCTCAAAGCGTGCTTGAAGCCAAAGCCTGCGCCAAAGCCTGCGTGGTAAGCGAGGTAGAGGGCTGTGTAGAAGCCGTGCGAAACGCCTTAGACGGACTTTATTGCAAGGTGCGCGATGGCAAGGATTTGAGCCAAAAAATCGCCCTTTTGCTTGATGATAAAGCCTTGCTTAAAAACCTTTCTCAAAACGCCTTTAAAGACGCTTTAAACTACGATGAAAACGCCATTTCCGCAAAATACTTGCAAGTTTATGACGCACTTTTTAAGGCTTTGTGAATTTGCTTAAATTTAAGCCTTAAAAAGCGTAAATTTAGCCTTTTAAAAGCAAGCAAAATTTAAAAATGCTTTAAAAATTTAAATTTGAGCGTAAATTTTTAGCCTTAAAACAAGCAAAATTCACGCTAAAAGGCTGACAAACAAGCCCTTTGCAGGATAAATTCAGTGAGTTTTTTTACATTCACAAAATTTTATTATAATACAAGATAATTTATGCGAGTGTAAGCAAAAATTTACAAAGAAAGGACAATCGCCTTGCTTCGTGTCATCAAACATCATTTAGGCATTTATTTTATGGTGCTTGCGTGTTTGGACTTTGCCTTTGTGGGCGCGTGCGCTAAACTTTTGAGCGAAGAGGGCTTGTCAAGCATTGAAATAATGTTCTTTCGCAACGCTATCGGCGTGATTTTTATGCTGTATTTACTCTTTCATCTCAAATCACACAAAGAGGGCGGACGGCTGGGGCTACTCATCTTTCGGGGCGTGGCAGGCACGCTTTCGCTTTATCTTTTTTTCTACAATGTCTCGCACATATCGCTTGGCGGGGCGTTTGCCTTTCAAAAGGTTTCGCCCATCTTTGTAACGCTGATTGCCTTTGTGCTTTTTAAAGAAAGCATAGGACTTCGCGGAGTTTTTGGCATACTCATCGCCTTTGCGGGCGTGCTTTTCATCTCACAACCTTGGGCGAGCGCACACACTCACACGGGTTTTGACTTTAAAAATTCGGCACTTGGGATTTTAAGCGGCTTTTTTGCCGCCCTTGCTCTTACAAGCGTGAGACAACTGCGCCATTCTTACAATACCGAAGTTATCGCCTTTTCTTTCATCTTTATCGGTGCGCTTATGCCGCTTTGCTCGATGATAGTGGGCGAATTTTACGCTCCAAAGGGGCTTGATTTCATCATCGCGCCCTTTGTGATGCCAAGCGCAAAGGCGTGGATTTATATCGCTGTGATGGGCATTTTAGGCACGGTGTATCAAATCCATATCACAAAGGCTTATGGCGTGGCTAAAAAAGCGGGCGTTGTGGCGGGGGTTAGCTACCTTGATGTCGTCTTTTCGCTCGTTTTGGGCGTGCTTTTGGGTGATGATTTACCGAGCATTATGGTATTTATGGGTATAATAGGCGTGGTTTTTGGCGGACTGATTTTAATCTCTAAGGACAAAAAATGAAAAAAATGATTCTCATCGCAGGACCTTGCGCCATCGAAAGCAAAGAACTTGTCTTTGAAGTAGCAAAAGAACTTGCTGAATTTAACGAAGATGAGCGCATAGAATTTTACTTTAAATCAAGTTTTGACAAGGCAAACCGCACGAGCATAGAGAGCTTTCGCGGAGTGGGACTTGAAAGGGGGCTTGAAATTTTAGCCGCCGTAAAAGATGAATTTAAGATGAAAATTCTCACCGACATACACGAAAGCGCCCAAGCTGCGCCTGTGGCAAAGGTGGCTGATGTGTTGCAAATTCCAGCGTTTTTATGTCGGCAAACGGATTTGCTTGTGGCGGCTGCAAGGACAAAGGCGAAAGTAAATATCAAAAAAGGGCAGTTTTTAAGCCCAGCTGACATTAAATACAGCGTTAAAAAGGTGCTGCAAACGCGTGGAACGGACGAAGAAGGCTATGAAGTGGCGGATAAATGCGGGGTTTTCGTGGCTGAGCGCGGAGCGAGCTTTGGCTACTCAAATTTAGTCGTGGATATGAGAAGTTTAATCATAATGCGCGAATTCGCCCCTGTCATCTTTGACGCCACGCACAGCGTGCAAATGCCCGGAGCCGCAAATGGCAAAAGCGGAGGCAAAAGCGAATTCATAGAACCGCTTGCAAGAGCTGCTGCTGCTGTGGGCGTTGATGGCTTTTTCTTTGAAACGCACACAAATCCTTGCAAGGCTTTGTGCGATGCGCAAAATCAGCTCACGCCAAAAAGGCTGAAAGCTTGTGTGAAAAATTTGCTAGAAATTTCGGCTTTGCTTGAAAAAGCGAAAAATGAGTAAAAATTGATGAATTTTGTAAAAATTCAGCAGAATTTGAGCTAAAATTCAAGCATAAATTTAAAAAAAGGACAAAAAATGACTATCATCGAAGGCAAACTCGCGCTCAAAGGTAGCGAAAAAATCGCTATCATCAACTCGCGTTTTAACCATATCATCACAGACCGCTTGGCTGAGGGCGCAAAGGACGCGTTTTTGCGGCACGGCGGAAACGAAAAAAACCTTTCGCTCATCTTGGTGCCGGGGGCTTTTGAAATCCCTTTTGTGCTCAAACAAGCCATTGTAAGCAAGAAATTTCACGCTATTTGCTGCGTGGGTGCTGTTATACGAGGGGCTACACCGCATTTTGATTATGTGAGTGCCGAAACTACCAAAGGTATAGCAAATGTAAGCCTTACAAACGACACGCCTGTGAGCTTTGGAGTGCTTACAACTGACACCATAGAGCAAGCCATAGAGAGAGCAGGCTCAAAGGCTGGAAACAAGGGCTTTGAAGCTATGGTAAGTCTCATTGAGATTTTGAGCCTAAAAAGCGCGCTGAAAGCCTAAAATGGCGACTAGACACCAAGCAAGGCAAGCTGTCATCGCACTTCTTTACGCTAACGAGTTCAACGCCCAAGATGAAACAAGCGTTAGCGAGTTTTTGGAGTCAAAAAAGGTGCGCGGGGAGCAAAGGGATTTTGCAAAAGCCTTGTATGTCGGCGTGCAGGTAAATTTAAAAAGGCTTGATGATGAAATCAAGCCTTTTATCAAAGAAGAGATGAAGCTAAGCCCCATAGAATCAGCGATTTTAAGGCTTAGCGTGTATGAGTTTTTTCACAGCCAAATAGACAAAGCCATCATCATCAACGAAGCAGTCGAGCTTGCCAAAGAGTTAGCAAGCGACAACGCCCCAAAATTCATCAACGCCGTGCTTGATGCGCTCAAAAGCGAGCTGAAATGAAACTTTGCGTGGCTTTTGATTTAGCGAGCAAAGACGAGTGCTTGAATTTAGCCCGCGAGCTTGCTGGGCTTGACATTTGGGCGAAAATCGGGCTGCGTTCGTATCTGCGAGACGGCGCGCGCTTGCTTGATGAGCTGAGAAAAGTGGCTGAATTTAAGGTGTTTTTGGATTTGAAAATCTATGACATTCCTAACACTATGGCTGATGCCTGCGAAGAGTGCGCTAAAATAGGCGCTGATATGATAAATTTGCACGCAAGTGCTGGCAGAAAGGCGATGAGCGAAGTGATGAACCGCTTAAATGCGCTTAAAAATCGCCCTTTGGTTTTGGGCGTGTCCGCTCTTACGAGCTTTGACGGGGCAAGTTTTTCGCAAATTTATGGGCGCAGTATCGATGAAGCGGTGCTGGCATTTTCGCAAATGGCTTGTGAGAGTGGGCTGGACGGGGTTGTCTGCTCGGCTTATGAGAGTTTAGCGGTGAAAAACGCCACGAATTCAGCCTTTCTCACGCTTACGCCGGGCATTCGTCCTTTTAAAGAAAGCAGGGACGACCAAGCAAGAGTGGCTGATTTGGCTGTGGCAAAGGCAAACAAAAGCGATTTCATCGTGGTAGGACGCCCGATTTATAAGGCTTCAAATCCGCGCTTTGTGGCGGAGCAAATTTTAGCTCAGATTTAGCTTTTTTCGCAAATAGCACGAGCAAGGCGCAAAAACAAAAGTTGCGCTTTGAGCTAGGCGAACGAAAATTTTATTTTGAGTTTCGTGCGTGGTGTTACAAGAGCTTTGAAACTTTGTTTTTGTGAGAATTTAGCTTAACGGCGATTTAGCTGAAAAACTTTAAAAGTCTTTTAAAACGCTTTAAATTTATGGATACTTCGCCAAAGACTCAGTATGACAAAAAGGGCGTTCAGTAGATAAGACAAATCAAAATGACAAAGATTTTGTCATTTTGAGCTTTCGCTAGAAAGCGAAAAATCTCCATTGTCATTTTGAGTGAGCTTTGCGAGCGAAAAATCCAAGAATTTAAGATATGCCTTAAAGCACTAAAATCGCACTTTGAATTTATGGATACTTCGCTGCGCTCAGTATGACAAGAAAATAGTAAAGTATGACAAAGACAAGTCAGTATGACAAGATAAGTCGGTATGACAAAATTTAGGGATTTGCTTGAATTTTGTGGTAAAGTTTGCTTAAATTTATGGATTGCCGCACCGAGCGAAATTTAACTGCTTGGCTCGCAATGACATAAAGGCAACTTTGGCAAGGCAAGGGAATTTGGCTTGTATGCTTGTTTAAAAGGCGAAAATCAAATTAAAGATGCTTGCAAGCATTACAGCGAAAATGTCTTAAAAAAACGCCATATTTTAGAGACTAAATAAAGGCACTTTAAAACTCACGCTTAAATTCTACTTTGATTTTGGATAAATTTGCCTAGTTTTTGGGCGTTTTGTCGTTGTTTGGCTTTTGGGTGTTTTTTGGATTTTTATCGTTGCTCGTCTTTTTGTCTAAATTTTTGGCGTTTTTAGGTTGGGCTGAATTTTTGTCGCTTGTTAAACTTAAATTCCTATCAACGCTTGAATTTTTATCATTTAAATTTACGCTTAAATTCTCATCATTTAAACTCACATTTTCATCAAGGCTTGAATTTGTGTTGTTTTCGTTTGAAAATTCAGCATTTAAACTTGAATTTTCATCGTTTAGATTCACTCTTTCATTGTCTGTGCTTGAATTTTCGTCAAAAAGCTGGTTTTGTAGGGCTAAAAACAAGGATTTTTTGGGCGTTATCACGCCTGTGTGTTTCGCGTTTGTGGCGTGATAGACGGCAACGCCGTATTTGCTAGCGTAAAAGCTGATTAAAAGCCTTTGCAAGGCTGGTTCGACAAGGTTGTCAAACCACGCATTGTTGGAGATAGCAACGATGATTTGGCTTTTTTGATAAAGGGCTTCCTTTGTCGCCTCAAAGCAAATGGCGTTTGTTACGCGCTGCGTGCCTATGTCATACTCGTTAAAGGCTGCCCCGCGTGTAAAATAAGCCATATTTGGCATAAGGTGTTTGCGCACAAAGTCGCTCACAAAGGGGATTTGCGGCATTTCCTCGCCAAAGGCGACAAGATAGTGCTTGTGTAGGATTTTCACTTCGCCGCCCTCGAAAATATAAGCGCTGTTATAGAATTTACCATCTGCGGAGTAAGGCGCACCAACGATTATCATAATCTCGTTTGAAAACTCTTTCAGCAACTCAAAATACATACCCCCAAAGCCCTTTTGCAAGTCAAAAGCAAAGGTGCTTTCAGGGAAAACAACGAGTTCTTTTTGCTCATCGATGGCTTTTAAAATTTCGCTTATCACAAAGTCCGCATTTTTAGCGACATTGTTTTTGTCAAATTTCGTAGCCTCGTCTATATGGGTGTTGATGAGTTTAAAATCGCTTTGAAGCTCGTTAAATTCAGCGTCTTTATACTGCATACCCAGCAAAATCAGCATTACGATGATAAAAATCTTATAATAACGCGAAATATAGCCCTCATAATAAAAATACGCGATTAAAAATATGCACGCTATCCCACGCCAGCTTGCATCAAAGATACCATACACGCTTAAAACGCCCCAATTTAGCCAATCAAACTCTAAAAAATGTATAAAAGGCAGGCAAAATAAGCCTAAAAGCCGTAAGAAATCATAATGAAAAGCGTAACACAGGCGAAATAAAATGCCATAAAACAGCCCAATGCCCAAAAGTTCGAGTGGTATGATATAATGAAGCCCGTAATATATGGAAGAAAGGCTTATCCAGTAAAACCAAAGCAAGGACACAAAAAAGCCCGTCCAAAACCAACCGCCCCCTTTCATACGCAAAAGCAACACAAAACCATAAATAGCTAAAAAGGGCGACAGCACCTGCCACAGCACGCTTTGAGCGTAGCCGAATTCTTGCGCTATACAAAGATAAATCGAATTTGATATAAAAAAAGCAACACAAAAGGCTTTTATTATTTTTAAAATGGTAGAATTTGAGTTCAATTTTTTAACAAAAGGAATTTCAAATGCAAGAAGGTTCGCTTTTAACTTCATTGTTACCCCTAATCGTGCTGTTTGCGATATTTTATCTTTTGGTGATTCGCCCACAGCAAAAGCAAGCAAAAGCCCATCAAAAGATGATTTCCGAGCTTACAAAAGGCGACAAAATCATCACGCAAGGCGGCTTAATCTGCGAGGTCGTAAAACCAGAACTTGATTTTATCAAAGTTAAGATTAACGACGAGGGTGTTTTGGCAAAAATTTCAAAAAAATTTATTGCCGAGAAATTTGACGCCACCCTTGACACTACGCCAGAGCAGCCAGCCAGCAAAACACGAAAGAAAAGCTAATGCGTGGTGCTAAATTTACTTACAAACTCGCCATTTTTTTGGCGGTGTTTGTCTTTTCTGTGGTGTTTTCCTTGCCTTCGTTTTTGCAAAGCGAGTTTGGCAAAAAGATAAATTTAGGGCTTGACTTGCAAGGCGGGCTTTATATGCTACTTGGCATTGACAGCGAAGAAGCGGTAAAATCAAAGCTCAAAACCATAGCCTCCACGCTAAACTATGAAATCAACAAGCAAAATATCATCATCGATGAGCTAAAAGTAAGCGATGAGAGTATAGAATTTAGCGTGCTTGATAATGGGGATTTGGTAAGGATTGATGCGCTTTTAAAGGGCATAGAGGGCTTAGTTGTTGATATAACAAACGCTCATTATCAAATCGCTTTAAGCGAGGCTGAGATTAAGGCGACTATGGATTATGCGCTTTTGCAAGCTGTGGAAACCATAAGAAACCGCCTAGATGAGTTTGGTTTGGCTGAACCAACCGTGGCTAAACAAGGCAAAGACCAGATTTTGGTAGAGTTAGCGGGCATTAAAACCCGAGAAGACGAGCTTCGCGCAAAGGAACGCATAATGAAAGCGGCGCATTTGCAGTTAATGGAAGTCGATGAAGCGAGAATGAATTTAGCCCAAACGATGAGCGAGGCTGAGGTGGCGGCTTTTGGGGATTTGATTTTGCCCGATGCGCAAAATGAAAGCATAAAATACGCCGTCAAAAACATACCCGTGCTTGATGGTTCTATGCTTACCGATGCGAGAGTGGGCTTTTCGCAAAATTCAAATTCGCCTGTGATAAATTTTACTTTAAATTCACAAGGTGCGGCGATTTTTGCGGACTATACCGAAAAGGCTGTTGGCAAACGCCTAGCTATCGTGCTTGATAACAAAGTGTATTCAGCCCCAAATATCAAAGAACGCATAGGCGGAGGCAGCGGGCAAATCAGCGGGAATTTCACCACAGAAGAAGCGCGCGATGTCGCTGTGGCTTTAAGAAGTGGTGCTTTGCTTGCGCCTGTGAAACTTTTAGAGCAAAGAAGCATAGGACCATCGCTTGGAGCGCAAAGCATTCAAATGTCGATGATTGCGCTTATGGGCGCGAGCATAGCCATAGTGGTGTTTATGGTGCTTTATTATGGTATAGCGGGGCTTTTTGCAAATGCCGCGATGATAGTCAATATACTTGGCATAGTGGCGATGATGTCGATGTTTGGAGCGACTTTAACCCTGCCCGGTATGGCTGGACTTGTGCTTACAGTTGGTATGGCGGTTGATGCAAATGTCATCATCAACGAGCGCATTAGGGAGCTTTTAAGAGTGGGAATGAGCATAAAGCAAAGCGTAGAAAATGGCTACAAACACGCGATGAGTGCGATAATAGACTCAAATTTAACAAGCCTAGTAACCTCTGTGGCGCTTTATGCTTATGGCACAGGTGCTGTAAAGGGCTTTGCCGTAACGCTTGGCATAGGCATAGTGGTGTCGATGATAACGGCGATTTTAGGCACGCACGGAATGTTTGACTTTTTTATGACGCGCATTGAAAAAAGTGGCAAAACAACGCTTTTCTTTGGCTACAAACGCCCCGAAAATTTAGCCACAAAGCAAAATTTGACTAAAAATTCAACAAAGGTTTAAAAATGCAGTTTTTTAGCGAAAAGAAGATTTATGATTTTATGAAAATGCGTTATGGCTCGCTAGTGTTTTGTGCTGTTTTGGTTCTTGGAACGGTTTTTTTGTTTTTTGAAAGAGGGCTTGCCTTTGGGATTGATTTTAGCGGAGGCACGCTCGTTCAGGTGCGTTATGAGGGCAAAGCGCCTATTCCGCAAATCCGTGAAATTTTAGGCAAAACGGGTGAGTTTCAAAACCTTTCTGTAACCGAATTTGGCGGGGACAATGAAATCACCATTCGTTTTTTGGGAAGTTCAAGTAGCCTTTCAGCTGACATAGGACAGCATATCAGTGAGCTTTTGCAAGGCACGGGTAGCTTTGAAATCCGCCGTGCTGATGTGGTAGGACCAAAGGTAGGCGATGAGCTAAGGCAAAAGGGCATAATGGCGATAGTAGTGAGTTTAATCGCCATTTTGCTTTATATAGCCGCGCGTTTTGAGTGGCGTTTTGCCCTAGCTGCCATTATCACAGAAATCCACGATGTTTTCATCACGCTTGGAGCGATAATGCTCTTTCGCATTGATGTGAATTTAGACACACTCGCAGCGGTTTTAACCGTGCTTGGCTACTCGCTTAATGATAAAATCATCATTTTTGACAGGATAAGAGAGGGCATAAAAACAAGCAAGCAAAACAATCTCGCCTTAATCATCAACGAAAGCGTGTCCGCAACTTTGTCGCGCACTGTTATCACTTCTGGCACGAGCGGGGCGACTGTTTTGATTTTGTATCTTTTTGGCGGCTCGATGATAGAGGGCTTTTCGCTCACCTTAATGGTAGGCATTGTTGTCGGCACTTTAAGCTCGATTTTCGTGGCAAGTCCTATTTTGCTGTGGTTTAAATTCAGCGTTTTAAATTACAGGCAAAAAGAGTTAGAAAAGGTTAAAAAGGCACAAGAAAAGGCTAAAATGCGCCAAATGTATGAAAAAGGAAGTGTGTAATGGCTTATAACGCCAAAGATATAGAAAAAAAATGGCAAGACCTTTGGGACAAAGAGCAAAGTTTTGAGCCAAAAGATGATTTTTCCTTGCCGAAAAAATACATTTTATCAATGTTTCCTTACCCTAGCGGGCGCATACATATGGGGCATGTGCGAAACTACACCATAGGGGACGCCCTTGCAAGGTATTACCGCAATGCTGGCTTTAATGTCTTGCACCCCATAGGCTTTGACAGCTTTGGAATGCCTGCTGAAAACGCCGCCATAAAGCACAAAATTCACCCTAAAACTTGGACTTATGAAAACATAGCCTATATGAAAAAAGAGCTTTTTTCGCTGGGCTTTTCTTTTTCGCGCAAAAGAATGCTTGCAACTTCTGATGCGATTTATACGAAATTTGAGCAAGAATTTTTCATCAAAATGTTTGAAAAAGGGCTTATTTATACAAAAGATGCAAATGTAAATTGGTGCGAGGTTGATAAAACCGTGCTTGCAAACGAACAAGTTGTTGATGGCAAATGCTGGCGTTGCGGACACGAGGTAGTGCAAAAAAAGATGAGCGGGTATTATGTGAAAATCACCGCTTATGCTGAGGAGCTTTTAAAGGATTTACAACTTTTGCAAGGCAAATGGTCGCCGCAAGTTTTAACTATGCAAGAAAATTGGATAGGCAAGAGTTATGGGCTTGAATTTGCCTTTGTTTTAGATGATGAGAGCGCGCAAAAGGCTGGACAAACGAGCTTTAAGGTTTTTACCACAAGGGCTGATACCATTTATGGCGTGAGCTACATAGCTCTTGCGCCCGAGCATAGCATTGTTTGCGAGCTTTTAGAAAAGGGACATTTAGACAAAAAAACAGCGCAAAAAATCAGCGCGATGCAAAATCAAAGCCAAAGACAAAGGCAGATTGCCGACAAAGAGGGGTATTTTTTAGGCATTTACGCCACTCACCCCTTGACAAAGGCGAAAATTCCTGTGTGGGTAGCGAATTTTGTGTTGAGTGATTATGGCTCTGGTGCTGTTATGGCTGTGCCTGCGCACGATGAAAGGGATTATGAGTTTGCCACTCAATACAAACTGCCCATAATCAAAGTCATCGCCCACGAGGATAGCCTTGAAAACAAGGCTTGGGAGCAAAAGGCTGGTGATTTGATAAATAGTGCTGAATTTAACGGACTTGAATGCAACAAGGCGCGTGAAAAAATCATAGAATTCTTTGAAAAAAACTCACTCGGACAAAGGGTTACAAACTACAAAATAAGAGATTGGGGCGTTTCAAGGCAAAGGTATTGGGGCGCGCCTATTCCTATGGTGCGTTGTGAAAAGTGCGGCATAGTGCCACAAAATTTAGCAAATTTACCCATAACCCTGCCTGATGACATAGAAATCACAGGCGAGGGCAACCCCTTGCAAATGCACCCTAGTTGGAAAAACTGCCTTTGTCCTAAATGTAGCAAAAGCGCGCAAAAAGAGTGCGACACACTTGATACCTTTTTTGAAAGTTCGTGGTATTATGCTCGTTTTGCAAGCGATGAAAAATCGTGGCAAAGCGTGGCTTTGGATAAAAAAAGTATGCAGTATTGGCTTAATGTCGACCAGTATATAGGCGGCATAGAACACGCTATCTTGCACTTACTTTACGCGCGCTTTTTTCAAAAGGCTTTGCGGGATTTGGGTTATTTGAGTGGGGCTGAGCCTTTTGAGCGGCTTTTAACGCAAGGTATGGTGCTAAAAGACGGCGCAAAGATGAGTAAAAGCAAGGGCAATGTCATCGACCCTGATGACATTATCGCAAAATACGGCGCTGATACGGCAAGGCTTTTCATACTCTTTGCCGCTCCGCCCGCAAAAGAGCTAGAATGGAATGATAATGCTGTTGAGGGCGCTTATCGCTTTTTGTGTCGGCTTTGGGATAGGGCTTTGCAAATAAAACCTTATGAAGAAATGCCACAAATTCAGCAAGCTAGCCTAAACAAAGATGAAAAATTCGCTCGCCTTAAAGTTTATGAGGCACTGAAAAAAGCAGGCGAAGTGTATGAGAGTAGCTTTGCTTTTAACACCCTCATCGCAGCTTGTATGGAGGCTTTAAATGCCTTAAATTCAGTCAAAAACGACAAAATTTTGGCTGAGGGCTTTTATATCATCTTAAATGTGCTTGAACCCATAGTGCCGCACATTTGCTGTGAGTTAAGCCAGCAGCTTTTTAAACGCAAGAATTTAGGTAGGATTGAGTTAGCTAGCGAAGCCTTTGTTAAAGATAGCCTAAAACTTGGCGTCAGCATAAATGGCAAAAACCGCGCAGAAATCGAAGTAGCAAGCAATGCCAGCAAAGATGAAATTTTAGCCCTTGCCAAACAAAGCACGCAAAAATGGCTTGAAAATAAAACAATCATCAAAGAAATTTATGTAGAAAAAAAGCTTGTGAATTTGGTGATAAAATGAAAAAAATCCTTGCCACAACACTTGCCCTTGCCCTTTGTGCCTGTGGGTATTTGCCCGCAAGCAAGGCAGCAAGCAATGTCTTTGGCGAAAAAATTTACATAAACACCATCATTTCACAGCAAGATTCCAAAAACAGCATTTACATAGTCGATACCATAAGGGAAATCATCATCAACAAGCTCAGCAAAAGCCCAGCACTCAAAGAAGAAGCCGATGACATTTTGCTTGTGAGTATGGAAAGTTTGAATTTCATACCCATTATATACGATGAAAATGGCTATGTCATCGCATACAAAGCTAGGATAGTGCTTTTGTTTGACGCTACTTTCGCCAACGGGCGCAAAGAAAAGATACGAACAAGCGGTAACTACGACTTTGCCATTTCGCCAAACACCGTCATCAGCGACAGCGCAAGGTTTGAAGCGATAAGAAGTGCGTCAAGCGAAGCCTTTGACGAGTTTGTCTCTATCATCGCCATAAAAGGACAGCAAAATGGCAAACATTAACGAAATCGCCAAAGAAACGCTTTTGATTTTAAAAGAACGAGGCTTAAAGCCCACGCCAGAAAACTACACAGAAATTTTTGAAGAACTTGCCCTTAAAAACGGAATGAGCGCAGGCACAAAGGAAAAAATCGCTAAATTCAAAGCCCTTTTAATCCCAAATTCACAAGATGAAATTCAGCTTCAAAAGATGAAAAATATCGATGAATTTTTGAGCTTTCTCATCTCCAAGCTCAACAGACAGGGCAGAGAAAAGGGCGTGGAGTTTTTTGGGCTTTTAACGCACATCTTAAAAATGCAGCTTTCAAGCAAGGACAAAAAGCTTAAAGATATGGCTAGCACGACTTTGGGACAGCTTTCTAAGACTATGGAAAGCGAGAGTATTTATCTCATCGAAAAAAAATGGAGCGAGTGGGCAAATGCCTACAAGGACGACAAAGAAATAGAAAGCAAACTTGCAGAATACGGCATAAAATTTGATGATTTTGCCAGCACCATAGCCAAACTCTTAATCCAGCTCAAAGCGCACTCTTACAAGCGTTTTGTGCGACTTTTAGCCCTTTGTTTGCAGCCCTCACTCACGCAAAATGAAAAGCTCAAAAATTTCGAGCAAAAACTGCGCGATAAGCCTTATATCTTAGGCTTTGACAGCAAAAACAATGACGAGTTTTACAACGAACTTACTCAAATGGTTAATAAACGCGTGAGTGCGGATATGATTTTCGTGCAAAGAAATCTCAGCTTTTTTGATGAAAATTTAAGAAAATTAAGTGAGATGCTTGACAGCCTGATGAGTCTCAATCAAAAAAACATAAGCTCCATAAACAGCCTAAAAGCGGGCAAGGACGGCAAAGTCAGTGTCGGCTTTGAAGAGCTTAAAAGCAAATTTGAAGCGTTAAGCGATAAATTTGCCAGCATTTCAAGGCAGGTAAGCTCAATGAACGACAGCAAAGAGCGCGAAGAATGGAGCTTGCAAAGCCACATTTTAAAACTTGATGAGCAGTTTTTGCAAAATGGAGACAACTACGCCCTGTGCGTGTTTAGCATAAGCAACTACCGCTTTATCATCGAAAAATACGGGCTTAAAAACCTTAACGAAATCCTAACCCGCTTTCGCCGCATACTCAAAGATAACTGCGACAAAAACGATGAGCTGTGGATGCTTGATGAGAAGTCTTATTTACTCATCATTTACAACAGAACCTACAACAAAATCATCGAAGTTATGCAAAAAAATGTCGCCCAGCTTGAAAATTTTAAATTCATTTACAAAGATGAAGTGATAAAGCCCAAAATCATCAACTTTTGTATGGACAAGGACAGCTATCCGCACATAAATATCCTTGAAGAACTCACAAAGAAAATCGAGCAATGAGCCTAAAATTCAAAGAATGCTTGAAAAGCAAAAGCGAGCATTACGCGCAAATAGACAAATTTCGCGCTTTTCGTTTGTATGAACGCTACAAAAAGGCATTTTGCGAGCTTAAAATAATCCAAATCATCGGCACAAACGGCAAGGGCAGCACGGGGCGTTTTTTAGCCCAGCTCTTAAACGCCCTAAATTTCAATGTCGCTCACTACACTAGCCCACATATCTTTGAATTTAACGAAAGATTTTGGCAAAATGGAAGGCTTTTAAGCGATGATGAGTTAAATTCAGCCCACGAAGCTTTGGCTCAAATGATGAGTGATGAAGATTTGCAAAGCCTTTCTTACTTTGAATACGCCACATTTTTAGCGGCTTTGTCTTTTAAAAAATGTGATTTTGTAGTATTTGAAGCGGGTTTAGGCGGAGAATTTGACGCTACTTCGGTGTTTGATAAGATTTTAAGCGTTTTTACGCCTATATCTTACGACCACACGCAAATTTTAGGCGAAAATTTGCTAGGCATTGCACGCACCAAGCTTAAAGTGATGGCGCAAAAGGCTGTGATTTCTAGCACGCAAGAAGAAGCTGTCTTAAATTTAGCCCATAAAATCGCTCTTTTAAAAAATGCTACCCTTTATGAAAGCGATAAATTCATAGCCTTGCAAGATAAAGAATTTAAAAATGCCCTTAAAAACTACACCACAAAGCACAATTTACCCAAATTTTTGCAAGAAAATTTAAAAACCGCACTTTGTGCCTTAAATTTACTCATAAATTCGCAAAAAAATTTACTCTTTGCCTTAAATTCGCTCAAAAGCCTTGATTTAAGGGGCAGATGCGAGCAAATTGCCCCAAATATCATCATCGATGTAGGACACAACCCACAAGCGGCAAAGGCTATATCGCAGCACTTTAAGGGGCAAAAATTCATACTTGTTTATAATTCGTTTTTAGATAAAGATATTTTTGAAATTTTAAAGATTTTGAAACCTTTAATTGATAAAATTACGCTTTATGATTATATAAGCGAGCGTGCTTTGGCAAAAAAAGAGATTAAAAGCATAGCAAAAGCCCTAGAAATAGAGTGTGATGAATTTCGCGCCCTAAAAAAAGACAAAAAATACCTAGTCTTTGGCTCTTTTTTGCTTGTCGAAAATTTTGTAAGGGAATGTGTTGAAACAACGAAAATATAGGCGACTTCTCAACCGCTTTTCTATTACCATAACCGATGTCAATGGTTCAAGGCATTTTTATTTAAGCGCCATTATCAAAAAAGTGGCGTTTTATACGGTGCTTTGTCTTTTGATTTTCATCGTGTCAAGCACGCTTTATATCAGCTATCTTGCCTCCAAAGTAAGCGAGCTTGATGGCAAAAGGCAAAGATTGAGCATAATGAATGCGGAGATTGAAAAAAATATGAGCGTGCAGGCTGAAAGGTATGCGGGCATTGAGGAGCAAATAGCTACCTTTGAAAAGCAGCTAGGACTTCACAGCAAGGACGATGAGGACAACAACCTTACGCCGATGGCAAGGATAGAGCATTTAAATCTCACAAACGCACAGCAAAAAGAAGTGCTTTTGCAAATCCCAAATGGCTGGCCTATCGTCAATACAGGCATTTCTGGCAAATACGGCTGGCGTGATCATCCTATCTTAAAAAAGCAAGAATTTCACCCGGGCATTGATTTAATGGCGACACTTGACACGCCCGTGTATGCTACGGCAAACGGCGTTGTGGAGTTTGCAGGCTACAACTCAAACGGCTATGGCTATGCGGTGATGATAATACACAATTTTGGCTTTAAAACCGTTTATGCGCATTTAAAAAACAAAATCGTGGTGCGTTCAGGCACTTTTGTCAAAAAAGGCGATTTAATCGGCTACTCAGGCAACACAGGGCTTTCGACAGGTCCGCATTTGCACTATGAAGTGCGCTTTGTCAATAACACTTTGAATCCATCGTATTTTTTAAATCTTAACAGACAAAATATGGATAATTTTTTCAACCAAGAAAGGAGGGTGCCGTGGGAATCTTTGATAAAACTAATTCCGACACGAGCAAATCAGAAACCACAGTGATTTCACTAGGGGCAAAAATAGACGGGGAGTTTGACTTTGTCTCAATGCTGCATTTAGACGGCGAAATCAGCGGGGTTATCCGCTCGAAAAATGTCGTAGTCATCGGTAAAACAGGCGTTTTGCGCGGAGAGTTAAGCGCAGATAAGGTTGTCGTCAATGGCATTTTTGAAGGCGAGTTAAACTCTGACACGCTTGAAATTTTAGCTGGGGGCTTAGTCAATGGCAACATAAGTGTTCGCCAAATCGCCATAGAAAACGGCGGTAAATTCAATGGCAACAGCAAAATCAAAGATGTCAGTGTCGATTTAATCGAAAACACGCAAGAATGACAAATGCAAGCTCGTTTGTTTGAATTTTTACGCACGCACGCCCCACAAATCGTGCTTTGCGAAAATGACGCCCAAGCAGACGAGCTAGCACAAATCACGCTTTATAAAGGGCTTAAAACCTTTGTTTTGCCAGATTTTCGCGCGAGCTTTGGCGATGATTTGCGCGCCTTTTCAAAAGAGCTTTTTGAAATTTGTCGCGTTTTAAACGCCTATCACAAGGAAAGTGAAAAGAAAATTCTCATCTCTCCCGTGCGAACCTTGCTCAACAAACTGCCAAGCAAGGCAAATTTAAGCAACCGAACGCTTAAAAAGGGCGAAAAACTTGACATAAACGCGCTCAAAGATGAATTTGTCCGCTTTGGCTATGAATTTGTCGATATAGTCCAAGATAAAGGCGAAGTGAGCTTTCGCGGCGAAGTTATCGACATTTTTAGCGTTGCCAGCGATGAGCCTGTGCGAATTTTGCTTTTTGATGATGAGATTGAAAGCATAAGGTGCTTTAATTTACAAAGCCAAAAATCAATCCCAAACGAGCTTGAAACAGCCCAAATTTGCCCCTTTTTGTCCGCCTTTTCAAATGATGAGTTTGAAAGGCTCAATGAAAAAATCGCCGAATTTGACGAAAATGTCTTAATCAAAGACATAAATTCGCTTGGTTTTTGGTGCGTGGAGAGTTTTTTTGATTATTTAAGCCTTGATTTTGTCGCAGTTTGCGCCTTTGATGAAAAGGAATTTGAGCAAGATATAGGCTTTATCAACGACAAACTTATCCCAGAAGCTAAACTTTACAAGCCCTTGCAAAGCGTTTATACAAATGAGTTTTTCAGCTTTCACAAGGACAAAAGCGTTATTATTTTAGCCGCAAATGAAGCCCTGCTTAAAATGCAAGGCATAGAGCTTTTGCCAAATATGCGCTTTGTAAAAAGCCCCTTGCGCGTAAATCTCATAGCCCCAAATGAACTTATCGTGTCCTTAAACAAAAAAAGCAAGGCAAAACGCCTCCGCAAACCAACACTCATCATCGATGAGCTGCAAATAGGCGATTTCATCACTCATCAAGATTACGGCATAGGCAAATTCAGCGGGCTTGAAATGATAAAAATAAGCGGTGCTTCAAGGGAATTTGTCTCGCTTTTGTATCAAAACGGCGATAAATTGCTTTTGCCCGTTGAAAATCTGCACCTCATCGACAAATACATAGGCGCAAGCGGAGCGATACCACAGCTTGACAAGCTCGGCAAAAGCACCTTTTTAAAGCTCAAAGAAAAGCTCAAAGAACGCCTTTTTGCCATAGCTTCTGCCATTGTCGAGCTTGCTGCAAAACGCGCTCTCATTAAAGCGCCTAAATTTGTGCCTGATTTAGCTAAACAATGCGAATTTGCCGCAAGTTCGGGCTTTGACTACACGCAAGACCAAGAAAAAGCCTGCGAAGAAGTTTTGCAGGACTTGCAAAAAGGCGTGCCTATGGATAGGCTTTTAAGCGCTGATGTGGGCTTTGGCAAGACAGAAGTGGCGATGAATGCCATTTTTCCTGTGGTGCAAAGTGGCTTTGGCGTGTTTTTTTTCGTCCCAACCACGCTTTTGTCGCACCAGCATTTTAAGACTTTAAGCAAACGCTTTGCGCCCTTTGGCATAAGGGTAAAAAAACTTGACAGATTTACAAGCAGTAAAGAAAAAAGCGAAATTCTAGCGCTCATCGACAAAAAAGAAGCCTTTGTTTTAATCGGCACGCACGCGCTTTTGAATTTAAAAAGCGAAAATTTAGGGCTTATCATCATCGATGAGGAGCATAAATTTGGAGTAAAACAAAAAGAAAAGCTCAAAGAATTCAGCCAAAACTCACATATCTTGTCAATGAGCGCGACACCTATCCCGCGAAGTTTAAACCAAGCTTTAAGCACGATAAAAAGCTACTGCGTGATGCAAACGCCCCCGCAAAACCGCCTTGCCGTGCGAACCTTTGTCAAGCAAAATGATGACAAATTGCTAAAAGAAGTGATTTTGCGCGAGATTCGCCGCGGCGGACAGGTTTTTTACATACACAACCACATAGCAAGCATAGAGCAGACAAAAGCCCATTTACAAGGACTTTTGCCGCAGTTGCGCATACTTGTTTTGCACTCTAAAATCGATGCAAAAACCACAGAAGAACAAATGCTTAAATTTGAAAACAAAGACTATGACTTAATGCTTTGCACGAGCATAGTAGAAAGTGGCATTGACTTGCCAAATGCAAATTCTATCATCGTTGAAAACAGCGAACGCTTTGGAATGGCTGATTTGCACCAACTTCGCGGACGCGTTGGCAGAAGCGACAGACAGGGGTATTGCTACTTTTTAGTGAGCGAAAATTTAAGCGTGGAGGCAAGAAAGCGGCTTGTTTCGCTAGAAAGCAACTCATTTTTGGGAGCTGGGAGCATTTTAGCCTACCACGACCTTGAAATAAGGGGCGGCGGCAACCTATTAGGCAGCGAGCAAAGCGGACATATCGAGCAAATCGGTTACAGCCTTTATCTTAAAATGCTTGAAGAGCAAATTGCGATTTTAAGCAAAAAAGAGCTTTTCAGCGAGCAAAAAATCGACTTAAAACTCAACATAAACGCCTTTTTAAACAGCGACTTAATCCCCGCTGAACGCTTGCGTTTGGAGCTTTATAGGCGTTTGAGCAAATGCGAGAGCGTGAGTGAAATTTATGAAATCGGGGGCGAGATTGAGGACAGGTTTGGCGAGCTTGACCGCTACACCAAGCAATTTTTGGATTTAATCACCATCAAAGTGCTTGCTAGCAAGCATTACAAGGCTATTAGCAACTATGAAGCAAATATCGCCCTAACCGACAAGGTAGGCGAAAAAACCTTGCTTAAAGCACCAAGCAAGGACGATGATGACATTTTAGAAACGCTTTTAATCTTTTTGCGAAAAGAAAAAGCAAGCGAAAGGGCGTAAAAATTTTGAATTTTTAGCCTAAAATTCACGCAAATTTGCCAAATTTTCCACTCAAAATTTAAAAACTCCCAAATTCTCCGTTCAAAATTCAAATAAATTCAAAATCCAAGCAAAAATTTCTCCACATTCAAAAACAAAATTCACAAATCCACGAAAATTTAAAAAATTTTATTAAGCATAGGTAAAAATCAGTAAAATAATGCTATAATCCAAAATTATTATAAATTCGTAAAATAAGGATAAGGTTTGAAAGCAGCGTTAAAGGCTCATACGATTTTTATGTTTATTAAAACCTTTTGTAGCTCACAAATTTGCGTAAGCGATTCAGATGAAAATTATTGCTTTTGCTTTGATATTGATGATACCTTAATCCAAACGAATTTAGCTAATTTTTTAGCATATCAAAAAGCTATTTTTGAAGTCAAAGGCGCACTTATCAATCCAACATTGTTAAAAGATAGGTGTGATAAAGGTTTATTGACAGCATTTAAGTTAAGCAAACAGAAGAACGAATACATTAAAGTTCTTAAAGATAGATATTTTCGTAGCTTTTTGTCATTTACAAAAATCAACAATTTAATGCTATGTTTTATGCAAATCTTACAAAAACAATACAAAGTCATATTAGTTACAAGTGCCAAACAACAACGCATTGAAACGCTTATAAAATATCACAAGTTAGAAAATTTGCCTACTATTTTTTACAATCTGCAAGGTAACAAATACAAAAACTGCTTAGAAAAATTCAGCTTAAATGCTAAATTTATGATGATTTTTGAAGATAATGATAAAGAGATAAAAGATGCACAAAAAGCTGGCATTTGTGATATAATTAAAAATTTAAGGGACAAAAATGGTAAATTATTATAGTTTTGAAATTTGCAGAAATGACTTTTTGACAAGGGGCTTGACAGGGTATTTTTCTGTGAATTTTGAAAGTTTTGTGAAAAGCGGAGAATTATCTTTTTTACATATATTGAAAAATACAGCATTAGAAACAGCACAAGCCGATTTGGATAAGGCTAAAAACACGGCTAAATCTCACATAGCTACCTTTTTGGCAAACTATGCTAAACATATAAATTCACAGATAGTTGTGTGTCGTATCCCACGCTCTAAAACTTTTTTCGCACCCACACAATTATACTTTCAAAACGCCGTAAGAGAGGCAATAAAACTTGCAAATGGCAGTTTAGGCAACAAACTCATTGACGGCGTAGATTTTATCACAAGGATTAAAGATGTGGCAACCACGCATTTGGCAAGCTCTGAAAGAGCGCAAAAAGCCTTTCCGCAGCTATGTGAGGGCGATGAGCCATATAAAGGTATTACCAAAGATACTTGTGCCATAAGCAATAAAATAAAAAATCAAACTATCTTGCTGATTGACGATATATACACTTTGGGCGTAAATGTCGTGGAGGATTGCATACAAGCACTTTATGATAATGGCACAAAGCAAGTGATATTTTATGCTGTGGGACGCACAGACAAAAAAGGCAACACGCCTGCAATAGCACACTGAAAGGAAAAATTATGAAAATCAGCGAAAATGCTATAAATGTGGCGGCTTTGTCAAAGATAAAAGGTATAGGTAATGCGTGGATTGCAGAAAATTTCACGGTGAATTTAAGCGAAGAAGAAATCATAGAACGCATAAAACAAAAAAATAAAACATTTAGCGAAGAAGATTTTTACGACTACCAAGACAAAGCCAAAAAAGAATTAGAAGCGTTAAGAGATAGCATAGACGGCGTTATCGCTTTTTGCGATAAGGAATTTCCACAATATAATGTAAAAATCGAAAAAGACAGCGATAAACCCGTTTTGCTAACATACAAGGGTGATTTAAAATTGCTTGCAAAGCAAAATTTGCTTAGAATTGCCGTCATAGGGCTTTTAAACCCTGACGAAAAAATTAAAAAATTTGAGGAAAAAATCCTAGACAAAATCCTAGAAAAAGATGCCGTAATCGTTAGTGGTTTGGCAAATGGTTGCGACCAAATCGCTCACGAATACACACTTAAAAAAGACGGGGCGACTATTGCTATTTTACCAAGCACACTACAAAAAATTTTGCCAGCTTCAAACGCTGAACTAGCCCAAGAAATCGTAGCAAAGGGTGGTTTGCTCATTAGCGAGTATGTTGCAGAGTGTGAGAACCCAAAATTTGAGCTAGCTAAAAGATATATAGATAGAGACAGGTTGCAAGCATTGTTTAGCGATGCGGTATGCTTAATCGCTAGTTACAGCGAAGAGGATAGAAAAAAGGATAGTAACAAGGACGCAGGCTCACGCCACGCACTCGGCAAGGCGAAGGAATGGGGTATCACAAGGCTAGCACCAAAGGGCTTGGACGGCGATGAGAGATTTAACCTAAACAGAGAAATTTTAAGCAATGGCGCGGTAGAAATAAACAGCCAAAATTTAGAAAGCGAGTTAGACAAAATCATAAAAGCGAAGTCGCAAGAATCAAAGTTGCCTTGTGAAAAAACCATTCCAAAAGAAAGCGCAGAATCAAATTTATTTGGTAATTTAGTGGGTTAATCAATTTCAAACTTTAAAGTGTAAAATTTTGAATTTTGGCTTTAAAGTTGTGAATTTTTAGCCAAATAAAAATATTTTAACGAGCGAAAAAAAGGGGGCAAAATGGAGTGGCATAGCACTTATGCGGCGATTTATAGGGCGAAAAAAGACGAGTTAAAGCCCGTCAAAGAGCTTGATGAGGTGAGTTTGGGCGATTTGCTTGGCATTGAGAACCAAAAAGAAGCCCTACTTGCGAACACAAAGGGCTTTTTAGAGGGCAAGGGCTTTCATCACGCGCTTTTATGGGGCGCGCGCGGCACGGGCAAATCAAGCCTTATCAAAGCCACCTTTAACGAATTTAAAGAGCGAAATTTAAGGCTAGTGCAGATTGATAAAGCCGACTTAAACGCCCTAACCGAAATCATCGATGAGCTTCGAGAACTCCCCTTTAAATTCATCATTTTTTGCGATGATTTGAGCTTTGAAAAGGGCGATGAGGCGTATAAATTTTTAAAGCCACTTTTGGAGGGCAGCATAGAAAAAACGCCCGCAAATATCGTTCTTTACGCCACTTCAAACCGCAGGCATTTGCTGGCTGAATTTGACAGCGACAATGATAATGCAAGCCTTGAAAATGGCGAGTTGCACCTTGGCGATGTCAAGGAAGAAAAGCTGAGTTTAAGCGACAGATTTGGGCTTTGGATAAGTTTTTATGCTGAAAATTTGGAGCATTATTTGAAAATCGTGGATTTTTATTTTAAGGATTTTCGCGGCAAAAAAGAGCTTTTGCACGACAAAGCAAAGGAATTTGCCCGCTTTCGAGCCAGCCACTCAGCCCGCACCGCAAGGCAGTTTTATTTGAGTTTTAAAGATGAATTTAAGGTATAATTTCACAAAAAAAAGAGCAGGCAAAGGCTTGATATGACAAAGCCCTTGTTATACTAAATTATTTTATTTTGTCATACTGACTTGTCTTGTCATACTGAAACTTTGCATAGCAAAGTGAAGTATCTCAAAATCCTTGTCATACTGAGCGAAACAAAGTGTAGCGAAGTATCCATAAAATTAGGGTGTGTTTTAAATTATATGGATATTTCGCATTCGCTCAATATGACAAATGACAGCAAAGAGATTTTTCGCCTTTTTTGCAAAAGGCTCAAAATGACAAAAGTGGTGTGGATTTTTTGCTAGGGCTTGCGCCTTGCAAGCGGCTTGGTTGCTACGGCTCAAAATGACAAAGAAAAATAAAATTCAAATTGACAGCTCGTTGCCTTTTGATGAAAATAAGCTCACCGCTTAAAAAAGTTTTATCCCCAAAAAGCCTTTGGAATTTAGCAAAGAAGCAAAAGCCGTTTTTATGGCTTTTTGCGTGAGTAAATTTAAGGGCAAGCTGGGCAAATAAATTCGTGGTTTTTTGTGAATTTATGCAAAATTAAGCCCAAAAACGCAAAAATTCACTTTTTTGGGGTAAAATGTGGCTTAGTTTTGGCTCAAATCTTTGAATTTAAGCTCAATCTGCGGTCGTGGTGAAATGGCAGACACGCTACTTTCAGGCGGTAGTGAGCGCAAGCTCGTGCGAGTTCAAGTCTCGCCGACCGCACCAACTTCACAAGCAAAGGCAAATGATGAACGGGGCGGACATTTTTAAGTTTTTGTGCGGCTTAAAACTTGAATTTAGCGAGTTTGACTGGCTGGAAAATCGGGGTTTAAGCGAGTTTGAGCTTTTAATCTCTGTGATTTTAACGCAAAATACAAGCTGGAACAATGTCTTAAAGGCATTAGATAATGTCAGGGTAGCGAAAATTCAAAGCCTTGAAGCACTCAATACACTTGAAACGCAGCAAATAGCCACTCTCATCAAACCAAGCGGCTTTTACAACCAAAAGGCAAAGCGGCTCAAAGGCTTTGTGAGCGCACTTTTGAGTGAATTTGGCGATATGAGCGAATTTAAGGCACGAGTCAGCAGGCAGTGGCTTTTAAATGTCAAGGGGCTGGGCTTTGAGAGCGCGGATAGCATTTTAAACTACCTGTGTCAAAGGGAAATTCTCGTGGTAGATAGCTATACAAACCGCCTCGCAATCGCACTTGGCTATGAATTTGAAAGCTATGATGAGTTAAGGGAGTTTTTTCAAAGCGGCATTGAAAGCGAACAAAAGGCTATAAATGCGTGCTTGGGCGAGTTTTTTAAGGGCAGAAACACTATTTTTACGGACGAAAAAGGCATAAATTCAAACACAAGCAACGAAAAATTGAATTTAAATAGCATAAATTCAAATATGAGTGATAAAAATTTAAATTTAAACGACACAAATTCAAATATGAGTGATAAAAATTTGAATTCGCACGGCAAAAATTCAAACGCAAACAACGAAAATTTAAGCAAATGCGACAAAAATTCAAGCGCAAAGAGCAAAAATGCGAATTTAAACGGCACAAATTCAAGTCAAAATTTAGCCCTTTATGAGCTTTATCAAATCTTTCACGCCCAAATCATCGCCTTTGGCAAGGCTTATTTTAAGGGCAAAAGCCTAAATGATGAGGGAAAAAGGGTTTTAAAAACGCTTTTACACTAAAAAACAAATTTTGCTCGTTATTTTTGTAAATTTTGCTAAACATTAACGAAATCTTAAACTTCGTTGAGTAAAATTGCCCTTTGAATTCGTAGAATTTACATTTCATTTTGGAGCAGTATTTTGAGAACGAAACGAACACTTATGCAGCTTTTTGGCTTTTTAAGCACGCTTTTGCTGTGCTTTTTACTCACAAGCAACTCTTACGCAAAAGCGCCTACAAAGCAAGATGAGCTAAACAAACGCTTGCAGGCTTTGGACAAATACACCAAAACCCTTGCGCTCATCGAGCAGTATTATGTCGAGGAGCAAAATATCACGGATTTAGTCGATAAATCCATCTCTGGCTTGCTTTCAAATTTGGACGCTCACTCATCTTTCCTTGATGAAAAGGGGCTTAGCGATATGAAAATGCAAACAAGCGGCGAGTTTGGCGGGCTTGGCATAACCGTAGGTATGAAAGATAGTGCGCTCACGGTCATCGCACCCATAGAAGGCACGCCTGCTGACAAGGCTGGCATAAAGTCTGGCGATGTGATTTTGCGTATCAACGGCGAGGCGACATTAGGAATGAACCTAAATGACGCCGTTGATAAAATGCGAGGCAAGCCAAAGAGTGAAATCACCATAACTATCTTTCGCAAAGGCGCGCAAAAGCCCTTTGATTTGACGCTTAAACGCGACATTATCAAGGTAGAAAGCGTGTATGCGAAGATGATAGAAAAGGACAATATCCTTTACCTGCGCGTAACAACCTTTGACAAAAATGTCGCCGAGCAGGCTCGCAAAGCCATTAAAGCAAATCCAAAAGTAAAAGGCATAGTGCTTGACTTGCGAAACAACCCTGGTGGGTTGCTAGACCAAGCCATTGAGCTGACAAATTTGTTTGTCGATAAAGGCGTTATCGTCTCTCAAAAGGGTAAAATTCAAGCAGAAAACAAAAGCTACGAAGCCGCAAAGGGCAAAAAAGCCACAGATGCCACGCTAGTGGTGCTTGTAAATGGCGGAAGTGCGAGCGCGAGCGAAATCGTAAGCGGTGCTTTGCAGGATTTAAAACGCGCCCTTATCGTGGGCGAAAAAACCTTTGGCAAGGGCAGCGTGCAAAGCATAGTGCCTATCAGCAAAAACGAAGCCCTGCGCCTTACCATAGCAAGGTATTATTTGCCAAGCGGCAAAACCATACAGGCTGTGGGTTTAGAGCCAGACATAGAAGTAGCAGCGGGCAAAATCACTTCGCAAGATGAGAGTTTTTCTATCAAAGAAAGCGACTTAAAACAGCACTTGCAAGGTGAGCTTGAAAAGATAGGCGCTGAAAAAAAGGCGAGCAAAAGCGAGAGCAAAGAGGACAAAAATATCATTACAAGCAAGCAAATCAACGATGACGCGCAGCTCAAAGCTGCCGTTGATGCGGTGAAAATCTTAAATATCCAAAGGGGGAGTGCAAAATGAAAAAGGCACAAATTTACGAGGGCAAGGGCAAAAGGCTTTTTGCCACTGACAAAAAAGACGAGCTAATCAGCGAGTTTAAGGACGATTTAACCGCCTTTAATGCCGAAAAAAAGGGCAGCGAAAAGGGTAAGGGCGCGCTAAATTGCAAAATCTCAACCGAGCTTTTTCACTTGCTTGAAAAAGAGGGCATTAAAACGCACTTAATCAAAGTGTTAAGCGACAACGCTCAGCTTGTCAAAAAATGTCAAATCATTCCCATCGAAATCATCGTCCGCAATGTCGCCACAGGCTCGCTCACAAAGCGACTTGGCATAAAAGAAGGCACACCGCTTAAATTCGCCTTAGTGGAGTTTTGCCTAAAAGATGACGCTTTGGGCGACCCTTTCATCAACGATGAGCATTGCGTGCTTTTAAATTTAGTGCGACAAGAAAGAGACATTAAAAAAATCAAAAAAATCGCCCGCAAAATCAACGCCATTTTGCTTGATTTTTTTGCCCGCAAAAAATTGCGTTTGATTGACTTTAAAATCGAGCTTGGCTACGACAAAAAAGGCAAGATTTTGCTTGCCGATGAGATAACGCCAGATAGTTGCCGTTTTTGGGACAAAGACACAGGCGAAAAGCTTGACAAAGACCGCTTTCGTCAAGACTTGGGCGAGGGCGCAAACAAGGGCAAGGTAAAAATGGCTTATGAGGAAGTGTTAAGACGAATTTTAAGCTAAATTTAAAGCGAGTTTGAATTTGCCCTAAATTTAAATCTCAATGAGCCTAAATTTAAAGGTAAATTCAGGCTCAAAGGCTTTTAAAAGCAAAAAAAAGGATTTGTGATGAAGGTTGCTGTAAATATCTCTTTAAAAAATGGCGTTTTAGACCCGCAGGCAAAGGCGGTAGAAAAGGCTTTGCACGCCTTAAATTTTGACAAGGTAAAAAATGTCAAAATGAGCAAGCAAATCATTTTAGAGCTTGATTTAAACGATGAAGCAAAGGCAAACGAGCTTGCAAGGCAAATGTGCGATGAGTTGCTTGTGAATTCGGTTATTGAAGATTACACCTTATCGAGCGTGCGATGAAAGTGGCGATTATCCGTTTTTTAGGGACAAACTGCGAATTTGACACGGCTTATGCCTTTGAGAAAATCGGCATAAAAGCTGATATAGTGTGGCACGAAGAGGCTGAATTTAAGGCTGATTTAGTGGTGTTGCCGGGCGGTTTTTCGTATGGGGATTATTTAAGAAGCGGAGCGATAGCAAAATTCGCAAAGGCTATGCGTGGCGTTTTGGCTCACGCTCAAAAAGGTGGCTTTGTGCTTGGCATTTGCAACGGCTTTCAAATGCTTTTAGAGCTTGGGCTTTTAAAAGGCGCGATGAAACACAACGAAAATTTAAGTTTTATTTCCAAAAACCAGCCCCTAAAAGTCGTCTCAAACGACAACGCCTTGTGTAAAAATTTCGCTCAAAATGAGCTTATCTCTTTGCCTATCGCGCACGGAGAGGGGAATTTTTTCGCAAATGAGAGCAATTTAAAATACTTGCAAGATAAGGATTTAATCACGCTCAAATATAAGGGCAACCCAAACGGCTCGCTTGATGATATAGCAGGCATTTGCGATGAAAAAAAGCGCATTTTTGGGCTGATGCCTCACCCAGAAAGAGCCTGCGAGCAGCTTTTGGGAAGTGAAGTGGGACTAAAAATGTTAAAGGGTTTTGTATGAAAAAGTTGTTTGTATCCTTGCTTTTGTCGGCTTTGGCTTTGAGCGTGAGCTACGGCGAGCTTGATGAAAAGGGCAAAAGAGTTTATGAAAATATCGCTGAAAGCGATGAAAGGGGCGATTACACGCAAAACATTTTAGACCCCTTTGTCGCCACTAGCTCTTTGGTGCTTGATGCTAAGCCTTACAAAGGCGAATACTTCGTAGGCGAGGTGTTTAGCGTGGAACTCATAGCAAAAACCACCGAAAAAACGGACTTTGAATTTGAGCTGTCCTTTAACAAAAACGACTCACTTGCCTTTTTAAACCCAAACCCAAAATGGCAAAGAAACGGCGATGAGTATAGCACCACGCTTTTTTTTGAAGCAAACAATGTCAATGCCGAGCTAGCCCAAATCATAGTGAGCTTAAAGCGCAACAAAATCGCCTTTCAGCAAGCCAGCCTTAACATAAACCCCTTGCAATTTAAGCGTGTTGAAGGCGGCAAAAACTACGCTCATTTAGCAGCGCAAGAGCTTGAAGTGCGACATTTTAAGAGTGATTTTTTTGATGATAAAAATTTAGTGATGATTGTCGAGCTTTGGGCAAAGGGCGCGAATTTAAAGAATTTCAAGCTCAACAACGAAAAAATTATCCAGCAAAGAGTCGATGGGTTGCGCGGAGATTTTAACGAGTCAAGCGCCTTTTACTCAGCTGTTTTTCCGCCAAATGTGAGCCAAATCAGCTTTTCATACTTTAACACCACTACACAAAAACTTGAAAGTGTGAGTTTAAAAGTAGAAGTGAGCGATGAAAAAATCAGCACGCAAACGGATTTAAATCCACAAGATAATAGCCTTGACTTTTACAAACGCTTGTTTTTGTGGGTGATTGCGTTCATTTGTGGCGTGCTTTTCGTGGTAAAAAGGCATTATGCCTTTTTAATCGCCGCTTTCATCGCCTTTTTGATGAGCTTTTTAGTGGGCGAGTCAAACGACACGCAAAAGGGCATTTTAAAGGCAAATTCAAAGGCAACCTTGTTGCCAACCGCGCAATCAACGCATTTTTACACGAGCGAAAGAGACGAAGAAGTCGAAATTTTAGGCGAGAGAAAGAATTTCATCAAGGTGCTGTTAAATGACGGCAAGATAGGCTGGGTGAGCCGTGAAGCTGTGCAAAAGGATTAGAGCCACGCTTTATTGCGTGTTTTTCATCGCTAGCGTGCTTTTTGTCATCGCTTGTTTTGGCTTTACGAACGACCAAGGGCGAATCTGGCGCATTCGCAAGCGTTGGGCGCGTTTGCAGCTTTTTGTTACGGGCATAAAAGTGGATTTTCAAGGCGCATTTGACGAAAACGCCACGATGATTTTGATGAACCATCAAAGTATGCTTGATATCATCGCCCTTGAAGCCTTTTACCCTAAAAATCTCGCGTGGATAGCCAAAAAAGAGATACAAGAACTGCCCATCTTCAAATACACGATGACAAAGCCGCAGCTTTTGTGTGTGGATAGAAAAAACCCCCGCTCACTTTTAAAACTCTTGCGCGAAGCCAAAGAACGCTTGTCGCAAGGGCGTCCGCTGGCGATTTTCCCCGATGGCACGCGCAGCAAGGACGGCAAAATCCCTAAATTCCAAGTAGGCGCAAAGGTGCTAGCCGATAAACTCGCCCTCAAAGTGCAGCCCTTACTCATCGTAAATTCAGCCACTTTGCTTGACAGCAAGGCTTTCACGCTGAGTAGTGGCACGCTAAAAATCATCTGTTTGGATTTAGTGGATTTAAGCGATGAAAAATGGCTTGAAAAAACCCACGATTTGATGCAAAAAAGACTAGATAAAGAGCAAGCGAAATGCTAAAATGCCACATTTACCGCGCTTAAACGCTGCTTAAACGCTTATATCAAATTGTCTATCTCTTAAATTTATCGTGTCGCCTATGGTGCTGATACTTGTTGAATAGGTGTCTAAAAAGGTGTTATAAAGCTCATCGACAATTTTGCTTAAATTTTCATAATCAAGCCCGCCTATGTCTTTGCTTGAAAGCCCTAAAAATTCAGCACTTCTTTGCTGAAAACTTTCTTTAAATTCAGCGTAAAAATTCTCAAATTTTTCTTTGTTGAATTCAAGATAAGTGTTGTCAAATTCGTCCTTTTTTTCGTCAAAAATTTTGTCCCTCAAATGCCATTTCAAAATCGCTTGCTCGTTGCTGTTTAAATCATCAAATTCCACTCCGCTAGCAAGTTTGTCAAGGGATTGTTTTACCCACATATCGCTTGTTTTTGCGTTGTTGAGTATGATACCATCTGGGTTGTTTAAGCCTTTTTGAGCGTTGAGTTTTTTAAAATTTACGGCTGCAAAAGCCATCTCAGCCGCGTTAAAAAGCTCTCCGCGCGCCCTTGTCGTCTCAGCTTGCAACCTTTCTCCGCCTATTTCGTTGTAAGTGAGTTTGCCGTCTAAATTCTTGTCCTTTTTAATCATCTTGTCAAGTTCTATGCCTATGGTTTTTGAGCCAAAATCCCCTTGCAAGCTCGTTGCCGTCTCTTTGAAAGCCTTGTTTTCGTTAAATGGCGTGGTAAAATCGCCGTCAAGTTTTATATAAGATTCTACAAAACTTAGATTTGAAATCTCGCCCGTGTCCGTGTTTTCTAGGGTTTGAGCTATGAAACCTGAGCGCACATTTTTAAGCTCGCTTTCGCTAAAAAAGCCGTCTGCATTTTTATCCGCTTTCAAATAGCCCCTTGTGTAAGCAATGTCCGCATACCAGCCCGCGACAAAGTTTTCCGCCTTGCCGCTTAAAATGTATGAGCCATCGGCTCGCTTTTTCAAATCATCACTGCCAAATTCACGCCCCAAAGCCGACAAGCTCTCTCCGCTTAACGCGCTTCTTGTGAGCTTGCGCGTGATAGGGTCGCGAAAGTAAATAGTCGTCATTCCAGCCTCAGCGCGCCGCACCTCATCGCTTATGCGGGCGTTAAAGACTTTTTCATACTCTTTTTTCTCGCTCGCGCTTGCTTCTTTGTTGCTTTGGCGTTCTATTTTGTGGCTGTTTGCAGGTGAATTTTGGCTTTGAGCAAGGATTTTAGGCTTTGCGTTTAGGTTAAATTCAAAGCGTTTAAACACGGTAGCACCTGTGAAATTGAGCGCACTTAAATTCATCTTTCATTCCTTTAAAAAATGTCCCCAGTAAATCGGCAAAAATTTGTTTTATTTTAGTGGGCTAAAATTTGGGTGCTTGCTTGTGCTTGAAAATGCCAAGCACGATGATTTCATCTTTTGCGATGAGATATGGTGCAACATAGCCCTTAAAAACGAAATCTCTCACACGCTCATCATCGCTATAAAAGGATTTTCGACACCGATAAGGCATAAATTTAAGTTTATCAAGGCTTTCAAAAAGGTTTTTTTCAAATTCATCGGCATTTTGCGGGTTGTTTTGGGCGATAAAACCCAAAATCAGCCTTAAATTGAGGATAAAATTCTTATGAAATTTTATCTTCATATTTGGCACTGTCATTTTGTTTCACAAGCATTTTTGTTTCATCAAGGCTGTAAATTTCGGCTTTTTTGTCTTTGATTTCTTGTAAAGTGCTGTTGATTTGGGATTTTACTTCATCAAAACTCAAATCAACTCTTTCATCAAATTCCATTTTTGCTCCTTGTTTTGAGATTATAACAATTTTATTTTAATGTGAGATAAAAAATCCAAATTTGTTAGCAAAACATTAAAATTCACATTTTAAAATTCAAGCAAAAATTCACACAAAAGGACAGCAAAATGCAGTTTAAAACCGAAGTGAGCCAGCTTTTGCAGCTGATGATTCACTCTTTATACTCAAACAAAGAGATTTTTTTGCGCGAACTCATCTCAAATTCAAGCGATGCGCTCGATAAACTCAGCTTTTTAAGCGTGAGCGATGATGCTTACAAAAAGCTTAAATTTGAGCCACGCATAGACATAAAATTTGACGAAAAGGCTAAAACGCTCATCATCAGCGACAACGGCATCGGTATGGACAAAGAGGACTTAAAAAACAACCTTGGCACTATCGCTAAAAGCGGCACGAAAAGTTTTTTGGAGAGTTTGAGTGGGGACGCGAAAAAGGACAGCCAGCTCATTGGGCAGTTTGGCGTGGGCTTTTACTCGGCTTTTATGGTGGCGAGTAAGGTTGAGGTTTTAAGCCGTAAGGCACTTGATGAAAACGCTTATTTATGGACTTCTGATGCAAGTGGTTATGAGATAAAAGACGCGAAAAAGGACACGCAAGGCACGCAAATCACCTTGCATTTAAAGGACGAGGAGTTTTTAAATGCTTACCGTATCGAAAACATAGTGAGCAAATACTCAAACCACATTCAATTTCCCATCTTTTTGGAAAAAACACAAAATCTGCCTTTGAGTGAAGAGGACAAAAAGGCAAACAAAGAGCCAAAAAGCGAGGTGAAAATAGAGCAAATCAACGCCGCTACCGCACTTTGGAGGCAAAACAAGGCTAAAATCAAGCCTGATGATTATGAGAAATTTTACGAGCAAAATTTCCACGACAACGAAAAGCCTTTGCTTTACATTCACACCAAAAGCGAGGGTAAATTTGAGTATAACACACTCTTTTTCGTGCCAAGCCGCGCGCCTTTTGATTTGTTTCGTGTGGATTATCAAAGTGGCTTGAAACTTTATGTCAAGCGGGTTTTCATCAGCGATGATGATAAGGAGCTTTTGCCTACTTATTTGCGTTTTGTGCGTGGAATCATCGATGTGGAGGACTTGCCCTTAAATGTAAGCCGTGAAATTTTGCAAGAAAACACCATTTTACGCGCGGTAAAAGAGGCAAGCGTAAAGAAAATTTTAAGCGAGCTGGCTAAGCTCAAAGAAAAGGACAAGGACAAATATGCTGAATTTTTCAAGCTTTTTGGCAAGGTTTTAAAAGAGGGGCTTTATGGCTGGGGCGCAGAAAAAGAGAGTTTGCTCAAACTTATGCTTTTTAAAAGCTCTAAAAATGAGGATTTAAACTCTTTAAGCGAATACAAAGAGCGAGCAAAAGGGGAACAAAAAGAGATTTTTTATATCACGGGCAGCAACGAGGCACTTTTGCGAAACTCACCCCTGCTTGAAAGCTACAAGGCAAAGGACATTGAAGTCTTGCTTTTTGATGATGAGATAGACACGCTGATTGCGCCAAGTTTGGGCGAATTTGAGGGGCTAAAATTCACAGCGATAAATCAAGTAGAAAGCAAGGACGAGTTGAGCGAGGACGAGAAAAAAGCCTTTGCACCGCTTTTAGCTAAATTTAAAGAGCTTTTAAAGGACGAAGTTGAGGATGTGCGCGCTACTTCAAGGCTAGGAGATAGCGTAGGTTGCATAGTTTATGACAAAAACAAGCCAGATTTTGCGATGCAGCAGCTCTTAAAACAAATGGGACAAGAACAAAAGGTGTTGCCGATTTTGGAGCTAAACCCCAAACACGAAGTCTTTGCAAAGCTTAAAAGCAACGAAACCTTTACGCCAGACATAGCTCAAATCGTGCTAGGTATGGCAAAACTGAGCGAGGGCATAGGCATAGACGAGCCAAGCGCCTTTAACAAGGCTTTAAACAAAATCATCATCAAGGCTTTGGGCTAAATTTAGGGGCGTGGCGATGAGTTTTTATCTTTTGATGGCGGCTTTATCTTTTTTAGCCCTTTATTTTGCGGTGAAAAAACTCACCTTAAATATCGATGAAAAGGCACTTTTAGAGCCTGTGAAAGCGGGCGTTTATCCTGAATTTTGCGAGATTATCAACGATAAAATTCAAGCCTTTAAAAAAGAAATTCAAAGCTTTGAAAACGCCTTGCTTGACAATGACAAAAAAAGCGAGGCACTCGAAAAGCTTGGGGATTTGTCGCGCAAACTCACCTTTATCCAAACGATGAATTTAAGCAAAAAAAATGACAGCATTTGGCAAAGTGAGCTTTTTGGCTTTTTAAGCGAATTTGAGGGCGTGATAAATGCTTATTTTAAGGACGGCGAACGCAAAAGCGACAAGCTAAGAGATGAGCTTTTGAGTGAATTTGAGCGTTTGCAAAAAGGCGTTTAAGCAAAATTTGCAAACGCTCCATAAAAGGCGTAAAAGTAAAAACTTGCAAACGCTTGCAAAAGGCGTAAAAGTAAAACTTCGCAAACGCCCCATAAAAAGGCTATTTAAAACTCTTTTCCAGCACCTTGTCGATGAGTCCATACTCTTTGGCTTCATTTGCGCTCATAAAAAAGTCTCTGTCGGTGTCTTTGGCGATTTTAGCGAGCTTTTGCCCTGTGTTTTGGGATAAAATTTGGTTTAAAATCTCTTTCATTCGCAAGATTTCTTTGGCTTGAATTTCTATGTCCGTTGCCTGTCCGCGCGCTCCGCCAAGTGGCTGGTGTATCATAATGCGTGAATTTGGCAGGGCAAAACGCTTGCCCTTTTCGCCACAACTCAACAAAAAAGCGCCCATCGAAGCAGCCTGCCCGATGCAAATCGTGCAAACGCTTGGTTTTATGTAGTTCATCGTGTCATAAATGCTAAAACCGCTTGTTATCACGCCACCGGGCGAGTTGATATAAAGATAAATGTCCTTGTCAGGGTCCTCAGCCTCCAAAAAAAGCAGTTGAGCCACTATACTTGCAGCAAGTTCATCGTGGATTTCTCCGCTTAACATTACAATGCGGTCTTTTAAAAGCCGTGAGTAAATGTCATAACTGCGCTCCCCACGGCTTGTTTTTTCGATGACATAAGGGATATACATTAGTTTTGTCCTTTTTTGCTTGAATTTTTGGCTTTTGCGCTTGAATTTACAGCTTTTTGGCTAGTTTTTGGGCTTTTTTCGCTTGTGTTACTTGAATTTTCACTTTTTTCGCTAGCACTTTTTGCTTTTGGGGCTGAATTTTCGTCCTTTTTTGGCGCGAAAATGTCATTAAACAGCTTGCTTTCAATCAGCGACATTTTAATAGCGGGCAAAATGCCTTGCTGCTGATAGCTTTCAAGCAAGGCTTTGGGGTCTTGATTGTAGCGATAAGCCTCAAAATAAACCGCCTGCACGACTTCATTGTCGCTTACGCTCACTCCACGCAAACGCGCCAGCTCATCGACAACAAAGGTGAATTTCACGCTTTTTTGTGCCTCGCTTCTAAAACTCTCACGCTTTTTTTGGTATTTGTCGCTATCGCCTCTTATCTCATCAAGTTCTTTTTGGCTAAAACCGCTCCACGCGTTGCGAAACTGCACATCAATTTCCTGCTCGACAACCCCACGCGGCAAGTCAAAGTCAAATTTTTTCAGCAAAGCCTCGCCGAATTTCTCTTTTAAATCCTCGTTGATGAGCTTGAAAAGCTTTTCGTTTTCGATTTGCTCGCTTATCTTTTTATCAAGCAGCTTTTCGCTTGGAGCTTTTTCATTAGGCAGGATTTGCTTTAAAATTTCAGCACTTAGCTCGGGGATTTTAAGCTCTTTTATCTCGTGCAGTTTTATCTTAAAAACCGCCTCTTTGCCCGCTAAATTCGCCGCGCCATAATCTTTGGGGAAAGTTACTTTTATGTCCTTGTTTTCGCCCTCTTTCATACCTACCATAGCGTCCTCAAAGCCGGGTATAAAACGCCCGCTGCCTATTTCAAGCGTGAAATTTTCAGCCTTACCGCCCTCAAACGCCACGCCATCAACAAAGCCCTCAAAGTCAAATTTAGCAAAATCGCCCTTTTTCAAAGCCCGCTTGCTCTTTATAGGCTCGGTTGTGGCAAGGCTTTTTAAAAGCTCTTTTTTCTTTTCGTCAAGCTCTTTTTTCTCAGCCTTTGGTGCGCTGAATTTGGGGATTAAAGCCTCATAGCCCTTTAAATCAACCTGTGGCTTAAAGCTCAAAATAAGCTGAGTCTCTATGCCGCTGTCTTTGCGCTCAAATTTTTCAAAATAAGGCTCAGCCACTAGCTCTTTGCCGTCCTTTTTCAACTCTTTTAACGCCTCATCAACGGCGTTTTTGAGTAAATTTTGCTCCGCATCTTTGCTAAGCTCTTTCTCATAACGCTTCATCACAGCACTTGCTGGCACTTTGCCCGGGCGAAAGCCGTCCATTTTGATACTTTTGCTCGCCTTTTGAGCCAAAGCCTTTATCTCATCGTCTATCTTTTGGCGCGGTATATTCACGCTTGCAACGGCATTAACCTTGTCTTCAAATTTAGCTTTTACTTGCATAAAATTTGTCCTTAAAGTGAAATTTATGATGAAACTATACCAAAATTTCTTTATGATTTGCGAAAAAATTCTTTATTTGTGCTAAAATTTATCGTTATTTTTGAAAATGCGTGAATTTAAGGACAAAAATGAAAGAAAAATGCGAAAACGCCGTGCGCGATATGCTTGAATTTATGGGCGAAAACCCAAAGCGAGCTGGGCTTTTAGACACACCAAAGCGCGTGCGAAAGAGCCTTGAATTCCTTACAAGTGGCTACGCACAAAGCGTCAAGGACATTTTAAACGGCGCACTTTTTGACAGCTCAAACAACGAAATGGTTTTGGTGCGCGACATTGAATTTTACAGCCTTTGCGAGCATCATTTGCTGCCCTTTTTTGGGCGCGTGCATTGTGCTTATATCCCTGATAAAAAAGTCGTTGGGCTTTCTAAAATCCCGCGCCTTGTGGATATGTTTGCAAGGCGTTTGCAAATCCAAGAGCAGCTTACCGAGCAAATCGCCGATGCTTTAAGCACGCACATAGGCGCAAAAGGCGTTGGTGTCGTCATCGAAGCAAGGCATTTTTGTATGCAAATGCGCGGAGTGCAAAAGGCAAACGCCACGACAACGACTTCTGCGCTTCGTGGGCTTTTTTTAAAAGACGAAAAAACAAGAAAAGAATTCTTTGCCCTCATCAATGCGGCAAAGCAAGTGAGATTTTAGGGGAGATTATGGGACTTGAAAAACTGCGCTCAAAGCTTGGCAAAGAAAATTTAAGCTCTACCTTTGGGGAGATAACTAAAATTTCAGCCACAAGCGTGGAAGTGCGTGGGCTTCAAACGGGCGTGGGCGATATAGTGCGCCTTGTGTCAAATAAAAGCGATTTAGAAAGCTTAGCTATGGTGGTTGAGATAAAAAACAACCTCAGCTATCTCAGTCCTTTCAGCTTTATCGAAGGCTTTAAAGTGGGAGATAAAGCTTTTATGAGCGATGCGGGTATGCAAATCGGCGTGAGTAACGAGCTTTTAGGGCGTGTGGTGGACCCCTTTATGAACCCAAAAGATGGCAAAGGTGCTATTGCTGCAACGCATTTCGTGCCTATAATGAAAACGCCTATTGACGCGATGAAAAGGGGCTTAATCGAAGAAATTTTTCCTGTGGGCGTAAAGAGCATTGATGGGCTACTAACCTGCGGCGTGGGGCAGAAAATGGGGATTTTCGCTGGTTCTGGTGTGGGCAAATCCACGCTAATGGGAATGATAGTTAAAAATTCAAAAGCACCCATCAAAGTCGTAGCACTCATCGGCGAGCGCGGGCGCGAGATACCTGAATTTATCCAAAAGAATTTAGGCGGCAAGCTTGATGACACGGTTATCGTAGTCGCCACAAGCGATGACAGCGCGCTTATGCGAAAATACGGCGCATTTTGCGCGATGAGCGTGGCAGAGTTTTTTAAAGAACAAGGCAAAGATGTGCTTTTTATAATGGACTCTGTTACGCGCTTTGCGATGGCACAGCGAGAAATAGGGCTTGCGCTTGGCGAACCGCCCACGACAAAGGGTTATCCGCCTAGCGTTTTGAGCCTTTTACCGCAGCTTATGGAGCGCACGGGCAAAGAAGAGGGCAAAGGCACGATAACGGCGTTTTTCACGGTGCTTGTCGATGGCGATGATATGAGCGACCCCATAGCCGACCAAAGCCGCAGCATTTTGGACGGGCATATCGTGCTAAGCCGCGAGCTGGCGGACTTTGGCGTGTATCCGCCCATAAACATACAAAATTCAGCTTCGCGGGTGATGAACGACATTATCACGGACGAACATAGGCTTTTAGCGCGTAAATTTAAGCGTTTGAACTCGCTTTTAAAGGAAAATGAAGTGCTTTTACGCATAGGGGCGTATCAGCGCGGCACTGACAGGGAGCTTGATGAGGCTATCAGCAAAAAGGACTTTATGCAAAATTTCGTGCAGCAAACCCCTGAGGAAAGCTTTGAGTTTGAGCAGGTTATGGGGCTTTTAAAGATGATAGGCACGGACGCGGGGGCAAATCAAAATGCTAATATAGCAGGAAATGCGATGCCAAATGGCACAATGGGACAGAATTTAAACGCGCCTATGCAAATGAATGCTTTTAATTCACAAATGCCGCCAAATCAACCAACCCAGCAAGCTACCTTGCAAATCCCACCGAATTTACCAAAGGGGTAATCCTAAAATCGCTTAAATTTAAGCTTAACGAGGCAAATTCTGTGCTACTTGCTTTTTCTTTAACGACGCTTTTTGTAGAGTGTTTGTTTTGTAAAGTGTTTTTTTGTGCTTCGTTTGTCAGTGAGCAAGGCAAGCTGTGTCGTCATTTTGCGCCGTTTTTCAAAAACGGCGTGGCAAGTTATGAGTAAAGGTAGGGCTTAAATTTGCTTGATAAATTCTAAATTTTTAAATCAAAAACCACATTTTAGCCAAATTGCAAGTCAAATTTGCTACAATCGCCGTTTTGTTTCGTGCGTTTTGTAAGGCTAAATGCGCTTGATTAAGGCGTTAATGCCCTAAATTTCACAGCAAAAAGTGCTAAATTGCGCTGAATTTAAAAGCACTAAACTAAATTTAAAAGCACAAAGGAAAAAGTTATGAAAATCACGCCCAAAAAACGCCTCGCCGCCCGCTTCATCTCGTGGCTGCCCGTCATCACGCTAGCGTGCGGAACTTTTGTCTTTAACACAAGCGAATTTATCCCCATCGGGCTTTTAAGCGCGATAGCAAGCGATTTTGGGCTTAGCGAAGCAGGCGCAGGGCTACTCATCACCATATACGCTTGGGTTGTGGCACTTGCAAGCCTGCCGCTTATGCTGTTTTTCAGCCAAACAGAGCTTAAACGCCTAATGCTCGGCGTTTTTGCGCTTTTCACGCTCAGCCACATAGCCTCCGCCTTTGCCGTGAGCTTTTACACGCTTATGGCGTCTCGTATCGGCGTGGCTTTTTCGCACGCGCTTTTTTGGTCTATCGTCTCGCCTATGGCTGTGCGCGCCGCGCCGCGTGGCAAGCAGTCTGTGGCTTTAAGCATTGTGGTTACTGGCAGCTCGCTCGCTCTCATCGCTGGACTTCCCTTAGGGCGCGTGATAGGGCTTTATTTGGACTGGCGAAGCACCTTTGCGTGCATAGGCGCGCTTTGTGCACTCATCGCACTGCTCTTTTGGCGGGTGTTTCCTAAAATGCCTAGCACTCAAAGTGTGCGTTTTAAGAGTCTGCCGACACTTTTGTCTAACAAAAGCCTGCGTAAAATCTACCTTCTCACCGCCCTTTTCATCACGGGGCAATTCACCGCTTATAGCTACATAGAGCCGTTTTTAGCGCAAAATGGCGTGAGTGAAAGCGCTATAACGACTATTTTAGTGCTGTTTGGGTGCAGTGGTATAGTTGCAAGCGTTGTTTTTTCGCGCTATTATGACACTCATCATCTTGTTTTTGTGAATTTAAGCCTTTTTGGCGTGGCTCTAAGCCTTTTAATGCTGTATTTTAGCGCATTTTACCTGCCTTTTGTTGTGGCGGTGATTATCTTTTGGGGCTTTGCGATAGCCTGCTTTAATGTCGTTTTTCAGTCGCAAACGATAAATTTAGCCCCAAACGCTAGTGCGGTGGCTATGTCAATGTATTCTGGCATTTACAATGTCGGCATAGGCGGCGGCGCGCTTGTTGGCGGCATAGTGAGCGAGGATTTGGGCGTGAGTTTTGTGGGCTTTGTGGGCGGGGCGATTGCGCTTGTCGCCTGCGTGTATTTTGTGCGTAAAATGTCCTTTGTGCGCGCCTTAAAACTTCGCAAACTCCAAAGGTTAAGACGGCTAAGATGAGTAAATTTAGGCTTTGGCTTAAAGTAAAATCAAAGGCTACAATTTTAATCATTTTTCGCTACAATAAGGCTTTGTTTTAAGGGTTGATTTTGAGAAAAATTTTACTTTTTAGCACGCTGTTTTGGGCGTTTTGGCTTGTCGGCTGTGCGAGTAAGGGCGATTTTAAAAGCTCACAAGCTGTTTTTGTGGTGCTAAAAGCCCCGCAGCTTGCGCTTAGCGAAGCAGGATTTTTATACAAAAACAAAGACAGCACAAGGCTAGAAGTGTATAAAGTAGGACAACCGCTCGTTACGCTAGAAGTCGGGCAAAAGGTGATTTGTCTTAATTCAAAATGCGCTTTGAAAGGCACTTTTAACAAAAAATTCTTTAAAAACGAGCATTATGGGGACTTTTTGAGCGACATTTTAAACGCTCGCCCCATTTACAAGGGCGCGAATTTGCAAAAAACAAGGTGCGGTTTTAAGCAAACTATCACAAAACCAAGCTTTGACATAGCTTACAGCGTTTGCAATGAAGCGGTAAATTTCAAAGAAAAAAAGGGCAAAATCAACTTTGCCCTGCGAAGGCTTGATGATGAATGAACTTGTTGAGTTTTTAAACGCCGATGAATCCTGCACGCTTTGCAAAAAGTTAGATTGCAATAAGGGCGAATTTTTACTGCTGAAAGAGCTTTGCAAACTCTATGTGCAGGGCATTTCAAGTATGAGCGTTTTTTCGCTGCTTACTAGCCTTTACAAACAGCAAGATTATGAGTATTTGCAGCATTTAAACGAGCTTAAAAGCCTTATGGATAAGGGTTTAGTGAGTCAATCTTATAGCGTGTTTAAGGGCGACTTTGGCAAGGGCAAAAACTCACTTTTAGCACTCTTGCAAAATGAAGTGAATTTAAGCGAGCATTTTTTGCAGCTTTTAGAAGGCACACAAAGCCTAAATTTGTCGCAAAAAGGCGCGTATGCGGACTTTTTGGAGTATTTAAAAGATGAATTTGAGCGCGTGAAATTATACGAACGCCTTGCCTTTTTATGCCACAAAGACAGCACATTAAAAGAGCAAATAAAAGGCTTTGAAAAGCACATAAAAGAACGCTTGCGCCGTTTTAAATCCTACAACATTATCGCCGAAATTTTCAAAGAAAACGCGCTTAATGAAAAAGAACAAATTTTATTTTTAGCCCTTTTAAAGCAAGAGTATAGCCTAGATGGCGAGCATTCAAGCACTAGCGAGATGAACGCCTTGCTGATGCTCATCAGCGAAAACGAATTTGAGCGTGTCAAAAACAAAGCCCTGCTTGATGAAGGCTCAAAGCTCTACGAACGCGGGCTTATTGATTATGATGAGTTTTTAAACCCGCTTGGCGACATAGTGAAGAGCTTTTTTTTGAGTGATGAAATTTTAGAGCGAATCGTAAATTTTAAAGAGCCTAAAAAGGACAAAAAAATCCGCCTTGAAAGTGCCTTAAAAGAGCAAGACATTTTCGAGCTTATCGAGCCAAACACCGATATAAACGATGTCATAATGCCACAAAAAACAAAAGAACTTTTGCAAAACATACTCAAACAACAAGATAAAACCGTGCTTGAACGCTTGCACCGCTGGGGCATAAAGACAAACAAAAACATTGAAGCGAAAATCATCTTTTACGGACCTGCTGGCACGGGCAAGACGATGAGCGCTTTAAGCCTTGCAAAGTCGATGAAAAAGGCGGTTTTGAGCTTTGATTGTTCTAAAATTTTAAGCAAATATGTCGGCGAAAGCGAGCAAAATGTCCGCAAAATCTTTGACACCTACAAAAATATAGCCGCAAACTGCAAGCAAAGCCCTATTTTGCTTTTAAATGAAGCTGACCAATTTTTAAGCACGCGCGTGGAAAGTTCGGGCGGGGCTGATAAAATGCACAACCAAATGCAAAATATCTTTTTGGAGCAAATCGAAAAATTTGACGGCGTCATCATCGCCACAACGAATTTTTTAGAAAGTTTAGACACAGCATTTTCAAGGCGTTTTGAGTATAAAATAGAGTTTAAAAAGCCAGATTATAAAGACAGGGTTGAGATTTGGCAACGCGCACTACCTAAAAATGCGAGCTTTGATGATGAATTTAGCATTGAAAATGTCGCAAATTACGAGTTAAGCGGAGCGCAAATCATAATGGTAGTGAAAAATACAGCACTCAAAGCAGCCATTTCAAAGGACGGCATTTTTAAGATGAAAGACTTTTTAGAGTGCATACAAAAAGAGCTAAATTCAAGTTTTGACAACGCTAAAATCGTAGGCTTTGGAGCGTGAGTTGTGAAATTTAGCCTTTGATGAGCTGAATTTTTAGGCATTTTACTTGGCTTTTTTGGGATTAAAAAGTTGAGCTGAAATTTTCGCGTTTTGCTTAGCTTTTTGGGCAAAAAAGTGTCGTTTAAATTTAAAAATTTTTACAAAAATTATCATAAATTTAAACTTTTTAATCAAAAATCATCATAAATTCATCAAATTTTTTACACAAAGCTCACATTAAATTCATAGAATTTTGAGTTGAAATTTATCGTTAAATTTGTAAAATTTTAAGTTAAAATATCATTAAATTCATCAAATTTTTTAACCAAAAAGTTTTCATTTAACCTTAAATCTTTCTTACAAAAAGCTCAATGCCCCCCCCCCTAGCTTTTTCTTTGAATTTATACTCTAAATTCTCGCTTTTGTAGGCAATTTCGCGTTTTTCGTCCTTTTCGTGCGTAAAATGCCTAGCAAGTAAGGGTGGCAGCTCTTTTTTGATGAGACTTTTCATCGACATTCCCATTCCGTGTTCTAAATTTTTGATGAATTTACCATCAATCTCGCTTTCATCTTTCACCACACGCAAACTCGCCTCAAAGCCTGAATTTTGCAGGATTTCAAAGAATTTTTCTTTATTTTGGGCGCTATCTATCCCATCACGCACGCTGTGATAAGACACAAAAATAGGCTTGTTTTGGTGCTTTACTTGCGTTTTAAGCTGGCTTTCATTGAGAGGGTTTCTAATGTCAAGCCTAGCCTTGCAAAGAAAATTTGGCGAGTTTGTGTTAGTGGTGAAATGGGTTTTGGTAAAGATGCAAAGAGCGATATTTTCAGACACACCCCCCTCCACTTCACGGAATTGAACAAAATCAATGTCCTTGCCTACACTATAAAAATGAAGCGGCACTACCACATAGCCTGAATTCTCCACAACAGCGTCTATGAGCCACGGGGCAAATTTAGCGCACAAAAAGCCAAGATAGCCTCCGTGCGAAGTGCCAAAGAGCAAGGTTTTGGGCGTTTTACTAAGCTTAAATTTAGCACTATTTTTTCGCACAAAATAAATGGCGTTGATTATGTCAAGGGCTTGCATAATGCCAAAGTTGTTATACTCATCTTTTGTGGGCTGCAAACTTATGGATAGTGGAAGTTTAGCCTTTGGGTCTGCTCTGCCTTGATTTTTAAGCACTTGGATTATGTTGTTGAGCGAGTTGAAATTCTCATAGCTTTTTTCTTGCCCGATGATTTCATCACTAAAAAAATCCTCTGGCAGCCCTATGCTGGTGCGGCAGACTTCTTCAAGTTTTTTAACCTGATGAGCGAAATTTTCTTTGTCCTTTTTGTCCATATAATAAGTCGCCCCCGTTTGCGGGCGAAAGCCTATGCAGTGATAATCCACCCTCAAAACTGCCACTTCAAATTCTTTTACCACAAATTCAGCCAAATGTTCCTCATAGCCTGCATAGTCTGCACTTCTAATGCCGTTGATAAAGACAAACAAGGCTTTCATCGGCTTTGTATCATCAAAACTCACTTTAAATTCGAGCTTTGACTTCCTTTTTATGCCGAGTTCTATGTCATCGGTGCTTGTGATTTCGTAGCTTTTGCTTTGATACATTGTTTTGTCCTTGTGCGTGAATTTTAGCAATTTAGCCTTGCTGTGTCAAGCCTTGCCAAGCGTTTAAATTTCGTTGTAAATTTAAATCTTACTTTTTTAAAAAACATTGTTTTGTTAAGAGTTTGAATTTTGTTGTAAATTTAATCTTGCTTTTTAATGTTTGAATGTTACACTTTAATCGTGCTTTTTTAAGTATTGTTATGTCAAACATTTAAATTTTGTCAATTTAACTTTATTTTTTTCAGTGTTTAAAATTCATCGCAAATTTAACCTTATTTTGTCAGGTATTGTGTCAAGCATTTAAATTTTGTTGTAAATTTAATCTCACTTTTTTAAGTTGTTATGTCAAGTATTTAAAATTCGCTATAAATTTAATCTTGTTTTAGGCGTTTAAATTCTTGTCATCATCGAAACTCACATTTTGAGCTTGCACTAGAAAGCGAAAATCTCCATTGTCATTTTGAGCGTTAGCGACCCAACGGGTTGCAAGGCGTAGCCGCAGCAAAAAAAATCCAAAGAATTTAAGACGCCTTAAAAGTGCAAATTCGCACTTTAAATTCGTGGATACTTCGGCTAACGCCTCAGTATGACAAGAAATAGCAGAGTATGACAAGGATTTTGTCATTGCGAGAATTTGCAAAGCGAAAGCGTGCAAATTCGTGGCAATCCAAAGGTAAATTTGTGTTTAAATTCGTGGATTGCCGCGCTCGCTTTGCTCGCTCGCAATGACGGCGGATTTTGTCATTTTGAGCGTAGCGAAAAATCCACGCCTTAAAGGTGTGAATTTGCGCTCCAAATTTATGGATACTTCACTTTGCTATGCAAAGTTCAGTATGACAAACAATAAGTTACTATGCAAAATTCATCAGTATAACAAAAAAATAAGTTAATATGACAAAATTTACAAGTATGACACGACAAGTCAGTATGACAAGCATTGCAAGGTGCTTCGCTTGGCAATACCCCTAAATTCCATACGCGCCTTTAAGCCTTGTCAAATTCGCACTCGCGTTTAAGAGCAAGGCATCGGCGATGACAAGCCTTGCCATAGCGGTGCAAAGCAAGCTCCCACGCACGCCCACACAAGCATCGTGCCTACCTTTAAGCTCGCAAATGGCGTTGTTGCCGAATTTATCCATAGTTTGTTGTGGCGCAAAGATAGACGGCGTAGGCTTAAAATGGCTTTTCAGCTCCACGCACTCGCCTGAGCTAATGCCGCCTAAAATTCCGCCTGCGTTGTTGCTTAAAAAGGCATTGTCCCTCATCAAGTCGTTATTTTGTGAGCCTTTTACCGTGCTTGCACTCACGCCAGCTCCGATTTCCACAGCCTTTACGGCATTTATACCCATAAAGGCGTGAGCAAGTTTAGAGTCAAGCTTGTCATACAAAGGCTCGCCAAGCCCCGCTACAACGCCATTTATCCTTGTAAAAACGCTAGCTCCTACGCTGTCCTTTGCCTTTTGCGCCTTTGTGATTTCATCTTTAAAGGCATCTTCCAAAGTGCTATCAAGGGCGAAAATTTCGCTATTTTTAGCAAAGTCAAAGTCAAATTCAGCGTTTTTGAGCAAACTTTTCACAGCCCCAACAGCAAAAATTCCACTCTCTACGCTTATGTGAAATTCATCAAGCAGCATTTGCGCCACAGCCCCAGCAGCCACTCTTGCCGCGCTTTCTCTTGCGCTTGCTCGCCCACCACCTCGATAATCTCTAACGCCATATTTTGCAAAGTATGTAAAATCCGCGTGTGCGGGGCGAAACAAATCCTTTATGTTTTCATAGTCTTTTGAGTGCTGATTTTCGTTGTAAATCACTATGGCTATGGGCGTGCCTGTGCTTAACCCCTCAAAAACCCCGCTTAAAATTTGCGCCTTATCGCTTTCTTTTCGTGGCGTGGTAAATCGCTTGCCCCCTCGCCTTTTGTCAAGCTCAGCCTGCAAAAAAGCCTCATTTATGCGCACTCCTGCGGGCAAGCCGTCTATCACACAGCCCACTGCTACGCCGTGCGACTCGCCAAAACTTGTGAATTTAAGCCTCGTTCCAAAGGTATTCATAGCACTCCTAACTTTTCAAGCGTGATTTGTGCAGCCATTTGCTGCGCCTCTTTTTTACTGCCCGCAACAGCACGCGCAAACTCCTTGCCGTCAAGTTTTAGGGCGATTTCAAACTGCTTTTTGTGGTCTGGTCCAAAAGCGCGCAAGGTTTCATACTCTGGTGCTTGTGCCATAGCACTTTGCGTGAATTCTTGGAGCTTAGTTTTATAATCTCTCACAAGATGAGCCGCGTCAATGTGCGGAAAATTCGCTTCTAGCAAGGACAAAGCCACGCTCTTTGCTCGCTCAAAGCCTGCTTCTAAATAAATCGCCGCGATGAGAGACTCCAAAGCATCGGACAAAATAGACGGCTTACTGCGCCCGTCATTGTTCTGCTCGGCATTTGACATAAAAATGTATTTTCCAAGCTCTAAATTTAGAGAGATTTGAGCAAAGGACTTTTCATTAACCAAAGCAGCACGGAGCTTTGAAAGCTCGCCCTCGCTGTGCTTTGCGAATTTTAAAAACAAAAACTCACCCACGATTAAATCAAGCACCGCATCGCCTAAAAACTCTAATCTCTCGTTGTTATAGGGCTTTTTAGCACTTTTGTGCGTCAAAGCCTCGCTCAAAAGCCCCTTGTCTTTAAATTCATAGCCTAAATTTTGTTCTAAATCTTTAAAATTCATCTTTGTCCTTAAAACGCCAGCCCCAAATCACACCATATACGCCACTTGATACATACTCAAAAGCTGTTCGTAAAAGTCCTCGTCCTTTTTGTGCGCCGCGACAATGCCCGTGTTTGGAAACAAGTCGTTGTAAATGTTTTGCACCTTTTCAAAGCGGTTTGGAAAGAAATGCTTTAAAATCATCGCCGAAATTTCGCGCCGCATAAAGATAGTAGGCGGTATAATGCCCGTTTTGAGCAAATCTTTGAGCGAATTTGAGTGAAATTTTATGTGATGGTGTGAGCCGTGCGGGCAAGAGCGCGTGCTGACGCTGATTTTGCACTTGTTGCAATACACAAATTCAGGCAGCACCACGACTTCAATCCCAAATCTCTGCGAAATGTCGTCCAAAATAGTGCGCGGGCGGTTTTGCTCGTAAAACATTCCAAGCCCAGCGTGGTTTTGTCCGACTACAAGTTTCGTGCAGCCTAAATTTTTGGCTATTGTCGCTTCTAAAATCACATTTAAATGCGTGCTAAACACGCCTATGTGCCGCAAAGGAAAGACGAAAATCCTATCCTTTGGCAAATAAAGCTCGATGAATTTCTCCAAACACGCTTTTTTCAGCTCGAATTCAAGCCCGTTTTTTTCATAAGACTCTATCAAAAAAACGACAATCAAATCCGCCTTGTCAATCGTCCAGCGAAAAATGCGCTCGTGGGCGCGGTGCAGTGGGTCAAGGCTAGCGATGATGGCGGTGATTTTTTGTGCGTTTAAATGCGCTTTAAGCCGTTCAAAGTCTTGTTTTACCTTAGCTATGGGCGAATTTTCTAGCTCAAAATCCCCGCTGATATACACACAATCATCAACAAAGCACGAATTTGGCGTGAAAATACTCTTTATGTCGCCCTTGTGCTGAAATTTCTCGTTAAGCCTGAATTTACCTACCTTTTCGCCCTCGCACACAAGCGCAAATTCATCGCCTGCCTTTGCCTTGCTCAAATCCACATTTTGCGGGGCAAAGCTGAAAGAATAAGGCGTCATCTCGCCTTTATAGCTTTGCTTTTGTAGCACTTCGTTTGTTTCGTTTTTACTCATCAAATGCGTGCAAGGTCCTAAAATGCCCTCTTTGATGAGAGCAAACAGCTCAAAATCGCTTTGGCTTAACACAAGCTCATTTTTTCTTTGCGAGTCCATATTTTTTCCTTTTCTCCCATAGGGATTTGCGCGAAATGCCAAGCTTTTTAGACAAATCCGTGTCAGGGTAAGTGGCTTGGTGCTTTAAGATGATATAGCGCACATATTCATCGATAGTCAGTATCTCATCGCCTGAAAGGTCCTTTTCGTTGTCGTTTAAGTCAAACGCGGCACAAGGCGGGTTAGCGAGCTTTTCGCTGCTGTGGATAATGAGCGGCTTTTTGTCAAGCTCTTGCAAAAACTTGTTTTGCTCGGCTTCTTGTAAAAAATGAAAATGGCTTACAAAGAGCAAATCAGCCTTGTTTGTGAGCTTTAAAATGCTTTCTGCATTGTCGTTTGGGCTTGCTTGGACGCAAAAAAAGCTCATTTTGTGTGCCTTTGCGTAATGAAACAAAAAGGCATCGGCGTTTGCAAAGCGGTGCGCTTGCAAGAAAACGGGCAGGCGGATTTTTTTGTAATCAAGTTGCGGCAACTGCACGCTTGCAAGCCTCATAGCGATGAAATTCAAATAAGCGTTGTTCATCGTTTCAAGCTCTTTGTAGTGCTGATGGTGCTTGATTTTACGCACAAGTTCTTCCACCATAAAGGGCTTTTGTATGTAATCACTCGCCCCAGCCCCCAAAGGCTCGACAACGCTATCAACGCTTATGTAAGAAACCAGCAGTATGATGACACTTTGTCTGTGATGAGTGATGAATTTATCAAATCCGCTCACATTTGTGGAGAGCAAAAGCACATCATAATGCGTGTTTGCTTTAAGCTTGTCGGCTGAACTTGCTATCTCACAGGCATATCCTAGCTCACTGAGCTTGTTGGCTATGCTTTGAGCGAGATAAATTTCGTTTTCTATGATTAAAACTCTCATTTTACCAAACCTTTATCATAAATTTACTCATCAAATGTCCTTTTTACTAAATTTCACGCTAAATCGTCCAGTCAAAATACCTTAAATTCACGCTTGCTAAAACGGCTATGCCCTCTTTTCGCCCGACAAAGCCTAAATTTTCAGTCGTTGTGGCTTTGACATTTATGCGAAATTCGTCTAAATTCAGCATTTTGGCTAAATTTTTAGCGATTTGCGCTTTAAATTTAGACAGCTTTGGCTCTTGTGCGATGACGCTTATGTCAGCATTTACCAACTCAAACCCAAAGTTAAGCACCTTTTTGTAGGCATTTTGCAAGAGTTTCATCGAGTCGGCGTTTTTGTATTTCGCGCTTGTGTCAGGGTAAAGCTCGCCTATGTCGCCTAAACTCGCAGCTCCAAGCAGGGCATCGATGAGCGCGTGCGCTAGCACATCGCCGTCTGAGTGCGCCTTTAAGCCCATACTCTTATGCACCTCAATGCCGCCCAAAATCAAAGGGCGCTTTTCCCCAAAAGAATGCACATCAAAGCCGTTTCCGCAAAAAATTTCATTTGCGGGTGCGGGCAAATCAAGCTTTGTCAAATCCTCTTTAAAGGTGATTTTGCGGGCATTTTCCTCGCCCTCCACAAACCAAATTTTACCGCCCACGCTCGCCACAGCTGTGCTGTCATCGGTGAATTCTTTGTTTTGCGACAAGGCTTTTTTAAGCAAAGCCGTGCGTGAAATTTGGGGCGTTTGGATAAGTTTGATTTGCTCTCTTTGAAGGGGCTTGTCGTTGTAAAGCGTGGTGTCAGCGACCTTTAAGGCAGGCGTTATGCAATCAGCGTTTGTGGTGTTTTGAATGAGCCGCGAAAAAAGGCTTTTGCTCACGCATACCCGCGCTACATCGCTTACCATCACAAACTCGCTATTTACCTTTGAAAGTGCGTTTTTAAGGGACTCCGCACGGCTTTTGCCGCCCTTTACAAACTCATAATGCGGGGCAAATTTTTGCAAATACTCAGGCTCGCTGCAAGCTACAAGCACCTTTTTAAAGGGGTAAAACTCGCTTAGGTTGCGACTTGCAAAGAGCCACAAAGGCTCGTTTTTAAGGCGCAAAAACTGCTTTTTACAAGGCATTTTAAAACGCGTAGAATCCCCAGCACCAAGCATCACAAGGCTTATGTCAAGTGCCTTACCACCAAGCATTTGTGTCCTTTCTTAAACTTATTTTTTAGCGCAAATTTCGCTCATTTGCTTCAAAGTGTGAATTTTTATGTAAATCCTTGAAAATTCATCAAAAATTCATCACTCAAACAAAAACTCATTTTCAAAATGCCATTATAGCCTAAAAAGCTGAATTTTGGTTTTCGTTTGTGTAAATTTTACTCAAATAATGTATAATGTCGTTTTATTTCTAATAAACTATGAAAGGAAAAAGATGAATATATCAAGCATAGACATTGAAAACGCGCTAAAATTCTTTAAGGATTTTGATGATTTGGAATGTGCATTAAAGCTATCTGTTAGTGAAGGCAAGGATATCCCTTGTGTAGAAAATGCTGATTTTGATGCAAAAGAGCTTATTTTTAAAATCAATAAATATACACAAACATATATAAAGGAGCTTTGGCGTAATAAATTGCGCACTAAAAATAAACGCGGTCCTAAAATTTATAATGCCGAATCAAATACCGATAGCCAAATACAGCAAAATAGCTTTTTGGCATTCGCACTTTATGGATTAAAGGAAAAAAGCGATGATGGAGCTATTTATCATCCATTGCTTGCTATGCAAATTGATTGGAGACGGTTAAGAAGTATTTTTAAAGGCAAACTTATTATAAGTTTAGAAGACAATGTTTTCGTCATAAATAGCATAAATTTTATAACAAAAGATAAACTTTCTCAATTTGATTCTACAAACGAAACTCCGCCGCTTTATGGTTTAAAAAATTTAATTTCAAATAAGATGACATTAAATGAAATATACAAAAGTTTCGCGGAGCTTTTTGGTTTAGAAAATCACATAGATAACGATATTTTACAACTTGATTGTGTTCAAAATGGCTTTGGTTTCTTTTTTGTTTATGAGAGAATTTTTCCTTTGACAAGGGAATTTGAAAAAGCAAAAAGGGAAATTGATGAAACAAATAAAAGTGGACGCTTGACAAATTATTATATATTGAAAGAGAGTACGCAAAAACCAACCTTAAAAGAGTTTGTTACTTTTGGTTCAAATACGCAGACTTACAAGCTTTCTGCTGGGCAATTTGAAGCACTAAAACGCACAGCCGATAAAGATGAAAAAATTGTTGCAGTAATTGGTGCGCCTGGAACTGGCAAAAGCACGCTCATAACAAGTGTTATTGCAAATTACATCACACAAAGAGCGTTAAATATCATTGATAATAACGATAAAAGCAATGTTATTTTGCTTACATCCACAACGCACAAAGCCGTTACAAGTGTGGTTGATGCTATGGATAAACTTAATTCAACATTTAAAGAAAGCGATAGTTTAATAAATTATATCTATTTTGGCTCAGGCAAAAAGAAAAAGACTATCGATAAAATCAATAAAAAAATAAAACAAATAAAAAATGTCGTCTTTGATAAAACCGAGTATGAAAGCTTGAAAAAAAGTATTTTGGATATTAGAACTAACATCGAAAATTTATATAAGCAATTTACAAAAATCAAAAAAATTAAAGTAAAACTTGATAGTTTGGTTTTAAACAATAAGGCAGATTTAAAAGCGATTTTAGTCTCAATTTCCAAATTTAATGAGAGAGAAAATGAAAAGATTCTAGCCCACAAAAGAAGTGTGGATAGAGAGCTTTCAAACTATGAGATTAAGGACTTTGACAATAGTTTTTTGGCTGATATTGAATTTGTTTTAGATAAAATCGAAAAAATGAGTTTTTTGGATAAAATATTTAGAAAAGATAGAACGGAGATTGCAAAACTTGGTATTAAAAATGCAAAGACAAAAAAGGATTTAAAAACAATTTGTTTGAATTTAGAAGAATTTTTTTCACATAAAGAAGAGTGGAAAGTGGCGCAGAATCTAAAAGAAATATGTGAAAATAAAGTCTTTTTAAGCGAATTATATAAAAATGAATTTTGCGATGAATTACTTAAAAACGATAATTTTACTGAATTTGAACGCAATGTTCTTTTTCAAAAAAATGGTGAATTATTTTATCTCTCGGCACAATTTTTAAACAAGCACGCTATTTTGTGTAAAGAAAAAGTTGTGCAAGCACTCGGATATCTTTTAGCTTGTACCGATGGAATTGGTGCAAAATGGCGACAAGAAAATAATAAACAAAAAATAGAAGACAGGAAGGAGCTGTTACAATATGCTTCTCTTGTTTTTTCGGTGCATTGTGGAGTTCTAGCAAGCGTACATTTACCTAAAATAATTGCTAGTGATATGGATACAAATATAAATAGTGATTTTTTTGGGATAGTGCCTTTTGATTTAGCTATTGTTGATGAGGCTGCTATGGTGCGACCCCATAATTTAATAGGTGTTATTCGCAGAAGCAAAAAAATGCTCATAGTAGGCGACCCAAAGCAGTTAAAGCCAATTATTTCTATACCAAAGAAATACACTGAACTTTTTATAAATATAAAAAATAATGATAAAAATTTTGATGAGAATTTCATTCGAAAATTATCACCACTTACAACAAGCGCCTTTCATCGAGGTGCTGGGACACTTAAAGGCGGCTTTGATGAAAAAGGCGATGCAAGTGTTTTAGATGAACATAGGCGCTGTGATAAGCAAATCGCTCAGCTTTTTAAAAAACTTGCAGCTTATGAGCCTTTGGAAATTAAAACTCCATCAGGTGAGCCAAAACTAAAAGAAAGGTTGCTTGGTATCCGAGTGATATGTAGCGATAAAACAAAAAATCAAAACAAAGATGAAATAGAGGTTATTAAAAGATTGCTTGACAAACTTGAAAAATATTACAACTTAACAAGCCAAGTTGGCATCATAACACCTTATAAGTTGCAAGAACAACTTCTACAAAAAGAATTTGCTAAAAGGTTAAAACATACTGATATACATAAAAAAATCGGCACCGTGCATTCATTTCAAGGCTCTGAATTTGAGGTAATCATTTTTTCATCGGTAGTAAGTAAGGACAGTAGCCTAAATTTCATCAACCAAGACATTAGTATGTTAAATGTTGCCATAAGCCGTGCAAAAGAGCATTTCATTGTTGTCGGCGATGAAAAGGCACTTCTTAATGCGAAAACAGATGCTCCAAGCGTTATAATGGCTAATGGACTTAAATGGGTCGATGATTTAGAAGAAGTTAATAAAATCTAAAAAAATATCAAGGAGTGCATCAAAATGAAAGAACAAATTTTAGACAAACTCAAAAGCGTGAAGTATCCGGGCTTTAACAAGGACATAGTAAGTTACGGCTTTGTCAAAAGCGTGGAAGTAACAGATGATGAGAGCGCAAACAACGGCGCACAAGGTGCTAGCAAAGCCGCTCACATAGTAGTGGATATAGTCTCAGCTAATCCGCAAACCGCCACAGAGCTTGAAAGTGAAATAAAAAAAGCCCTAAAAGAGCTGAATTTAAGCAAGGTAAAGCTCACCATAAACCAGCCCCAAGCCCCAAAAGAGCAGAGCAACTCTCAAAGTGGCAAAAACATAGCCCCGCAGATTAAGCATTTTGTGATGATTTCAAGCGGCAAGGGCGGCGTTGGCAAAAGCACGACAAGCGTGAATTTAGCGATTTCTTTGGCGAAAATGGGCAAAAAAGTCGGGCTGCTTGATTTAGACATTTATGGTCCAAATATCCCGCGAATGCTCGGCTGCATAGGCTCAAACCCCGAAGTGGTAGGCAACAAAATCCGCCCCATACTCACGCACGGCGTTTATATGATGAGTATGGGCGTGCTTGTCGGCGAGGGCGAGGGGCTGATATGGCGTGGGGCTATGGTGATGAAAGCAGTGGCGCAACTTTTAAGCGATGTGCTGTGGGAGGATTTGGATATTATGATTTTAGATATGCCACCAGGCACGGGCGATGCGCAGCTTACCCTAGCTCAAAGTGTGCCTGTGAGTGCTGGCGTGTGCGTTTCCACGCCCCAAGCCGTGTCGCTTGATGATAGTAGGCGGGCTTTGGATATGTTTAGTAAGCTTCACATACCTGTGGCGGGTATCATCGAAAATATGAGCGGCTTCATCTGCCCTGACAATGGCAAAGAATATGAGATTTTTGGCAAGGGCGGGGCTGAAATTTTAGTAGGCGAATACAAATGTCAAATTCTGGCGCACATTCCCATAGAAATGGGCATTAGAGAGGGTGGAGATGAGGGCAAGCCTGTGAGCTTTTATGCGAGTGAGAGCGTGAGCGCGAAAAGATACAGCGAGGCAGCGGCTAAAATTTGGGACTTTGTGGAGCAGGTAAAGGCAAGTGGCGCGGCTGATAACTCAGCCATTCAGCCCGTGCATTAAATTTGTGGGCTTTAAGCGCAAAAAAGTTAAAAAGAAAGGACAAAAATGAAAATTCAAAGCAAAGATGAATTTAAGGCTTTCGTAGCCAAGGTGGAGCAAGGGGTGGGCTATAAACACCCAAAAGCCTATGGAATGGCGATTTTAGACAGAGGGCAGCTCACGGATAGCGTTTTGCAGGCGAGTTTTGCTCAGGTGAATTTCGAGGAAAATTTCGGTTTTGCGGCGGTTATGCTTGAAGCCTTTATGCAAAGGGGCGTTAAAATCGACTTTTCGCAAAGCGAATTCGTGCAAATCATCGAAAAAAGGGACATTGAATTTGCCCTTGATGCCTTGTCGCCTTATTTGAACGAGGACGGGCATAAAAATGTCGAGCTTTTAAAGCATTTGGACGAGAATTTCAAGGGCTTTGACAGCTTAGCAAATGCGCCCTTTATGAAATTTAATAGCAAAACAAAAAGCGTTTTGCAGGGTTTAAGCGAGCTTGATAAGGCTTCAAAGGTTGGTAAATTCGCCTTTGTGGCTATCTTTGAGGACGAGCAGCCCAAAAGCGTGGAGGCTGTGTATCTCAAACTTTATCTGCTTTCGACAAAAAAAGCGCCTTTGCGAAGTCTCAATTTAAACGGAGCGTTTAAAGTCCTGCCAAATGTCGCTTGGAGCGATGACAAGCCCATCGAGCTTGAATGGCTACGGCAAAATGAAGTGTGGCTCAAAATCAACCACAAATACCCTAAAATCGACTTTGTGGATAAATTTCCACGCTTTTTAGCGCACATTATCCCAGAGGATAACACGCGCGTTTTAGAAAGCTCCAAAGTGCGAATGGGTGCGGCTTTGGCGGGTGGCACGACCATAATGCCGGGCGCTGCGTATGTGAATTTCAACGCTGGCACAACAGGCGCTTGTATGGTTGAGGGACGCGTGAGTTCCAGCGTAGTCGTGGGTGAAGGCACTGACATAGGCGGCGGGGCGAGCATTTTGGGCGTTTTGAGTGGCACGAGCGGCAATGCCATCGGCATAGGCAAGGCGTGCTTGCTGGGCGCAAACTCCGTTACAGGCATTCCTTTGGGCGATAACTGCATAGTAGATGCTGGTATAGCCGTGCTTGAAGGCACTAAATTCTTTATAAGCGATGAAAACAAAGCAGCTTTAAGCAAGCTCAACCCAAATTTCAGCTTTGACAAGGACATTTACAAGGGCTTGGAGCTGGCAAATCTCAACGGCCTGCATTTTAGAATGAACTCACAAACAGGGCAAATGAGCGTTTCCTTAAACAAAAAAGCGATAAAGCTCAATGAGGCTTTGCACTGAATTTAGCGTTGTGGCGTAGGTTTGCGGAGTAAAATTCCGCAAATTTTACGCCCATTTAAAGAGTGATTAAGGTAAAAAAGTGCTGAAATTTAGCCCCCTAAATGATGAAAAATTTTTCAATCCCTTATGTAAAAGGCAAGAAATTTCAGCCAAAGAAATGGCGGATTTTGAAAGATTTGTTGAAATTTAGTCTTACATTCAGCTGAGCATTTTAAAAGCCCTTAAAAAGCTTTAAATTCACAAATACTTCTCCAAAGGCTCAGTATGACAAGGAATTCGTCATTGCGAGAATTTGCAAAGCGTGAGCGTGCAAATTCGTGGCAATCCAAAGGTAAATTTGCGTTTAAATTTATAGATTGCCACGCCGTTTTTGAAAAAACGGCTCGCAATGACGGACAAAAAACACACTTTGCTATTTCGCAATGACGGCGCACCCTTGTCATTTCGAGCGCAGAGCGTTAGCACAAAGCAAAAACTCCGCATTGTCGTTTTGAGCCTTTGTAAAAGGCAAAACTCTCAAACATTTGTCATTTTGAGCGATAGCGAAAAATCCAAAGAATTTAAGGCACGCTTTTAATTTAAGATGAAAAATCCATACTTTAAAGTGCAAACTCACACTTCAAATTTATGGATACTTTGGCTAACGCCCCAGTATGACAAGAATTTTTTCAAGTTACTTTGCTATTTCGAGCGCAGCGCGTTAGCACAAAGCAACCAAGCAGCTTGCAAGGCGTAGCCGCAGCAAATGCGTTGCTAGCAAAAAGGGCAAAACCCTCACACATTTTCACCAGCTTGCACGATAACACAAACTGCGCCTTGCTAAAACCTATATCTCACTTGTAAAGGGACACTATAATGAGAAAGCATTAAAAAGCGAAAAAAGCATTGAAGTTTGTGTATCTTGCTAAAATTTACAGCGCAAAAACGCCGATTGCGTATCTTATAAAATTTATGTTTCACTTGCGCCAAAGTGAGAATTTAGAAATTTGTATATTTCCTAAAACCTACACTCACTTGCCAGCAAGCGGTGCGCCATTTTTTTAACGCATTTGCGTCTCTTGTAACTTTGCACCCCACTAAAACCTATACCCCACCTGCACATCAGCCTTAAAGCCCTTATACGCCTTGCTATCCACAAAGCCGCTAAGCCCATATCGCAGGTAAATGCCGTTTTTGAAGTTCTCCAAGCCCGCCAGATACAGCTGATACGCAAAGCTCGGCTCATTTGTCTCATAAGCGACAAATTTTTGCGCCCCCGTAAGGCTCATCAGCCTTTCTTTTTGGCTATGATAAATGTCGCGCTCAGCCACAAAAGAAGCCGAGTAAAAGCCACTTTCCTTTTGCCACAGCCACTCCACGCCCACGCCCAAATCCACGCTTATGTCATCGTCCGCTTTTTGCTTGTAAGTCGCGGTGCTAAACTCATCAAAATACCTTAAATTCACGCGCCCCAGCACGATAGGCTTTATACTTTGCGGTAAAAAGGCAGTTTGCACCTTATACACACTCTCAAAAAACCCATAAAAGCTCTTATACGAGCCACTTTCACTCTCAAAACCCTTGTCGCCATTCAGCAGCGAAAAGCTCAGCTCATTTTGCAGTTCGCCGTGCCTAAAAAGCGCATCGCTGTAAAGTGCCAGCGTGTAAATTTTAGGGTTTAGGCTTGTTTCGTCTGATGAAAGTTGCGTATTTGTAAGGCTTGCCAAAATGCCAAGCAAAAACTCATCGCCGAAAAGTTTTCTGTCATACCCTATACTCACGCTTTGAAGACTGAATTTATCGCTATTGTTTGAGAAAAAACTCGCGCTAGCACCGCTCCAAACGCGGTTTTGTCGCTCATTTTCGTCCATATATAGCAGAGTCGGCACTATGTCGCTTTTTTGCGCGGGGTTTGTGATTTTTGCCAGCGCAAATTTAGCCGTTGTGAAGCGGTTTTGCTGAATTCGCGCGTTGATTTCTTGCTTTTGAAGCAGCGGCAGGGTTTTGAGCGCGGCACTATCGGCGTTTGCTATGGTTTTAAGGCTTGTGTCGATTTGAGCTAGCCTTTGATTTAAGGCTGTGTAATCGCCCGAATTTACGACTTTTTCTATACTTTCATCGTTTTTATTATGCTGTAACAAAATTTCAAGCAAAGGCAAGTGGGCGGAGTTTTTTATGTGGGGGTTGAGATTGCCAAAATTTCTTGGGTCATCACGGCGAAATTCTACTAAAAAGGCATTACCCTGAAATTTGCCTGTGGCGAAAAAGTCCGTCCCACCAAAACTTGCGCCGTTTGAGTTTGTAAAGTTTATTTGTAAATTATTTGAACTTGTTAAAGTGCTTGCGCTGAAAATCTTGTAATCCTTGTCAAAAAGCACATTGTCTTTTGTAACCTTGTCGGCAAAGCTAATGTCGAGCTTTGCGCCACTTCCTAGCTCTAATTTTTGGCTGAATTCAAGGGCAAATAAATCTTTTTCTAACTTTTCTTGCTCCGTGCTTGGTGTGCCTTGCGTGTTTTGCCCTAAATTTTTGCCGACATTATCAAGTTTAAAAAGCTCGCTTACTGAAAGATTGCTTTGCGGAGCTGTTTTTGTGCCGTTTGTTTGTGCTTTTGTAGTGTCATAAATAAGCTTTCTAATGTGTGCTTGTGAAGTCTCATCGCTTGTTAAATTTAAGCTTTTTGCACTAAAATCATTTAAATTCAGCTCATTGAAATGTAAATTTGAGTTGCTTTGTAAATCAATGCTTTTTGGTAAATTTGTGTTTAAATTTTGCAAATTTGCGGTGCTTTCGGTTAATTTTAGCGTGGTAATGCTAACATTTTCGCCGATTGCCGTCTCTTCGGTATTGTTGAGAGTTAAATTTTTGATATTTGCTTTTGCGTTGATATTAGCTTGGGCATTATTAAGTGTAAGCGTATCAAGCGTAAGCGTGGCATTTTTATCGCCTTGCAATTTCACTACACCCGAAGCCGTGAGCGTTTGCGCTTTAAAATTGCTTTCATTTTTAAGCGTAAGCGTTAAATCCTTACTTGATAAAGCATTTTCAAGCGTAAGCGTGGCTTTGTCGTTTAAATTTATGGTGCTTGCGCCTGTGCTTGTAAGCGAGTTAGCGTTTAGCGTGCTTGAATTTGAAAGGTTTAAATTCAAATCTTGCGTTTGCAAGCCGTTTGTAAGCGTGATTTTAGCATTATTTGTTAAGTCAATAGTGGATTTTGCGCTAAGTGTCAAACTATCAGCCTTAAATTCAGCCCCATTTTGAACGCCTATTTTTGCACTTTGAAAACTCACGGCATTTGTGGCGTTAAAAGTGGTGGATTTACCATCAAGCACAAATTCAGCATTTGCGTTTGTGTTTTGAAAGTCTTTTGCGGTAATTTGCGAGCCATTAAAGGCATAGAGATTATACGCCGTTGGGAGCGTTATATTGTTTGTTGTCGTTTTCAAAGTGTCTAAATTAAAGGTTGAGTTGTCAAAGGTAAAACTCTCTTTCACTTCAAATTTTGAGCTGTCAAGTGTGAATTTGCTTGCAAAATCATTGCCGTTTTGAAAGCCTTTAAAAATCAAATTCCCCACTTCTGCGCTAGACTTTCCGCTTAAATTCAAGTTGCTGTTTGTGTTTAAGGTAAGATTTGTTGCCTTTAAATTCGCTCCATTTGTGAGCGTTAAATTTGGGGCGAAATCGAAAAATTTTGAAGTGATAGTTGTGCCACTAGCCTTTATCGTGCCATTATATGAGCTGTCTTTATAGCTTTCATCTTTTAAATCGCCACTTTTCACAAACTGATAGTAGCTAAATCCACTCCCACCTATGTTTTTGCCGTCTCTTTCATCGATGAAATGCTTTCCGCCAAAGTTGATTTGCGAGTTGCCATCGGCGTTTATGTCCGCCTTTAAATTCGCCGCCTTTCCCACAGTGAGCGTGGCATTTGTCAAGTTAATGCCGCCGCCGATAGTGAAATTTCGGCTGTCCCAGTCGGGTTGATTTAGGGTTGATGGCTTGCTTAAATCCATATAATTTGGCATTGCCGCGCTCGTGCCACTCTCGGCGTTTTGGATTTGCTCGCGGATTGTTTTATCGCTTATAGTCGCGTGCGTTGTAGGGTGTCCTTGCAGCACAATGTTGCCATTTGTGGCTTTTAGCTCGCCTTTTATGTTGATATGTCCGTCAAAAATCAAGCTCGCCCCACTACCTTGCAAAGCCTTTGTTGTTTGGGTTGTGCCGCTCGCTGTGCTGTCATTCTGAGCTTTCGCAGAAAGCGAAGAATCCACTGAATTAGTGCTTATGGATTCTTCGCTACGCTCAGAATGACGAGTTACCGCCGTTTTGTCGCCCTTGTAGATGAGATTTAAATTCGCCGCTGTGCCGTTAGAATTTTGGGCTGTGGGCGTTTCGCCTATACTTGCGTGGATTATGGTATCGGCTTTTTGGGTGCTGTCCTTTGTGCCGTCATCTTTGTATTTAAAGCCTTGAATTTCCAAATCCACAAGCGAAGTGCTTGAATTTGTGATGATAGCCTTGCTGTCGTTTGCGGCTATGGTGTTAAGCACTAGCGAGTTGCCCGCCAAATCAAGCTTGCCTCCGCCCTTGCCAAAATAAAAGCCCATTTTGTCCGTGCTATCTTGTGTGAGCGTGTAAGAAGTCGCCGAAGTTGCGCTACTTGCTGAATTTACGCCGTTTGTGGTTGTTGGACTTGCACCTAACGCCTGAGCTTTGCCACTTACAAGCGCAAGTTCGCCCCGTCCGCTTGTGATATAAATATTATCAAACGCCTTTGTGTCGGTATTTAGCGTAACCTTGCCCTCGCCGATTTTAAGTGTGCCTAGTCCTGTGGTTTCGGTATTTTTCGTTGTGATGACAAGTTCGCCCTTGCCTATTTTATGCAAGCTATCATTACTTTTGTTTCGCAAAGCCCATTCTACCACTACATTTTGCCCTATATCAAGCCCAGAGCCTTTGAAATAATAATTTCCCCCATTTGCATTTGTGAATTTATAAGTTGTTAATGTATTCGCCTTTTCAAAAACAAAGCCCCCAGCATAGCCATTTTGCATTCTATCAATATCGCTTTGCACCTTAATCGTCCCGCCACCTCTAAAAATTATGTCTTTGTTAGTCTCCAAAATATGAGATTCGTTTGGCGTATCGCCTCTTGGCTCAAATTTCAAATTATTGCCATTAAGTGTCCAAGTGTTCGCATCTGCGGGGTCTTGAATTTTTAGATTTATGTTTTGCTCAAATTTGTTTTGATAATTTTGTAAATCCTTATTTGACGCAAAAGATACTTTCCCCTCATCTCCGCCTACTTGAATAAAGGTTTTTGAAGTAACCCCAAGTAAAATCCACTTTTGATTTTTGCTGTCATAAGCGTAAATTCCACTTCCGCTGTCGCCTTCTGTTATGATATTTCTAAAATCCAAATTTGGTTTATAATTAAACGAAATTCCACGCACACACTCACTTTTATCATCACGCTCACAATTAACCTCATCACCATAATTTATACTTCCATTTTGAAGCGTGCCAAAACCGCCGCCACGCATTTCGCCATTGGAATTTAAATAGATTTTACCTTGTGATTGACTTGTGCCAAAAAGTATTAAATCGCCAGAACCTGCTTGATAAAGATAAACATTGCCGTCTTTATCTTTTAATTCGTTTAATTTAGCTTTAAAATTGTTTAAATTTGTGGTTTCTTTATTACTACCTTTATCGCTTTGTGAAGTTGTGTTGTCAATGTCGAGCAAATCCACTTGCCCCTCAACGATATATTTGTTAAAGCGTAAAAATTTGCTGTCCCAGCCGTAAGGATTTGAAATGCTGTTAATTTCTACACTAACACCATTCTCATATACTAATTTTTCTTTGGCTATTGTATAAGTGGTAAGTCCAAATTTGCGTAGATTTTCTATACTTTCGGGGCTACTAACATGATTAGCCGTTACCGCAAAGCCACGCCCCACAGAAGTAAGTGAGCCGTAATTGCTCGAAGCACTAAAATTTGGCACATTTGGCACGCTCACTTGTGTGCCGTCTTTGCCCGTTATCGTGGTGCTACCATTGCCACTAAATGCGCCTTTATTTTGCCCAAAGTCCAAATAATCCCTATAATAAAACTTGCTTATATCGATACTTTGCGCCTGTGCCACGCTCGCAAAAAGCAAAACAATCAAGCCGAATTTCAGCGTGCTGCAAACTTTCAAAGCTAACCTCCGTGCAAAATGATAGCATTTTTGGGCTAAAAAAGCAAATTTGAGGTAAATTTCTTTTGAATTTGCTTGCTTTTGCAAACGGCACAAGCGCGCTTTTTAGCTTGAAAGCAAGCTAGTCGTTAAATTTTGTGGCGTTGCTGTCATTTAAGGACAAATCATAGTAGTTAGCGTCCTCGCGCAAGGTAAAGCCGTAGTTTTGCCAGAATTCGTTGCCTAAATCGTTGCTTTTAAAGGCAATCAGCGCGATTTTGTTGATTTTTTCTTTTTTGAGCGCGCCAAGACAAAATTTCGTCATCTCGTGCGCTATGCCAAGCTTGCGAAATGCGCTATGCACGCACACATGATAAAAGCCGCCCGTGCGCCCATCGTGTCCGCAAAGGATAGAGCCAACGATTTTGCCCTTTTTAAAGCCGTTTTTGTCCTCATCAAGCTCGCAAACCGCGCTTAAATTTGGGTTGCGCTCGATAAAGGCAAGTATGTTTTCCTTGCTGTCATCAACGCTTCGTATCCCAAAGCCCTTTATCTCGCACCAAAGCTCATAAACAAGCTCGTAGTCGCTTTGTCTCATCGCTCTAATCACCATTTTCAGTCCTTTACAACAAACTCACGGCATTAAGCCCTGTGCTTTCATCAAAGCCAAAGAGTAAATTCATATTTTGCACCGCCTGTCCTGCCGCGCCTTTGATGAGGTTGTCAAGTGCGGCTATGATGATGAGCCGTTTTGTGCGCTCATCAAGCACGGCGTTAAGATGCACGAAATTTGTGCCTTTGACAAAGCGCGTTTGTGGCAAAATGCCCTTTGGCAAGAGCTTCACAAAGGGTTCGTGTCCGTAAAAACGCTCGTAAATTTCGCGCACTTCATCTTCGCTTAAATGGTGCGTTAAATTCACATAAGCCGTGCTTAAAATGCCCCGCTGCATAGGCACAAGGTGCGGGGTGAATTGCAAGGCAAACTCGCGCCCAGCCGCAAGTGCAAGCTGTGCTTCTATCTCAGGCGTGTGGCGGTGCGTGCTTACGCCGTAAGCGGCGAAATTTTCGTTTGTTTCACAGAAAAGATTGTCCAAGCGTTCGTTGCGCCCAGCTCCGCTTTTGCCACTCTTTGCGTCTATGATGATGGAGTTTAGCTCAGCCACGCCAGCTTTTATCAAGGGATAAAGGCTTAAAATCGCGCAAGTCGTGTAGCAGCCAGCATTTGCGACAAGGCGGGCTTTTTTGATTTGCGAGCGATGAATTTCGCTCAGCCCATACACCGCTTCGCCCAAAAACTGCGGGGCTTTATGCTCTATCTTATACCACTTTTCATAAATTTGCGCATTTTTGAGCCGAAAATCCGCACTCAAATCAACAACCTTGCATTGTGAAAGCACCTTTTCGCTTATCTCTTGCATACAAAATCCTTGCGGAGTAGCCGTAAATACGCAATCCAAACTTTGAGAAATTTCGCTTAATGCCTTGTCATCGCATTTTAAATCACAAATCCCTTGCAAACTCGCGTAAATTTCGCTATATGCTCGCCCCTTAAAGCTGCGTGAGCCAAGATAAGCCAACTCGACATTTGGGTGTGCTAAAAGCAAACGCACCAGCTCGTAGCCTGTATAGCCGTTCGCGCCTAAAATCCCCACTTTTATCTTTTTCATCGCTATCCTTAAATAAAGCTTTTATTATAGTATATTTTGCTTTGCAAATTTATAAATTTTTGAAAAAAATTGAATTTTCGTTTTGTGGAGTGTGGGGAATGGAATAGTGTGGAAAATATAATGCGGAATTTGTGGATTTTTGTTTTGTGGAGAAGTATTGAAATGGAATTTAGTGTGGGTTTTTTGCTGCGGCTTGCGCCTTGCAATCCGTTGGGTCGCTACGCTCAAAATGACAGAGTTCTTGTTATGCTTATATAAATGTGTCATACTGAGCTTTCGTTAGAAAGCGAAGTATCCATAAATTCAAAGCGTGTCTTAAATTCTTTGGATATTTCGCCTACGGCTCAATATGACAATATAGAATTTTTGCTACACCTTGCAACCCGCCTAGTCGCTAACACTCAATATGACAAATGTTTGAATTTTTATTACAACTGGTCTTGTAAGTGGCTTGGTCTCGCATTCTAGCGAAAGCTCAGAATGACAAACAAAAATAAATCAGCATTTAAATTTTTGTTTTCATTTTTTGCGCTTTTTAAGGGCAAATTTTACATTTCGTTTGCATTTTTTGAGTGTAAAAATTCGCATTGCGTTTGCATTTTGTCCTAAAATTTGCTATAATTTTTCATCAAAATTCAAGGAAAAGCGATGCCTTTTGATTTTAAAAAAGAGTTTAAAGAACTTTACGCCCCAAAAACCACGCCCGCACTCATCAATGTCCCGCAAATGCACTTCATAGCGGTGCGCGGCAAGGGCAATCCAAACACGAGCAGTGAGTATCAAACGAGCGTGGAGCTTTGCTACACACTTGCTTACGCGCTTAAAATGAGCCACAAAAAGGGCTATGAAATCGCTAGCTTTTTCGAGTATGTCGTGCCGCCTTTGGAGGGCTTTTGGTGGCAAAGCGGCTTTGAAAATGGCGGTTATGCGAGCAAAGAGGACCTTTCTTTCATCAGCCTAATCCGCCTGCCCGAATTCATCACGCCACAGCACTTTGAGTGGGCAAAAGCACAGGCTGCGAGCAAAAAAGCCCTACCTTTTGAAAGGGCTGAGTTTTTTCGCTATGATGAGGGGCTTTGCGTGCAGTGCTTGCATTTGGGTTCTTATGACGCAGAGCCTGAAACTTTGGCAAAAATGAGCGATTTTATCGCCGCAAAGGGCTATGAAAAGGACATTAGCTCCACGCGCTTTCACCACGAAATCTACCTTAACGACCCACGAAAATGCGAAACAAGCAAGCTTAAAACCATTTTACGCGTGCCGATTAGGAAAATTTAAGATTAAGGCTTGAATTTTAGCTAAATTTGCGTTCATTTGGGCTGAATTTAGCGTGAATTTTGGCTAGCACCTTTTCGGCAAACGACTTTTAACAAGCATTTTATCAGCAAAAAACTTGTCGGCAAAGACTTTATCGGCAAGTATTTTTTGGTAAAAAACTTTTCAGCGAAAATTTTTAGCAAGCACCTTGTCGGCAAGCATTTTAAAAAGCAAGGAATTCAAGCCTTAAATTCAGGCTTTGAAAAAGCAAATTTAGCCATAAGGGCTATCACTCCGTTTTTTAGTTTTTAAAACGGCTTGCAACAACAAACAAGCAAACTCACCCAAAAGCGCGTGTGAATTTACTTTTGCTTTGTTTCTTGTAAAATCTCAAAGATTTTTGCGAGATTGTCGCGTTTTACGCCCCGATACACGAGAAAAATATCAGCTACAACCCACGCAAACGCCGAGAAAAAGCACGCAAACCACAGCATAATCGCCGCAAAGCTCAAATTTTCGGCAACACCCTCGCTTGTTATCACGCCAGCGCTCACATAAATGGCGATGAGAAAGACGATTTTCACAAGCCCCAAAACTATATCGCCCTTGTAAATCCTGTCAGCACCGGGCAAAAGCAGCGAAAGCACGAGCGCGAGCAAGGGGTTTTTGAGATTTGCAAACACCAGCATTTCCATAGCGGCTTCATTTGCCTTCTCCAAACTCTCTTTGAGCGGCAAAAGCGCGTCATTAGGCACTTTGTCCTTAAACTGCAACAACATAAAACTGAAATTTGACTCTTGCATATTTGCCCTTTTTTGCGAAATAAAACGACATTATAGCGAAATTTCCTTGTCTTTCATAAAATGTGTGTGAAATTGCTTAAAATTTCGCAAATTCGCCAAATTTATGCGCCAAAAAGCAAAAATTTAGCTATAATTTTTCATCTTAAATTCAGCAAACGCTTTTTGCTTAAAAGGAAAGTTATGGACTTTTTGATGATTTTTTGCACGCTTGTGGCTGTGGGCGTGGTGGCTTATTTTGTGCTGAAAAACTACAATCCCATTTTTGTGTTTTTCTTTTCTGGGCTGATTATCTTAATCGCCGCCTTTTATCTCACAGGCACGCCCTTGCCAAACACGCAACGAAAGCCCGAAGAAATAACTTTTCTTACGAATTTACTTGACGGCTTTGCCTTTATCACGGCTACATTTAAGAAAAATTTAGCAGGCGTTGGGCTTATCATAATGAGCGTGGCGGGTTTTGCAGCCTATATGAAACACATCAACGCCTCAGCAAAGCTGGCTTACCTTGCAAACAAGCCTTTGGGTAAAATCAAAAACAAATATCTCGTGCTTAGTGGCACTTTTGTGGTGGGAATGGCACTTAAAATAGTGATTTCATCGTATGCGGGCTTGCTTATACTCTTGCTGGCGTGCATTTACCCTGTGCTTCTTGCGCTTGGCATTCGTCCTATCACCGCTGCTAGCGTGCTTTCTTTAATCGCCCTTGATTATGGACCAAAGGACGGAAATTCCATAAATATGGCGGATATGGTAGGCGAAAAGGACAATGTCGTGGGACTTTTTTTGGATTATCAGCTTTATGTTGTTATCGCTTATGTGGTGGTTATCGCGCTTTTAATCCCTTTTTATTATGCTTATATGGACAAAAGAGACAGGGCAAAGGGCATAAACAACGAAGAAGTGGAAATCCCTGAGATAGTAAATCCAAAGTGTCCTACCTTTTATATCTTTTTGCCGTGGCTGCCCATAGTCTTTTTGTTTAGCGCGTATTTTATGGGCATAAAGCTCGATGTCATCACGGCAAATTTCATCAGCATAGCCCTTGTTTTCATCATCGAATTTATCCGCCATAAAGACGCTAAAAAGCTGGGAGAGGATATGGTCGTGATTTTGCGCGCAATGGCTGAAATTTTTGTTACCGTTGTGGCTATCATCGTGGCGGCGGGCATTTTTGCGGAGGGCATAAAGGCACTTGGAGGCATAGGTATCATCGCAAATGCTGTGTCAAATATGGGCGCATCGGCTATTATCCTTACGATAGCGCTTTTAAGTTTTATCGTGTATTTTGCCACAGTGATTATGGGAAGTGGAATCGCCGCTTTCAACGCCTTTGGCAGACTCGCCCCTGACATAGCCACAAAACTTGGCATTCACCCTATGGTGCTGGTTTTGCCCATAGAAATCGCTTCTTGCTTGGGGCGTGCGGCTTCGCCTATATCAGGCGGCATTTTGGTGCTGGCTGGATACACAAAGATAAGTCCCATCGCCCTTGTCAAGCGTTCGACTCCGCTTTTGCTCGTGGGAATGGTGGTAAATATCCTTGTGGCTTATTGTTTTGCGTTGTAAGTTTTTTGTGCTAAAATGCTTTTTTTAAAACTAAAATTCAAGCTAAATTTACGCTTTGAAAGGGCTTTTTAGGCTCTTTTGCGTAAATTTTGCTTATGATAAGGAGAAAAAATGCCATTACTTGACAGCTTTAAGGTGGATCACACCATAATGCCAGCCCCAGCCGTGAGGCTTGCAAAGACTATGCAAACCCCAAAAGGCGACACCATAAGCGTTTATGATTTGCGCTTTTGCGTGCCAAACAAAGAGATACTGCCTGAAAAGGGCATACACACTTTGGAGCATTTGTTTGCGGGCTTTATGCGCGAGCATCTTAACTCAAATGCCGTTGAAATCATCGATATATCGCCTATGGGTTGCCGCACGGGCTTTTATATGAGCCTTATCGGCAAGCCAGATGATGAAAGCGTGAAAAATGCGTGGAGCGCGAGTATGAAAGACATTTTAAACGCTAGCCAAATCCCAGAGGCAAACAAATTTCAATGCGGCACTTACGCTATGCACTCGCTTGATGAAGCCAAAGCAATCGCCAAAAGCGTGCTTGATAAGGGCATAGGCATAATGGACACAAACAAAATCTTGCTGAAAGAGTTTGCGTAAATTTGCATAAAGGCGAGCTTGTCTCATCAAGCCGCCTTTGCGCCTTTAAGGCTAAATTTGCCCTTAAATTCGCGTAAAATTTAGCTTTTTAGGTGGCACTGCTTGAATTCGTGTGAATTTAGCTTTTTTCAAGCGGCACTACTTAAATTTGCGTGAATTTTTCGCTCAAAGCCTGTGAAATTTGGTGCGTGTAAGTCTTAAAGCAAGCGCAAGCTATCAAGCTAGAATTTTGCGCCGATATGTTTTAAGGACTTTAACGCAAGGCGTGAATTTTAGCTTTGAAAATTTGCAAATTTTTCGCTATAATACCCGCTTTTAGACAAAATTTAAGAAAGGATTTGCGGTGTCAAGCAAGAGGGCGCAAGGCAGGATTTATATCAGCTCTGATTTTCACTTTTGCCACGAAAATGCGATGAGGTATTCTGACAGATACTCGCAACGATTTCACAACATACAAGAGTATCAAAGTGCTTTGATGGAACATTTGGCAAGTTTTATCAAGCCTGATGATATTTTTTTGTTTTTGGGGGATTTGTCCTTAGGACCGGGCAAAAGCGTGCAGGTGTGTAAGGACTTGCTCTCTGTCTTAAAATGCGACAATATGCACTTTATCCGCGGCAACCACGACAAATGGCTCACAAATTTGGATTTGTATGGTATGGGCTTTCGCAGCGTGCGCGACTACTTGCTCATCGATGATTTGCTGATTTGCCACTATCCGCTTGCTGATGCGTATGGGGAGTTTGGGCAGTATAAGATGCACAAATTTTTGTGGGATATGTTTTACCAAAACCCTGTGGTGCGTAGTGTTATACACGGACACATTCACAACGCTGTTTTGCGCGGTATCGAGGGCGTGGAGTATGTCAATGTGAGCGTGGATAAGGACAAGGATAAATTCAATGTCTATGAATTTAAGGACATCGACTATGATGAATTTAAAGCTATGCTGAAAAAAAGTGGCGTGAGTAAATTTAAACGCTCTCAAAAAGGCAAAAAATGACACTCATCGTGTGTGCAGGGAAAAATGAGGATTTTAGCTTTGCTAAAAGTATAGGCGTGGGCTTAGTTGAAGCAAGTGCTGGACTTTGCGAACTTTTGTTTAAATTTAACGCAGTGGCGAGCAGATATAGCGGTGCTAAAAATAGGCGTGGCGTGGCGAGCATTATGGACGAGCTTACAAGCGAGCAAAGTGTGGCGAGTGAGTTAAGCGTGGCGAACAAGCCCGATAAAATCATTTTCATCGGCACTTGTGGGCTGTATCAAAAGGGTGATAAAAAAGGCTTAAACGCTGTAAATTTAAGTGAAAATGGCAAGATGAAAGCAAATTTAGGCGCAAAAAATAGAGCGGGCGAAAATCAAAAGCCCTTACAACTGCTTGAAATTTACGAAAGCGCGCATTGTTTTAATGTAGAAGCGAGCAAGCTCACAAATGCTTTTTACAGCCCTGCTGAGTGTGAAATCAATCTCAATGTTTCATATGAAACAAAAAAATGCAACTCATCAAACTATATCTGCACGGACGAAAATGTGGCGGCAAGGTTTGCGGATTTGGGCTTGGAGCTTGAAAATATGGAGAGCTTTGCGGTGCTGAGCGTTGCTAAACGCTTTGGCATAAGCGCGACTTGTTTTTTGTGCGCGACAAATTTTTGCGACAAAAACGCTCATCAAAGTTTTTTGCAAAATCACGCTCAGGCGAAGAAAAATTTAGAGCATTTTTTGCAGGAAAAAAATTTGATTTAAGGCGAAAAAGTGAGCGACAAAATGACAAAAAAATCAAAAGAAAATTTAGACAAAAAAGCGATAAAGGCTGATTTAATTTTAGATGAAAAGAATTCAAATTTTACAAATTCACAAGGGCAAAATTCAAAGACTCAAAAATCCCAAAAAACAGCAAAAAGCAAAAGAACTTCAAAAGAAAATTTAAAAGCAAATTCACGCGCAAATTTCACAAGCCAAAAAAAGCCAAAAGCACAAAGCTTAAATTTAAATGAAACAAATTCGCAAAGCCTAAATTCAAATGAGTTAAATTCGCAAGGGCAAAGTGTCGTTTCAGCTCCGCTTTTAAACTCTTTAAATTCCACTCAAAAGCTGAATTTACTTGATTTTACCGCCGATGAGCTTGCCAAAATCATCTCGCCTATGTTTCGTGTGAAACAAATTTTTGAGTGGATTTACCAAAAATACGCCGATGATTTTTCGCAAATGTCGTCCTTGTCAAAGGAAATGCGTGCGGAGTTGAGCCAAAAATTTCACTTTTCGCCCTTGCAATGCGTGAAATTCGAGCAAAGCAAGGACAAAAGTATCAAATACCTTTTTTGCCTTAATGACGGCTTGCTGATAGAGTCCGTCCTTTTGCCGATGAAAGAAGAAGTCCTTGATGAAAACGGCAAACGCGTCAAGTCGCCACGATACACGATTTGCGTTTCATCGCAGGTTGGCTGCAAAAGTGGCTGTTCTTTTTGCCTTACCGCAAAGGGCGGGTTGAAACGAAATTTGAGCGCGGGCGAAATAGTCGGGCAGATTTTGTGGATAAAAAAGCAGCAGCAAATCCCCTATGCTCACCGCGTAAATGTCGTGTATATGGGTATGGGCGAGCCGCTTGACAATCTCACAAATGTGAGCCGTGCCGTGCGGATTTTGAGCGACAACAACGCCTTGTCCATAAGTCCGCGCCGTCAAACCATAAGCACGAGCGGGCTTGCAAAGCAAATCAAAGAGCTGGGCGAGATGAATTTGGGCGTGCTTTTGGCGATTTCGTTGCACGCGGTTGATGACGAGCTGCGAGACAGGCTGATGCCGATAAACAAGGCTTACAATATCGCTGCGGTTATGGAGGCTGTGCGGGGCTTTCCTATAAATCAGCGCAAAAAGATAATGTTTGAATACCTGCTGATTGCGGGCGTAAATGACGGCAAACGGCACGCCGAAGAGCTGGTGCGCCTGCTGAGTGGCATTCGCGCAAAGGTGAATTTAATCCTTTTCAACCCGCACGAAGGCAGCACATACCGCCGTCCGAGCGTAGAATATGCGGTGAAATTCCAAGACATTTTGAGCGCAAAGGGTATCACCTGCACGGTTCGGCAAAGCAAGGGGCTTGACATAAGCGCGGCGTGCGGACAGCTCAAAGAAAGGACACAAAAATGACGATTTTAGACATAGGCGAGTTGATTTTCATCGTGGGCGTGGTGGCGATAGGGCTTGCGGGGATTATTTTCGTGCTGAAAAATGAGAAAAAATAAAAATTCGCAAAAATTTTACCTTTTTGCATTGAATTTTTTAAAATTAAATCCAAAAAAGGATACAATAGCCTTTAAATTCGCATTTTGAAAGGGTAAAAAATGAAAAAGTTAGTATTGATATGTTGCCTTTTGACAAGTGTTTTATGGGCGGATTTTGTGCCTTATGGCAAACAATGTACCTTTCAAAATGACACATTTTGGATAAAAATCATTGAGCTTTGTGGTGAGGGCGATATATCCTGCGATAAAGTCGCATATATTGGGTTAAATAAGCAAAGTGGCGAATTTATCACTCTTAAAGGCAAGGCAATAAAGGCTTTCAAATATGCTGGATATGAGTTTGCAAATCAAGGCTACACTTACCATATAACGCGCGATGATTCGCTACTGATTTACAAGGGCAATAAACTTATGCAAAAAATGAAATTGCAAAGTTGCAAATAACAAGGAAGTAAAAATGAAAAAGTTAAGTTTAGCGATTTTAGTGGCGTTTTTAACGCAAGTGGCATTTGCTGAAAATTTAAAATGGGAGGATGCGGATTGTCGGTTTGAAAAAATCACAAGCAAGAGCCAAACGGACATTGAACTAGACCCTAAAAATGATGTGGATAGTTGCGGAGTGCCTTCTATCGTCATCATAGAGGCGCAAAATATAGAGCAAGCTTATCAGCGACTTTTGCTTGATAGTGAGCGATACAAGAAAATTCTTTTAAAAGCGTTGCCGATGAAAAATCACACGCACAGCGTTACTGATGGGGTGATTGACGGGGTAAAGCTAGAAAATATCGCTCGCTATGAATGGAAAAATGAAAAATTGTTAAAAATTCACATTGAGTATGAGTATGGTTGTGTCGATGAGCATTACACGCTTATTGATTTGGGCGGCGGTAAGGTTAAGATAGTAAGCCAACAAAATTCTTGCTAGACTTTGAATTTTTGATTGCCCTTTGTTTTTGGCTCGCCCATAAAAATTTAAATTTTTGTTTCATATGAAACAAAATTTAAATTTTGACAAGGCAAAAATGCAAGAATTTAAACAAAAGATGATAAAGTATAGGCGATTTGCTCGAAAAATTTAAGTAAAAAAAGACGACAAGACAAATGATTTACTCGAAAATTTAAATAGAAAATTACAAAATAACACATAATTTAAGAAAAATAATTCGCTTGAAAATTCAAAATGACAAGATAAAAATAATCAAAAAGAATGATTTGCCGAAAAATTCAAATAAAAAATGCCAAAGCAGATGATGATTAACTCAAAAAAATTTAAGCAAAAAAAAGATGACAAAGCGCAAATAATTCGCTTGAAAATTCAAGTTCGTAAAAGCTTTTTTTTAAAAAAAAATTTTTGCACCTTGTTCGTCATTTTTGCGAAAATTTGAAAAATTTGCTTACGCTTTTTTTGTTTGCAGTGATGATTTGGTAGGATTAAACCTTAAACCAACGCTTTAAAAAAGAGCAAATCACAAGCTCAAAGCCCGCAAAAATTCAGCCCTTATGTCTCTTTGTGAGAGTATGTCGTAGGATTTGCCCCCAAATTCAAACGCCAAGCGATTTGAGTGCAGGCACAGCCTTGTCGCGCCCGTGAGCGACACTCTCTCAAAGGCACTCATTTGCTTGTCTAAAATGCGCTCAATGTCCGCCTTTTCCAAGCCATACAAAGGCTCGCCCAAAATCGCAAACCCGCTTGCAAAAAGGTGCAGGCGGATTTGGTGCTGCCTGCCTGTGAGCGGGCGAGCCAGCAACAAGGACACGCCTTTTGAAAAATCAAAGCCCTTGCCAAGCTGAATTTCGTGCGATAAATTCAGCAAATCCTGCTCGCTAAAATAGCAAAGCCTTTTAAATTCAGTCCTTGCTTCCTTTCCGCCCTCGCTCAAAGGACAAAGCCGCATTCTCGTTTTTACCTCATCGCAAGCTGAATTCATAGGCAAATCGACACTGAATTCAAGCGGAGTTTGCCCGCTCACAAGGGCTAGGTATTCTTTTTTGACAAGCCTTTTTTCAAAAAGAGTTTTGAAAATCGTTTGCGTTTTTTTGTCTTTGGCGACTAAAATCAGCCCGCTTGTCTCTCTGTCAAGCCTGTGCGCCACGCCAGCTTGCGCCCCATACAAGTGCCAAATCTCATCGCACAAGCTGTAAGCGCAGTTTCGCCCGTTTGGGTGGCTTAAAATTCCGCTTTGTTTATCAAAAACGGCAAAGTTTTGATTATCAAAAATCGGCTTTTGTCCGCGCGGAGCGTTTTCATAGCTGATAAGTTCGATTTCACCACGCAAAATTTCATTTTTTGCGCTCACCACTTCGCCGTTGCAAAAAAGTCGCCCTTTGTCGATGAGCCTTTGTGCCTCACTCATCGACACGCCAAGAGCGTTCATCAGCACTTTAAACGCCCGTAAATTCGCATTTTGCGCCACATTGTCGCTGGCATTTTCGCTCACAGCGAATTCGCTCAACAAATTTGCAATTTTAATTTTTTTATACGCCATTTTTAACCAAATTTTAAGTTTAATTTGAGTAGAATTATACTCTATTTTTTCAAAAAATTAACAAAAGGCTTTATGATATGGTCGAACGATACAGCAGGGTTGAAATGTCGTCAAAATGGGATTTGCAAGCTAAATACAAGGCTTGGCTCAAAGTCGAGCTAGCAGCCGTTAAAGCGTGGAATGAACTCGGTTTAATCAAAAAAGACGATTGCGAAAAAATCCTAAAAAACGCTAAATTTGACATAGGGCGCATTGATGAGATAGAAAAGACGACAAAGCACGATGTCATAGCGTTTCTCACAAGTGTAAGTGAAAATTTAGGCGCAGAGAGTAGGTTTTTGCACTATGGAATGACTTCAAGCGACTGCATAGACACGGCTGTGGCTTTGCAAGTAAGAGATAGCCTTGATTTAATCATCACTGACACGCAAAATTTACTCAAAGCACTTGAAAAAAGGGCGTTTGAATTCAAAGACACTCTTATGGTTGGGCGTAGCCACGGCATACACGGCGAGCCGATAACCTTTGGGCTGGTGTTAGCGGTTTGGTTTGATGAGATAAAGCACGCTTTAAGCTTGCTTGAAAACGCAAAAGAGTGCATAAGCTATGGAAAACTCAGCGGTGCGATGGGAAATTTCGCTCACGCTCCGCTTGAATTTGAAGAAAAGGTTTGCAAAAATTTAGGCTTAAAGCCAGCACCCGTGTCAAATCAAATCATTCAGCGCGACAGATATGCCCAAGTCATCTCAGCCCTTGCCATTTTAGCGGCAAGTTGCGAGAAAATCGCTGTAAATATCAGACATTTACAACGCACAGAAGTGTATGAGGCGGAGGAATTCTTCTCACAAGGGCAAAAGGGCAGTTCGGCGATGCCACACAAGCGAAACCCCGTTTTAAGCGAAAATATCACGGGGCTTTGTCGCATAATCCGCTCTTTTGTAACGCCCGCACTTGAAAATGTCGCCCTTTGGCACGAGCGCGATATAAGCCATTCAAGTGTGGAGCGTTTTATGTTGCCTGATAGCTTTGTAACGGCTGATTTTATGTTGGTGCGGCTTACGAACTTAATCGAAAATTTACTCGTTTATCCGCAAAATATGATGAAAAATTTAAATTTAACAGGCGGTTTGGTTTTTTCACAAAGGGTGCTTTTGGAGCTACCTTTAAAGGGCATAAGCCGCGAAGATGCCTACAAAATCGTGCAGCAAAACGCGATGAAGGTGTGGGAGGATTTGCAAAAGGGCAAAGCGGGCGTGAATTCAAAGGGAGAAAGCTTGTTTTTGCAAGCCTTGCTTGATGAAAGCGCGCTCAAAGGCAAGCTAACAAGCGATGAGATAAAAGAATGCTTTGATTACAACTACTATACCAAAAATGTCGCGGCGATTTTCGAGCGCGTTTTTGGAACGAAAGGAAAGAATAAAAAATGAAGGTCATCAAAAGAAACGGGCGCACCGAGGAAGTGGATATAAGCAAAATCCGCAAATACACCACAGACGCTGTGGCAGGGCTTAGCAATGTCAATGTAAGCGAGCTGGAATTTGACGCACAAATTCAGTTTAGAGACGGCATAACCACAGCCGAAATTCAAGACACGCTGATAAAAACAGCCGTGGATAAAATCGATGTGGATAGACCTGATTGGACTTTTGTGGCGGCACGGCTTTTTTTATATAGCCTGCATAAAAAAGTAAGCAAAACAAACGGCTACAACCATTTGCGCGAGTATTTTGAGCGCGGCGAAAAGGAAGGGCGCATTTTGTTGGGGCTGAAAGAAAAGTATGATTTGGACGACTTAAACGACTACATAAAGCCTGAACGGGATTTGCAATTTACTTATTTAGGCATAAAAACCCTTTATGATAGGTATCTCATCAAGGACAAAAAGGGCGAGCCGATAGAACTACCACAACAAATGTTTATGGGCATAGCTATGTTTTTGGCGCAAAATGAATTTAACCCGCAAGAATGGGCGAAGAAATTTTATGATTTAATCTCCAAATTTGAAGTAATGCTTGCCACGCCTACGCTCTCAAACGCCCGCACGACAAGGCATCAACTCTCATCTTGCTACATAGGCAGCACGAGCGACAATATAGAAGGCATTTTTGATTCTTACAAAGAAATGGCTTTGCTTTCTAAATTTGGCGGCGGTGTGGGCTGGGACTGGTCCAAAGTGCGCGCTATGGGCGGTAGCATTGATGGGCATAAAAACGCCGCTGGTGGTATCATACCTTTCTTAAAAATCACCAACGACATAGCCGTAGCGGTTGACCAACTTGGCACACGAAAGGGCGCAATCGCCGTTTATATCGAGCCTTGGCATATGGATATAAATGATTTTATCGATTTGCGTAAGAATTCAGGCGAAGAAAGACGCCGCACGCACGAGCTTTTCCCCGCGCTGTGGATAAATGATTTGTTTATGAAAAGAGTGAAAGAAAACGCTAAATGGACGCTTTTTGACCCGCTTGAAACGGGCGATTTGTGCGAGCTTTATGGAGAAGAGTTTGAAAAACGCTACGAAGAGTATGAAAAAGACGACACTATAAGCAAAAACATAGTCGATGCAAAAGAGCTTTGGAAAAAGATTTTGCTGAACTACTTTGAAAGCGGAATGCCCTTTTTGTGCTTTAAAGATACGGCTAATCGCACCAACCCAAACCCGCACGCTGGTATCATAAGAAGCTCAAATTTATGCACGGAAATCTTTCAAAACACCGAGCCAAACTACTATCAAATCAAAGTGATTTTTGATGATAAAACCGAGCTGCATTTGGACGAAGAGCAAGAAATCAGTGTCGATGGCGGTATCAGCAAAAAGGCTAAAAAAATCTCAACACTTGACAGCATAAACGGCAAAAAGGTTTATATAGTCGAAAAATTCAAAAATGACGGCAAAACCGCCGTTTGCAACCTAGCAAGCGTGAATTTAAGCAAGATAAACACCAAAGAAGACATCGCAAGAGTCGTGCCAACGGCGGTGAGAATGCTTGATAATGTGATTGATTTGAATTTTTACCCGCACATAAAGGTAAAAAACACAAATTTAAAATCCCGCAGCATAGGGCTTGGAGTAATGGGCGAAGCGCAAATGCTCGCACAAAGGCAAATTCAATGGGGCAGCGAAGAGCATTTGCATACTATCGACAGGATAATGGAGTATATAAGCTATGAGTGCATACAAGCTAGCTCAAATTTAGCCGTAGAAAAGGGCGCTTATGCGGACTTTAAAGGCTCGAATTGGAGCAAGGGGATTTTTCCTATCGATGTGGCAAATGAAAAGGCAAAGGCGCTGACTTTAAGAGAAGGGCTTTTTGACCAAAGCGATTGTGATTGGGATAAGTTGCGCGAAAAGGTAAAAAAAGACGGAATGCGAAATGGTTATTTGATGGCTATTGCGCCCACTTCAAGCATCTCCATACTCGTAGGCACAACCCAAACCATAGAGCCTATCTACAAACGCAAATGGTTCGAGCAGAATTTAAGCGGTATGATACCCGTTGTCGTGCCAAATCTCAGCCTTGACACTTGGCAACACTACACGCCATCGTATGAGCTAGACCAAAGGGTGCTTGTAAGAGCAGCTGCCGTGCGCGCTAAATGGATAGACCAAGGGCAAAGTCTCAATATCTTTATGTCGCTTGACAAGGCAAGCGGCGGGTATCTTAACGAAATCTATATGCTTGCGTGGGAGCTGGGCGTGAAATCGACTTATTATTTGCGTAGCGAAAGCCCTGACAGCACAAAGGTAGATGTGGCGGACAGAAGCATAGAATGCGAAGGGTGTCAGTAAAAGCGACTTGCTTTTTATGCAGGCAAAATAAAATCAGCAAAGCGTTCAGCCTTGCTTGACAATTTTTTAAAAAGAGATTATAATTTCGCACTTTTTGATGAAAATTTAGCTTTTAGCTGTGATGAAAGGAAAAACGATGAAAAATTCGACAAATTTAGGACAAAATTCGCTCAATTCAAACGCGAATTTTTGGGCGAAGTTAAAGGCACTTTTTGCCTTGCCAAAATGGGCGAAAATCTTTTTGGGTGTTTTAAGCGTTGTCGCTTTGGCTGGGCTTTTGGGAGCATTTGCCTTGCAAAGTTGGGCAAAAGATAAGATTCAGCACGGCGAATTTGTGCTAAATGGCACTGATAAAGGCTGGCAAGAGCGTTTAGAAAGTGGCTTTGCTTATGATAGTAGGCTTTATTTTGAAAAGGCGGATTTTTTGCTCCGCTCAAAGGTTATCGCTTATATCGACATAAGGGATATTTCGTGGGTTTCGCCTATCGATAAAAACGCCGTGAGCGAGCTAAAAAGTAGGAACCGCCACATAAAATTCAGCACTTCGCAAAATTTGAGTGAATTTAATGGGCAAAAACTTGGCGTGGTAGAGTATAAGATGGATTTTAGCCCGTTGCTAAAAACGATTGCGAAGTATTATCTCATCATCTTATTTGTGGTGTATTTTGGATTTATCTTGTGTAAAGTGTTGGGCATAGACATAGGCAAAATGGTGAAATTTCTAAGCCAAAATTCACTTCCACAGGAACTTTGGCAAGGCTACAAGGCTATTGATCCTTTATATCGCTACACATTTTGGATAATTTTTATTGCGTGTAATGTTGTCTTTGGGTTTGACACAGCGCAATTTTTATGGGGGCGCGAATCGTGGGGAGCGACATTTGGCGGTGCAATGGGAACTTGGATGGTAGGGCAAGGGCGATACACGCAAAATGCCATTGCGGCATATCTCACGCAAAATTTGGTGCTACCCATCTTAAATAATATCCTTGCCTTTGCGGCTCTTAGCGTAGCTAGCATTTTGCTTTGTGTTTATCTTAATATCACGCGCAAAGTATGGATTTGGGTGCTTGTGGGTTGCGTGCTGACTCTCTCGCCATTTACCCTTGCTAGAATGTATTTTACCTATCAAGTCGCAGGGCTTTTCATCGCTGTGGCGATTGGTATTTTAGGCTTTATTTTAGCTAAAAAAGCAGGCGAATTTAGCATAAATTCCGCTCAAAATGGGGGGGGGGGGGGGGCGACTTTTGCCACTCACTTAACGCGCAAAAAAGCCAAAATTCGCTAGACATTTTACCAAATTTAAACAAACCTTACCACAAACCCTACGCCCTTTGCCTTTTGTCAATCCTTTGCATTCATTGGGGCATAGCAAGCTATCAGCCTTTCATCGACACCGCGCTTATCTTGCTTTGTGGTGGGATTATCGCTATCATCATCGACAATAATGGCGATTTAAAACTCTCATTTTACAAATCTCGCTTTCTCATCATCTCCGTAGCCTTTGCGGCGATTTCTTATAAAATCGTGCTTGATATACTCAAAAAACTTGACATTGTCCAAAATGACTACAACAATCAAATGATAGCTTTAAGCGACTTGCCCGAACGCATTATCTTTGCCATTAAGCTCTCTTTTGAGCATTTGTTTGCTTACAATGTCGCCTTTATGCCTGAATTTATAGCTATTTTGTTTGGTGTGTTTGTGGTGATATTGTTGATTTTGCTTTTTGGCTCAAAGCTGCGTAAAAGCGCAAAATTTGGCATTTTGATTGTGCTTTGTGGAATGGTTATCGCAAGTCAAACACATATCATACTTTCTAAAAATTTAAGCATAAATATCGTAACTGAATTTTATAGCTTACCCTTTTTGCGTGTGCTTGTAATCGCCCTTGTCTTTAAGCTAGTAGCACAAGTTGCCCGCACGCAAACTCTGTGGCAAAACCTATGCTTTGTGTTACCGTGCGTTATCATTTGGGCTTGCGTGGTTCAGTCGCTGAATGCACAAAAAATACAAAAACTTTCTATGGAAAAAGATTTTCGCTTTATCAACCGTGTTATTGATAGGATAGAACAGCTTGACGAATTTAGCTACGATAAGCAGTATTGCGGGATAATGTTTGGCACAGTAGAAACACCTAGTGATTTCTTGGGTTTTAATCTATTTCCTCGTTGGGATATGCAAAGCGTATTTGGCTACACAATGCAAAAAGATATTTTCAAAGTATGCGGATTTTACCCTACCTTTAATGATGAATTTACAGAAAAACAAAGGGTAAAGGCTCTCATCTCCCGTCTCCACAAAGCAGGCATTTTAGATAAATTAGAGCCATTTCCGCACAAAGATTCAGTAGTGGTTTTTGAAGACATTATCGTCTTTGTCGCTAGCAGGGGCAATTTGGACGAAATTCGTGCTAGTGTCAAGGCGCAAGACAATGGAGCAGCAAGATGAAAAAAGAAATAGATTGCCACGAATTTACTCGCGCAAATGCAGGGCTTGCAAGCAAGTCTCGCAATGACAAACTTTCAAGCCCCACCAAACTCGCTCCAAAGTTAGCCATAGTCGTGCCTTGCTACAACGAAGAAGCCGTTGTAGCCCACACTTACAACGCACTTTGCCAAAAGCTTGACTCGCTCATCAAACAAAAGGCTATCAGCAAAGAGAGCTTTTTGTGCTTTGTTGATGACGGCAGTAAGGACAAGACTTGCGAGCTTTTGCTTTCGCTGAAAAATCATCATACTGATAAATTTTGTCATACTGAGCTTTCGCAAGAAAGCGAAGTATCCATAAAATCAAAGCGTGGATATTTCGCTAAGGCTCAATATGACAATAAAGATTTGTCGCCTTTTTCAAAAGCTCAAAATGACAATGCAAATAAATCCGCCCACGATAACAACAACACCAAAGCGTGTGGCAGCAAGCACAAACTCATCAAACTCACCCGCAACTACGGACACCAAAACGCCCTTTTAGCTGGACTTCATTTTGTCAAAGACAAATGCGATTGTGTGATAAGCATTGATGGTGATTTACAGCAGGATATAAATGCCATTGATGAAATGCTTGTTAAATTTAAAAATGGTGCAGATATTGTCTATGGCGTGCGAAAAGCATACACAAACGAAAGCGCATCAAAAAAATACTCATCATTTATCTTTTATAAATTTATGCAAATAATGGGCGTGAAAATCCTTTACAACCACGCTGATTACAGGCTTTTATCGCACAGGGCGTGTGAGAATTTGCTTGAATTTAAAGAAGTGAATTTGTTTTTGCGTGGAATCGTGCCTTTGGTGGGACACAAAAGCGAAGTGGTGTATTATGAGCAGGGCGCGCGCTTTGCGGGCGAGAGCAAATACCCCTTTGCCAAAATGCTCGCCTTTGCGCTTAATGGCATCACAAGTTTTAGCATAGCCCCTTTGCGTTTGATGAGCGTGCTGGGCGTGGTTTTGTTTTTTGCTTCTATATGTTATGGAATTTACGCACTTTATATGAAGTTTTTTACCGCTGAACCTATATCGGGCTGGACTTCGACTATCTTGGTGCTGCTCTTTTTTGGCGGAATGCAGTTTTTGGGGCTTGGCATAATGGGCGAGTATATAGGCAAGATTTACTCCGAAGTGAAGCACCGCCCACGCTACTTTGTCGAAGAGGTGCTGTAAGGGACGAAACAAGGAAAATAAACTACGGAATATAGACAAATTCATATTGTCGTATTGACTTATTTTGTCAAAATGAGCGTTTGATGAATTTTTGTCATATTGAGCGTTAGCGAAATATCCACACTTTTATTTTATGGATACTTCGCTTTCTTGCGAAAGCTCAGTATGACAAGATTTTTGTCATTTTGAGCCTTTATAAAAGGCGAAAAATCCATAAATTCTGTATTCGGCAATCTGTATTCTATAAAGGACAAAAATGGCGTTAAAACAGCTTTCAAAGCAGCTTGTGCTTTACTTTGTGCTTGGTGGCTTACTCACGCTTGTTGAGTGGCTGGGCTTTTGGGTGCTGGTGTATGTGTGCGGAGTGCATTATCTCATCGCCAACACCTTGCTTTTCGTGGCTTTCGTGCCGCT
>OIZF01000020.1_pt1 | contig 105184 bp, 85 predicted proteins | sample 1588471 | NCBI WGS metagenome assembly OIZF01 (sample SAMN03283279) | human gut metagenome | biome: human-associated habitat; material: feces | host: Homo sapiens | place: Peru | collected 2012
TTTGTTTGTTTCGTTAAAAACACCTCCGTTTTAGTTCTATATATACAAAAAAGCCAACTGATTTTCTAATAAAAACCAGTTGGCTCATATATAATAAGTTTTATATTTAGATATACTAAAAATTTTATTGTTTTTTTATAACAACATTATAATCTAATAATGAATTATTATACTCCACAATAAATTTATACTGTGTTCCTTTTGTTAATTGTACTTCTTCAGGCGATTCACAAGTAGTAGAAAACAATTCAGTATTTTCGTTATTTTTTAATGTAAGTTTGCACGCAGCTTCTTTGTCACTAAATATAATTGAAATATTATATAATCCACTTTTTTTAGGAATGAAATAATATATATTTTGCTGATCAACAAATGTTATGTTGCCAGAAAAAGATTTGCTTACATTAGCCGGTGGAAGAGGTGCAGAAATCAATATATCATATTGAGGAGTGCCTTGTTGTTGTATAATTTGAAGTTTATAATCTTCATTTTCGTTTAAATAAACACCTTTTCCATGTGAATATGTATTATAATCAAGATCAAATATTTCTTCATTAATTGAATTTTTCAATAAAACGTTATAGTTATAATCAGAATTATCCGTCTTGAAATCAAATCTATATATTCCAGATAACTCTGTGTGAAATACATAAGTATCTTCTTGATCAATATAATTTATTTTTCCAGAAGCTTTATTATTGCTTATGTTTTTTTCTTCATTTGGTATTCCTATAGTTATAGCTGCTGTCGGAAAGCCTTCAATTTGTGCTAATACAATTTTATATGTCTCATCTTTATTCAATGTTAATGTTTTGCCATGCAAATAACAGCTATAGTTCTCATCACACATTAAATCTTTTATAGAATCATATATTTTTAAATTATAATCACATGTAGCATCATCTGTTGACATATCAAAACGATATATGCCACTAACTGGTGCTGTATAATAAATAATATGTTCATCATCTATATGATTGAATTTAACAGAAAATGGATTTTCTGTAATTACATCTTTTAGTTCTTCAGTAGTTTCAATCTCGGTGGTTTCTGGAGCTATTGATATCGTATCATTTAATGTAGTATCTTCACTCACGCTTTCAGTATTTGTATTTTGCTCATAATCACTATGATTACAACCGATAAAAGAAACCACGATAATAAAAATTAAAAATATAACTTCAATTTTTTTCATATGTACCTCCTAATTTTCAAATTGCAACATTGCTGATTCTGAAGGAACTCCTATTTTTATAGTTGCAATTGGAAATCCTTCCAATTGCTCAACTGTTAGCGTATATTTCTCGTTTTTTATTAATATACAGGTATTTCCATTTCCATAAACACTATATTCAGAATCAAATATTATTTCTTTTTTTGAATCCATTAATACTACCTTATAATCACAATTGACATCATTTATTTCATAATCAAAACGATAAGTGCCATCTGTAGGGGTAATAAATTTAACAGTATAATTTTCGTCTTCATAAGATAATTTTTTTGAAAATGAATTTCCATTAATTGTCGATTCTTCAGTTGTTTCATTCGATGTTTCGTTATGTGAGCTTGATACTGTGTCAGAAATTGATGCAGAATAATCTGAAGTTGATGTTTCTGATGTTTTATCTGAAACTCCAACACAGAAAGACGCAATAGAGAATGCCAAAGACAAAAGAAATGAAAAAATCAATTCAAGTGTTTTAGAAGGATCTTTTATAATTATTGCAATAAAAACCGCTAATGCAATAATAGCAACTGTAACTAATAGTATAAAAATAGGAGTATTCATCAATATTCCTCCATCAACATGGTTTATTACTGTTATTCTATAATTATTTGACAATAATTTCAAGATAAAACCATAAAAATATTATACATTGTTTTTACTTATTACCAAATTTTTTAGAGTAATATATTTATACTTTATATTACAACTTTCTATAATGATTAGGTACATATATTTCTCTTAGCAAAAAACAGCATTTTTACAACAATAAATAAGAATCACTTTTGATTTTTATTTATTTGCCATAATTCCATTTAAAAATTTGTGGTTTATTGCGAAAATCAAAATTCAATTTATCTGATCAATCTAAATTTATAAAAAAAACAGGTATGCTATTTTTCAATAACATACCTGCTAATTTCATATTACTACGCTTACGGTTATATCTTTCCATTGATACGGACGAAGATATTGATTTGTTGCGTGTCTAAAGGCTTTTGCCTGCTCAAAACCAATCTTAAAACTAAAAGTAAGATTAGTCCTCCATTTCTGCAATAGCTGCCTGAGCTGCTGCAAGGCGAGCGATAGGCACACGGAATGGTGAGCATGAAACATAATCAAGACCGATCTTGTGGCAGAATTCAACTGATGTTGGGTCGCCGCCGTGCTCACCGCAGATACCGCAGTGGAGTGATGGGCGAGTTGCCTTACCGTTTTTAACTGCCATTTCCATAAGCTGACCAACACCTGTTGTGTCGAGTCTTGCGAATGGGTCGCTTTCGAAAATCTTCTTGTCATAGTAAGCGTTGAGGAACTTACCTGCGTCATCACGGCTGAAGCCGAATGTCATCTGAGTAAGGTCGTTTGTACCGAAGCAGAAGAACTCAGCTTCCTTAGCGATGTCAGCTGCTGTAAGAGCTGCACGAGGAATTTCGATCATAGTACCAACTTCGTACTTCATTTCTACGCCTGCTGCTGCGATTTCTGCATCTGCAGTTGCAACAACGATATCCTTAACATACTTGAGTTCCTTAGCATCACAAGCAAGAGGAATCATAATTTCAGGAGCTACTGTCCAATCAGGATGAGCCTTCTGAACATTGATAGCTGCACGGATAACAGCCTTTGTTTGCATCTTTGCAATTTCAGGATATGTAACTGCAAGACGGAGGCCACGGTGACCCATCATTGGGTTAAACTCGTGAAGAGATGAGATGATAGCCTTGATTTCTTCAACAGACTTGCCCTGAGCCTTTGCAAGCTTTTCGATGTCAGCTTCTTCTGTAGGAACGAACTCGTGAAGAGGTGGGTCCAAGAATCTGATTGTTACAGGACAACCTTCAAGTGCTTCATAAAGAGCCTCGAAGTCGCCTTGCTGATAAGGAAGAATCTTTTCAAGAGCAGCTTCTCTTTCTTCTACTGTGTCTGAGCAAATCATTTCTCTGAAAGCAGCGATTCTGTCTTCTTCAAAGAACATATGCTCTGTACGGCAAAGACCGATACCTTCTGCACCGAGTTCTCTTGCCTTCTTAGCATCGGCAGGAGTATCAGCGTTTGTACGAACCTTAAGCTTTCTGAACTCGTCAGCCCAAGCCATAATTCTGCCGAATTCGCCTGCGATTTGAGCATCAGCTGTTTCGATAATACCGTCATAGATATTACCTGTTGAACCGTCGATAGAAATGTAATCACCTTCGTGGAATTCCTTGCCTGCGAGAGTGAACTTCTTGTTTTCTTCATCCATATTGATGTCGCCGCAACCTGATACACAGCAAGTACCCATACCACGAGCAACTACGGCAGCGTGAGATGTCATACCGCCACGAACTGTGAGGATACCCTGAGCAGCCTTCATACCTGTGATGTCTTCAGGTGAAGTTTCAAGACGAACAAGAATAACCTTTTCGCCTCTTTCGTTCCAAACTTCTGCGTCTTCGGCTGTGAATACAACCTTACCGCAAGCAGCACCGGGAGAAGCGCCAAGACCCTTACCCATCGGAGTAGCAGCCTTAAGAGCAGCAACGTCAAACTGAGGGTGGAGAAGTGTGTCGAGGTTACGAGGGTCAATCATAGCAACTGCTTCTGCAGGAGTCTTGTGGCCTTCGTCAACGAGGTCGCATGCAATCTTAAGAGCGGCAGGAGCTGTTCTCTTACCGTTACGGCACTGAAGCATATAGAGCTTCTTGTTTTCTACTGTGAATTCCATATCCTGCATATCGTGGTAGTGATTTTCAAGAGTTTCACAAACCTTGATGAACTCAGCGTATGCTTCAGGGAATTCTTGTTCCATCTGAGCGATTGGCATAGGTGTACGAACACCGGCAACTACGTCCTCGCCCTGTGCGTTGATAAGGAATTCACCCATCAACTTATTTTCACCGGTTGCAGGGTCACGAGTGAAGGCAACGCCTGTACCTGATTGATTGTTAAGGTTACCGAATACCATAGGCATTACGTTAACTGCAGTACCCCATGAATAAGGAATATCGTTATCTCTACGATAAACATTTGCACGAGGGTTGTCCCATGAACGGAATACAGCTTCAATAGCAAGCTTGAGTTGTTCAACAGGGTCTGAAGGGAAGTCTGAACCGAGCTGCTTCTTGTACTCAGCCTTGAACTGTGTAGCAAGTTCCTTGAGGTCTGCTGCTGTAAGTTCTACGTCGTACTGAACGCCTTTTTCTTCCTTCATCTTATCGATAAGTTGCTCAAAATACTTCTTACCAACTTCCATAACTACATCAGAGAACATCTGGATGAATCTTCTGTATGAGTCATATACGAAACGCTCGAAAGCAGGGTCATCGTTACCTGCAATCATTGTTGCAACTACTTCGTCATTAAGACCAAGGTTGAGGATTGTATCCATCATACCCGGCATTGATGCTCTTGCACCCGAACGAACAGAAACAAGAAGAGGATTTTGCTTATCACCGAACTTTTTGCCGTTGATTTCTTCCATCTTCTTAACGCCTTCCATAACCTGAGTCATGATTTCGTCATTAATTTTACGACCATCTTCGTAATATTGTGTACAAGCTTCTGTGGTAACTGTGAAACCCTGTGGTACAGGAAGACCGATCTTGGTCATTTCTGCGAGGTTTGCACCCTTACCGCCAAGCAAGTTACGCATGGTCATGTCGCCTTCTTCAAACATGTATACCCATTTGTTTGACATTTGAAGTACCTCCTAAAAATTAAATACATTGTTGTTTATTCTGCGGAAAATACGACAACGCAGAATAATCCGATAAAAGTATAACATAGAACAACCGCAATTTCAAACATTTTTTTGAATATTTATGGAATAATTATAAATATATTATAAAATGGTTGAAAATTCGGTGGAAAAGGTGCATAATATAGCAAACTGATAATTATTACTACTACTGAAATGAGGTTAAACTATATGAAGTGTGCAATCATACTTGCCGGCGGCAAGGGAACAAGAATGAAAACAGACGCACCGAAAGTTATGTGCGAAGTTATTTTTGAACCGATGATTAAATATGTTGTGGACGCCGTAAAGGAGGCAGGTGCCGAGGATGTCTGCGTTATCACAGGATACAGACACGACATTGTTGAAAGCTGGCTTGCAAACTACGACAGCAACATCAAAACAGCACTTCAGGAGCCGCAGCTCGGCACGGGACATGCTGTTATGCAGGCAAGAGAATTCATCTCTGAGCACAAGGATGACGACATTTTAATTCTCAACGGTGACGGTCCGCTTATGGATGCCGAAACAATGAACAAGGCATACAATTACCACAAGGAAAACGACAACGCAATCACCCTCATTTCTGCGATTGTTGAGGACACAAACGGAATCGGCCACATCAAGCGTGACGAAAACGGTGTGCTTGAGCGTATCATTGAGCACAAAGACGCAAATGAGGAGCAGAAGAAAATCAACGAATCAAATGCGGGAACATATTGGTTTAAGGGAAACGAACTCCTCTATGCGCTTGACCGCATTACAAACGAAAACGCACAAAACGAATACTATCTCACAGACAGCCTTGAAATTCTCATCAAAAAGGGCGAAAATGCAGGCGCATACATCTGCGAAAACAACGAAACCGTTTTGGGTGCAAACGACAGAAAACAGTTCAACATTCTCAACAACATTATGAGAAGAAACATCAACGACAGTCATATGACAAACGGTGTTGACATTCCTTGCACAGACGGTGTTATGATTGGCAAAGATGTAAAAATCGGTGCGTCAACAAGAATTTTGCCAAACACAATCATCATCGGCAACACTGTAATCGGCGACAACTGCGTTATCGGTCCTAACACTTGGATTGACAATTCAACAATCGGCAACGAGGTTGTTCTTGACAACTGCAAAGTTACCGATTCGGCAATCGAGGACGGTGTTGACTGCGGTCCGTTTGTTAAGGTAAGGGCAAACAGCGTGCTCAAAAAGGGCGTGCACATCGGCAACTTTGTTGAAGTTAAAAACTCTGTTGTCGGCGAGGGCACAAAGAGTGCTCACCTCACCTACATCGGCGACAGCGATGTGGGAAGCAATGTAAACTTCGGTTGCGGCACGGTAACCTGCAACTATGACGGCAAGGTTAAATCAAGATGCGAAATCGGTGACGGTGCGTTTATCGGCTGCAACACAAATCTTATCGCTCCGGTTAAGGTGGGCGAAATGGCATACATTGCGGCAGGCTCAACAATCACCGACAACATCCCTGACGAAGCACTTTCTATTGCAAGAGCAAGACAAGTGAACAAAGAGGGCTGGGTTGCCGAAAAGAAGCCGTACAAAAACCAAAAATAACAGTTTAAATCCGTAGGGGCGGATATTATCCGTCCGATTAAAATAAAACCAAAGGCAAAATTTGTAATGAAAAAGAAAAGAAACAAAAATATTCTTGCGGTTTTGCTTGCGTTCACCGTAATTATCTGCACAGTTACCGGCTGTACGGCAAGCGGTGACAAAGAGGAGGAAACAAGCGAAACCACAACCGAAACAACAACCAAGCCTACCACAACGGAGGATTTGGCAACAACATTTAAAGAAAGCGACACGATGAAAATATATCCCGGCTTGTCAAAAGACAGCGAGGGTGATTATCCGTATGAGCTTGCTACATACACCTCTTATTACCGTTCAAGCGACAAAACAAGAACGGCAAATCTCAAAGCGGCTGTCAGCAAGCTGAACAACATCAAAATTCCTGATGATGCGGTATTTTCGTTTAACCAAACTGTCGGCAAGAGAACCGTAACCGCAGGATACGAAACCGCAAAGGTTATCAACGGCGGCGAATTTGTGGACGGACTCGGCGGCGGTGTTTGTCAAGTCAGTTCCACCCTGTTTGAGTGCGTGCTCCGTGCAAATGTTGAAATTGTGTACAGAACAAACCATTCGCTTGAAATCGGATATGTTCCGCTCGGCGGCGATGCCACGGTGCAATGGAACAGCAAAGATTTTAAGTTTAAAAACACGCTCGGTTGTGATGTCAGAATAAAAATGACCTGCGAGGGCGGAAAACTCACCTGCAAGCTTTACGGCAAAAAAGATGTTAAACCCGACAATGTAAAGATTAACATCAAAAAAGACGGCGAACAGTATGTGCTGACAAGAACGGTTGACGGCAAGCAAAACTATCGCACCGTAAGCAAGTACAACAAACCGAAGCCATCTACCACGGCGAAAAAGCAAACAACCAAAAAATCAGATAAATCAACAAAAACAACAAAAAAGAAGAAAGCATAATCTATGAAGCAAAAAAACAATATGCTTTCGGGCAATGTGCTCAAAAGTATAATTCCGTTTGCATTGCCGATAATGTTAAGCTCACTTTTGCAATACAACTACTCGCTTATTGACAACATCATTGTAGGCAGATATGTTTCCACCGACGCTTTGGCGGCTGTGGGCAATGTAGGTCCGATAAGTTCGTTTGTTGTAGGTGCATCACTCGGACTTACGAGCGGCTTTACCATTCCGATAGCACAGGCTTTTGGTGCAAACGACAGAAAAAAACTGAATTTATACACCGCTTCAAGCGTCAAAGTTTCGCTCATTGCAGGAATTTGCACAATAATTTTCGGCGAAATTTTGAGTTATCCTCTGCTTCGTGCAATCGGCACACCGGATGAAATAATCAAAATGTCGGCATCATACATCAATGTGCTGTACTTCGGCGTTCCGTTTCAAATGCTTTCAAGCAACTTTACGGCAATATCAAGAGCAGTCGGCGAAAGCAGAAAACCGCTGTACTTTCACATTGTCAGCGTAATAGTTAACTTCTTCCTTGATTTGCTGTTCGTTAAGCATTTTGCTTGGGGTGTTGAGGGTGCGGCAGGTGCAACGCTTATATCGCAAGCACTTGCAATGATACTCACGGGAGCGTATGTATTCAAATTTAATCAAAATATATCGGTTACAAAATCCGACTTTAAGCCGAACATCAAAGTTGCTTGGGAACAGATTAAACTCGGCATACCCGTATCGCTTCAGTTTACGATTACATCAATCGGTTCTATGTGCCTGCAAGGTGCGGTTAACGGTTTTGGTGCAAATGTTATTGCAGGATTTACCGCCGCAGGCAAGGTTGAAAACCTTACAAACATTCCGATGAGCGGTTTGGGTGTGGCAACGCAAACCTTTGTGGGGCAAAACTTCGGTGCCAAAAATTACGACAGAATCGTAAAAAGCATACGCAAGATATTTGTGCTCGACCTTGTAGTTTCGGTTATAATGAGCATAACGCTGTACGCAATCGGCGAACCGCTTGTGAGCCTGTTTTCAACAGAGGTGAACAGCGAAATGATGTTTGCCGCAAAAAGATACATACTTGCAACCGCACAATGTTACAGCCTTGTTGCAATACTTTTTGTACTGCGTAACTCATTGCAGGGACTCGGCTACACATATGCAAATATGATTGCCGGTGCCGGCGAACTTGTGGGCAGAATAGCCATTGCCTTTATTTTTACAAAGATTATCGGCTTTTCGGCTGTTTGCTATGCCGCTCCTGCCGCTTGGCTTTTGGCAGATATTCCGCTTGCAATTATTTATCTTAACAAAGAGAAAAAATTTAAACGCCTTGCCAAACAACAAAGTGCTGTTGACAAAGCGCAATAAAATGTATATAATAAAAATGAACAAGGAGCAGTCCGATAGACGGTCAGCCCTTTAGGTTTGTAAAGTAATCGCCCCTAAGTTTGTTAGGCTGTTTGGGCGGTTACTTATTTTTTTGGCGTGCTTCAGAAGTTTTATCGACAGATCGACAGTATGAAAAATCCTTACGGCTACATACCGTAAGGATTTTTTGTTTATTTATTCAACAAATGCTCGCAAGCGGCTGTTACAAAACCACGGAAGAGCGGATGCGGCTTGTTTGGACGGGACTTAAATTCAGGATGGAACTGACCTGCCACAAACCACGGGTGATCCGGAATTTCTATCATTTCAACAATATGATTGTTTGGACTTGTGCCGGCAAAAATCATACCGTGGCTGAGAAGTGCCTCACGATAATCGTTGTTAACCTCATATCTGTGGCGGTGACGCTCCCAGATTTCATCTGCACCGTAAAGTTCGTATGATTTTGACTCCGGATTGAGCACACATGGATATTTGCCGAGGCGAAGTGTGCCGCCGAGGTCGGTCAAAGTTTTCTTTTCAGGCAAAATATCGATAACCGGGTATCTTGTATCGGGATTGATTTCTGCCGAGTTTGCACCGTCAAGCCCCAAAACATTTCTTGCAAATTCGATAATTGCGATTTGCATACCGAGGCAGATACCGAGATACGGAATTTTGTGAGTTCTTGCGTAATTGCAGGCGAGAATTTTGCCCTCGATGCCACGACTGCCGAAACCGCCCGGAACAAGAATACCGTCAACATCCTTGAACACTTCGTCAAGGTCTACGCCGTCTGCTTCAAGGCTTTCGGAATCAATCCAATTAATATCAACGGCACTTCTTGTGGCAATACCGCCGTGCTTAAGTGCCTCGTTTACGCTGATGTACGAATCGTGAAGTTCAACATATTTGCCGACCATAGCGATTTTTACGGTTTGTTTTGGATTGCGAAGTGCAAAAAGCATATCTTCCCAATCGCTCAAATCCTGATTTGGTGCGTCAATGCCAAGTTTACGCAAAACAACTTCGTCCATTTTTTGCTCTTTGAGCATCATAGGAACGGCATAAAGAATATCGCAGTTGTTGTTTTCGATAACACAATCCGGACCGACATTGCAGAAAAGGGAAATTTTACGCTTAATATCCTCCGACAGCGGATGTTCGGTTCTGCACACGATAATATCCGGCTGAATACCGATGGACAACATCTCTTTAACCGAATGCTGAGTAGGCTTGCTCTTCAACTCGTCCGAAGCGGCAAGATAAGGCACAAGCGTTACATGAATAAACACACAGTTTTCTCTGCCGTAATCCGTTGCAAACTGACGAATAGCCTCCAAAAACGGCTGACTTTCAATATCGCCGATAGTGCCGCCGATTTCAACAAGGCAAACATCCGCACCCGTTTCTTCATTGCGGCGGATGTATTTTTTTATTTCATTTGTAATATGCGGAATAATCTGAATTGTCTGTCCGCCGTAAACGCCTTTTCTCTCGTCCGAAATAACCTTCCAGTAAACTCTGCCCGAGGTGAGGTTTGAATTTTGAGTAAGGCTTTCGTCAATAAATCTCTCGTAGTGGCCGAGGTCAAGATCGGTTTCCGCACCGTCGTCGGTAACAAAAACCTCGCCGTGCTGAACAGGGTTCATAGTGCCCGGGTCAACATTAAGATACGGGTCAAGCTTTTGTGCCGTGACCTTTAAGCCTCTTGATTTAAGAAGTCTGCCGAGGGATGCCGCAGTTATCCCTTTACCGAGTCCCGATACAACACCGCCGGTGATGAATATGTACTTTGGTTTTTTCATTTATGTGTCCTCCTGAATTAGTTTTGATATAACAAAAGACGGCAATACACCCTTGGGGTGTACAACCGTCATTAATTGTTGTGCGACCCCTTGTATATAATTACCTGTCGTTACAAGTGAGTCTGATGCCAAGCTCCTTGAGCATTTTTTCGTCAACGGAAGAAAGCATAACGGAACAATGCATTTCGCTGTGCTTCAATTTGTCAAGCTGTGCAAGAGCCTTTTTGGCATTTTCGTCCGTTACTGCCGATATTGCAAGAGCAATAAGAATTTCGTTGATGTGAAGCTGTGGATTTTTTGCGCCTAAGTGCTGTGTTTTAAGATTTTCTATCGGCTTGATAACCTCAGGGTCAATAAGAGTAATATCGTCTATTCCCGAAAGAGATTTGAGTGCATTGAGAAGCGTTGCGCTTGCACAACCCATAATAACCGAAGTTTTGCCCGTGATAATCTTGCCGTCCGGAAGTTCAACAGCCGCAGCAGGTGCACCTGTTTTTTCCGACAATTCCTCCGCAAACTTAACGCACTTTCTGTCGTTTACATCAAGGAGAGCGTTGTTGAGAAGAAGTTCAAGTTTGTATATTTCGCTGTCATTCTTTGCACCACGCTTTTTGTTACGCTTTGCATTGAAGTATCTGCGGATAATCTCGTTATTCGATGCTTCGCAAACCGCATCATTGTCGATAATGCAGTTGCCTGCCATATTTACGCCCATATCAGTAGGTGACTTGTACGGGCACTTGCCGTAAATCTTGTTAAATGTTGCTTTAAGAACCGGGAAGATTTCCACATCACGGTTATAGTTAACGGTGGTTTCGCCGTAGGCTTCAAGGTGCCACGGGTCAATCATATTGACATCGTTTAGGTCGGCAGTTGCGGCTTCGTATGCAATGTTAACCGGGTGATTGAGCGGAATATTCCAAATCGGAAAAGTTTCAAACTTTGCATAGCCGGCTTTAACTCCACGCTTGTTTTCGTGGTAAAGCTGTGAAAGGCAGGTTGCCATTTTTCCGCTGCCCGGACCCGGTGCGGTGATGACTACAAGCTCTCTCTCGGTTTCGATATAATCGTTTTTGCCGTAGCCGTCATCCGACACGATTTTTGAAATATTATTCGGATAGCCGTCAATAAGATAGTGATGGTACGACTTAATTCCTGCTTCTTTAAGCTTTTCTTCAAAAGCCAAAACCTTTGGAGTTGCGGTGTATTTTGTAAGGCAAACCGAGCCGACAAACAAGCCCTTGCTTTCAAAGGCATTAATAAGGCGGAACACATCAACATCGTATGTGATGCCGAGGTCTCCCCTGATTTTATTCTTTTCAATATCCTCTGCGCTGATTACAATAACAATCTCTGCCTCATCTTTTAGCTGAAGAAGCATTTGGAGTTTGCTGTCGGGCAAAAATCCCGGCAAAACTCTGCTTGCGTGATAATCGTCAAACAATTTGCCGCCAAACTCAAGATAAAGTTTGCCGCCGAACTCCGCAATGCGTTCCTTAATTCTGCTTGACTGCATAGACAGATATTTGTCATTATCAAATCCGATTTTATACATTATTATATTGTCCCCTCTTACGAACATTTAAAAAAGAAAAGACAGATGCACAAAACACCTGTCTGTACTTACCTATTATAAAGTATGGAGAGGAACTTTTCAATAGGTTAATTAAAAAAATTAAAAATTTTTGTATATGTTATTTTGTTTTACCTTTAAGGAACGGTCTGAGCGGTTTGTAAATAAGGGCTGAAATTGCAACGCTGATTAATCCCTTGATAAATGTAAACGGTACATTGTAAATCAAAATTGCCATTTCAATGCTGTTAACCTTGAAAAGTGCCTGATAAACGCCGAGCACTGCCTCTTTTGGCATAAAGTTGTAATAAAACGGATAAACAACAAAGAGGTTTGACGGATAACTTACCGCTGCCATAACGAGCGCACCGATTACGCCGCCCAAAATTGCACTCTTTTTTGTTTTATGCTTTTGATAAATCAAACCTGCTGTAAGAGTGAAAACTGCACCCAAAATGAAGTTTGACAATTCGCCGACATATCCGCTTCTGCTGACTGCAAGGTGAATAACATTTTTGATAAATTCAATAAGTATACCTGCGACAGGACCGTAGGCAAACGCACCGAGGAGAGCCGGCAAATCCGAAAAATCAAGTGCAATGAAATTTACCGGACTCGGAATTTCAAGATATTGCAAAGCCGTTGCCGCCGCCGCAAGCACGCCGCAACCTACAATAAGGTGGGTTTTGTTCGGTTTTGATGATGAATTTTGTTTGATGATGTTTTCTTTTGACATAGTCATTCCTTTCCTGCCCGGGTCGGCATAAGAAAAACCCCAACATAAAACCATGTTGGGGCGAAAGACAAATCCGTTACCTGCACACTCATCGGATGTGCAAGGTGTATTAAGATTTTATATTTCTTTCATCCGGACTTTAACCGTCGGTTTCGGAATTGCACCGAATCAGCTGTCTGCGACAGGTCGTGGACTGTACCACCGGTGAGGAATTGCACCTCGCCCCGAAATATTTGTTTATATAATAATACTAATTATATGTGTTGTCAATAGGTAATATTTACATTGTTGCGAATTTTCATTTCTGCGGTTATTTTATTCCAAATTCCCCGTGAGGAGCATAATTGCCGTGAGAGCCGCAACAGGTGCGGTTTGCGTGCGAAGAATTCGTTTGCCGAGAGTTGCACGAACTCCGCCCGAAGCTTCGATTTGTTCAACCTCTTCCTGTTCAAATCCGCCCTCAGGGCCTATAAAAACACTCACGCTTTCGGTATCGGGCTTAACAATGTCGGCAAGTTTTTCGCCGCCGCCCTCATAAAACACAATTTTAACATCGCTTTCATCTTCGTCAATCGCCTGACGGAGAGTTTTCATATTTTCGATTTTCGGCACAATTCCTCTGCCGCTTTGCTGTGCGGCTTCAAGCGCTATTTTTTGATAACGCTGATTTTTTTTGCCTGCCGCCTTGTCATCGGGGCGAGAAACGCAACGCTTTGTAAGGGTAGGCACAATTTTGCACACGCCGAGTTCCACGCATTTTTGGATAATATCTTCCATTTTACTGCTTTTCGGCACGCCCTGATAAATCGTCACCCTGCAACTCGGTTCGCTCTCGCACGCCTGCTTGTAACAAACCTTGAGCACAACCTCGTCCTTTGTAATTTCCTCGATTTGACAGCCGTAATCATCTCCGCCGCCGTCGGTAACGCAGATAACATCGCCGACCCTCATACGCAGAGATTTCGCAATATGTCTTGCACTTTCGCCGTCAAGTATAATTTTTTCGTCATTTATATTTTCAACAAACAGCTTTTGCATTTTTCACCTCATAAATTTTGTCTTGCCCAATAAAACAAATATTGTTGTGCTATGCCCTCTATGCCGTCAAAACATTCAGGCAGTCCGTCGGGATAAAACTTCATAACACGCTTCATCCACACATCAAGCGGAAAGCAGGAATAAAACTGCATACCAAAGAGCAGAGCACAGTTTGCCACTTTTTCGCCCACTCCGTAAATTTTGAGCAGTTCTTTTTTTGCTTCTGCAAGCGGCAGAGATTTTATGTAATCCAAATCTATCTCGCCGTTTGCAACATCCTTTGAAAGCTTTTCAAGATACTTTGCACGATAGCCCGTGCCGAGTGATTCAAAATCCTCAACACTCAACTTGCTCAGTCGTTCGGCACTCGGAAACGAATACCAATCGTCTGCAACCTCGTCACCGTAAGCCTTGCAAAGCCGTGAAATTATCAGCTTTATCCTTTTTATATTATTCTGCTGGCTGATGACAAACGAACACAGTGCTTCCCAGCTGTCCTGATTGAGTATGCGAATGCCGTAGTATTCATCAATCGTGGAAGCAAGAAGCTTATCCTCTTTCAACCTATTGCAAATCTCGTCATAATCCTTGTTCAAATCAAAATAATCAACCCAAAACGAATTAAATGTATCCTCATCGGTATCATAAAAAATAAGAGAGTCGTCCTCTTTTGCGATATGCAAAAAATGACCGCCGGCAACTCCGCAATACGAACCGTCCTCCAAACGCTCCCATCTGAACGCCTGACCGCAATCGAGAGTTAAATCCAGGTCAAGGCAGGTGACATTGTTTACAATTATATTATTTTCGGTAACGGTATAGTTCATTTTTGTAACCTCAAAAAACTTTCTGTAATATCAAGATTATAACATTTTTTTGTCAAGACCGAAAGTAAAAAACAGCAAATTATACAAAATTTTTAAAAAAATTTTTTTGTTGAAAACTATGTGTAAAATGTTGAAAGATATGTATATTTTTAGTTTTCAACACCCTAAAAGTGCTTAAATATAGCGTTTTGAGGGTAAGTTTTACACCTTTTCCACATAGTTTTCCACATTTTAAACATCGGTGGAATAATACGAAATGTTAACCTAAATGTGTTGTCAAGAGAAAAAAACTGTTAAAAATGTAGAAATTGAACATTCCCGTTTATGTATAAAATTCGGGCAATATTCAAACACTATTTGTATAAATTCAGTGCCGAAATTTTGGCAAACAAAAGGACGATGACTATGCTCAAAGGAGTTAACAAGCAAATACTTGAAATAACAAATCCCGACTCGCCGTATTTTGAGAAAATCATATTTTTTGTGCGACCCTCATCACAAAACACAGACGGCAAAAAAATCCGAAAAGAAGCAGAAAAAATCTCGACATCGACAGCCGTCAAACCGCCGAAACAAAAACTTGATGTCAAAAAAACGCTTGCTTTTGCAGGCTACTCGGCAATAACGATAATGTCGGGCGTGGGAATAACATTTTTGCTTGACCACTTAAACATTATATAAATAATTTCGGGAGGATAATATTCTCCCCAACGAAACAATACGGAGGACTGTATGAAAAATAAGGTAATCAAAAACATTGTAAGCTTTGCGCTTGCACTTGCGATAATTTTTGGTGTAGGCGGTGCAGGGCTTCTCGTCTACGACACATTCATTAAAGAAACAAGCGTTTATGCGTTGTCAAAACTCGGTTCAAGCGGAAGTGAAGTGAAGAAAATCCAACAAAAGCTTCAATCGCTCGGATATTACAACGGCTCGATTGACGGAATTTACGGCTCGGCAACGAAAAAAGCCGTAACGGCATTTCAAAAAAACTGCGGACTGACGGCTGACGGCATTTGCGGCAAAACAACACTGCTTTATCTCGGACTCGGCGGAAGTTCATCGGGCGGCAATTCAAACGGTGCGTATTCAAGTGCCGATGTTGAATTGCTTGCAAAAGTGATTTCAGCCGAAGCAAGGGGCGAAAGCTACGAGGGGCAGGTTGCCGTGGGAGCGGTAATTCTCAACAGAGTTGCACACCCGTCGTTTCCCGATACATTATCGGGAGTGGTGTACCAAAAGGGTGCGTTTTCGTGCGTAAACGACAGCAACTGGTACCAACCGGTTGCAGAGTCAAGCAAGCGTGCCGCAACGGACGCACTAAACGGCTGGGACCCGTCGGGCGGTGCGGTGTACTACTTCAACCCTGCCAAAACCAACGACAAATTTATGCACTCCAGAACCGTAATCAAGGAAATAGGCAATCACAGATTTTGCATTTAATAACGGGTTAAAATTATGTAATTAACGGCTATTTATTTAAAACATAGGCTGTTGAGAAAGGTTCTGAATTTCGTTTTCTTGCGAAGGAAGATGTACGATGGTACCTCGACTGAGCAAAAAACGAAAAACGCCAAAAGTACCGCAAATTCGATGTTTGCGGCACTTTTACAATCCCTCCGAGTGCGATAAATCGCACCCACCTCCCTTTACACAAGGGAGGCATTAAGCGGTTAGTTTATTTTATTGGCGTGCTTCAGGAACTTTATCACAGTCTATAATTATTTTTCATCGATTTGCTTGCTATACTTTGCAAGATAAACCGTTCTCATAAGGAAACATTCTGCCTTTGGAACATAGTGAGAACGATTGAAAATATCGCAATCGATTTGAGCGGCAGCACCCTTGTCCATAATAATATCAAGAGCCTGAAGGTCACCGTCGTTATTGCCGGTAATCATTGCACCCATACCCTGAACAAGAACTGCATTTCTCTTTTCAACAGCCTTGCCGATTTCCTTTGCACAATCGTCTGTGTCGCCGTTAATCCACGGAACGCACTTTACATCAAGACCGACAATTTGAGCAAAGTCGTCAATCATAGGTTCCATAGTTTCATCAAGGCAAGACACAGCAACAACATCAGGAGTTGCAAGGTGCCTAATCATTGTAACATTTTCTGTATTATAAATAGCTCTGTGAATTTTCTCTACCTTTGGAGCAATGCCGTTGATACCGAGTCCTGTTTCAAGGTCAACATCAACAGACTTGCCGCCTACTGTAAGAGTAAAGCGGTTGCCGTTTCTTACAGAAGAACCGAGGTCACAGATTTCTGCCGGCATTTCGCCTGCATTGTGCTTTTTGAGATAGAAGTCTCTTCTTGCTTCATCCGAATAAACCTTATCCCACGAATGACGAAGATAATTGTCCTTAATTACCTTTTCACAGCACTTCTCAAGATTTTCGGCAATAGCAAATGCGTGGTCATAATTATCACCCATGCAAAGTGTGCCGTGGTGCATAAGCATAATTGCACGACTGCCCGGGTTCATCTGAATACACATTTCAACCTTCTTGCGAAGTGAATCTGTTGTAGACATAGCGTAATCAGCACAAGGAACCTTGTTGCCCAAAACGCCCTTGAATTCATCATATACATTTCTGATTTCCATACCTGTGATGGAAACGATTGTAGCCGCTCTTTGGTGAGTGTGAATAACAAAATCAACTGTAGGATGATGACGATATGCTGCTGCATGAACACCCTTTTCGGATGACGGCTTAATATCGCCCTCGTGTGAACAGTCTGCAATGTTAACAACTACAATTTCATCGGGAGTAAGGTCTTCATAAGCTCTGCCCGACGGAGTGATAACAAACTGAGTATCGCTGATACGAGCGGAAACATTACCCCAAGTACGGGCAATAAGACCGGATTCAACAAGCTTTTTGCCTGCTTCAACAACTAATCTTTTAGCTTCTTCAATTTCGTAAGCCATATTTTTCCCCTTATATTTATGTAAATTATAAAGCGACAAACGGGCGGTTGTTGACCGCCCTTTTTATGTCATTAATTAATAATCAATCTTTTCGCACTTTGAAAGAACCTTGTCGAATCTCTTGATACATTCATCAATATCTTCTTCGGTATAAGCGCTTGAAGTGTAAAGACGAGAACCTGCAAGTGTTACAAGACCTTCTGCCATATAAGCAGCGCCCATATATTGCATTTCTGTCTGGCGGATGCCTGTTTCTTTAAGAACCGAAGGAATTGTCCAAGGCTTCTTCCAGTTAATTCTGAAGTGCATTGTAGCAACTGTATGTAACTGGCAGATTGAACCTACATTGTAGCATACGAACGGAAGGTCGTACTTCTTGATTGATTCATTAAGACCCTTAACAAGTCTGTCAGCCATTTGACCTGCAACTTGGCAAGCATTTCTCTTTTCGATTTCGCAGATAACTGTGTAACCTGCACAGCAAGAGATAGGTGTAGCAGCCATTGTACCGCCGCACATAGCCTTATGAATCTTCTTACCTTCAGCCTTATCAAGACCTGCGCCAAGATACTTCATAACTTCCTTGTGACCGCCGATACCGCCTGCACCCGGATAACCGCCTGCGATAATCTTACCGAAGATTGTGATATCAGGATCAATACCGTAGTAACCCTGAGCACCTGACAAACCGATACGGAAACCTGTTACAACTTCGTCACATACAAGAAGAGCACCGTACTTACGGCAAAGTGCCTGTACGCCCTTAGGAAAGTCCTTATCAACAGGACGGGTAGCTGATTCAGGGCCGCATGGCTCGATGAATACAGCAGCTGTGCCGCCACGGAACTTGTTGATGATGAGCTTCTTTTCAAGGTCTTTAAGATCATTAGGGAAGAATTCCTGTGTGTGCTTGAATACAAACAAAGGAACACCGTGTGATTGAAGGTTAAGTGTACCAGGAACACGCATACCCCAAGCAAGCTGATCTGACCAGCCGTGGTAAGCGCCGCCCATTTTAATTATATTCTTGTGGCCTGTTGCAAGACGAGCAACACGAACAGCACACATACATGCTTCTGTACCTGAACCGAGCATACGGAACATTTCTACTGATGGTACACACTCGCTGATTTTCTTTGCGAGTTTATATTCATAAGGGTGGAACAAACCTGTTGAAGGACCGCAGTCATCAAGGAGTTCCTTAACCTTTTCTTTAACAACATCGTCGTTTGAACCGATAATTGTAGGGCCGCCTGCCTGAAGAAAGTCGAAATATTCGTTGCCGTCGATATCCCAAAGCTTATTGCCCTTAGCCTTTGTCATAACGATTGGGAACGGATAGTTGAACGCAAGGTTGTGCTGAACGCCGCCGGGAATTACTTGCTTTGCTTCAGTAATCATTTCCTTAGATTTAGCACACTTCTTTGTGAAGTATTCATCTTCATACTCTTTAAGAGCTGCTCTGTTGATAGAGTAGATTGGTTTTTTGATTAATGCATCGAGCTGTGCTGTAAGCGCAGCAGCATTAGGATACTCTGTAATAGCGAATCTTGTATCCATAATTTTCCTCCTTAGATTTTATGGTGAGCGGTTACTCACTAATTAATTGGTGAGCGGGTGCTCACAGCTTTTACAAATTAAGTATATCACATTTTACCGATTTGTCAACTTTAATGTTGCGAATTTTTAGTTATTTTTGTTGCATTATATATTAAAAAATGGTAATATGTTCTTAGTGAATTAATACTCACCAAAGGAGATTTGGAGCATTTGCACAAACAAGTTATTCACCTTTTGTGCAAGGCTACAAAATCAAGATTTTTATGTTTGAAAAGAGATATAAAGAAGCGTTTGAGAGGGCTTCCGACGAGAGAAAAGAAAAAATACTTGAAGTCGGTATTAATGAATTTGCTTCTAAAGGGTACGAAAAAGCCAATATAAATATAATTGCAAAAAAAGCCGGAATAAGCATCGGGCTGATGTACAAATATTTCAGCACCAAGGAGGACTTGTTCATCACCTGTATTCAGCGTGGTATGTCAATCCTTGATGACGCGGTTGACGAAATACTCAAAAGCGATGACAAGCTTCTTACAAAAGCCGAAAAGTTGATAAGAACAACCTGTCAGCTCAGCCAAAAGGATGCAAACTATGTTAAACTCTACAACGAAATAACATCCGAGCGTAACAGCGAAAAGGCAATGGAATTTGCCAAAGCCATTGAGGGCAAAACAAGCAAAAAATATGTAAAATGTATTACCGACGCACTTGCAAACGGTGATGTAAGACAGGATATGGACCCTCGTCTTTTTGCATTTTTCCTTGACAATTTGCTGACTTCGCTGCAATTTTCGTTCACCTGCGACTACTATCGCAACAGGCTTGAGATTTATACGGGCGTTGATGTAGCCGAACTGTCGGAAGACCAAATAGTAAAGCAGTTGCTCAAATTTATTGAGTCGGCATTTACTTTTGAAAAATAGTTAACAAACTATATTTATATACGGAGGATAATATGAGTAAGTATGTAATCACCTATGATATCGGTACTACGGGTATCAAAACCTGCCTTATCGAAATCGACAAGGAAATGAAAATTCTTGCATCGGCAACAGAGGGTTACAACCTTTATGTTGACGAGGAAACCGGAGTTAAAGGCGGCAGCGAGCAGGACGCAGACGAATGGTGGAACGCAATGTGCGTAACCACAAAGGAAGTGTTCAAAAAATGCAAGAAAGTCAAGAAAGAGCAAATCGAGGGCATCAGCTTTTGCTCGGCAATGCAGGGTCTTGTTCTTGTTGACAGAGAGGGCAAGTGTATCCGCCGTCCTATGACATATATGGACCAGCGTGCAAGAGAAGAAATCAAAAAAGGCATTGCACACGGTGTTCAGGTTGCGGGCGCAGAGGTTACAAAACTTCTTAAATATCTAAAGTACACGGGTGCGGTTTCATCATCGGTTAAAGACCCGATTTGGAAATACAAGTGGGTTGAGGCTCACGAGCCTGAAAATTTCAAGCGTATTTACAAGTGGCTTGATGTTAAGGAATATATGATTCTTCGTTGCAGCGGCGAATTTGTTATGACAAACGACTCTGCATTCGGCACACTCCTTTACGACACACGCAAAGGTCACGAGGGCTGGTGCAAGCCTATTTGCGATATGGTCGGCGTTAATATCGAGCATATGCCTGTTATCAAAGCAAGCACGGAAAAAGTCGGCGAGGTTACAAAGCAAGCCGCTGAAGAACTCGGACTTGCAGAGGGCACGGCTGTTTACGGCGGCGGCGGTGACGCATCACTTATCGGCGTAGGCGCAGGTGCAACCGAAGTCGGCGACACTCACATTTATTCAGGCACTTCGGGCTGGGTAGGAACCGTTGTTCCCGAACAGCTTGTTGACGCAGGCGCTATGATGGCGGCTATCGTAGGCGCAAACCCTAAAACTTACAATTATTTTGCCGAACTTGAAACTTCAAATAAATGCGTAGGCTGGGTTAAGGACCACCTTGCACTTGACGAAATCGGCATATTCCTCAAAAAATACGGCCACAAAAAGGACGATTTGGAGGAGCAGAGCTTCAACCTTTACGATTATCTTGAAGAGGTTATCGACAGAGCAAATCCGGGTTCTGACGGCGTTGTGTTCACTCCGTGGCTTCACGGCAACAGATGTCCGTTTGAGGACCCTAATGCCGCAGGTATGTTCTTCAACATTCACCTTGAAACAGGCAAAACCGAACTTATCAGAGCCGTTGTTGAGGGCGTTTGCTTCCATATGAGATGGATGCTTGAGCGTCAGGAGCAAAAGGTTGCAAAGTACAAGACAACAAACGCTGTTCGTTTCTGCGGCGGCGGTGCACTCGGTGCTTCAACCTGCCAAATCCTTGCCGACATTCTCCAAAGAGATATTGAGGTTGTTGACTCACCGCAAAATATCGGTGCGGTTGGCGCTGCGGCTTGTATCGCAGTAGGTACGGGTATGATAAGCTCAATGACAGAGGTTAAAAAGCTTATCCCGGCTAAAATTACTTACCATCCAAACAAGGCAAACAAAGCGGTTTACGACCGTAACTTTGAGGTCTTTAAGAACCTCTACAAATGCAACAAAAAGAACTTTGAAATTCTTAACGGTTAAAAAATTAAATCAAACTCAATAATAATTATAAAATACAGAAAGCTGTCTCATATAAATAATGAGACAGCTTTTCTATTACATATTTAAAGATTTCCACTTTTTATATTTCATTTTCAATGTAGCTTTAAGCCACATTGAATTATATTCTCTATGAACTTCATTGCATTTATGAGCACATTTTTTCAGTTGGATACAATCAGCAGCTAAAAAACATTTTTTACATTTTTCGCTATACGGGCTTCTTACTTTAAAAGAATTATTAAGCTTTTCATCAATTATTCCATTTTCAACATCACCGACTGTTACTAAAGGCATTTCATGATGGCATTTGTTCAACTTACCATTTGGAAGTATGCTAAAAGAAACATCACTATCAGCCAGACAATTATAGCCGGCAGGTAATTTACCAAGAGTTGCAGGCATAAGCATATCCAGATCTTCTAATTTATCAAATAAAATACGGCACGACTCAATTACTTTATTGCAATCTTCAGCAGATTGATGTTTATAATAATCAAACAAGAATTTCGGATAAGCCCGAAAATACTCATTTCCTTTAAATCTTTCTTCAAGAATGTCTATAAGTTCCAAAAAGTTTTCCAAATTATCATTTGATACATTTAGTCTTACATTAACTTTAACTTTATTTTTTGTAAACAATTGGATATTTGATAAAACATGATTAAATGCATTGCCCTTATTTCCAACATAATTTTTTGTTTTATTATAAATAGCCGCAGGGCCATCAAGCGTAATTTGAATCCATTCTAAATTCCATTTTTCTATAGCGTGTTTAATGCTATTTTCATTAAAGAGATATGCATTGGATATCATACTTGATCTAAATTTTACACCATTGTTTCTTAATTCATCACACACAATATCTATAACTTTTGAATTAACCATCGGCTCGCCGCCAAACCATCGAATATGTATGATTTTATTATCTGAATTTTCAATTAAAAACTCAGCAACTTTATAAGCAATTTCTTCACTCATTGAAGAAATCGGTATCTTATATTCATAACAATATGGGCAACGCGCATTACAAGCATATGTTGTAAAAATAAAGAAGAATTTTTGTCTACTAAAATCAAAATTATTTATTAAATTTCTGGTCTGTTCAAGTCTTTGAAGCTCATCTACTTTTTCCGATACTAAAAAATGTCTTTTCCTAAATTCATCAAAGCAATCCAAGTTCTGTAAATTGTTTTTTATATCATCGGAACTTATTTCCGGCAAAAATGCTAATGAATGTGTAAAACCATTCCAAGCCAAACATCCATCTTCAACATCCACCAACAAAACAAATTGACTTAATACCAAATTTTCATCATTTGAAGGCCTCAAAAATTTATTTACAATCGGATTTTCATTAAAAATTATCTGCATAATAATCCCTCATATCATAAGATATAATTATGTTATCACAAAATAAAGGATGCATATGTGTGCATCCTTTATTCAACTAAACACTATCCTAAATCTATCAGTAATAATTTATAATAATCAATCAAATTCCGGTGGCAAATCAATACTGCCATCACTATCCGTTGATATTTCACCTTTTTTTGTTGTAGTATGCTTTTTTGTTGTAGTTTTCTTTTCAGTTGTTGTAACATAAACAGTAGTCTTTACAACTCTTGTAGTTCCATTTTGTGCAATAAGATATTCCTTTTCGGTAGTTTGCCTTGTTGTAGTTGTTGAAAGGTCTACCTTTTCGGCCTTTTTATTATTTTTCTTTTTAGCAGTTGTTGACTTTGGTTTTGATTTTGTATTTTCCTGTGATTTTGTCTCGCTTGCATTTATAGTGCTTTTTTCCGCTTTTTCACTGCTGATTTCCGTTTGAGCAATAGTAGGAGCCGTTGTTTCATCAGTTATATTTGTTTGACTTTTATTATTTGAACAAGAAATAAAAACCATTGATATAATTGTCAGCGCGCCTATTAACATAAGTATTCTTTTTTTCATACAATCAATCACCTCATAAATTTATTATATCATTATTTTTATAACATTCAATAGTAAAATTGTAAACAAAAAAATACGGCGTATTTCTACGCCGTATCTTTTTACTTAATATTAGTCGAAGATTGGTGGAAGGTCGCCCGGATCACCAGATGTTGTTACAACATCAACTACTGCGAACTTTTCAAGTTCTGCTACTGGCTTTGTGTACTTCACTATGTTTCACCTCCCTATGTTCTATTTATATAAAATAGAAAAATAACTGAATTACGCCTTGCTGTTAGCAATATATGCTGCAGATGACTTTGCATAACGCATAATAGAATCACATACTTCTTTAAGACTTGTTGAAGCACTTGTACTATTAATTTGAGTATGGCAATAGCCTTCAATTGTGCATTTTCTTGTATTAGAAATTACATTTCCATTAGCATCAAGAAGTTTGATATAAACAGGTGTGCTTGCTTCATAGCCCTTTACACCATTATAATAGAATATCAAATATTTTCCGCTTTCCTTGAACATATCAGGATTGTTCTTATATGAGAAGTATTCTATTGCCTGACCCTCTTTTTGAACCTGTACAGTTACAGTTTTTAAATCAGGAGCAGCTGTAGTTTTCTTTGCCAAGGTGATCATCAAATCAACAGATGAGCCCATTCTTGCTGAGAAACCTGTCATACAAGAAGGATTATCAATGGTTTCATATGTAGATGTACCAACATTTTGCAAGTTCAAATCGCCTGATGTTCTGCATGCCAATTCTTCAGCTGTGATATAATCAGTCATTGGTATCTTCTTACCGTTTGTTATACCATATCCTGTATAAATCTGTGATTTATAACCATACCAAATAATATCCGCAAGAAGGTTTCTCAAATTCTTGTATGAGTTTGGATACTTAGCTTTAGAATATGTATTAAACTGAGACTGAACATAGCTTGTTGCCGCATAACTATATGTAGGACCCCAATATGTTACGCCGTCTTTAACACCATAGATTGTATAGCTTACTTCCTCATTCAAGTAGAACGGAGTAATTTCATCAAATGTAAATCTTGCATATTGATTATTATAATAGAGGTCATAATCCTCAATTACAGATCTTGTTTGACCCTTAGTAGTATTAAGTTCTGCAACCATGTAAACCTTATCATAGTAATCAACAACACTCTTTGTTGTCATGATCTTAACAAGAATTGCAGAGTCAAGTGACAATTGATTACCTCTTCTATAAAGCAAGCCTGTATTAGGAGCTTCCTTAGTTTCGGTTTCGCCACATTCTGTACATGTTCTTGTTTGAGTACCATTCTTATAATTTGTACCGGATGTAAATGAAGCATCACCGTTGTACTTCCACTCACCCCATGTATGAACATGAGCGTCTTCCTTCTTAGGGAGTGTTTCTGTCTTAGTTGCACCGCAACCATCAAAAGTACATGTATAAGTCTTGACACCTGTTTCGATTGTTGTAGGTTCCTTGGTTACTACGCCTTGGTTCCACTCGTGAACAGCGCCTGTCTTAACTCTTGTGTAAGTTGCATCGGCTGCTGCCGGTGATACAACTTCCTTATCCCAAGAATAAGTATAGTGCTTTTCATCATCATGAGTTACTGCAGGAAGAGCAGGAGCAATTACATCTGTGCCCTCTTCATACGAACCGGATTGAAGAACTTTACCATTCTCATCATTAAATGTTATGGTATAAGAAGTACTTGTAGAACCATTATACTCGTTTTTACCCATAAAGTCAAGTTCTGCTTCTGCGCCTTCTGATTTCGGTACATATGTTTTGTACTCATCAACTTTACCGCCGTTAGCAATTGTTTCAAGATAATATGCTGTTTCCGGTGTATCAAGGGTGAATGTAATATCACCATCAGAAACAATCTTGAACATAAATGTTGCCAAAACTGCTGTATTTGTAAGCTCTTGTTTACCGGCAGTTATGATTGATGTATCAGCATAATCAGTGCCTGCTTGAGCAGCAAATTTTGCATGGATAATCTTTTTGTCGGCATCAACATAAGATGTCTCACCAAGTGTATGAGTTTTATTGTGAATAGCATCACCGCTTTGTTGGGTGATTGCTTCAAGCGGTTGAAAACCCTCAATTGCTGGTTTGCCTTCTGTATATTCAACAACAGCTGTACCTGAATTTACATTTTTAATATAAGCAGGTGAAATGCTGTCTGAATACTTAATAGCTACTTCGGCAGCAGCAATCTTTGAAACATTTTCAACAAGAACGCTGACTGTAAAGAAATCACCTTTACTATAGCCGGCAATCTTGCCGTTGCTGTAATCCAACTTAGTAGAATTCAATCCGGAATAATTAACGAAGTCATTTATAGAAGCTCCTCTTCTCTCTACATTGTAGTTCTTTGGAGTATCTTTTTTATTCGAAACATCTCCGAATTGTAAATTAATATTTGTTCTGTTGCTGTCAGCTGCTAAAACTGTCAACGGGAAGGAACAAACAATCATCATTACTGCTAAGAGGACTGCAACTATTCTTTTAAATGATTTTTTCATTTTATATAGTATCCTCCAATTAATTTAATGTCAGTTGAGTATATACAACTGTTTTGCCTAAGAATGATTTAAATATAGCTATATCGTTTTCCTCAAACTGATGGTCGCCATTTAAATCAGGTTTAAATTTTGAAAATAGTGCCACATCTGTTGAATTAAATTTGCCGTCCTTGTTGAAATCTACAACGCAGACACCTACATTATCAACGGTAATTTGATCGTAGTCGGCATTTTCTCTTGCAACTGTAAGTGTAGCTTCTCTGTCTACGGTATATGCTCCGCTGAAAACGAGGGTATACTCGCCGACACCGAGTCCGCTGAGAGTATAAGAACCGTCGTCCTTTGTAACTGTGCTGATTTCGGTACCCTTTACAGTTACCTTTATTCCGCTTGCCGGTACAGTAGTTGCCGCACCCGTAAGCTCGCTTGCAACAGTCACATTACCCGAAACATCAAACTCTGTAACGAGATAATAAGGAGATGCATCGGCTGTCATTGGATAAGTCTTGTAAGTGGTTTCAACACTTGTGTCAAGAACATAACAGTCGTCATAGCCGTCCTTGTATGATGCTTCGATAAAGCATAAATTTGGATTTTTGGAAAATGCAAATACATCTGCGAAATCACAAGAGGATGCGACTGTAACAGAAAGTGAGACCATTACAGTCCCGTTTTTATTGATTGTAGATGCATCATCACTTTCAGCAACTTGAAAAACAGAAAGAGTGTTATTTTCAATCTTTTGACCGCCCTTTTTCATATCAGCATGGTCATCGGCATAAGTACCGAGAACACTGATAGCTGAAATATATTCAGGGTTATAGGTTGCTGTTAACTCAACTATAGAAACCGCCTTCATACCGGAAAGGACTACATCAACATAATAGGTGCCCGCTTGGAGCCTGTTGCCGTCCACCGATTTTCCGTTTGTGTCGGTAAACACACAGGATAATTCCGGCGTTTCTTTTCCGAGGGTTCCCGCCTCGGCATTTGCGCTAATTGGTAGCGCAAACATAGAAATTATTAAAATTAAACAAACGAATGGGGTAGTTAAGAAGCTTTTTAAAGTATGTTTCATTTTATGAAACCCCCAAAGTTCTTGTTTTTTTATATGATGTCCTGCACAGAGCACGCCCCATGCAAGACATCATAGGACATAAACTAAATCGTAATTAATTTAGCGGAATTTAATTAAGTGCGGTAAAATCCGTTACTTATGAAAGTGTTGCGTAATTAACGCCCGACTTCAAAATCGACTTGAACTGATCAACAGTGATCTTTGTGCCGATTTCTTTAGTCTTTGATGCAAGAGCAACGTCGGTTGAGTTAACCTTGCCGTCGCCGTTGTAATCGATAGCGATAATACCAATCTGAACATTTTCCTTAGCTTCGGTAAATGTTACCTTTCTTGCAATACCGTTTGTAGCCTTAACTGTTACGGTTGTTGTTTCGCCGATAGGAAGTTCGATTGTGAATTTACCGTTTGAATCTGCCCTGCCAAGTTCCTGAGAACCGTTGTAAAGGGTTGCTCTAAGACCATATGTACCTGCTGTACCTGTGCCGTCAACAGCTTCTGTGATAACACCTGTTACAGTGTAAGTTGTTACAGCCTTAGGCTCTTCAAGTGCATTTTCTGCAATTACAAGGTTCTTCTTAGCCTCATATGTACCGGAGATATTTTCCGGTTTAGCATCTTTAGCGACCTTTACAGCCTTTGCAAGAGCATTTACATAATTTGTCCAAGTAACGTCTGAGTAAACTGTGCTGCCGCTGTTAACGAGCTTACCGTTTACAATCTTACCATACTTAGGAGTACCTGCTGTCATCTTTACGACGCCGTTAGTTACTTCCTTAGTTGTTGGATTTTCATCAAATGTTGCAGTAATGTTTGCTTTTGTTGTTCCTGTAAGGTGAGCAAGCTCTGCTTCAAGCTTTTCACCTTCATAACCACGAGCAACTACACGAGCGTTGTAATCCTTATAGGATTGTACAGCTTCCTTGAGCTGTGCGGATGTTGCGGTTGTGCTATAAATAGACTTGCCGTTTTCATCCAACTCACCTGTGTTAGTTACAAGTGCTTCTGCCTCTTTGGCAACCTGAACCATCTTTTCGTATGATTCAACATTGTAGTTAATGCTTTCCTTACCGCTGCGTTCTTCCATAAGTCCGCCTTCACCGGTAATACCTGCCATTGAAGATGTATCAATCTTTGTCAATGTCTGGTTGATATTATAAGTCATATAATCTTGGAATTGAGCATATACGCTACGATATTCTTTGCCGTCATTTGGCTTTGTAATTGTTTGGGTATTTACATAAGTATATGCCCAAGTATCGGAAGCATTTACCTTCGTACCATTTGAATTGTAATACGAATGTTCTTCCTTTGAATAATAATTGCTCATAATAGGATTGCCGTCTGCGTCCTTGCCGGATTCATACTTAGCAATCTTATTTGTTGTGCCATAATACGGATAAGCATAAGTTGTTGCATCCCAGGCTTTTTCGTATACATAATCATTTACAAGGTAGTATACATCACCTTGCTTCTCAACCTTACGGCCGAGAACATCCTTACCGTTTGTTACATCAGAATCAGTGATAAGTTGGTTGCTGAATACAGGGAATTTGCAGTTCTCATCAAGATAGTAATAATTACCCTTCTTGTGGAACTTGCCTTCTACCTTATCCGAAACTGTTGTTGCAGGTTTGTAAGCAGGATCACCTGTTGTGCTTTTAACTGTTGATGTTGCTGCAACTGTTTCTGTTGTAGCAGAGAGTGTCTTAGCATTTTCCTCTGTAGGAGCAAGAGCGATTGTGTTAAGTACATTTGTAAATACTTCCTGAATAGCAGTGTATGTTACAGATGAATTGTTAGAACTGCTGTAATCCCTATAATCCTTTGGCTGATAAGCATTAATCTGAGCCGAAGCATTTTGATAAGCTCTCTGAAGTGTATCGGCACCGCTTGTATCTGCAACTGTAACAGATATAGGAGCACCAAGATTGATATTTGTTGAAGTTCCAGAATAGCCCTTAAGATTAATTGTATAATCGCCGGCAGCAATTGATGAAACTTGCTCTTGTACCTTCATCCACTTTTTAAAGTCAGCTTCTACACCCTTAAATGATACAAAGTTGATACCGTTGATAGGAGATGCTGCTGTTGCACAATCGTTAACAATTGCGTTAGGTGCAATACCTACACTCTCAACATTGCCGTTTGAATCATAGATAGGCTTAAGTGCAGCGTTTGACTCACCTTTTTTAACAGAAGCTGCAACGTGAGTTCTTGTAACGGCACCTGCGATAGGCTTACCGTTAGGCTGTGTATACTGCTTAACTTCATCAAGAGTATAACCCTTGTATACTGTTACGCCGTTAACATTTACAGCATCACCGCATACCCATTTACCCTTCTTAAGGATGTTGCCGTCTGCATCAACTGTATCCAAACGATAGTCGTACTTGTCAACATTTGTTGCTTCAACATATTCTACATTATTGATAGTTTCTGTTGTGTATGTTGAGCGTGCCATATTGTTCTTATCTGCATCATATACGCCGTCGATATCAAACACGTTAATACCAATTGTTTCAGCCTGTGCAGGGTTTGTGCTTGAAAGAACCATCTTGTCAAGCTTATTACCGTAATCACCTGCCGTCTGAGAACCTTCAACTGAGAATACTGTACCTGTACCTGTATCAGCGTCTGTAAGCGTACCGTACCAACCCTTATCTGATGAAAGGTTCAAGTAACAAACAGCTGTTTGGTTTGAATACTTGAGTTGCTTCTTAGGATTTGTTGTTGTACCCTTATAAATGTTATAATTAAGAGTAAACTTAACTATTTGTGATTCTTCAGGATATTTACCCATAACTTGTACTCTTACGCTCTTTTCAGGAGCAATAACGCCCTTAGGAGCATTAACTCTGATTGAGCTTGAATCCGAAGTCAAGTCTGTTACTTCAATGAAATATCTGTCATCAACAGTAACATTGCCATTTGCATCCTTATAGAATCTGTTAAGACCTACCGATTCGTTCTTAACTGTTACATATGTATTTGTGATATCATCACCATATGAGAAGTTTGAACGCGAAGGGTCATTTACAGAGATTGAAGCAGCACCGAACTTATGGTCTCTAAGTTGTGGAAGGAAGCCGTTTACAAAGTAGCTTACAGCCTTAACTGCAAACATAGCACCCTGCCAGCAACCGTCGCCGCGTGTCTTATTTGTTACTGCGGTTACACCGCCGAATGCGCAATAAATATTGCTTATCAAAATACCAAGTACACCGTTTTCGTTTGAACCGTCACCCTTGTATCTTGCAAATACAGCCTCATTAACCAAACTATCAAAAGGAGTAGTTGTCTTCATATCGGTTGATGTAGGAATTACCTTCTTGTAAGCCTGACCCGAAACTTTTGCACCAAAGATGCTGTTTACAAGTGAAGCTACAACATCATCATAAATAAGAACATCAACGCCCTTATTCATAATAGGTTCAGCTGTAAAGATTGTAAGCAACTGCTTAACAATTGTTGTGAGGCCTCTTGTCTTTTCTGTACCGTGAGTATCAGAAATGTTGATAAGTGACTTAACTACTGTATCATAAACAAGTTCTTCGGCATTTGCCTGACCTGCCTTAGAAGCAGTACCGTACTGCAATGTACCGATTGTAGGCCAAATCTTGTTGGCAATTACGCTAAGGTTTTCCCAAAGTGAATTGCTCATCTTAACAAGACATGCACCGCTTTCATCAACTACACCGAGAAGAGCGGCTACGCCCTTACCGTATGTTTCCGAACTGATCTTATTATAGCTTGGTTCTGTGAATTTTTCTGTCGAAGCATAGTAGCAAACTACAGAATTCAAAAGGTCGAACAATGTAGTCTTGTCCGATACAGGATCTGATTTTTCAAAATCCCAAACATTGCCTTTCTTATCACGGCAAGGAACGATTGAGCTGAGGAGATAACCTACTGCATCACGGCACATAGGAAGAATAGCGTCCTCAAACATAGACTTGTTTCCGTCGCCGTTAACATCATAAGCAGCTGCATATGAACCGCTTGCTGTTGTTACAAGCTTATCGTAATTCTTTTTAGGCTGTGAATATGAGAGGTGTTCTCTCAATGCCAAATAAGCAACATCTTCAGCTGACTTAGCCATATCAAAGTCTTCGTTGTGAATACTCTTTGTAGCGTCAACAATCTTGATGCAGCCAACAAGGAGAGGAATCATAGCCTCTTCAAAGTTTGCTTCTGTCAAGTGTGTGCTTGATGTCTTGTCCGTAATTTGTTTATTATGATAGAAAGCACTGAGAATGTTTTCATCGGCAGCGTTAGCAGCATACTCAAATATCTTCATTGTGTTTGAAACAAGTGTGCTTGCAATTTCGCTGATACCAGGATTTGTGCCTGTTTCTGCCAAAACCGGACGGGTAAGGTTTGTATCAACATGATTATTTCTGCCCAAACCGATGTTTGTTGAGTTAGGGAACAAGTCCTTAACTGCTGCTACAAGGCCGTTGTTAAGAGCTGCAACGATGTTTGGATAGCTTGTCTTACCGTCAACATAGTTATCGATAAATGTTTCCAAGTTATCAAAACCTGTTTGCATGAAGTAAAGGTTGATAGGACCTGTCTGCATATTGAAGACTTTATCAGCAAGAGGGCTGTAACGAAGCTTACCGAAAAGAATGCTTTCCTTTCTGCCTTCAGCTGTAATGTAATCATTGCTTGCTGCTACATCTCTCCAATTGTACTTAGGATTTTCAACTTCAGCTCTGTCATAATCGAAAGTAGCTTCAATCAAATCTCTGAATTCTTGAGGATCCGAGCAGTTATAATCTGCATACTTAGCTTTCAAGAACTTGTCGAACTTTTCAGGCGTGTAGTTATTTTCCCATTTATCGTGGTCAATCATATTGTTTTGGCTTGCCAACCAATAATAATATACATTATCAAAGTTACCGCCGTGACCCTTGTACCAATCCATGCTGTTGTTAACACGCATTGTTCTGAGTGTCGGCTTAAGTGTTGTCTTCCAAACAATCTTGAGAGCCTTATTTACGATATCGTAGAACTTATCAGTAGGACTGAGGGTAAGAGTATCCTCACCGCCGTTTGCATTACCGTATCTGAAGAGGTAAATCATACCGTTACCGTTCTTATCGTATCTAAGGTTAGGGTCATAGCCGAGAGCCTCTGAAGCTTTTGCGATATTTTTATCGTTTTCGCTCAAATTGTTATTTGAAAGATATTTTAAAATCTTTGAATAACGGGTTTTTGATGAGTCGGTAGGCTCGTATGTAACCGTACCGTCTGTACTTTCTTTTCTTTCAAGAGCATAAGTCATTTCAACAGAAATTTTGCTGATGAATTCGCTTGTAAGCTTTGTAAGAAGCTGCTCATCAAAATTCCACTTTGTTCCCTTGCTGTTATCCTGAAGATATGCTTGGAAATTGGCAACTTCAGCTTCTGTGAACCAGCTTGTCTTTGTAAGGATTGCCTGAGCAAGCATATTGTATACGAGGTTTGACTCGTATCCGTCCCACATATTGAGAAGATTACCGATAAGGCCATATACATCAACAGCACCGTTAACAAGACCTAAGCTAAGTTTGCCTTTGATGAACTGACCGATTACATTCTTATTACTTCTTTTTGATGACTTATCATCATTAGAGTTCCAATAAATTGTTTCTGCCAATGCCATAACAATATCTTTGGCATTGTTTACTGCGCGATATGACGAGCCGCATTTTGATGTAACCAAATTTGCTTCTTCTGTATGTGCCAAATCAGCAATCGGATTGAGATAGAGATTTGCAACGTCGCCACCTACAAGTCCCTTATAGCTATTCAAGAGACCGTTAACCTGACTAACAAGGTTAAGTGCACCGTCAACGCTGTCAAGATAACCGTTAAGGTTAATGTTAACAACAACATAGTTAAGGTTAACCTTAATAGGAGCAATGTTTGCTTTGTTAAGAGTATCATCAACCCAATCAAGAAGAGCTTCACAAGTTTGATTATCTGTTGTTTCTGCCCATGTCATAAAGTTTGCTGCAAGTTCGTTGTCATGGCCGCTATCAGTAGATTTTGCATATACTGTAAGCACACCTGTAAAGGTGGACATTGCCATAAGCACAGCCAAAACTATTGCAACAATTTTACGCGCAAAGGTTTTAGATTTTTTCACTTTATTAAATTTCCTCCATTTATAATTACGATAATGAATCATCGACTATGTATCTGTCACTTTCTCTGACCGAATTGCAAGACTTCGCAACAGAAAGAATGGAACAAATCCCGATAACATAATTCTGTCTGCAACGATGAAACATTTCACGCATTATTATTAAAGCACATTTAACAAATAAAATCAAGACTGTTAGCATATTAATAACATTGTATTAATTCGGCGAATTTTATTAATTTTTTCGTAACATTTGCACAAACAACCCACATTCACCTTTGTGAATGTTGCAAGAATTTTTTGCAAAAACCTTGATTTTTTATTAAATAAGGTGTAGTATCCTATTGAAAAGTTCACAAATTGTTTACAATGTTTTTACATTTTGTCAAAAGATTCGCAAAGTTTTTTGAAGAAAAAATGTACATACAACAACTTGTGGATAAAAGATTGTTTATTGCAAAATATACACAAAATCGGCTGTAAGACAAACAAAAAATGCAGTGATTTTTACCCGAAAATCGGTTGTTTGTATTATATGTTTGTTAAAATATAGTTATAATTCAGTAAAAACTTATTGACTTTGTGTTCTTAATTTGTTATAAATAATCTTGGATATTGTTCGTGCATAGGGGTATTTTGCGCCAAAATACCAAAAAAGGCGGTGCAAAATGCTTCTGTGATTCCGGTCACAGCTGTAAAGTGAGTTGCTTTACACACTTTCGCTGTGAAAATCATTAAAAGAAAAGGAGAGATGATTATGAAAAAAGCGAGCAAAAAGTTACTCAGCTTCTTCTTAGCTGTAGTAATGATTGTTACATCGTGTTCTGTCGGATTCACTGCTTTTGCAGATGAAAAAACAGGCACAACCGAAAAATATTGGAACGATGTAACAAGTGCCGACGGTGCATTTGACGCTATCGGTGAAATCGTTAACACTGCACTCCCTACTATTTTGGGAATTCAGATTAACGGTCAAACAATCGGTCAGTTACTCAAAATGAGCGACGCCGAAGTAAAGAACGCTACACTCCAGGAGGTTGTAGCAAAAGCAAGCCCGTTGTTGGGCAATGCCTTGGGTGCATCAACAAGTGTCGATGAAAAGACATTTTTGATTAAGCATTCCGCAGACACAGGCATTACAAACGACACAGATTATGCAAAATACGGCAAATATTTTGCATATCTCAAAGATGTAAACGCAAAAAGCAGTGATGTTAACTTCTATGATTTGTACACATTTTGTGAAAACAATCAGGACAGTAGCAACGCAGATGTGGCAGCGTATTGCAAAGAAACATTTTCTAAGCTTCAGGCAATGCTTAAAATTGAAAAGGCTGTGTACGATGATTATAGCCAAAAAATCGCAACAGCTGTTACAGCTATGCAGAACATTGCCAAAGTTGCAGAAGTAAAAAGTGCAATCAAAGCAGGTACTAAGTCTATTGAAGAAATCAATAACATAAATGTATCAGGTGTTACAATCGGCAGCACTACATACACCGGAACAGTTAACGATGCTAAAAACCTTCCTGAAGTAGAGGCAGGCATTAAACTTGCTCAAGAGCAAATTGCAGCAACAGGCTCAGACCTCAAGATTAACACTGTTGCCGAAGCAATCGTTTACTACTATGTATATCCTGTTGACGGCTCAACTGTTCGTTTGACTAATCTTACAGCGGCCGCAGTTAACTCAACAAGAAAAGGTGTCAACTTCCAAGGTGCATTGCTTTACATCAAGCTTGCACAAGACGGCGGCACACCGATTACCACAAAGAAGATCGGCGGCAAAGAAGACGAAAAGCTTACATTAAGCAATTATAAAGAAGTTCTTGGAAAATATATTACAGACAGCAACTATAAACCGGGCGAGAACGACTATTACTATATTACAAAAGCTGTCTATGAATGTCTCGGCGATTTGCTCCCTAACGGCACATCAATGAGCATGAACAAAACCTATTACAAGCAAATGGATGCATTTGCTTCCGCTTCATATGAAGCTATCAATAAGGCTATCCTTATGCAAAGCGGTATGACTGCCGAGCAGGCTGAAAAGAAAATTGCAGACGCAAAATTCACTGATGATCAACTTGCGGCTCTTTACAACAAAGTTGTAGAACTCAAGAAAAAGACTTCCGCAGTAGCTGATTTAAGAAAAGGCATCAATGAGTACATTAAATCAAACGAATGTAAAATGTCTGCCGAAGCAAAGAACTATCTCACATTCAAGCAGGCGCTCAAAGATGCAGACTTTAACAATTTTGTCGACACACTCGTAAGTGTTGCAGGCGAAGACTCAGTAGACTTAAACAACAAAGATTCAGTTAAAGAAGCTGCAGCAAAAGTCAAAGGAATTCAAAACTCAAAAAGTACAGCTTCCGGTTATAATCTTAAAAGATTTGTCGGATACAGACACAGCGACACATGCAGTGTAATTGAATTCTTTAATGAAATTGCTTCGGGTTATGTTACAAAAACCGAAATCGGTTCTGTTGCAAGTGGTATTATCACGAACGATATATCATCACCTTATTATGATTATATTGAAAATAATACTGATAAGGCAGTCACAGAAGGCACAAGCGACTACAAGTACAGCTATTCAAACTACACAATGCCGAGTGCAGTTGCTTCCTATTATAATAAGCAACTTGCAGCAAACTCAATTGATGCGGTTAACACAGCACTTAACAATACTATCGGCAATCTTTTGGACCCATCAACCGAAACAGGTGCAATGGTTGTTCCTATCATCAACGGCTTGATGGAATCAAAGATTACCTTGTATAAGGATGACGGTACCGGCGTTCTCAACGATTTGTGGAAGAACCTCTACAATCAACCAATGGAAACCGTATTTAACCTTCTTCCGACACTTGTAATTCTTATTGAAGAAGTTGTATTGCCAATGGTTGTTAATGCCGAAGGTGACGAAAAATATCAAGCTCTTGACGCAATTTTTGAAAATCTTGGCATAACTCTTACTAAAAAGGACAATAGCGGTGCAATCACAATTCAGAATACTGATATAGGTATTACGGATTCATCATTTGACCTTAACACAATCATTCCGGGTACACTTGCATATCTCACAGGTAACAAGGAAAAAGCTCTCAACTATTGCGGAACATACAGCGACTTCCTCAAGAGCAAGGGTTTTGAAAAAGTTGACGGCATAAACGGCGACACAATTATGTTCACAGGTGTTTATGCAGCCGACAAGGCTATCTACGGTCTTGACCTCAAGGCACTTCTTGCAAAGAAAATGGATGCACAACTTGCAACAGGTCTCAACGAACTTATTGTCGAAGTTGCAAACTTCGCTCTCGAAGCATCGGAAGAATACATCAACGAGTGTGCAACTGGCTCTTCACACGAAGATTACAGATACAATGCCAACACATCGGATGACGCTAAGATAACTCAAAGAGGTCTTAACAATATCGCCGTTTCACTTCCGAAACTTCTTGACAAAATCGGTCAAAAGTTCATTAAAAAGTACGGTGTAAATTCCGATTGGACTCTTCTCTATTCCGGTAAGTTCACAACTAAAGACAAGACTTACAGAGATAAGACAATTACACAGACTTACAATGCAGGTCTTGAAGACTTCAAAGCATTAGCTACCGAAAACAATCCTACTGCCGTTCTTGATCAATTTACAAATGCATTTATCGGCACATGGATTAACGGTCTTCTTGACTTAGTTAATGACACGATTTCAACAAACAACAAGCTTACCAACAACATTCCTCTTGTTGCAGGTCTTCTTAACTCTCTCGGCGGAATCGGTGAAAAGAGCATCCTCACAGATGCACTCAACGGATTCTTCGACCTTACAAGAAAAGATGACGCATCATTTACCTTTGGTGTACAAAACAGCAAAAAAGGCTTTGTAGGTTTGTCAAATGAATCGGGTTACTACCTCATTTCAAACATCATATTTAACAAAAACGGTGAAGCAAGAGGTATCATTCCTCTCGTAAAGAATATTCAGGAATCAAACAAAAAGAATCCTAAATATTCAACATCTTCATCATCAAGCACATCAACGAGTACTTCAACAAGTACAACATCTGCTTCAAAGAAGCCTACACTTGTTAATTCATCAAAGGCTAATAAGAAGTATGATAAGAGCAAAGTATTAACAAGCAAAAACATTAAAAATGCAAATAGTTTGCTTACAAAGCTCGACAAGATTCTTGCATCTCTCCTTGATAATTCATCACTCAATGATTTCGCATTGAATTCAAATGAGAACATTCTTGCAGGTGTGCTTACAACTGCATCAAATTACATTGGTGAAAAGAATACAAACTATTTACTTACATTATTAGACGAATATCTCAAGGTATTTGATACAACCGCAAAAGACGGCAAGGTTGATGCTGACAAGGTATATTCAAACAGCAACCTCTCTAACCTCGTAACAAGCACATATCGTTTGCTTGAAAACATTATTGATTATGTATTCTACGATGCTAAGACAGGACTTATCAGAGGCGGCGACAGATATCATTCCGTAACATCGGCTATCAACGGTATCTACTCACCTGACTCTCTTGCTGTTCGTATGACTTCGGTATCGGCAGCAAATGACCTTAAGTACAAGAAGCACTGGACTGATGTCAAGAGTGTAAACTTCGGCGTTTCAAGCGGTGATAAGTCAGAATTTTACAGTGCACTCGGTGATGCACTTTCACCTATTGCAGCTGTTTTGGGTGCAGTATTTACATACACCTACACAGACTCATCACAAAAAGATAATCTCTACTCTGCTGTTGTGGCTCCGGTATTTACGGCAATCGCAAAGCACACAGGTGCAGAGGGTGTAATTTCGGCAGATACATGGAATTCACTCAACGGCAGTCAGCAGCTTATTCAGGGTATTCTTACTCCGCTTTCAAGCATTCTTACACAATTCTACAAGGCTCCTGCTACATTCCTTGTAAATCTTGTGAGTGCTCTCGGAGATATACTCAATGACTCATCAGTAGTAAGCATTATCAACAGCGCTCTCGGTGCAGTTAATAATGTATTCGGCGGAATTAAAATAATAATCGGTAACAGTAATTATTTAAATGCTCCGTCACTTGTTAATTATCTTGCTTCGCTTATCAGCTCAAAAGTAAGCATAATTGACTCAAATCTCACAATTAATGTTAAACTCCCTGAGAAAGACATTATTGTTTCTCTTATCAAGAACATCAAGATCAGCAGCATCAATATGACAGTCGGTCAGCTTGTTGCTCTCAAGACCATTGATTGGAACGCTCTTGCAAATGCAAGCACACCGGGTGAATCACTTCTCCTCATCTTCTCATATCTTGTAGATGTATTATTGAGTTCACCTGTAATCCTCGGATTGGTTAAGACTGCGGCTCCTGAAATTGTTAAGTTGCTTGAATCACTTGACCCTGCTCAAATTCTTGCAATCATCAATGCAATCCTTGATGTAACTCAAAGTCCTACAGAAATTTATTGGACATTTAAAGAATATGCCGGCAAGATTACAAGAACATTTGTATATCCTAAGGGCATTACAGCTAAGGAAGCTGACGAGGCAGTAGAAAACCTCGACAAGCTTGTACAAAATATATTCCCTCTTCTCAAGGAATTGGGTGTACTTGATGCAGAAGACTTGCCTACAGTTGTAAACGGCTTGCTCTTCACAAATGCAAATCTTACAAAACTTACAACAACAGTTTACGGCGGTATTTACAGCGCTGCAAAGAAAGCTGATGTTACAGCTCTTCTTAAATCACTCGGTCTTGACTTCTCCCCTAAGGGCGTAGCAAATATCCTTATGGATTCAAGCTACGGCAGAACATATTCTTCAGCAGCAAACAGATTGAAGAAGGCTAAGAGCTGGAGCAAGGTTAAGAAGCTCAACTGGGGCTTCAAGGACGGCTCTTCAAAGGCTCAAACAGGATTTGTAAATGCTCTTGCAGCACTTCTTCGTCCTGTAAACGATATACTTTCTGTATTCCTTGCAGAAGGCAAAGGTCTTGACATCAACCTTGATGCAAAATCAAAGGCTGAGCTCCTCAAGATGGTTAAGAATATCAATGTTAAGAAGTCGGAAATCGGCGGTATCAAGGATACAGACCCATACGGTTGCAAGATTTATCTTGAAATCAAGAACGGCGTTCTTGTTCTTACAGTAGACAGCAAAGCAAGCGATAAGAATTCAACATTCAAGCTTGATATCAACGGCGTTGCAGCAACATTGCTTGAAATGGATTCGGATGCTGAAGCCGGATTCGGTACAAACGGTTACGAAAATGCTGTTATCCCGCTTCTTGAAGCATTCCTTTGTGATGATGTTGTAACATATGACGAATACATTTCGGATTATGAAGACGCTAAGGATAACCTCATTATCGATGTTCTCAACCCAATCGTTGGTTTGGTTAACAAGGTTCTTGAGGCACCGGGCAGCACATTGACAGCTATCCTTCCAAACCTTGCTTACTTCATTGACAGCAACGGCTTGGCTCAGGCTGTAAGCAACTTGCTTGCTCCTATCACTTCAAAGAAAGGTGTTATCGGCATCCTCAAGAAGAACGGTATTGATGTTGATAAACTCATCAAACAAATCGCCGGAAAGTCACTCGGCAAGATTGTTACAGACGCACTCGGTGTAAATGTTAAGCTTAACCTTAAACTGACAGACCTTTCAAAGTGCAACATTCAAGACATTGTTCTTCCTCTTGTTAAGTCAATCCTTAAGAAGAACAAGATTAACATTAAGATTCCTTCATTCACATTTAAAGACATTGCTTCTCACGGTAAGATTGTTACTGCAAGCAGTGCCGCAAAGAATGCTAAGGGCAAGTACAAGAGATTGATGGTTAAGGCTGACAAGGGCGAAATGTTCGTTGCTCTTCTCAGATATGTAGGCGATGTACTTATTAAGAATGCAACAACTCTTAACAAGATGCTCGCAAGCATTGACGCTATCAAGAAAAATCAAACAATTAAAGACATCCTCAACTGTGTATTCTCTTCACTCAGAGTTGCATCAAAGGATGACATTGTAAGAGCTGTATTCTACTTCCTCACTCAAAACGGTGCTCAGGATTCATTCTTCGATTACAGCAACTTCAAGACAAAGAAGTATGACTTCTCATTCGGTAACATGGATGAAGAATTCTGCAGAAAGCTTGCTCCTATGCTTGACGGCTTGGTTGGCGGACTTCTTGCAGACAAGGGCGGTCTCCTCGGCCTTATCGGCGGTATGGCTTACAAAGATGATGTTATCAGCTCAATTGCCTGCGGCCTTTACGGTGCGGTAGACGGAGTTGACCTTGGCGATATGGGCTCACTTTCAGCTCTCCTCGCAAAGACAGGTATCGACTTCTCAACAACAAACGTTGCAAATCTTCTTACAGATAAGAGATACGGCAAGAAATTCTCTAAGGCTGCAAATGTTATCTCTAAGGCAGGCAGCTGGAAGAATGTTAAGAAAGAAGACCTCAAGTGGGGCGTTAAGGACAGAGATACATTCCTCAATGCACTCGTAGCAGTTCTTCGTCCGGTTTACGGTGTAGTTGATGTTCTCATTAACAACGGCAACCTCAACCTCTTCAACATTGTAAGCATTCCGGGTTCAAACGGATACACATCATTTATCGTTCCTCTTCTTGAGGCATTCGGTGTATACAACATCAAGACCCAGTATGATTACAGAATGGATATGGAAAAGGCATATGACGCACTTCTCCTTGACATCATCAATCCTCTTTGGGATAAGGTAGAAGATATTCTCAACGCTCCTATCGAAATGCTTGCAGACATTCTTCCAAACCTTTCACTCTTCTTTGCAAACAACGGTTTGCTTCAGTTGATTGACAATCTTTTGACTCCTGTATCAGCTCTCCTTGATGCAGTTAAGCCAATCATCAATGTAAATGTTGTACTCGATGTACTCAATGTTGATGTAAATGCCCTCCTCGGCAAGATTGGTATCAAGTCAAATGTTAAGGTTGATGTATATGACCTTAAGGCAACACTTGAACCTGTAATCGGTTCTGACAATGTTGTATCGCTTCTCAACGGCATTCTCAGCACAATCAAGATTAAGGGTCAGCCGCTCGGCATAGTTCTCCCTGAAATCGATTGGTTCCAGCTTGCAAGCCACGGTAAAGTTATTTCAACAACTTCACAGGTTGCAACATTCGGCACAAGAATTGCTGTTCAATCAGACCAGGATGAAACACTCATCGCTGTTCTCAGATACCTCATCAACACAATCAACTACAAAGATAACTACGACATAATCGTTAACCTCCTCGGCGGACTCCTTGGCGGTATGAGCGACAGTATCGCAGGCGTAGTAGACCAAGTACTCGGTATGCTTAAGGGCGATGCAGATACAGTTATCGAAAGCCTTGTAGATTTGCTTCAGTCAATCGCAGGCTAATAGTTAATAACTAACGGCTTACAACTGAATACTCAAAACATAAAGGTCATCCTCAATCGAGGATGGCCTTTTAGTCTATGATAAAACTCCTGAACTGTGCAAAAGAAAATTCAACCGAATTTGCCTATTCATAAAATATAATTATTTGCACTCAAACACTTGTATATCGTGCCAAAATTATGTATAATAAAGCCATATATACTTTATACTCGGTGGTGAAAAAATGCTCGGAAAATATGTTAGAGTCAAGATAGAACATCCTATCGGCTCAACTGACGAAGCGGGCTACACCTATCCATTAAATTTCGGCACTGTATACAATACAGAAAATCAGGATGCGTTTGTTATGGGCATCCATCATCCCGTTCGCAATTTTGACGGCAGAGTTATTGCCATATTGAGCGACAGAAAGAAAAATCATTACATTTGGGTTGTTGCGCCGAAAAGTACCCGCTTCATAATCAACGACATCAAGGAATACATTGATGTTGAAAAAGACTTCCCTACTTACAGACTTGACTGCCTTTATGAATGCAGTTGCGGAGCAGTCGTTTTTAGGGACATAAAAGGCGAAGTGCGATACCTTTTAATCAAAAACAATCGCTCGGCTCATTGGGGCTTTCCAAAGGGTCATATCGAACCGGGAGAAACTCCCGAAGAAACCGCATACCGTGAGGTGCTTGAAGAAACAGGGCTTCACATTAATTTGATTGACGGCTTCAGCTGTGTGTCAAAATACAAAATCCGTGACAAGATTGACAAAATGGTTACCATTTTTGTCGGCACAACACAAGACACTTCAACCGTTATTCAAAAAGAAGAAATTGAAGATTATATTTGGCTGACCTACGACAAGGCAATGAATCTGCTAAAGTTTGAAAATGACAAAAACATTCTTTCGGGTGCATATAATTTTCTTAATGAACACAATATAATTTAAAGGTGATTTTATGCACGAGTTTGTTACGACTTTTCAAGAATTCTTAACCTCACACGGTATCCCTGATTGGCTTGTTGTTTTCATCATATCCGTCTGCCCTGTTTTGGAATGCAGACTCGGTATGTTCACTGCAATCAGCCTGCTTCAAATGAACATCTTTAAAGGCTTCATAATCAGCTTTTTAGGTAACATATTACCTATTCCGTTCATTCTGCTCCTCATAAACAAGATTTTTGAGTGGCTCAAAAAAGTTCCGGGAATAAACAAGCCGATTTACTGGCTTGAAGAAAAGACCTTGAAAAAAAGAGATAAGATTGACAAATACGGCATTTGGGGATTGCTCATTTTTGTTGCCATTCCGTTGCCGGGAACAGGTGCTTGGACAGGTTCGCTCCTTGCCTCCCTCCTCCATCTCGACAGAAAAAAGAGCTTCGGCGTAATCTGCTTGGGTGTTTTCTGTGCCGGAGTGATAATGACGGTTTTGTCAAAAGTATTTAATATGGCAGTATTTTGATGACTAAAGAACAGGATTTTATGCTTCGGTGCCTCAGGGCATATTTTGAAAATAACAAAGTAAATACCGAAATTAATGTTGACCTCAATAACTTTTATGAGCTTTGTAACGCTCATAATTTGGCTCCTGTCGTCTTTTCTGTGATTAAAGACAATAATTCCTTAAAAGAAAACAAAACGGCTTATGAGGCTTTTAAAGACGCCTTTTACGACGGAATTGTCAACTACGATATGCAAAAGGCAGTTATTGATGAGATTGACGAACTGCTGACGGCAAACGAAATTGAACACATCTTTTTCAAAGGTGCTCAACTGAAAGAACTTTATCCCACTCCCGAACTTCGGCTTATGGGTGACATTGATGTGCTGATTAGGCTTGACGACAGACCAAAGGCAAAACAGCTTTTTATAGGCAATGGCTTTAAACTGACCGAGGACAACGGCCCCGTTTACAACTATCACAAGGGTGATGTTTTGGTTGAATGTCACACAAAAATTGTCAGCGGTAAGGTCGGCAATGCAGATGCCGAAACCTACTTTGCTAACGCAATAAATCACGCAAATTTTGACGGATTTTGCGGTGAACTTGAACCTGAATACAATCTTCTGTATCTGCTGACCCATATTGCGCACCACTTTTGGTTTTACGGTGCAGGGGTTAAGATGATACTCGACCTGGCAGTGTTCATCAAACATTTTTCGCCCGATATTGACAGAGTTGTAAGCAAAGCGGACGAGCTTAACTTAAAACGCTTTTCGCAAATTATTTTTTCAATCTGTTATGATTGGTTCGGTGTCGGCAAAAAATACATCGATGATACCGACAGCACAAAGAAATTTTTGCTCGGCTTCGGTGCATTCGGCAATATCAACCGCAACAAGGCAGTTGTGGTTAAGCGTAAAGCAATCGAGGACGGCCACAACAGCAATTTTATGACAAAGCTGGCTCTTCTCTTTCCGTCATACAAAAAAATGAAAAACATACCGTATGTCAAGTTCATAGACGGCAGACCGTATCTGTTGCCGTTTTGCTGGATATACAGAATTATATACAACTTTAAAAACAAAAAAGACTTTGTAAAAGAAGCAACCTTTGACCTTGCAAGTGATGAAACAAGGGCAGAGGCACAAAAGGAATTTGAATACTTTGAGGAGATAGGACTGTTATGATATTCCTTATTATTTTAATCGTATTAATCGCAATAGCCGTTGTGCTGTTTGTTACATGGTTTTTGTCAACAAAGGCAGACGGCAACTGTCCGCTTTGTGCAATGAAGGCTTTTCCACCGTCAAAAATAACCATTGACTACAAAAAGGACGAGGACTACAACGGCGGCAGCAAAACCCCGATTATGGGTTGGTCAAGCTGGAACTCACTGCGTAATCATATTGATGAGGACACTATTCTTGATATGGCAAAGGCTATGGTTGACACGGGTCTTGCCGACGCAGGATACAAATATGTCAACATTGACGACTGCTGGCAAAGCTCCATGAGAGATGAAAACGGAATGCTTCAGGGCGACCTTGAGTCTTTTCCGAGCGGTATGGCTCAGGTTGGCAGAAAAATCAATCAGCTTGGTCTTAAGATGGGTCTTTACACATCAAACGGCACCCTCACCTGTGAGGATTTGCCGGCTTCTCTCGGCAATGAAGAAATCGACGCAAAAACATTTGCTTCCTGGGGTGTTGAATTTTTCAAATATGATTTTTGCCACCACAAATATATCAGCGGTAAAACTCCGATTATCGAATATGTGGGAATCAGCCGCAAGGGCGAAAGAGAATTTGTTAAACTTACGCCCGACCGTGCAAAATACACAGGCAGAGCAAAGGCAATCAAGGTTGACGAATTGGCTACCAAAAAGGGCATTGCATTTTTAAATCACGGTGCAGGCACCGCCCAATTCAAAGTTGATGTTGCACAGGGCGGAGAATATGTTTTCACCATCCACTACAAAAAACTTGCAAGCAAAAAAGAAACTTATCTTCAAATCAATGTCAACGGCAACACAAACGAAGTGTTCTTCCCGCCAAGCGTGGCATTCACTCCCGATGCAAGACTTCAAACAATCATCAAACTTTCGGCAGGCGAAAACATCATCAGACTTCAAAACCCTGTTGTCACCCGTGCCGACTCGTCATACATTCAATACAGACGAATGGGCAAAGCACTTGAGGACGCTTCGCACGCTTGGTCAATGTATTCGGGTGAACCGCAAAAGCCTATCACCTATTCCCTGTGCGAATGGGGCACAAATCACCCGTGGACTTGGGGTGCAAAGGCAGGCAATATGTGGCGTACAACCCACGATATTATGCCAAAATGGTTCAGCATTGTTTGGATATACAACCGTACCGTCAATATGTACAAAAGTGCTTCTCCGGGGCATATAAACGACCCCGATATGCTTGAAGTCGGCAACGGCAAGCTCACTATTGAGGAAAACCGTGCTCACTTTACACTTTGGTGTATGATGGCTGCTCCGCTTGTTTTGGGCAATGATTTGAGAGAACTCCAAAACGGCTCAAAAAAGAGCGATGCCATTCTCAAAATCATTACAAACGAAAATCTTATCCGTATTGACCAAGACACTCTTGTTAAACCGGCAAAGCGTATCGGCAAAAAAGGCAGTATCGATATTCTTGCCCGTCCGCTTTCAAACGGCGATGTTGCCATTTGCTTCTTCAACAAAGGCGGCAGCAAAAAAGAGATTGAATTTGACCTTGCAACGCTCAAGGATGAAAAGTATCTCGGTATTTCCCGCACAAGCAATGCACAAATCAAGAATTTGTGGAGCGAGGAAATCTTCCATTCCGACACAATCAAAACAGCCGTTGCATCGCACGATGTAAAAGTTTTCAGAATATCAAATCTCTAAAATTAACGACAAAAAAAGCGACCCTCGAATTATTCGAGAGTCGCTTTTTTATGCTTATAACAAGCATTTGGAGTAAATTTATATAAAATCTAAAAGGGGCTATATTAAAAAGGTTGACGAAATTAATCGAAAGCCTTTGTTGCGAAGTTAATTTTTTATATCTTTTATCTCTCCCTCGGTAATAACCAAACAATCGGGAGAATCTATGTTAAGCTCTGCCGGATTATAATCGGCAGGAACTCTGTTTTTAGCCATTGCACCTTTTATCATAAAAAATGCAATATCACGACTTATTCCGGCATAATCAACATCCAAAATCTTGGATGTGATATGCTTAGAAAAGAAATTAACAAGCGGACCCATCATAAAGGCTGTGATAATTGTACCTATTCCGATATTTTTAACACCCGAAATATCGCCTTTAAGCAGCGAAGTCAAACCTCCGCTTACCACGAGTCCTATAATAATAACGGTAATATCGGTCATGACCCTCAGCCATTTGTAATGTATATGAGTAAATTGGCTAAGCATAAAACTGAGTGAATCATACGGACCGACGCCGATATTTGAAACAAAAAACAGAGAGCAGGAAAAGCACAGAACAATAATACCTGCCGCAAGTAGGCATATGCGAACCGCAAGACTGTTGCTGATATGAGGAGCAATAAGACCGCTGAAAAATTCGCAAGTGTAACCGACGCCAACCATATTTATCACCGTACCCACGCCGATAAGTCCTCTGTGAGCAACTATCACGACAACTACAATGATAACGGCATTGACAATCAGCTGATATGTTCCGTAACCGATTCCCAAGGTGGAGGAAATATTCATGTTCATTGATGTAAAGGGGTCAACACCAAATCCCGAAACATTGAAAAGTGCAATTCCAAAGCCCATCACGATAATGGAAATTACCGTCATAACTACTCGCTTCACCATATTATGCTGAGCGAACATATCTTTGATGTAGCCATATGCTTCCTTTTCAAATTTCTTCATAGAATACGCCTCGTAATCTTGACAAATCTAATTCATTTGCCTTACTTTCCTCTCTCTTGCACCCTATTATAATCACCTTTTCAAAAAATGCAAGGGTATTTTGCTATATTCTATGTGTTGGATAGTATACACAAAGTTTGCAAAAGATTTTTGTGCAAATTGCACAAAACTATTCCATCTGTTTTCCGAGAAAAGAAGCAGCCACCTGAACAAGCTTGATGTCTGCCTCGCTCGGCAAAGTGCCTTTTCCGTCATCAAACACAGCCACGGCACCGCTGACATCACCGCCGTAAATGATTGGATAAACTATCTGTGCCTGACGGTCAAAGCCCTCAATGGCATTCATAGACGGCACCTTGTCGGTTTTGATGTGGATTTGACGATTTTCCATAAGCTCCTCAAGGCTTTTGCTGACTCTGCGTTCAAGCACTTCACGCTTGCTGATACCCGAAGCCGCAACAACATGGTCGTTGTCCGTAATTGCAACGGGCATACCTGCGTCCTTGTGCAAAACTTCCGCATACTGCTCCGCAAAATTTGAAAGTTCCCCAATCGGCGAATATTTCTTAAATATAACCTCGCCCTCACTGTCCGTGTAAATCTCCAGCGGGTCACCCTCTTTAATTCTGAACGAACGGCGGATTTCCTTTGGGATGACAATCCTGCCCAAATCGTCAATTCTTCTGACAATGCCTGTTGCTTTCATTTTGTATCTCTCCAATTCTTTTTCATTTGTTACTGTAATATTTTGCACAGCAAATCGGAATTAATACCAAATAAAAATTCAATTTTTCTGCTTTTCATTTTTCATAATTAAACCAACAAGGCTCATCATGTAAATCAAATTCATAGTATGAATCAAACAATTTTTTTGCCGATTGAGTCAATTCGCTTAATACAGCATTCTGTTCATTTCTTTTTTGATTCTTTGACTGACATCGGCAAGAACATACAAAAAAAGACCGTGACAAATTGCTAAAATGCACTGCGTCACAGCCTTTTTAAACTTTATTAATTGCGAATTAATTTGATGATTGCGTAGGAATATACGGTGCGATAGCCTCTGCAAGTTTAACGGTAGGTATCGTTTGAAGAACAACCTTGCCAGGACCCGTTACAACCGTATTGAAAAGGCCCTCGCCGCCGAAAAGAATATTTTTTGCACCCTTAACGGTTTGAATATCCATTGAGCACGAGCCGGACATCATAACAACATGCCCCGTATCAACAACAATCTGCTGACCCGCTGCAAGTTCATATTCAACAGCTGAGCCGTCAATCTCAATAAATGCAATGCCGTTGCCCGAAAGTTTTTGCATAATAAAACCTTCGCCGCCGAAAAATCCCGAGCCTAATTTCTTTTGAAAAAAGACAGAAAGGTCAACACCCGTCGTTGAAGCAAGAAATGCACTTTTTTGCACAATATAATCACTGTTTGGTGAAACTTCCAATGCCAAAATATCACCGGGGAAAGAACTTGCAAACGCAATTTCGCCGTTGCCGCCCTCTGCCGTATATTTGTTTTGGAATATTCTTTCGCCGGAGAACATTCTGCCGAGAATTTTGCTCATTCCGCCGCCTATGGTTTCCATCTTCATATTAGGCGACATCCAGCTCATTCCGCCACCCTCGGTAATCATTGTTTCGCCTGCGTCAAGTTGACAAACGGCAACCGGAAAGCTTCCGCCCTTAATTTCGTATTTCATATAGGACCTCCTTTTTATTTTTATATTCTGTACAATTATACATTATCATATAATCACACAAAAAACAATTATCGTTATTTCTATATTTACCTATTGATTTTTGTGCAAAACATAAAAAGACTTCCCTTGTGTATGGGAAGTCTTAATAAATTTATTGCTTGTTTTCTTCAGCTTCTGCTTTTTTCTTTTCTTCGTACTTTGCGGCTTCCTCTTCTTCAAGAACTCGATATGCAACCTTGCCGACCAAAGTTTTCGGAAGTTCGGTGCGGAACTCGATTTCTCTCGGAACGCCGTAGCGTGAAACATTCTTTTTGCAGTTTTCGATAATTTCTTCTTTAATCTTATCCGACGGTTCAACGCCCTGACGAAGAACAACAAATGCCTTTACAACATGCATTTTGTATGGGTCCGGAATACCGACAGCACAAGAAAGAAGAACATCGGGATGAGCGTCAATTGCATTTTCAACCTGTGACGGATATACATTAATGCCCGAAACAATGATGAGTCGTTTCATTCTCTGCTTATAATACACAAAACCGTCCTCATCCATATAGCCGAGGTCGCCTGTATGGAGCCACAAATTGCCGTCCTCGTGTCTGCGGAGAGTTGAAGCGGTTTCCTCTGCGTTGTTGAGATAGCCTTTCATAACCGTAGGACCGCAAATGCAAATTTCGCCCTCTTCGCCGTATGGAAGTTCGGAGTCGTTATTTGGATTTACAATAGAATAATATGTATCCGAAAGCGGAATACCGATACTGCCCTCACGGTAAGTATCGTAAGGAGTAAGGCAGGATGCCGTTACGCACTCTGTTGTGCCGTAGCCCTCTCTGACCTGAATTGTTGCATTGTGCTCTTTAAGGAATTTATCAACTTTCTTTTTAAGTTCAACGGAAAGTGAGTCGCCGCCGCAGAACATACCACGGAGGAACGAAAGATCAAAATCAAATCCCTCACTGCGAAGGAGTGCCTCATAAAGAGTAGGAACACCTACAATAACATTAGGCTTGTATTTCTTTACATCTCTTGCATATGTTTTGATTGTAAACTGCGGAATAATAATACATGTTCCGCTTGCCATAAGTGCGGTGTGAATACCTACGCCCAAGCCAAAGCCGTGGAAAAGCGGCATAACGGAGAACATACGAAGTCCCTCCATTGTAAAGCCGGCATTTGCCGCAACCTGAGCCGCAAGAGCATTCATATTAAGATTTGTAAGTCGGATACCTTTTGAAGTACCTGTTGTGCCGCCCGAGAACAAAATAACTGCTGTGTCCTCTGCCTTAGGGAATTTATCCGAAAGTTTAACCTTTTTGCCGCCCGAAATAAAATCGGACCAATCGATAACATTCTTGTTATCCTTTGGAAGCGGAGCAGGCTTTTTCTTGACAGTAAGAGGATAAAGCATATTAAGCGGAAACGGAAGCTCATCCTTGATATGAGCAACAACAACCTTAACGGGATGCTTAACCTGCTTGAGTGCCTCAAGCACCTTTTCGTAAAACAAATCAACAACCAAAACAGCCTTGCTTTGAGTTGAGTTGATATAGAATGCAATTTCACCCACAGCTGAAAGCGGATGAATCATTGCCGGAACGGCACCGATTCTGTTAAGAGCATAAAAAGTATCTACGCCCTGCGGAGTGTTAGGCATACAAACGGTGACCATATCGCCCTCGTCAATGCCGATACTTTTATAAGCCTTGCCGAGAACCTCGATTTTGTTCAAAAACTGCTTGTAATTTGTCTTTTTGCCCTGGAACTCATACGCAACGCTGTTCATCTTTTTTTTGGTAATTGCGGACTCTCTTACCGCCTCATACATTGAACCCTTAGGATAATCAAGATGAGCAGGCATATCGCCGAAATACTTGAGCCACGGTGCTTTAGGTGTATTCATAACAAATCTCCTTAATCTTTCGATGTATCGGTATTATAACTAATAAAAAAATAAAAATCTACCTTTTTCAAAATTATTAATAGAATTTTTATAATAATTTTATAATTCTATAATTCTTTATTTTTTCGTTCGGTTGAAAAAATGTTGAATAACTGCTATAATCAAATAATATTATCTAATACAATCTGATTAAGGTGATAAGATGACTCGATTTTTAATAAATCTCGGAGAGAAGAAAAAATTTGACAGAGAAGCCTTTGCCGTTTTGAGCGGCGGAGTGGGAATATTCTGCAACATACTGCTTGCACTTTTTAAATTTATTGTCGGCAAACTGTCAGGCTCAATTTCCATTACGGCAGATGCACTCAACAACCTTTCGGATGTTGCATCAAACGGAGTAACGATAGTGGGTGCAAAGTTATCCAAAAAGCCGGTTGACAAAGAGCACCCATTCGGTCACGGCAGAATGGAATACATATCCGCCCTTGCCGTTTCGGCTCTTATTCTTATAATGGGTTTTGAGCTTGCAAAAAGTTCCGTACAAAAAATAATTCATCCCGAAGAACTCAACTTCAGCATTGTTTACATTATTATTCTCGGTGCTTCTATTCTTGTTAAGCTGTGGATGGCGTATTTTAACAACAAACTTTACAAGCACACCGACAACATCAGCCTCAAAGCCGTTCGACAAGACAGCCTGAACGACTGCATTTCAACAGGCGCAACGATTATCGCAATCACCGTGTCGCACCTTTTCAAGCTTGCTTGGATAGATGGTGCAATCGGTCTTTGCGTTGCGGTTATCATCCTGCTCGGAGGCATTGACATAGCAAAAGAAATCATATCTCCCCTGCTCGGTCAACCGCCGAAAAAGGAACTTGTTGACAATATTGAGCGTATTATGCTTGAGCCGGAATACATCCTCGGCGTGCACGATTTGATTGTGCACGACTACGGACCGGGCAGAATTATCGCAAGTGCCCACGCAGAAGTGCCGTCCAACATTGATGTGATGAAGCTCCACGATGTCATCGACAATGTTGAATCAAAAATCAACAAGGAACTCGGCATAATTATGTGCATACATATGGACCCTATTGTGGTTGACGACAAAGAAGTTGACCGCTACAAGGCTCTTGCACAAGAAGTTATTACAGATTACGACAGCGAGTTCACCTTCCACGATTTCAGAGTTGTTAAGGGCGAAACACATACAAACTTGATTTTTGACTTGATTATTCCGTTTTGCGACGACGACAAAAAAGCACAAATCAGCGCCGACCTCATAAAGAGATTTAAAGAAAAGGATTCGTCGCTTGAAATTGTGATGGTTATAGAACATTCATTTATATAATGTAGGCTATCAGGGTAATTTTTTTAACCCCATCGATTTTTTGTTACACAAAAAAACCGCCTCCCCTTGATTTAAAACAAGCGGAGGCATAATTCGAGCTGTAATTTATTTTAACAATTCAAAAAATCTTTTTTGCTTTGCAATTCGGGTGGCTTCGTCCGCCGAACTGTCAACAAATTCAACTGTTCCGAGTGTTTGCGAGGACGACAAAAGGTCGTTTTTCTCAAGCACTCTTTTTAATTGCTTTGACACTCCGACAGAACCGTCAAAGAATTTTACATCACCCAAAACGGCACTGATTTCGTCTTTAATAAGCGGATAGTGGGTGCAACCGAGCACCACATTGTCAACCAAGCCGACATATTCGGCAAGATTTTCAAACAGATACTTTTTTATTTCCGCCCTATCGCCTTTTTCGATTATATCGGCAAGGCCCACGCACGGCATAAGTGCGGTGTTTTCGTTGTAATATTTATAAAAAAGCTTGTGGAATTTTTCACTCTCGATAGTGCCCTTTGTAGCCATAACAAGAGTTGCACCGTCGGGATTATTATCGTGCACCATTTTATACGCAGGCTCAATCGCTACAATCGGAAAATCATACTTTTCTCTCAAAAAACCTGCCGCTTTTGCCGAAGCGGTGTTGCACGCAAGCACAACAGCCTTACAATTTTTTTGAATCATAAGCTGCACAATCTCATCGCATCTTGCAATAACCTCCTCATCGGTTTTGTCACCGTAAGGATTATGTGCGCTGTCGCTGAAAAAGAAATAGTTTTCGTTTGGCAAAAGCTTAACCGTTTTTCTCAAAACGGTTACTCCGCCTATGCCGGAGTCCAAATATCCGATTGGATTGTCGTTCATTTTGATACCTTCTTTGTATTAATTCAACCGAAATTTATAATATCACAATGCCCGATATTTTTCAATGTGCAAAACATTTGCATTATTATATAATTTATGGTATGATATTATAGTATATTTTCAACGGAGGAAAAACAAATGACATCAGCACAAATATGCATAATGATATCTATTGTGGTATATTTACTCAGTGTACTTCTAATCGGTGTTGCTTATGCAAAAAAGACAAAAAATGTAGGCGACTTTTACCTCGGCGGCAGAAAGCTCGGTCCTATCGTTACGGCAATGAGTGCCGAGGCATCGGATATGAGCAGTTATTTGCTTATGGGCTTGCCGGGACTTGCATACCTTTCGGGTTGTGCAGAGGTTGGCTGGACAGTAATCGGCCTTGCAGTCGGCACTTATCTCAACTGGCTCATCGTTGCAAAAAAGCTTCGTAACTATTCTGCACACATCGGAGCAATCACAATTCCCGACTATTTTTCATTGAGATACAAAGATGACAAGAAAATCCTTATGGCTCTTGCGGCTTTGATTATCATCATCTTTTTTGTACCGTACACCGCTTCGGGCTTCAGTGCCTGCGGCAAACTTTTCGGCACATTGTTTGGCATTGACTACCACATTGCAATGGTTGTATCGGCAATCATTATTGTCGGCTACACTTCACTCGGCGGATTTAATGCTGCGTCCGTAACCGACCTTGTTCAGTCAATCATTATGACAGTTGCACTTGTTATCGTGCTTATTTTCGGCGTTTCAAAAGCAGGCGGTATTGACGCTGTTATGAACAACGCACATCAGCTCAACGGTTATCTTGACCTGTTCGCCGTGCACCATGATGAGGGCAACACTTCAACGGCATTCGGGGCAATCAGCGTTGTTTCAACCCTCGCTTGGGGTCTCGGCTACTTCGGCATGCCTCACATTCTCCTCAGATTTATGGCTATCGAAAACCCTAACAAAATCAAGATTTCACGCCGTGTTGCTTCCGTTTGGGTTGTAATCTCTATGTTCATCGCAATCGCAATCGGCATTGTCGGCAGAGGAATGGTTACAAACGGTGCGATTGAGCACTTCAAGGACAGCGAAACAATCATCATTCAAATTTCAAACGCACTCAGCCAAGAGGGCATTGTTCCGGCACTTATCGCAGGTGTTATCCTTGCCGGTATCCTTGCTTCAACAATGTCAACTTCGGACAGCCAACTTTTGGCTGCCTCATCATCGGCAAGCGAAAACCTCCTCGGCGGCATTTTCAAACTTGACCTTTCCGAAACCGCAAAAATGATTGTTGCAAGACTTACTCTTGTAATCATTTCCGTTATCGGTGTTGTAATCGCCTGGGATTCAAACAGTTCCGTATTCGGCATTGTTTCGTTTGCATGGGCAGGCTTCGGTGCTGCGTTTGGTCCTGTTGTTCTTCTTTCGCTTTTCTGGAAGCGTTCAAACAAATACGGTGCAATCGCAGGTATCTTTGCCGGCGGTGCAATGGTATTCCTTTGGAAGTTTGTCATTGCAGGACTTTCACCGATTTTCAACATTTACGAACTCTTGCCGGCATTCCTTACGGGTCTTGCAGTGAATGTAATTGTTTCACTTTGCACAAAAGCTCCGGACGAAGACATTGTCAAGGCATTTGAAGAAGTTAAAAAAATCAAGTAATTTTCACAAAAAGGGGTGTAAAAATTGCACGAATCAGGCGAAATGTATCTTGAAACGATATATGTTTTGTATCAAAAAAACAGAGATGTTCGCTCAATAGATGTTGCGGAAGAAATGGGATTTTCAAAACCGAGCGTCAGCAGAGGCGTCAACATACTCAAGCGTGACGGCTATTTGACCGTTGACGAAAAAGGCTATCTTGAACTTACCGACTCGGGTATGGATTTGGCAATGAAGATTTACGAGCGTCACACCATACTTACCAAAACACTTGTTTTGCTCGGTGTTGACGAACAAACGGCTGCACAGGACGCTTGCAAAATGGAACATGTTATATCCGACAAAACCTTGGAAGCTTTCAAAAAGCACCTCAACGAACATATAAAGCAATAACAATCAATCACGGCTCCTCTTGTTATGTAATCAAGGGGAGCCGAATTTATTTACAAAATATATATTGTTTTTTAGAATAATATAATATATAATAAAATCGATTATACGGTAACGGGCGGTGAAAGAGTGAAGATATTGGCCATCGGTGATGTTGTGTCAAGCCAAGGTTGTGATTATTTGCGTGATAATTTGCCAAAGCTAAAAAGAGAACATCAGGCGGATTTTGTTATTGTAAACGGCGAAAACAGTGCGGTCGGCAACGGCATAACGCCAAAAAGCGCACAGCACATTTTTACAAGCGGTGCAGATGTAATCACCCTTGGCAATCATTCACTTCGCAGACCCGAAATTGCGGACTATCTTGACGAAAACGAATTCATCATCCGTCCGTGCAACTATCATCCGTCTGCTCCGGGCAACGGCTCGGTTATTCTTGACAAAGGCAAAAACCGAGTGGCAATAATCAATTTACAAGGTGCTGTTTACCTTGACAACATCATCAATCCGTTTGACAGCATTGATGAAGAGATTGAAAAAGTCAAGAATGACGGTGCAAACATCATAATAGTTGACTTTCACGCAGAAGCAACCGGAGAGAAAAAAGGTATGGGGTTTTACCTTGACGGCAAGGTTTCGGCTGTCTTTGGCACCCACACCCACACACAAACTGCCGATGAGCAGATTTTGCCAAACGGCACGGGCTACATCACCGACATAGGAATGACAGGTCCATACTATTCCGTTTTGGGCGTAACTCCCGAAGTTGCAATACAAAAAATGAAAACAAATTTGCCGGTAAGATTTACCAATCCCGACGGTCCGTGCACCATGGAGGGCGTTATGATTGAAATTGACGACCAAACCGGCAAAACAACCCATATAGAAAGGTTCAGAAAATGACCAAAAAGGCAGTGGCAGTACTTTGCGTATTTGCCGTAATCGCCGCCTTGTTTACCGGTTGCAAAAGCAAAGTGCCCGAACAGCACGAGCTTGTTTTGCAAACAACCGCACAGGTTACGGAGGACACCGACAATTTTAAAATCAGTTACAGCCAATCGGACTCGCTCAATCCGTTTGAAGCCACAACGCTGAACAATCAAACGGCAGACGACCTTGTGTATGAGCCGCTGTTCAGAATTGACGAAAGTTTTGAAGCTGTGCCTGAAATCGCAAGCTCCTACACTTATGAGGACGCTCACACACTTTCGGTAACAATATTCAGCGGACTTAAATTTTCGGACGGCACACCGCTTACGGCAAAAAATGTTGTATCATCATTTTACAATGCACAAAGCTCTCCGAGATGGAAAAACAGCTTGACTCCGATTTACAGTGCAACCGCAACAAGCGACACGGCGGTTAAATTCAAATTATCATACGCAAATCCGTATGCGCATCAACTTTTGACATTTTATGTTGCAAAAAATTCTTCAAAAAGCAAATACCCTCTCGGAAGCGGTAAATATAAATTTCTTGAAGAAAACGGTAAGTTGTACGCAGAAAAAAACAACGAATACAAAGAAAAATTTAATCCTCGATTTACAAAAATTCAGCTTGTTAATGTTCCGTCGGCGGAATCAATCAACAACGCACTGAATATAGGCAACATCAGCTACGCATACCGTGACGAAACAAATGAAACCGTTGCAAGGCTGAAGTGCAACAAGAAGCAGGTCAACCTCAACAATATGGTATTTTTGGGGCTTCGCACCACAATGGGCATAACATCAAATGCCGACATTCGGCGTGCAATTTCGCTTGCGATAGACAGAGGAACACTTGCAAAAAGTGCATACCAAGGCTACGCAAAAGCCGCAACATCACCGTTTAACCCTATGTCTAAAATAGGAAGAGAAACAGCGATTTTTGCCGACTCGGCAGATACTGCGGCGGCAAAGCAGGCAATAGCCAAAAGCGGATACAAGGCAAGTCAATTAACGCTTAAAATCGTTACAAACCAAAACGAAAACAGGATTGCCCTTGCAAAACTTGCGGCACAGCAGTTAGAAGCCGTCGGATTTAAAGTAACAGTTAAAAGTTACAGCCAAAAGGTATTTAACGATGCGTTGAAATACAGCAACTATGATATTTATGTTGCCGAAACAAAGATACCTAACGATATGCGGCTTTCGTCATTTTTTGACAAATCGGGCAAAACCCATTACGGTATGAAAACCGACAGCGACACCGCAAAGTTATACAAAACTTACATCAACAACGGCGGTGAACTCGGCAAATTTATTCTTTCATTTTCAAACGAAATTCCGTTTGTACCGGTTGTGTACAGAAAAGGAGTTATCTGCTATTCAAAGGCTATGCACGGCGATATGCAGGGATATTACGGCAACTTCTTTGCCAACATAGACGATTGGTATTACAATTAACCGACACTCATAAAAAGGAGAACTTTATGATTAAATACGAAAATCCAAACGGATATATAGAAATCACCAACAACTACTTTGCAAGACTTGTGGGCAATGCGGCACAAAGCTGTTTCGGCGTTACAAGAATGGTAAATGCAAACCCTGTGCAAACAATAAAGTATGCCATCAAAAGCAGGGTTGACGGTGCAGACCTTGACACATCAAATCAGGGCGTAACAATCAAGAGCGTCAACGGCGCATTAGTGGTTGACCTTTCTATCGCTGTATCATACGGTGTAAACATCAATGCCATTGCGGACAGCATAGTAAACAAAGTTCGCTACACTATCGAAAGCACCACAGACTTGAAGGTTTCCGAAGTAAATGTTCATGTCGAAGGCATCGACAGTATTAACTAAACTCGGAGGGCAACCATGATTACAGGACAGATGTTACGCGACGGAGTTATTTCCGCCGCAAACAACATATCAAACAGCAGACAGGCAGTTGACGCGCTCAACATTTTCCCTGTTCCGGACGGCGACACAGGCACAAATATGTCGATGACAATTGCATCGGCATCGGACGATATAAAGAATATGGAGGACAACAGCGACCTCGGCGATGTTGCAAAGCGTGTTGCTTCCGCACTTCTCAGAGGTGCAAGAGGTAACTCAGGCGTTATTCTTTCGCTTATATTCCGTGGCTTTTCAAAGGCTTTCAAAGGCCTTGAAAAAGCTGACGGCAACGATATTGCACGAGCATTCCGCATGGGCAGTGACGCAGCATACAAAGCAGTTATGAAGCCGACCGAGGGCACAATCCTTACGGTTGTAAGATGTGCCGCCGAAGCGGCAGAAGAAATTGCACCGAGCAACAACGAACCTATCGAAGTATTCTTAGCGGCAATTGAAGCGGCAAAGGAAGCACTTGCAAAAACTCCGGATATGCTTCCTGTTCTTAAGCAGGCAGGCGTTGTGGATGCCGGCGGTCAGGGCTTTGTGCTCATACTTGAAGGTATTAAATCCGTATTCATCAACGATGTGATTATCCGTCCTATCGGCGAGGAAGCCATTGCTGATAAAAAGTCCGATTTGTCAGACGAAAAGGCTCAAACGGGCTACGAATGTGAATTTGTTATCCAAAAAGAACACGGTGCAAAAGAGAGCGACTCCATCAAGCTCCGTGCATATCTTGAAGCAATCGGCACAGATGTTGAAGTACACGAGGAAAACGGCAAAATTTCCGTTAAAGTTACAAGCGAACAGCTTGGAACGATTGTGCAAACTGCCACAAAATACGGTCAACTTTTTGACATAAATATACAAAACCTTGCCACTCCAAAACAGCAAGAACCTGAAAAGAGTGACGAAAACGAGATTGTCGAGCCTGAAAACGAATACGGCTTTGTATCCGTTTGTGCAGGTGACGGCCTTGCAGAACTGTTCTCCGACCTCGGAGCAGACATTGTTGTGAGCGGCGGACAAACGATGAATCCGTCAACAGACGACATAATCAAAGCCGTGCTCAAAGTTCCGGCTAAGGTTGTATATGTTTTGCCAAACAACAAAAACATCATTATGGCGGCACAAATGGCAAAAAACAGCGTAAAGGACAGAGAGGTTATCGTGCTTGAAACCAAGACGATACCGCAGGGCATTTCGGCAATGCTTGCGTTTGACGAAACCGCAGACAAGGAAGAAAACCTTGACACAATGATGCAAATGGCAGGAGCCGTGCAAACCGCCTCGGTTACATTTGCAGCCCGTGACAGCGAAGTTGACGGCAAGCCGATTAAAGAAGGTCAGATTATGGGCCTTTGCAACGGTGCAATCAAATTCATAGGCGAAGATAAGGAAGAAATTGCATTTTCCGCAACGGACGAACTGTTCAATCCCGACGAAAACGCACTTGTAACAATTATTTACGGCGAGGACGCAACCGAAGAGGACGCACAAAAAATTGAGGAAAAACTCACCGAAAAATACCAAAGCAACATTGAAGTGAGCATAGTAAACGGCGGACAACCGGTATACTACTACCTCATCTCAGTAGAATAATAAAATCTATCATAAGAGCGAACTGCCCCAACAAACGATTATTTACATTTAAATTCAAGGTCTTATATTATGGATTACAGTGATTACAGCATACAATTCATAAAAGGTGTAGGAGATAAAAGAGCCCGACTTTTCAATAAGTTGGGCATTTACACTTTGGAGGACCTTATTCACTTTTATCCGAGAAAATACATTGACTGGAGCAAAACGCTGAGCGTAAAAGATGTTCAATCGGGCGACACGGCATTTATCAAAGCCACAATGATTACACCGGTTAAAGAAGCCAAAATCCGAAAAGGACTTACGCTGTACAAATGCAATTTTACCGACGGCGAAACCGTTATCCATGTAACGATTTTTAACAATGTTTACCTTGCAAAATCATTGCGTACATTTGACGATTACATACTCTACGGCAAGGTTGACAGAACTTTTACCGAAGCGTCGATGAGCTCCCCTCAAATCGAAAAAGCCGAAAAAGCAACGGGCATAGAACCGATTTATCCCGCAACATCAAACCTTTCGTCAAAAATCATAGAAAAGGTTGTAAAAGCAGGATTGGAAAAGGTCGGCAAAACAGACGACACTCTGCCCGAATATATACAAACAGAATACAATCTTTGCCCGCTTGATTTTGCAATCAGGCAAATTCACTTTCCGAGCAAAGAAGAAAATATAGAAATTGCACGACGCAGACTTATTTTTGAAGAATTGCTTACGCTTCAACTCGGCTTGATGAAGCTCAAAAGCAAGCGTGAAACAAAAAATATGCTGAAAATGTCAAACGACTTCAGCAACGAATTTTACTCGCTTCTGCCTTTTACTCCGACAAATGCACAGAAAAAAGCGGTTGCCGACTGCGTAGCCGATTTGCAAAGCGACAGGCAGATGAACCGACTGATACAAGGCGATGTTGGTTCGGGCAAAACCGCCGTTGCCGGTGCGATTATGTACACCGTCATCAAAAACGGATACCAAGCCGCAATGATGGCACCGACCGAAATTCTTGCCACCCAGCATTACGAAAGTTTTTGCAAGCTGTTTGAAGGCACAGACATCAACATTGCACTGCTGACAGGCTCAACAAAGGCGGCGGAAAAGAAAAAGATTAAACTTGCTCTGTCCGAGGGGCAAATTGATTTGATTATCGGCACACACGCACTTATACAAAACGATGTTGAGTTCCGAAATCTCGGTCTTGTTTGCACGGACGAACAGCACAGATTCGGTGTTGAACAACGCTCAAACCTTGCTATGAAAGGCAACAATCCGCATCTTCTCGTTATGTCGGCAACACCGATTCCGAGAACCATGGGATTGATTATTTACGGCGATTTGGACATAAGCGTACTTGACGAATTGCCGCCCGGCAGGCAGGAAATCCGCACCGATTTGGTGACAAGCGCATATCATCAAAGAATATACAAATTTATCAAAAACGCTGTTGACAACGGCAACCAGGCATACATTGTGTGCTCGCTTGTTGACGACAACGAAAGTGACCTCATATCCGCAAAGGAGTATGCCGACAAGTTGTCAACAGAGGTTTTTCAGGGCTATAACTTGGGGCTTCTGCACGGCAAAATGAAACCAAAAGAAAAGGACAAGGTTATGCAGGAATTTGCAAACGGAAATGTGCAAATTCTTGTTTCGACAACCGTTGTAGAAGTCGGTGTTGATGTGCCGAACGCAACCGTTATGCTGATTGAAAACGCCGACCGTTTCGGTTTGTCACAGCTTCATCAGCTAAGGGGACGAGTCGGCAGAGGCAAAGACAAAAGTTTTTGCATTTTGGTATCCGACAACAAATCCGAAAGTTCGGTTGAGCGCCTAAAACTTCTTAAATCCACCTCCGACGGCTTTAAAATTGCGGACTACGACCTCAAAACAAGAGGTCCGGGCGACTTTTTCGGCACAAGGCAGCACGGACTGCCGCAACTCAAAATCGCCGATATGCTTGAAGATACAAAAATTCTCGAACAAAGCCGTGAATGTGCAAAATTCATATTAAAAGACGACCCTAATCTTGATTGCTTCCCGGAACTTTGCACGCAAATTTCAAATATGTTCAGAAAGACAGACTATTGATGAAATACAAATACGAATTACACACTCACACAAAATACGGCTCCCGTCAATGCGGCAGAACCGAACCGAAAGACATTGCAAGAATGTACAAGGAAAAAGGTTATTCTGGCATCGTGTTGACCGACCATTACAGCCCGCTGACCTTTGATTTGCTCCACGGACTTTTTAATCCCAAAAAATTCATTGATTGCTACATCAATCCTTATTACGAGATGAAAAAATACGAGGACGACAATTTTTCCGTTATGTTTGGAATGGAGCTGAGGCATTACGCAACGGCAAATGACTACCTCATTTACGGCGTTGACGAAAAATGGCTCAGGGAACAAGGCAATTTGCTTGCCCTGTGGGAAAAGGATATGAGCGAGCTTATGCACAGTCAAGGCTATTTGGTGTATCAGGCTCATCCGTTCAGACCGGGCATACGCAGATGCAATCCCGAATATTTGGACGGCGTTGAAATCTACAACGGCAAAACCGACAAAAACGGCAACGAAAAAGCCGAAGCGTGGGCAAAACAAAACGGCAAGCTTATGGTATCGGGTTCGGACTTTCATGTGCCAAAACAACTTGCAAGGGGCGGCATAATCACAGACAAACCGATACGCAACAATTCCGACTTGCTTGACACCTTAAAATCAATGAACTTTGAATTTATAAAAACATATTAATCTGTACTCTAAAATATTCTCTTTTCTATATCTGTTTTAATGGTTAAGTGTATTGTATAATATTTTATATTTAACAAACAGACAGGAGAATATTTTATGGAAAAAACAAGCAATAACAACAAAGTTAAACGCGTTTGCATAACAGGTCTTATGGCGGCTCTGATTTGTGTTGCAACAGCTTTTATCAAAATGCCCACAGGTATCAACTCCGGCTATCTTCACTTCGGTGACAGCATGATTTACCTTGCAGGCTGTTTGCTCGGCCCATGGGCTTCACTTGCTGCGGCTATCGGCGGAGCACTTGCCGATGTAATTTCGGGTGCACCTCAATGGGCACCGGCTACGGCAATCATCAAGGCAATCAACGCTGTTCCGTTTATTCTTGTTGTAAGAAATACAAATCACAAAATCATTACAAAATGGACTGTACTTATGACTGTTGTATCCGGTCTTTGGACAATCGGCGGTTATCTTGTTGCCGAAGGTCTTATGTATTCGTTCCCTACGGCACTTACATCCGTGCCGTTCTCATGCGTGCAGGCATTGGGTTCGGCAATCGTATTTGTTATTGTCGGTGCAATCCTTGACAAGATTAAAATCCAAAAGTATATTTAATCAAATATAATAAATTTCCTTTTAAAAAAGCGTTACGGTTTTGTTGCCGCAACGCTTTTTGTTTGTGTCAGTTTTATATTTATATACATATTATAGTATGTAAGATTACAGGCAAAAACGGTGTGACGGTGCATTAAAACTGCCTTGAACAGCCGTCAATTACCTGCCTGATTATATAGAATTTGCAAGTCTGTCGTATTCATCAATCGCTTTTGACAACGCTATGTAACAATAACCGAGAGAGTTGTTCATCTTTTCCTTTGCCGATGAAATGTGGCGGGAAACCGTCGGTTGTGACAGCTTGAGCAAATTTGCGATTTCTGCCTGAGTTTTGTGATTTTCATATCTGTATCTGAGGCACACGCTTTGCATAGGCGTCAATTCCTCCTGCATAATTATAGGCAAAACGGTTGAAAAAGCCTTTTTCTTTGCCTTTTCCTTGTCCATTCCCTCAACTGTGGAATAGTCCTCGTAATAGTAATTATTAATAAAATCTATCATTGTTGTTGTCCTCCTCATAATATCCAAAAAGCATTGATGCCGTTCTTCTGCATTCACAAGCCATATCGTAATATATTTTAATTTTTCTTCTCAGCGTTACAAGGTCTTCGCCGCGATATACGCAAAGTAACGGTTTCATTGCGTCAAGTCTTGCACTCAAAACCTTGTATTGCTGCTCATATTCATGAGCCAATTCATTAATTGTCATCCTATGCCCTTCTTTCTTTTAAACTTCAAATCGACTTGAGTGGTTCGTCAATTTATGACAAATGCACTACCGAACTTATGTTCGTTTTTTGCCGTTGTCTAATGCTTATATTAGTCGAACATTTGTATTGTGTCAATATTTTTTGAAAAAAAAGTCCAAAAAACTTCTCGACATAAATCGACAATGGGTACAAAAACCGTTGTTTTTGTCTATTAAAAGACAACAATTTAATTTGATGAACATCATCGTAAAATTTCATTGCCGTTTTTGTATATTTTACCAAAAATGTTTTAACTTTTCCCTTGACAAGTTAGTAAAATTTTACTATAATGTTCATACGCTCAAAACGGAGCCGCAACCGTTTTGGGTAACCTGTCCTCCTATAGTTTGTTATAGACAGAGAGGGAAAAGAGTAGGTGTTACACCTGCTCTTTTTTCTTTATACATACGCCTGTCGATAAAGCTCCTGAAACACGCCAAAATATAATCAACCGAATTAGCCTCCTCTTATTTATAAGGGGAGGTGGCAACACGAAGTGTTGACGGTGGGGTTTTAAAAATGCCGTAAGTATCGAACTTACGGCATTTTTGGCGTTTTTCGTTTTTTGCTCGGGGGCGGTACCATCGTACAGCTCCCACTCGCAAGAAAACGAAATTCAGAACCTTTCTCAACAGCCTTTTAAAAATCGCACCTACAAAATTCAAACATCAAATAATTTGTTAACACAAATAAACTCTGCCTATATATTGTATTAATTACAATTATATGTTATAATATAGCGAATAAATTGCGAGGTGAACTTATGCAAGAAATTATTACGGAAGTTAAGGGCGAAGCTCTTACCATTGTTAATTCCACAAACACGGCTATTGCGGCACAAAGCGGTTCGTTGCCTGTATTCGGCACACCGTTTATGATAGCACTTATGGAAAAGGCAACCTGCACAGCCATAACCGACTTCTTGGAGGGTGACGAAACTACTGTCGGCACCTCTATCAATGTAAGCCACGACAAGGCAAGCGGCGTAGGCACGGTTGTGATTGCATACGCAAAGCTAAAGGAAACACAGGGCAGAAAGCTCATCTTTGATGTAAAAGCATGTGAAGAGGACGGCACTGTAATCGGCAAAGGAACAATAGAACGATTTGTTGTTGACAGCAATCGCTTTATGAAAAAAGTGGAGGCAAAATAATGGTTAAAGCAGTTATTTTTGACTTTGACGGCACACTTTGCGACACCGGCGTAGGCGTTAAAAAAAGTGCAAAATATGCACTTGACGCATTCAATGTTGAAGCACCGGATTGGGAAGAACTTGACTTTTTTATCGGTCCTCCCCTGCTTGTAACATTTCAGGAAAAATTCAATCAAAGTGTAACCGACGCTGAAAAGCTTGTAAAAAAATATCGTGAGCGATACACAAACATCGGACTGTACGAAAGCGAGTTTTACGAGGGAATTCCACAGCTTTTAAAAGTTCTCAAAAGCGAGGGCTTTAAGCTTGGCGTTGCGTCATCAAAGCCAATCAATTATATTGAAGAACTGCTGATAAAATCAGACCTTAAAGGATATTTTGACTGCATCAGTGCGGTCAGTTTTAATGCGGACTGCGAATCAAAGCAAAGCATATTGAGCCGTTGCCTCAACGAACTCGGCATTGAACCTACCGACGCAATTATGGTCGGTGACAGATTTTACGATATGGACGGTGCACGGGAAGCCGGCGTTACAAGCGTAGGCGTTTTGTGGGGTTTCGGCAACAAGTTTGAACTCATCGAAAGCGGTGCGGATTATGTTATCGACAAAATCGATGACATCGAATCCATTGCTCTCGGTATGTACGAACGAACCGAAAATGCCCAGGGCATATACAACGGCAGAGTGCTCACCTTCCATGTGGATGACATTGTGCTTTGCAACGGCGACAAGGCAAACAGAGAGGTTGTTGACCACCCGGGCGGCGTGGGAATCATTGCGTTGACCGATGACGAATGTGTTTATATGGTGCGTCAATTCCGCTATCCTTACAAAGAAACTATATACGAAATCCCTGCCGGCAAGCGTGAAAAGGGCGAAGACCCTCTTGAAACCGGCAAGCGTGAGCTCCACGAGGAGTGCGGCATAATCGCAGAGAATTACATTGACCTCGGCAAAATTTATCCGTCACCGGGTTACACAAACGAAGAAATTTATCTCTATGCGGCGACAGGATTAACCGAAGTTGAGCAAGAACTTGATGAGGACGAATTTTTGCAAGTAACAAAAATGAAGCTGTCCACACTTATTACAAAAATTATGAGCGGTGAAATCACAGATGCAAAAACAATTGCAGCCGCATTTAAACTGAAAGAATTGAGAAATATAAAATAATGAGTGCTTATTTAGACAACAGTGCAACCACAAAGCCGGAGGAGGCTGTTGCAAAAAAAGTATATCAAATGCTGACCGAACATTTCGGCAACCCGTCATCTTTTCACAAAGAGGGGCTGAATGCAAATGCAGAGGTCCGCAGAGCAAGGGAAATAATTGCAAAATCCCTGTCGTGCGAGAGCGAAGAAGCATTTTTTACTTCGGGCGGCACGGAAGCAAACAATCTTGCAATTTTCGGCACTGCGGCGGCTAACAAACGCAAAGGCAACCGAATTGTAACAACGGCAATCGAGCACGAAAGCGTGCTTGAATCCGTGGCGGAACTTGAAAAGCAAGGCTTTGAGGTTATCAGGCTTGAGCCGAACAGCAACGGCAACATCACGGAAGAACAGATTTTTGAAGCCGTAAACAGCGACACAATCCTTGTTTCAATGATGTATGTCAACAACGAAGTCGGTTCGATTTTGCCTGTCAAGAGCATAAGAAAAGCTGTAAAAAAAGCAAAAGCACCGGCACTTGTGCACATTGACTGCGTGCAGGCATACGGCAAGTACGAAATAAAGCCGAGCAAATTGGGTGCGGATTTGGTAACAATAACGGCACACAAGGTGCACGGTCCAAAAGGCACGGGTGCGTTATACATCAAAAAGGGCACACGAATTGTACCGAGAACCTACGGCGGCGAACAGGAGCACAAAATCAGACCGGGCACGGAGGCTTCACCTCTTATTGCAGGATTCGGCGAGGCGGTTTCACTGTTCCCCGACCTGAAAGAGCAAACAAAAGCAATTCACGAACTCAACCTCTATGCAAGAGAGGAACTTCAAAAAATCGACGGTGTAAAAATCAACAATTCTGCCGATTCATCGGACTACATTCTTAATGTGTACATTCCGAGTTTTATGACAAGCCAGACGATTGTTCAGCACCTTTCAAGTCAATACGAAGTTTATGTAAGCAACGGTTCGGCTTGTGCAAAGGGCAAAAAAAGCCATGTGCTCACGGCAATGAAACTCGGCGACAAAGTGATTGAAAAATCAATCCGTATCAGCTTCAGCCGAATGAACACAAAGGCAGATGTTGACGAACTTGTTGCGGCTGTCAAGGAAACCGTGGAAAAATATCCACTGTAATTATTTATTTTTATCAATTTATATAGGCAACAATTTGCCAAATTCAAATATAACAGGAACACAAAATGAGAGAAATTATACTTATCAAAAACGGAGAACTTGTTCTCAAAGGTCTTAACAGGAACACATTTGAGGATATTCTCATCAAAAATATGAAAAAAGCACTTGCCGAAATCGGCGAGTTCACCTTCAAAAAAAGTCAGTCAACAATTATGGTTGAGCCGAATGACGACGACATCGACCTTGATGATGCGGTTGAGAGACTCAAAAAAGTTTTCGGCATTGCGGCACTTTCAAGAGCACTTGTTGCCGAAAAGGATATGGACGACATCAAGGCAAAGACTGTCGAATACCTCGGCGAGCGACTTGAAGAGGTTGAAACCTTTAAGGTCGAAGCAAAGAGAAGCGACAAAATGTTCCCACTCAAATCACCTGAAATTTGCAGAGAACTCGGCGGTTACATTCTTTCAAACTACCACGATTTAAAGGTTGATGTGCACAATCCGGAACTTACCGTTACGGTTGAAATCAGAGATACCTATGCGTTCATCAGAGGCAACAACATCAAGGGTGCGGGCGGTATGCCTGTCAGCACAAGCGGACGAGGTGCCGTGCTCATCAGCGGCGGTATTGATTCACCTGTTGCGGCTTATATGATGGCAAAGCGTGGAATCGAACTTATTTCCGTTCACTTTGCTTCTCCTCCTTACACAACTGAACTTGCCGAGCAAAAGGTTATGGACTTGCTTCACAAAGTTGCGCAGTACAGCGGACCTATTGCAACATATGTTGTGCCGTTTACCGAGCTTCAGGAGGCTATCAGAGATAAGTGCCCTGAAGTTTACTTCACCATCATTATGAGAAGATATATGATGAAAATTGCGGAAATTTTGGCAAAGCACCAAAATTGTTCCGCACTCATCACAGGTGAAAGCGTAGGTCAGGTTGCAAGCCAAACAATCTACGCACTCGGATGCACCGATGTTGCAACCGAACTTCCTGTTTTCAGACCTTGTATCGGTATGGACAAGGACGAAATCGTGCGTATTTCAAGAGAAATAGACACATTCCAAACATCAATTTTACCATATGAGGACTGCTGCACGGTATTCACACCGAAGCATCCAAAAACAAGACCGCATATTGAAGAAATACTTGAAGCGGAAAAAGCACTCGACAGCGAGGCTCTTATCCAAAGAGCTGTTGAGGGTGCAAGAAAGACAGTGATTAAATAATGAAAAAGGATAATAAAAATTCATTTGCCGAAACGGTAAAAAAATACAAACTTCCTATCATTTGCATAAGTGCACTTGTTGCTGTTTTGGTTGCAATCGCAGTAATCAACTCAATAAGCACCGCTTATTTAAGGCCGTATGAAAAGAAGTACAACATCAAATATCCTCGCCATATTGCAGAAGAATTTTGCGACGCTTACGGTCAAAATTCCGAAGTGACAGGCATGCTGACTTTTTCAGACACCGATGAAAAATTGTTTGTAACCTCCGATATATATCAAAGCGGCAATCATTTTGATTCAGGCTCTGCGATTGATGATGACAAGCAAATCAAATCAATAGGGCTTGAAAAATCAGCAACAGACATAGAAGCATTATATTCCTCCGTAAAAGGCTACAAAACCAGTAACCAAAAGGTAACGCTTACCGATATATACGGCAAAAGCAAAAACTATCAGGTTATCGCAGCATATTACACAAACAAAAATGCAAATGATGACAACGGCTATGTTTTTCCGTATTACACACACGGCGACCTTACCGAGGACAGCTTCAACAACTACGAGGACAGAGTTTACTCTCGCTCACTCTACCACTCATCATTTGATATGTCCTACACAGACAAATACTTAAGCATAAATATCGATACCGATTTTATGAAAAACTTTAAGTTTGTAATTCTTTGTGTTGAGGTTGACGGTGACATTAAACCGTACACGGATGTTACCAAAAACAAAAAAGTGCACTATCCTCAGGTATGGTACGACAAAAACGACAAGCACAATCCTTATTGGCTTGCCGAACAATGGCAACCCGATGTGTACACGGACAAGAAACATAAAACAACAGAAAAGATGTAAAATCCTTTGCAATATAATCCAAAAGCCGTTCATTAATTTGGACGGTTTTTTTGTACCGCTTATGAGCAAAAAACGAAAAACATCATAGTATAAAACGGTGATACTATGACATTTATCGGAATACTTATTCCTTTTATAGGCACAACACTCGGTGCCGGGTGCGTGTTGTTTTTTAAACAAAAAATAAAACCCTCGCTTGAAAAGCCGCTTCTCGGCTTTTCGGCAGGGGTTATGGTGGCGGCATCGGTATGGTCGCTCCTCATTCCGTCAATAGAACAAAGCAAAAATCTTGGCAAACTGTCGTTTTTGCCTGCAACAGTAGGTCTGCTGCTCGGTGTGGGACTTCTGCCGATTGTGGATAGGATTTTGCCGAAACTGAAACTTACCAAAGCGGCAAAATTAGTTCTTGCCGTAACCGTGCATAACATTCCGGAGGGAATGGCTGTCGGCATAGTTTTTGCCGGTATGCTCTCGCCCGACTGCAATGTAACCTTGGCAGATGCAATGGCTTTGTCAATCGGCATAGCAATTCAAAATTTCCCCGAAGGAGCAATAGTCAGCCTGCCTGAACTTGCACAGGGCAAAAGCAAAGGAAAAGCCTTTTTGATTGGAACTTTGAGCGGTGCTGTCGAACCGATTTTTGCGGTTCTGACCCTTTTGATGTTCAGCATAATTTCACCTGCAATGCCATATCTTTTGGCTTTTGCGGCAGGTGCAATGCTGTTTGTGGTGGTTGACGAACTGATACCCGAAGCAAGCCTCGGCACGCACAACAATCTTTCAACATTCTCATTTGCAATCGGCTTTTGCGTAATGATGATTTTGGATGTTGTGTTTGGGTAAAATAAAACGGAATATCGTATATAAATTTAAACCATAGGGGTGAACACAAATTATTAAGGCTTCCCTTATAAATTAAGAGAAGCCTTAGCAGGTTATTTATTAATCTTCTTCGTATTCGTCTTCGTTTTCCCAGTTATGGTAGATATTTTGAACATCGTCGTTTTCTTCAAACATTTCAATCATCTTTGCCATCTTCTTCATATCTTCCTGATTTTCAAGACGGGTGTAAGTGCTTGGAACATATGCGGCTTCGCTTGAAATAACCGTGTAGCCCTTTGCTTCAAGTTCATCACGGATTACGCCGACATCGTTTGGCTCCGTGCGGATTTCAAAAATATCCTCTTCATCTGTAAGGAAGTCGGAAGCACCTGCTTCAAGTGCGTCCTCCATAAGTTGGTCCTCGTCCGTATCTTCTTTTTCGATGATGATAACGCCGAGCTTTTCAAACATAAATGTAACCGAACCCGGGTTGCCCATATTTCCGCCTGCCTTGTCAAAATAATGTCTTACTTCGCCGGCAGTTCTGTTTCTGTTGTCTGTAAGTGCTTCAACAACAACTGCAACACCTGACGGACCGTAGCCCTCGTATACGATTTCTTCATAGTTTGTAGTGTCTGCGTCGCCTGCGGCTTTCTTGAGCATTCTGTCGATATTATCGTTTGGCACATTGTTTTGCTTTGCCTTTGCGATAACATCACGAAGTTTTGCATTATTGTTTGGGTCTGCGCCGCCGTTTTTAACTGCAACGGCAAGCTCTCTTCCTATCTTAGTAAATACTTTTGCTCTTGCAGCATCGTTTGCACCTTTTTTTCTTTTGATGGTGCTCCATTTATTATGTCCGCTCATAATTAAAAAATACCTTTCTGTCAGATTTATACACAAAATATTTTAGCACATATAATATATGGTTGCAAGTATGAATTTTGATTGCCTCGGCAAAACTATAACGAGGTGTTAAATTTGAAAAAGGCAATCAGAATTTTTGATGTTATTTTATTTTTTATTTGCGTTGTGATTTTTGGCGTTATTATTTGGGGCAATGCCGCACTTCCGAGCGGTGTTGTAACCTACGACGGCAACAGCGAACCGCTTGCAAAGGTGTTTACCTATACCGGAAAAAGCACAAGCCTTGCCGTTGACAAGCAAACAGCCACCCCACGAAGAGAAAACCTGAAACTGTTTGGCATAATCCCGGTAAAAGAAGTTACCGTTACCGAAAAAGCCGAACAAAAGGTTATGGTAAGCGGTGAAGTTTTTGGTATAAAGCTATACACGGACGGCGTAATTGTTGTAGGAATTCAGGAAGTCCAAACCGATTCGGGCAAAAAGAGTCCGTCAGGTTCGGCAGGAATAGAAGTCGGCGACATTATTGTTGCCATAGACGGCGAAAATGTGTACACATCGGACCAAGTTCAGTCAATTTTGGGTGCAAACAACGGCGGCAGCTTTGAAGTGAAAATCAAGCGAGGCGAGCGATACAGAGATTACACCGTCACTCCCGTTTACTGCGAGCGAGAAGGCTGCTACAAGGCGGGAATGTGGGTGAGGGATTCCACCGCAGGTATAGGCACAATCACATTTTACAACAAGCAAAGCGGAATTTTTGCGGCTCTCGGTCACCAAATCAACGATATTGACACAAAGGAAATTATGCCGATGCTTGACGGCGAAGCGGTTAAAGCCACCGTGTCAAAAATCGAAAAAAGCACACGAGGCACAACCGGCTCGCTTGAATGTGATTTTACAAATCAATCACTCGGCAAGCTGCTCAGCAACACGGATTGCGGAATTTACGGCGCATATGCCGAAATATCCGAATGTGCAAAGGAATACCCCGTTGCCGCAATTCAAGAGGTAAAAAAAGGCAAGGCAACCTTAATTTCAACCGTGGAAAAAGGACAACCCAGGGAATACGAAATTGAGATAACCCACATAGGATTTAACGAAAACAACCGTGAAAAAAATATGATAGTCAAGGTGACGGACAAGGATTTAATTGACAAAACGGGCGGAATTGTTCAGGGAATGTCAGGCTCTCCGATTATACAAAACGGCAAATTGATAGGTGCTCTCACCCATGTTATTGTGGGCAATCCGCAAAAAGGATATGCCGTTTTTGCACAAACAATGGCAGAAGAGTCAAACAATTAAGCAATCCGATTTTTGATACCTTTCAATCTGTACAAAATTTTGCTGTGAATTTCTACCTATTAACGATTGAATTTATATATCCCAAGTGGTAAAATTATTGTATATTAACTTTTTGGGAGATATGTAAAAATGAAGAAAATCACAGCAATTTTATTATCTGTTTTAATGGTGGTTGCACTGTTTGGTTGCTCGGCAAAGCAAGATGAAGAACCGACAACCGCACAGCCTACAACCGAAACCACAACAAAAGCACCGGTGCTCAATCCGCTCACAGGCGAAGAAGGCTTTTCCGAATCGGCAGTCGGCAAAAGACCTGTTGCAATAGTTGTTGAAAATCTCCGTCCGGCAAGACCGCAATGGGGAATCACTTCACCTGACATCATCTGTGAGGGCGAAGTTGAAGGCGGTATCAGCCGTATGCTTTGGCTCTATGCCGACACAAAAAATGTGCCCGAAAAAGTCGGTCCGCTCCGTTCGGCAAGACCGAGTTATGTAAAATTCAGCAAGTTTTTTGACGCAATTTTCATCCATTGGGGCGGAAGTCACAGCACAAAGAACTACACAGGCGGTTATGAAACCATCAAAAAAGAAAAGGTCAACAACATTGACGGTATGTCCGGCGGCGAGCTTTTTAGCCGTGACACAACAAGAAAAGTATCAAGCGAGCACAGAGGTGTTCTCAACGGCAAAAAGATAAAAAAAGCAATCGAGAAAAAGGGATACAGAACCGAGCTTAAAGACAGTTCTTTCTCACCGCTTCACTTCAATTCAACCGTTGCCCCTGCCGGTGCAGACGGTGCAACTTCTGTTGGAGTAAAATTCTCTGACAGAACCGACACAAGAAAATTCACCTACAACGCAGAGAACGGCAAGTACAGCACAAACGATTGGGAGAAAAAGGTTAAATTCCAAAACCTCATCATCTTGAAAGCCGAATCAACCTACATAACAGTGCCGTACAAAGGCTCAACAACGACTTATTTAAACTACAAGTGGAATTCAGGCAGCGGCAAGTATATCTCAAACGGCACGGCAACAGATATTACTTGGGAGGTTGCAGACGGCAAACTTGTACTCAAAGATGCAGTGGGCAACACTCTTTCGGTCAATAAGGGCAAATCTTATATCGGCTTTGTATCATCAAATCACAACGGCAAAATTACTTGTTCGGCAGAATAAAAGACTGTCGATAAAGCTCCTGAAGCACGCCAAAAATAAACTAACCGCTTAATGCCTTCCATTGAAGCAATGGGAGGTGGCAACACGAAGTGTTGACGGTGGAATTTTAAAAATGCTGTAAGTATCGAACTTACAGCATTTTTGGCGTTTTCCGTTTTTTGCTCGGGGGCGGTACCTATGTACAGCTCCCACTCGCAAGAAAACGAAATTCAGAACCTTTCTCAACAGTCTGTAACTTATTAAAAACACTTTTCAGCAATCCAAAATATTTACTCTTTACAAAATTATTCAAAGTGCTATAATGAATTTATACAGTATATAACAAACAAGGGAGATGTTTCAAATGGAAAAAAAGAATATTGACTGGTCAAGCCTCGGCTTCGCTTATACTCCGACAGACGAAAGATATGTTTCGTGGTACAAAGACGGCAAATGGGATGACGGTGCCCTCACAAAGGACCCTAACATCACAATGAGCGAGTGTGCCTGCGTACTTCAATATGCTCAAACAGTATTTGAAGGATTGAAGGCATACACAACAAAAGACGGCAGAACAGTTTGCTTCCGTCCTGATATGAACGCTAAAAGACTTGCGGAATCTTGCCGCAGACTTGAAATTCCTGAAATACCTGAAGAAAAATTTATTGATGCGGTTAAAAAGGTAGTTAAGGCAAACGAGGCATATGTTCCTCCGTTCGGTTCGGGCGCAACACTTTATCTTCGTCCGTTTGTATTCGGCTATGATTCAATCATCGGTGTAAAACCGGCTAACGAGTTCCAATTCAGAATTTTTGCAACTCCTGTAGGTCCTTACTTCAAGGGCGGTGCAAAGCCTATCACAATCAGAGTTTCCGATGTTGACAGAGCCGCACCTCACGGTACAGGCGACATCAAGGCAGGTCTTAACTATGCCATGTCACTCCACAACATTGTTGACGCTCATAATTGCGGATTTGATGAAAATATGTACCTTGACCCTAAGACTCGTACAAAGGTTGAGGAAACAGGCGGTGCAAACTTCATCTTTGTTACAAAAGACGGCAAGCTTGTAACTCCAAAGTCAAACTCAATTCTTCCGTCAATCACTCGCCGTTCACTCATGTATGTTGCAGAGCACTATCTCAATATGTCTGTTGAACACAGAGAAGTTTACTACGACGAACTCAAGGACTTTGCAGAATGCGGCCTTTGCGGCACAGCAGCCGTTATCTCACCGGTTGGCAAGATTGTTAACCACGATGAAGAAATCTGCTTCCCATCAGGTATGGAAGAAATGGGTCCGTACACCAAGAAGCTTTATGAAACACTCACAGGCATCCAGATGGGCGAAATTGAAGCCCCTGAAGGCTGGATCTGCGAAATCGACTAAACACATAAATAATGAAGGCACTCCGAATTTGGAGTGCCTTATTTTTATAATTCGATTATTCTATCTGCCATTTTGTCAAAATCATCGGTGTGCGACACGATTATAATTGTTTTACCGACAGAGTGCATTTGATTCAGGAATTCAACAAGCCACTCTCTTGATTTTTTATCCAGAAAATTCATCGGTTCGTCAAGAATGAGAACTTGCGGATTCATTGCAAGCACGGACGCCACGGCAACCTTTTTCTTTTCGCCCATTGAGAGATGGAACGGTGCACGCTCTTTTAGGTGCTCCGTGCCCGTGAGTTTCAGCATATCGTCAACCCGCTTGGCAACTTCCGCTTCGTCAAGCTGCATTTGGCGTGGAGCAAAGGCAATTTCATCGTACACGCTTGAACAAAAAAGCTGTGCGTCTGTGTTTTGGAACACATATCCGATTTTTTGGTGAAAGGCTTTTGCAAATTGCTCGTTTTTCATAGCCTTTTTGTCAATTACGGTGCCGTCAAAGGTGTAAGTTCCGATTTCGGCAAATTCAAGAGCGTTTATGATGTTCAAAAGTGTGCTTTTGCCACAACCGTTATCGCCTTTGATGACAACAAATTCACCGTTTGCGACTTCCGTGCCGAAGTGCTTCAACACGGGAGTGCTGTCGTACGCAAAGCAAATATCGTCAAGTTTTATCATTTTACAATCACCTCAAAATAAACAAAAATCCCCACCGCACAGGCAACAAAAAGCATATACAAAAAATCATTTGCATTTAATTTTTCGTGCCGTGTAACCGTGTATTTTCCGCCGAAACCCCGACATTCCATAGCTTTTACCGTTTCCTCGCCCGACTGCTTGGCTTTAATAAATACCGTGCCGAGTATTCCCGAAGCCGAGGATTTTTTGTTGTCGTTTTTGCCGATTGAACGGATTTTCAATGCCGTCAACATTTCAAAACAAATCTCACTCAAAATAAAAATATATTTTATCGTAATATCAAAGGTAAAAATCACCACATCGGGAATGTGAAACGATTTGAGCGACGAAGTTATGCTGTTGAACGGTGCGGTCAAATTGACCACCATAATCAGGCTTGTGCTGACGGCAACTTTGCCGAGAACCGTAAGCAAAGTTTTCGGATGACCCATAAAAACAGCGGGGAGCAGAATGATAACCGATATTATCATTGCAGGTATAAGCACCTTGAAAAGTGCCCTGATTTTGTCTGCTTTGAGCAGAGCAACCCTAACCGCAGTTACGCCGAGCATAAACAAAACGAAGCTGTAATTTTTTGCCACGGAGGTAAGAATTATCAGCAATAAAACGGCAAAAAGACGAACGGAAGTGTTCGCTTCCTTCGTCTTATATACGCCGCTGTTAACTTTAAATTTTGACATGACCGCCACAACGGATTTTTGCGATTTTGTGATAAATCCGCTTTTGTCCTTTGGCGGTGTGTAGTCCTCGTTTACCGTCAACCATGACGGTATTTCATTTTCAGTCATAGTTAACCTTTGATTTCATAAATGTGCTGACAAGCTTAAACAGAATTGTTGAAAGTGCAATTCCGATAACGGCACACAAAATATATCCGACCCACTCAGGCAAACCGCCGATTGAATAATCGGGGCAAATCGCCTCAAATGTTGAGAGCGGACCGTTTGCAAGTCCTTTTGGAATATATCCTACAAGGTCGGTCATCTCGTCTGAACCCCATTCGCCCCAGGCTGTGCCTGTTGCCAAAAGTCCGATAGGCGTTGCAAGAGTGAGCACCGCAAGAAGTCCGCCGATGAAGGTATTGCCTTTTTTGGTTCTCGGTTGCTTTGCCATAATTTCAGGCGAAGTTTTTTGCACAAACGCAAGCATAGCAACGGTGAAAATCGCTTCTGCCAAGCCGAAAAGTGTGAGATGTTCCGCCATCATTGCAGGGATTGAAACATTGAGTCCGTACGGGCAATAAAGTGCCTGACCGTCTGCGGATTTGAAAAGCAGAGGCTGGATACCGAACTCAACCGCCGCACAAAGTGCCGCACAGTTGATGCCGACATAACTGCCGACAGCCGCACCGATGAACTTGCCGTTTTTATTTTTGATTTTGCGAGTGATGAGGTTATACACGGCATAGCCGACAAACGGCAGAACAAAAGCCATATTGAAGCAGTTTGCACCGATTGCAAGCACACCGCCGTCACCAAACAGCAACGCTTGCAAAATCAGCGTTACGCTGACCGACAGGCACGCCGCCTCAGGCCCCAAAAGTATGGCAATAAGCGTTCCGCCTACTGCGTGACCGGTTGAGCCGCCGACAATAGGGATGTTGAACATCATTGCAACGAACGAAAAAGCGGCAAAAATACCGAGAAGCGGCATTTTGTCCTTTGTGATTTCTTTTGATACTTTTTTTATTGAATATCCCCACGCAGGAATTGCAGCGGCAGTCATAACCGCACAGGTAGCCGGGGAAAGATAATTTTCGGGAATGTGCATAATTTTTCTCCTTGTTTTGTCTTTGTGTATATTATCACACTCCAAAATCCAAAACAAGCCTCCCCAGGGGTTGTTTTTGCAAAAAAATGACTGTTCGTTAAAACAGCCATTTTTTAATTATATACTTTTTTATATTACGACAAGAGCATTCTATCGTTATTGAGGTTTTCGCCGACGGAGATTTTGAACTTTTCAAGGAGGTCGGGAACGGTGAGTCCGGCACGCTCCTCGTTTGCCACATCATAAACCACTCTGCCCTTATCCATCATAATTGTGCGGTTGCCGAGGTCAAGCGCAGACTGCATATTGTGAGTAATCATAAGGCAGGTAATTTTGTTTTCATCCACAATTTGAGTGGTGAGATTGAGCACCTTTTCGGCTGTGCCCGGGTCGAGAGCCGCCGTGTGCTCGTCAAGAAGCAAAATTTTCGGCGGATTGATTGTTGACATCATAAGGGTGAGAGCCTGACGCTGACCGCCCGAAAGAAGTCCCACGGGCGAGTTCATTCTGTCCTCAAGTCCCATACCCAAAAGAGCAAGTTTTTCCCTAAAAATCTTTTTATCCTTTTTTGAAATGGTGCTGAGCCATCCGCCGTGACCTGCGGCAAGAGCGAGATTTTCCTCAATGCTCATACCGGGAGCACTGCCTTTCATCGGGTCTTGGAAAAGTCTGCCGATAAAGCGTGCACGCTTGTGCTCAGGCATAGCGGTGATGTCCTTACCCTCAAGCAAAATTCTGCCCTCATCGGTAAGATATGTGCCGGCAATAGCGTTGAAAAGCGTTGACTTGCCTGCACCGTTTGCACCGATAATCGTGATAAAATCGCCTTGATTTACCCCAAGGGAAAGGTTATTGAGTGCCACCTTTTCATCGGGTGTGCCCTTAAAGAATATCATTTTTACATCTGACAATGTGAGCATTATTGCACCTTCTTTCCCGAGCGAAGCTTTGCTTTTCTGATATATTCAGGCATTTTTGTTTTGAGATACGGTCCTGCGATTGCGATAATTACGATTACCGACGATACAAATTTGAGCATAAACGGCGGCATATGAAGACCGATTGCGATTTGATATACCAAGCGGAACACAACCGCACCGATAACCGCACCGATTGCACGAAGCGGAATTTTGCCCCGTCTGACAAACACGCCGCCGATAAGAAGCGAAGCGAGCGCAACGGTTACCATACCCGTGCCGATGTTGATTTCTGCCTGCTTTTGAGACTGTGCAAGCAAGCAACCCGACAAGGCGGTGAACGAGTTTGCAATGCACAGACCGATAATTGTTGTGACAATCGGATTGATTGACGACGATTTTACCATATCCGGGTTGTTACCCGTTGCACGAATGGAAAGACCGAGCTTTGTTTTGAGGAACAATGACAAAAACAGTACAATCAAAAATACTGCCAAAACCGCAATGATAAGGGTTTGTTTGCCCTCAAGTGCCGTACCGTCAAGTTTTGCTTTAAGAAGCGAGAAAACAGTGTCGGCACTGTTGAGATTGAGCAATGACGATTTTTTCATAACCGCAATATTGATTGAGTACAATCCCGTATTAACAACGATACCCGCAAGCAAGCTGTCTATACCGAGAACGGTTTGCAACAGCGCAGTAATCAAGCCCGAAGCAACACCGGCAAGCATTGCAAGCGGAATTGACAAAATCGGATGACCGTTTAATGCAACTATTGCACCGACTGCCGCACCGAGTGTGAAGCAACCGTCGGTTGAAAGATCACATACATTAAGCATTGTGTAACTGAGGAACAAAGCAAGCACCGTGAGCGAAGAAATTAATCCGAGTTCCAAAACGGTTTGCATTTGTCCCGCATCGAATATTGAAGCTAAAGTTGACATTGTTTTCACCATTGTCTTTCATAAAATAATAAAATAGTAGGCTGTTGAGAAAGTTTCTGAATTTCGTTTTCTTGCGAAGGAAGATGTATATAAATACCTCGACTGAGCAAAAAACGAAAAACGCCAAAAGTGTTGCAAACTCGATGTTTGCGGCACTTTTCTTTAATTAGTATTATTGAAACAATAATGTTTCGGGATAGGAAAGCCTATTCCCTACAAAATCACGCTGAAATAATTTTGGCGTGGTTCAGGAGCTTTATCGACAGTCTGGGGCGAACTGTGTTCGCACCAATGAATTATGGGCACCCAGCGATTTGCAAGGTGCCAAAAATTTGTTTAATTAACTATTATCAGAAACTTTCTGCTGTTTGGATTTCCTTAATCTCTGTGCAGAACGGATTTGACTTTGTCTTTACATCATCAAGTTTGTAGCCGAGAGTTGAGCAAATATCTGTATTGATTGTTGCTGTGCCGTTGTCAAAGAACTTTACAGGATATGTTGCAGGGTCTTTGCCGTTTACAAGAATGTCTGAAATCATATCTGCTGTTTGTTGACCGAGAGCTGCATAGTCAACGCCGTAACCGAGGAATGCACCGTTGAGTGCGAATGAATCGGCACCTGTGTAATGAGGAATTCCTGCCTTTGCAAGGTCCTCATAAATTGAAAGCTCAGCTGTCATAATTGTGTTGTCGGTCGGAGTGAACACAGCGTCGCACTTGTCGTTGATGATTGTTGAAACAGCCTGCTGAACTTCTGTTACATTTGTGCCTGTGTATTCCTTGTATGTAACATGCTTTTTGTCAAGGTACTTCTTTGCATTTTCGATAGGTGTCTTTGATGAGTCCTGACCCATATCGTAAAGAAGAGCAATGTTGCTTGCCTTTTCGTTGTTTGCAAAAATCAAATCCATAATAGCGTCTGTGTTGAGGTAGTCCGAAGTACCGGTTACATTTGCACCCGGAGCATTATCGTCTGCTACCAAACCTGCACCGACAGGGTCCGAAACTGCTGCGAACACAACAGGAATTTTGTTATCTTCGGTTGCTGCCTGCATAGCAACTGCAACAGGTGTGGCAACGCCTACCATAAGGTCAACATTTGTTGAGATGTAGTTTGAAATAATTTGGTTCATAACAGATGCGTCTGCGTTGCAGTTTTCAACGGTTACATCAAATGTTACATTGTTTTGCTCGCCCAAAGTTTTGAGCTGTGACTGAATATTTTCAACGATTTGGTTGAGCGAAGCGTCATCAACATAGTTGCAAATACCAACCTTATAAGTTGTCTTTGCGTCTGATTCTGTTTTGCTGTCTGTTGCCTTTTTGCTGCAAGCCGCAAAAGCGAAGATGATTGAAATTGCTGTGAGTACTGCGATGATTTTCTTAAACTTTTTCATAATTAATTTTCCTTTCGATGTTAAAAAGTGATGTTTTGTATTTTATTAACGGTATATGATATGCAAAACTCACTTTCGCCATCGCCTTTTCAAAATAAACATTGCCGCAAATCTCCTTTAAAAACAAAAAACTCTTGTCCTGACATTTCTGTCGGGACAAGAGTGATAAATCAATCTCCTGCGGTGCCACCCGTCTTGACACATATGCTGTGCCCACTTTGCACGTACTGTCATACGCAGACTGTTGTTAACGAAGTGCCTGCTCCGTCTTACCTACTGTAATTTCGGTTCGCCCTCAAAAGCCCATTCGGTCTTTCCCTTACCTATCGCCATCCCACCATCGGCGACTCTCTGAAAAGCGGTAAAAAACTTACTTACTCTTTCTCATCAGTTTTCTTAACTCTAACACACAAAAAATGATTTGTCAACAGTTTTTTGAAAAAATTTATTTCAAAGTCAGTCAAGGAACGGTGAAAAAGCCGTTAATAAATGCCTTGTTCCATCATAGCCTGTGCTACCTTTTCAAAGCCGGCGATGTTTGCACCGGCAACAAGATTGTAACCGAGGCCGTATTTTTCTGCGGCGGCAACGGAGTTGTTATAAATATTAATCATAGCGTGATGCAATTTTTCTTCAACCTCTTCGGCTGTCCAAGACAAACGCTGAGAGTTTTGGCTCATTTCAAGACCTGATACGCAAACACCGCCTGCATTGACTGCCTTTGACGGAGCAACCGTGATGCCCTCTGTATCAATAAACAAATTGAGTGCGTCTTCTGTTGTCGGCATATTTGCAACCTCTATGTAATATTTTGTGCCGTTTGCAATAATCTTTTTTGCTTCTTCAAGATTAACCTCGTTTTGAGTTGCGCAAGGCATTGCAATATCAACCTTAACGCCCCACGGCTTTTCGCCCGGATAGAAAGGCACGCCGAATTTGTCGGCATAATCTTTTGCCTTATCTCTGCCCGACGCCCTCATTTCAAGGAGATAATTAATTTTTTCGTCCGTAACAATGCCGTCCTTATCATATATATAACCGTCAGGTCCCGAAATTGTAACAGGCTTTGCACCAAGCTGTGCAAGCTTTTTGCAAGCACCCCAAGCTACATTGCCAAAGCCCGAAACGGCAACGGTTTTGCCCTTGATGGATTCGCCTGCGTGTTTAAGCACTTCCTGAGTATAATAAACGGCACCGTAACCCGTAGCCTCGGGTCTGATGAGTGAACCGCCGTAAGAAAGGCCTTTGCCTGTGATAACGCCGTTTTCAAACGCATCGGAAATACGCTTGTACTGACCGAAAAGGAAGCCGATTTCTCTTGAACCGACACCAATATCGCCTGCCGGAACATCAACATTAGGGCCGATATGTCTGTAAAGTTCTGTCATAAACGCCTGGCAAAATCTCATAATTTCGCCTTTGCTCTTTCCTCTCGGGTCAAAATCCGAACCGCCCTTTGCGCCGCCCATAGGCAAACCCGTAAGCGAATTTTTAAATGTTTGCTCAAATCCGAGGAAATACATAATTGATGAATTTACACTCGGATGAAAACGAAGCCCACCCTTATACGGACCGATAGCCGAATTGAACTGAACACGATAACCTCTGTTGATTTGTGTTTTACCTGCATCATCAACCCATGCAATACGGAATGTAATAAGTCTGTCCGGCTCTGCCATACGCTGAAGCAAATCATCTTCTACATACTCGGGATGCTGTTCTATAACAGCCTCAAGCGACCTAAAAACTTCCTTAACACATTGAATATACTCGGGTTTTGCGTTATCCCTGCGTTCAACGGTTGCAATTACCTTTTCAATGTAATCATTCATAGTATTTTCCTCCTGTCGATTTGTTGAGTGAGTAATGGCTCACCCTATTTACACTTAATACTATAACACTACTACCGAAAATTTCAATATATTTTTTATAATTTTGTGAAAAGTCACAAAAATAAACCGATTTTCTCTGTGTAATAAACAATGCAAAAATCGGTTTTTCTGTATTTTTCATATATATAAAATAATATAATTTTTTGTGCAATTTTTAATTTTCAAGAAGCTTATAATGCTTTGTGTCATTTATACTCACGCATGCGTCAATTCCGGCAGTAATATAATCCAAAAATGCAACGCCGATTGTCTTAAGAAAAGTTTTAAGTTCCGCAACAACAGCAACATCGTCGCCCATTATATTTTGTGTACCAAATCGAACAACAAAAATTGCCGGGCATTTATATTTTACCGTATTTTCAAGAATATAACATTTAACTGCCGCATCAAAGACATCAAATTGTATATTGTCAAGCATTTCACCGTCTGAACCGACAAAAACCGCATTATACTTTTCACTGCCGAACAAACAGGTTTTTGCATAAGCCATACGGTCGTTTTTTTGAAAAAAATTATCTTTGGTTTGCAAATCTGTCCTTTTAAGCAAATCATTATAAAGCATAATGGCAACTGCGGTATTATCGCCGATTCCGTCAACCGATACAAGTTCGTCATAGCTTGCGGAGAATATTTTTTCAAGTTTACCGAAGTGATTCAGCAACAAATAAGCAATAGGTTTTACATCTTTTCTCGGAATGAGAAGTGACAAAAACAACTCTACAATATGAACATCGCTCATATTTTCAGCACCGTTTTGAAAATAGCTTTGCCTGATTCTGCTTCTGTGCCCTTCATGCCCGTATTTTGCCATCATCTCACCGCCTTTAATATCTTTATTTAATGGTATCACATACCAAATAAATTTACAATATATTTGTGCATATAAAAATAACAACGCTTCCGAAATGAAAGCGTTGTTGAATGAAATAATGTAATTATCTCTTGGAGAATTGTAGGAGCGTTTAGAAAACAGTCCGGTGGACTGTTTTTAGCTCCGCCGCAGCAACTGCATTGCGAGGACCCACAGGAACAAAGTGATATGGAACTCATTCATAAGAAAAACAACACTTCCAAAACGGAAGTGTTGTTGTAATAATTTGCACTGATTATCTCTTTGAGAACTGTGGTGCACGACGAGCGGCTTTGAGACCGTACTTCTTTCTTTCCTTCATACGTGGGTCACGAGTGAGGAAGCCTGCCTTCTTGAGTGCAGGGCGAAGTGATTCGTCATACTGAAGAAGAGCTCTTGAAAGGCCGTGACGGATTGCGCCTGCCTGACCTGAAACACCACCACCGTTTACACGGCAAACGATGTCGAACTTTTCTGTTGTTTCTGTAAGAGCGAGAGGCTGACGAACGATGAGCTTGAGTGTATCAAGACCGAAGTAATCGTCAATATCTCTGTCGTTGATGATAATTTTACCTGTACCTGCATATACACGTACACGAGCAACAGACTCCTTGCGTCTGCCTGTTCCATAGAAATAAGGATTTGATTCGTACATAATCTATATACCTCCCTTATAATTCGTAAGCAACAGGCTTCTGAGCCTCATGCTTGTGGTCTGCGTTCTTGTAAATTCTGCATCTTGTGAGCTGCTTTCTGCCGAGTGTTGTATCAGGAATCATACCCTTTACAGCAAGTTCCATAGCAAAATCGCTCTTTTCCTTCATAAGTGTGCCGTACTTAACATCCTTGAGGTTTCCGATGTAACCTGAGTGATGATAGTAGTGCTTCTTGTTGAGCTTGTTGCCTGTAAGAACAGCCTTGTCTGTGTTAATGATGATAACGAAATCGCCACAGTCTACATTTGGCATGAAGATTGGCTTGTGCTTGCCTCTGAGAAGAGCGGCAGCTTCTGCAGCTACACGGCCGAGTGGCTTGTCAGCAGCATCAATAACATACCATGCGCGTTCGATTTCGTCAGCTTTTGGCATAAATGTTGACATAATCTTTTCCTCCGAATAAATTCTTAATCTTTTGATTCATAAATCCAAATCATTTTTGATTGCTCCGATATACTACCACAAAGTAAAAAAATAGTCAACACCTAAATTAAAATAATTTGTACTTGCTCTTGTTTTCTCTGTTTTTCTTTGTTTTTCTATGCAAAATCTGATTTATTATTTATCATTATATTTATTATATATACATTATATATTGCCGAAAAAGGGGTGTTTTGAAAAAATTTCAATAAATTCCACAAAACCTATTGACATAGTGGGTATTGTGTGCTATTATGAGTTCACAACAAAACAAAACGAGATGAACCTCGGCTTTCACCCGGGCGATAATCCCAATCAAATGAAAGAAGGAAATTTATTATGGCACTCTATCAATCAGTAGCCGACACCATCGGCAACACACCGCTTGTAAAGGTAAACAATTTTGAAAAGGCATACGGCCTTGAAGCAAATGTATACGCAAAGCTTGAATACTTTAACCCGGCAGGTTCGGTTAAAGACAGAATCGCAAGAGCAATCATCGATGACGCTGTTGCATCGGGCAAGCTCAAAGAAGGTGCAACAATCATTGAGCCGACATCGGGCAATACAGGTATCGGCATTGCATCGTATGCAGCCGCAAAGGGATTTAAGGTAATCATCACAATGCCCGAATCAATGAGCGTTGAAAGAAGAAACCTCATGAAAGCTTACGGCGCTGAGCTTGTACTCACAGACGCAACACTCGGTATGAAGGGTGCAATCGCCAAAGCCGAAGAATTGCAAAAAGAAACTCCAAACTCAATCATTGCAGGTCAATTTTCAAACCCTGTTAACCCTAAGGCTCACTACGAAACCACAGGTCCTGAAATTTGGAACGACCTCGGCGGTAAGGTAGACATCTTTATCGCAGGTGTCGGCACAGGCGGTACGGTATCGGGCACAGGTAAATACCTAAAAGAGCAAAATCCGGATGTTCAGGTTATCGCTCTTGAACCTGAAACTTCAGCGGTTCTTACAACAGGTAAGAGCGGCGCACACAAAATTCAGGGTATCGGTGCAGGCTTTGTTCCTGACACTCTTGACACAAAGGTATATGACGAAGTTATCACAGTACCAAACGAAGCAGCATTTGAATACGGTGCAAAGTTCCCATCACTTGAAGGTGCTTTGGTAGGTATCAGCTCGGGTGCGGCACTTTGGGCTGCGGCACAGGTTGCAAAGCGTCCTGAAAACAAGGGCAAAAACATTGTGCTTATTCTTCCCGATTCAGGCGACAGATACCTTTCAACTCCAATGCTTGCAAAATAATCCCTCCAAATACAAATACATTAAAAACACGACAGCGGTTACTCGTTGCCGTGTTTTTCTTACAAAATTTTTATTGAAGTATATATAAATATGTTATATAATATTCATAATTATTTATTCAAAAAGGCCAAGGGGCAAATAAATCCTTTGATTTATACATATTATATTATATATCACTGCACAGAGGTTAAATATGAAATATAAATTGAGAAAAGACCCTATAAACGAAATTCCGAAAGCACAGTTGGTATTTTGGATAATTGTAAGAATATCTATGCTTGTGTGTGCAACATACAGCTTTGTTAAGGGCGATGTTGTGATGGGATTTGAAAGCATTTTTTGCTTCATATTTTCACATTTATGGGATATGTTTCAAATTTTCGGGCACACAAGTTTTATTATTGAAGTTCCGCCGCTCAGCCAAACAATGCTTAATTTAATAATTTTTATAGGCATTGTATTCGGCTCATATTTTAAACTGTTTGACATAGTCAGTTGGTTTGACAACTTTATGCACATTTTAAGCGGTATCGTCTGTGCTGTGTTCGGCTATGATTTTGCCGTAATTATTCAGCGTAAAAAAGGGCAATGTGCCGCAACACTCGCCGCACTTTTCAGCATAATGTTTGCACTCTCGATTGCCGTAGGTTGGGAATTTTACGAATTTTTGATGGATTCGCTCCACGGCACAAATCTTCAGCTTGCAAAATACGGAGCGGAAACCGCCAATATCGACATCACAAAATACCACAATGAGTACGGATATTTGGGACTTGTTGACACCATGACCGATATGATGATGAACGCAATCGGCGGCATTTTCGGTATGATATTTATGATTATTTTGCGTAACAAAAAGAAGAAAAACAAATGAACCTGACCGAAAAAGAACAAGAATTAAACAGAATAATAACGGAGCACGGCAGGGTTGCCGTTGCATTTTCATCGGGTGTTGACAGCACGCTTTTGCTCAAAATCTGTGCGGATACACTCGGAAAAGAAAATGTAATTGCAATCACGGCGTGCTCTCTTGCATTTCCCGAAAGGGAGCAAAGCGAATCAATCGAGTTTTGCAAAAGCGAAGGCATAAGGCAAATAAAATTCAACATCAATCAGCTTGAAATTCCCGGATTTTGCTCCAACCCGCCGGACAGGTGTTACATATGCAAAAAAGCAATTTTTACGGAAATTTGCAGAATTGCCGAGGAGCAAAACTGCGACTGTGTTTTTGAGGGTTCAAACCTTGATGACGACAGCGATTACCGCCCGGGAATGAGGGCAATAAAAGAGTTGGGTGTTATCAGCCCGCTGAAACAGGCTGAACTGACAAAGGCGGAAATACGAAAACTTTCGGCAAAACTGAATTTGAAAACCGCCCAAAAGCCCTCCCTCGCCTGCCTTGCAACACGCCTTGAATACGGCGACACCATAACCGAAGACAAATTGAAAATGATTGACAAAGCCGAGCAAATGCTGATTAACCTCGGATTTAATCAGGTGCGTATGCGTCTGCACGGCAAAACCGCCCGAATTGAGGTTGAAAAATCGCAAATGCAAGCGGTGCTTGACAACAAAGACGAAATCAATAAAACGCTTAAATCCTACGGCTTTGACTACATAACCCTTGACCTTAACGGTTATATTCAGGGAAGTATGAATAAAGCTATCGGAAAATAGATTTAACAACGGTTAACTTAAACTGAATTATACATTACAAAGCATAAATAAAAAGCCGCAAAAGCAAATGTAAATCACATTGTTTTTGCAGCTTTTTTAGTTTAATTATTCATTATTATTTTGAACTTGTTTGAGCATATTGTGAAGAAGAGCGTTTCTGTCCTGCTCATCTGCCTGAGCAACCGGCTGAATCGGTGCTTCATATACCGAAACTTCAGGCTCTTGTTCTGCGATTTTCGGTTCTGTCGGAGCAGTTGTCAAAACAGGTTCGGCCACTTCAGCCTTTGGCTGAATCGGTTTTTTCTTTGCGTTTGTTGAAAACGAGTCGAAAAATTCCTTGTACTCTTCGGCAACAACCTTTGCCTTGTCTGCATTTACGGATTTGATATTTTGAATATCGTCCATAGATTCGGCAATGAGCGTTGCCTTTTTAATCATAAGGTCGGCATTTGCAGAAACGGCATTAATTTCTTTTGTAAGGTTTGTAAGCAAAGCCTTAACATCCGTGTTGATGAGGTTGTAAGCGTTGATTGCTCGCTGTGCCTCTGCCTTTGCTTCTGCCGAAACACTCTCGATTTTTTGCAAAAATTCCTGCGAGCCTGCTTTTGCATCGTCGGTAATTTTTGCACCGCTTTCGTATGCCGAATAGAAAATTTGACCAATGTTTGAGATATAGTCGTTGTTTGACTGTTCGCTTTCTTCAAGCTGTTTTCTTAAATCGGCAACAACCGCTTCAAGCTTTGCCGTTTCGTTTTTAAGCTTGGTTGCTTCGGTTTGGTACTTGTCTGCTTTGAGTGCATTATGCTCGGCAAGGTCAAGTGCCTTCTTCAATGTTTCGTTTTCGCTTTCAAGCTTGGTAACATATTCGTCAACCGATTTTTTATTATAACCGCCCATAAATGCGGACTTAAATTCTGCCATTTGTATCTCTCCTTTAACTTGGATTAATATATTATATCACAAAAGTGCAATAATTACAATGCGGCAGATAAAGTACATCCGCCGCTTTGAGCACCCATATATAGTTAATCCTTGAATATGCCTGCTGTGCTTTAGCTCTGCCTATAATTTTTCAGTGAGAAATATGAAATGATTGAACAGAAAATATGTAAATAAAATCTTTCAAAAGATTTCGAAATAAAGAAAAAGCCGTTTACATAAGTGAATAACACAAACAGGCAGAGCCTCTCAGCTTCGCCTGCATAGCATGTTTGCTCACAAGGTAAACGACTTAATCTAAGTCTGTATGTTAATCCTAAACTGTCTTTTAAAGACAAGTTGATTATATATTGGTACTGTTTATACCATTCAAAAACACAAACTACATAGTTAATCATTGTATATATATTACAAAAGCAAAAAACACAATAAATAGCAGTATATAAATAAGAAGCATAAATTTCTTCAATTTTTTCGAACAATCATTGAACAAGAAAGAAACAAGCAAATAATACACTACTACTACAATTACATCATACCATCTCAATCTTACCTCCTCTATATCCATAAAAAGTTTATAAAAGAAGATTAATAGATACGGTGGTAATAATGTTGCGACAATTGTAATAAATCGTTTTGCTATTAAAATATTTTTGTTTGATAGTTTGTATATTATGGCAAATATTCCTAATCCGATAAAACCACCAATTGAATTTAATACCACATCATCTATATCTAAAGAACCTGTGGCTAAAATAAATTGTGTAATTTCAATGAAAATTGATACCACCGGTATAACATATATATAACGATAAGGATTTTTGTTTTTAGTAAAAATACAAGCAAATATTCCTGTGGGAATGAACATTATTATGTTACCTAAAATATTTGAATCAATAATACCAGTTATACCAAATTTCGAATACTGTTGCTGAAAAAGTCTAAATGGCACTAAATTGTAAGAACGTGGCAATTCTCTTGGATTCAAAAACGATTCCTTTGTAACTAAATAAGCTATAAAGCCTCTATCAATCAAAACAAGCCATAAAATTAAACAGTAAAAGGCAAAAATTGTATATAATATTATTTTTTCTTTTTTCTGAATTTCTAATTTCATAAAAATTGTTCCTTTGTGTTTATTCGAAAAGAATACAGCTTATTAAATTCACTATCTGTGTTAAGTAATTCTTCTTTTGTTCCCATTTCAATAATTCTTCCAGCATGAATTAGGATAATTTTATCTGCAATAACTATATTGGTTAATTTATGTGAAGTAATTATTAATATATTTTCTTTATATTCTTTCAACCCATCCAGCAACTCTTTTTCTGCTTATGGATCTAAAGCTGAAGTAGGTTCATCTAGGAGTATTATTTGAGCATTTTTAAAAAAGGTTCTAGCCAATGCCAATCTTTGATTCTCGCCACCTGATAATTCCACACCATTAGGCTCAAATAATCGTGTAACATATGTATTATCTTTCAAATCTAATTTAGAAATAAACTCTTTACAGCCTGCTTTATTAATTGCTTTATTAAACAGGCTTTCATTATTATTTTGTTGCAAATCACTAAATGTTATATTATTTCTAATAGTAAAAGCATAGTTGATCTCTTGATAATTAACATACTCAATATATCACAAAATTCTAAAAATATCAATATCATAAACACAAGCAAAAATAGGGGAAAATAAAGAAAAAAGAGCTGAAATTTCAGCTCTTTTTTATGGCAGAGGTATTAGGATTCGAACCTTAAATGACGGAGTCAGAGGCTCGCAATCTTTTTTCAAAACCGCCTATTTAAGCCATTTTTCAGACTTTGCGTCTCTCAAAAATCTCTCAGAATTTTATTTTTGCTCAGCACGGCAAATTCGTATGATGAATTGCGGACCTTACAATGAGGTGTCGTTTGAAACTCAAAGTCTACTGCCCTGTTTTTTTTATTTCGCAATCAGCGTTTTATTTTTTAAGATAATGCTGACTCAATTAATTCAACCGTTCTATTATATTTAGAATTTTCAATTTTATAATAAACAGGATTTCCTTTATGACAGATATCAAAATAGAAATAATCTTTTTTCAGTGTAATATCCAAAGAATTTTTATCGAGATTTAATTTCTGACCATCTGCAAAAATGAGTCTCAATTTATATTCTCCATCATCAGACATAAGTGATTTTTCACTTTCTAATCCCTTATCATAATCACTTAAATAACTGTTAATATCATCAATTTTATTTTCATTACATTCTTTAATGGTGTTTATTATCGAAGTAATTACTTGCTTGCCTGTTATAGTGCCTTTCAATAAAGGGCGAATGTCCCGATCCGTAATATTTTTTCCTTCCGGTAATTCAATAGTATAATCATAGAATTCATCTTGCCAAATCTCAATACCAATAATTTCGTTATCGCCTTTTGCTGTGTATAAATTTAATAAATCTTCGATAGTATAGTCAGTAGTTAAACCATTCAAGTAGAATATATAATATTCATTATTGGTCTGAACTATAATTAAATTATCACTTTTGGCATATTTATAAACCAACGCTTTATAAAATTTATTGTTTTTAGCTTCTTCAACAGTCATTGGTACATAATTTGACAAGTCATTAGTAAGATTAAAATAATCAAGCTTACATACTAAATCACCTATTTCTGATTGCTTTAATTCAATATTATTATTCTTATCAACTTTCGCATCTCCAAAATAATACTGCGAATAAATCTTATTATCAATAATAATTTTTTGCGGATATTTAGTGTCTTCAATTTTAATTTTTATAGTCCTATTATCAGTAGAAAAACCCTTATTATTTGTTGATGAATTATGTGTAGTTTCAAAATTATCAGAAGAATTATTATTTAAATATTTAACTGTTGATATTGAGGTTACAAGTATCATAAAACAAGCAGCAAATGATAAATAAGCAACTTTCTTTTTTCTTTGAATTTGATTATGTTTTGAAATTTCTGATTTAACACCGGCTAATGTTTTTTTATACAAATCATCCGGTAATTTTAATTGATCATTATATTCGGTATAATTCATAATATACTACTCCTTTTCAAGATAGGTTTTCATTTTACTTTTCGCTCGTAACAAATGAGACTTTACGGTATTCTCATTGCTTTTCATTATTTTTGCTATATTTTTTATTGGAATTTGTTCATAATAAAACAGATAAATTACAAGTCTTTGATTTGCGGTTAATTTTTTCATAGCTTCTTCTAAATCTAAATGATTAGTTATTGCTTTCTCAAATTTATTATCCACAATTTTAATTGTATCATCTAATTCCAAATTTTGACGTGATTTTGAACGAAGAACATTTTTACTCAAATTTGCTGTTACTGTAAGAATCCAAGCTTTTTCATGATTATCATCGTTAAATGTTTTATTAGAAATAAAATATTTAATAAATACCTCCTGAACAATATCCTCAGCATCATCTTTATTCAAAAGAAAATTGTATGCTGTTCTAAAAACTATACCGGCATACTTTTGATATAAATCATCAAAACGCTGATTGTCAAATTCAATTATGGACATATAATTCATCACCTCCTATAAATGAAACACATATTGACTAAAAAAAGTTGCAAAATTTTTTGTATGTATACTGCAACTTTTTAGTATGGTTATGTGTTTACATTATAAATGTAATTAATTACAAAATATTTGTCAAATTTTAAGCCAAATCACAACAAAACGGATTTAGAATTTTGAAATTTGCTTTCTCTTAGAATCTCTCAAAGACTTTCACGATATTTTAAAGCAAAAAAAGTGCCCGAACACCGCCGCAAAAAGCAGTATCCGGGCATAAAAATAGGCTGAAAGTAAAACTTCCAGCCTTGTGGCAGATTATATCAACCTGTCAAGTCACGGTTGTATTTACTTCGCATAGCAGATGCGAATGAGAAATTGCGAACCTTACACTGAGGTGTCGTTTGAACTCTAAATCCGCATTATATTTAAATTACCATTAAATAATAATTTATCTCCGAACGGAACAGAATTACATCAGTTTTGTCATACTCTTTAATGTAAAAGCAAGAGTAGAAGCATTGTGCAAAAAAGCCGAGGTTGTCGGAGGAATTACTCCAACAACGCCAAGCACAATTAATGCAGAGTTAAACGACATAATAGAACGGTAATTCGATCTGATTCTTGCCATCAAAAGATTGCTTATTTTTTTAAGTGTTACAAGAGAATTCAAATCATCACTTGAAACGGTTATATCCGCAATTTCTTTTGCTATTGCAGCACCTGAACTTATTGCTATTCCCACATCTGCTTTACTCAATGCCGGTGAATCATTTATGCCGTCGCCCACCATAATAACAGAATTGCCGTCAGTTTGCATTTTTTCAATAAACATGGCTTTGTCCTCGGGCATAACTTCCGCATGGTATTCATCGATTCCCAATTTTTCTGCAACAGCCTTTGCTGTGCGTTCACTGTCACCGGTCATCATAACAATTTTGTCTATGCCGTTTGCCCTCAAATCGTCAAGCGTTTGCTTAACATTGTCTTTTATAGGGTCCTCAATGCAAATTACGGCAACAAGTGTGCGGTTGATTGCCATATAAAGTTGTGAATATTCGTTTGGTATTGTATTGAATTTGTCTTGTTCATCTTGCGGTACGGTGCAGTTTTCGTCCTCAAAAACAAAATGATAACTGCCTATAACAACCTTTTCGTCGCCGACAAGGCTCGAAATTCCATGAGCTACAATATATTCAACCTTTGAATGCTGTTCTTCGTGGTCAAGACCTCTCGCCTTAGCTTCGTTAACAACGGCATTTGCAACCGAGTGTGGGAAGTGTTCCTCAAGGCAAGCGGCAAGTCTGAGCATTTCAGTCTTGTCGTTGTTGCCGAATGTGATGATGTCTGCAACTTTCGGGTGTGCGTTTGTCAGCGTTCCGGTTTTGTCAAAGACAATAACATTTGCCTTTGAGAGCGCTTCAAGGTATTTTCCGCCTTTAACGGTTGCGTTATAATTACTGCATTCGTTGATAGCAGACAAAACTGCAACGGGCATTGTAAGCTTTAATGCACAGGAATAATCCACCATAAGAATAGACAACGCCTTTGTTACATTTCGTGTAATTGCATATGTAAATATCGTGCCGAACAAACTAAACGGAACAAGCTTGTCCGCAAGGTTTGATGCTTTGCTTTCAAGTGATGATTTTAGCTTTTCCGAATCTTCAATCATTTTTACAATTCTGTCGTATTTGCCTTGGCCGTTAATCTGCGTAACTTTTATAATACACTCGCCACTTTCAACAACCGTGCCGGCATACACATGAGAACCCACCGTTTTGTTCACGGCAACACTTTCGCCCGTAATAGCTGATTGGTTAACCGTTGCACCGCCATCGATAACCTCACCGTCAAGCGGTATCATATTGCTTGTGCGCAGAACAATTTTGTCGCCTACATTAACCTTGTTTGTAGAAACTAAAACCTCTTCGTCATTTTTATTCTTTAACCACACTTTTTCAATTCCGAGCGACATTGTGTTTGCAAGGTCGTTGACAGATTTTTTGTGGGTCCACTCTTCAAGAATTTCACCGATTTTGAGTAAAAACATAACGCTTGAAGCCGTTTCGAAATCACCTCTTATAAGCGAAACCGTAATTGCCACAGCATCAAGAACCGAAACGTTCAGCTGTCCTTTGGCAAGCGACTTCAATGCCTTTAATATATATTTTATAGATTTAATATAAGCAAGCGCAATTCTTAAAGGTAAAGGATAAAATATTTTTCTGAAATAGCGCAAAGCGATTGTCATAATAAGTTTTTCTTCATATTCACGCTGAACAAGCCTTGCTGTGCCGACAATCTCAATGTTTTTCACTTCATCATTTTCAAAGCTGAAGTGAGCAAGAATTTCAATCAGTTCGCTCCTGTCAAAAGAATAATAAATAATCAAGTCGCCGGTTCTTTCATAAACTGTAACATCATCAATTCCGCTAATTGATTTCAAGTAAGCATCTGCCTTATCCGCTTCTTCAATTGTCATATTTTCTTTGCAAAAATGCACTCTCATTCTGTTTTTTGTTTCGTGCAAGATTTGACATTTCATAATATTTACCTCAAATTGCTAAAAGGCTGCCAATTTGACAGCCTTTTTGATAATTTATGCGTTTGCAACAGCTGCGTTTTCAATAACGCTCTGTTCTGCTTTTTCCTGTGCTTCGGCTGCTTTTTTCTCGTTAATTTCTTTAGCCTCTGCCAAAATATCGTTTGCGTTTTCTTTAATCTCTGTTACTGTTTTCATCACAGAGTCTTTAACTCTCAAACCAAAAGCCGCAGTGTGAGCATATGCTTTTTTTGCATCCTTGCTTCCCAAAGCCTTAACTCCTGCCGTACCAAACAGCACACCGCCTGCAAATGCCGCCAATTCACTAATCATAATAAAATCTCCTTTCGATTTCGTTTTCGATTTATTATATTTTCAAGGTTAGCATTGCCTAACCCAATTCTTAACTTTTATTATATTCAAAAAATTATTGATGTCAACAATTTTTGATACTTTTTGGCAAAAATTCACAAAATATATTATATTGCTTGAAAAATCGAACCATAACGCTTGACAGAGTAATATAACAGTGTTATACTTAACACGATGTAACAGTGTTATATGAGGCGTAAAAATGTCAAACGAAGAATCAACAACCTTAAAAAATATATTGTCGGCAGGCAAAGCAGAATTTTTGGAAAAAGACTTTAACTCGGCTTCGCTTCGTAATATTGTAAAAACCGCAGGTGTAACAACAGGAGCATTTTATGGTTATTTTTCTGGCAAGGAAGCGCTTTTTGCCGCTCTTGTTGAAGAGCACGCAAAAGCTATAATGAACATATTTATGTCTGCACAGGAGGATTTTGAAAAACTGCCTGACGAAGAAAAAGCAAATCATATGGGAGTTGAAAGCCGAACAAGCCTTAACGAAATTGTTGATTACATTTACGAACATTTTGACGAATTTAAGCTAATCATTTGTAAAAGCGAAGGCACATCATACGAGAACTTTATTCATAATATGGTGGAAATTGAAGTTGAAGAAACCTATCAATTCATTGATGCTTTGCGCTCGCAGGGCAAGGATGTTCCAAACATAGAAAAAGCGGTTTGCCATATGATTGTCAGCGGTATGTTTTCGGGCATATTTGAACTTATTGAACACGATATGAAAAAAGAAAACGCTAAAAAATATGTAAGCGAATTCCAGGACTTTTATATCGCAGGTTGGTCAAAAATTTTAGGGCTTTAAGTCCTTTAATTTTTAGATATGAGTTAGCAACGACTAACTGAATACTTATATAGGAGGAATTAAATTGAAAGAAAAAAAGGAGTCAAACTTTTCAAGACTGATGGACTATGCCGAAAATTATAAGTATTTCACTTATATATCTTTGGTGCTCAGTGCAGTCAGCAGTGCGCTTGCTCTTCTTCCGTTTTATTATATATGGAAGATAATCAAAGAAGTGCTTGAGGTTATGCCGAATTTTGAAAACGCTACAGGTATTGTAAAAAACGGTGTGATTGCGGTTGTTTTTGCTGTGTTGTCTATGATAATTTACATTGCGTCATTGATGTGTTCACACACAAGTGCATTTAGAGTTCAGGCAAATATGCGAAAACAGATGATGCACAAAATTGTACAATTACCTCTTGGGGAAATTGAAAAATTCGGAAGCGGAAAACTACGCAAAATTGTAAACGATTGCTCCGGAGCAACTGAAACCTATCTTGCCCATCAGCTTCCGGATATGGTTGGTTCGGTTGTAACGCCTATCGGCTTGCTTATATTCCTGATTGCGTTTGATTGGCGATTTGGTTTAATTTCACTTATTCCGATTGTCTTGTCATTTGTCGTTATGATGACATTTATGACAGGCAAAACGCTTCAGCAGAAAATGGCAGAATATCAAAATGCGCTTGATGATATGTCAAACGAAGCAGTTGAATATGTCAGAGGTATTCCCGTGGTAAAGGCATTCGGTCAAAGCGTATTCAGTTTCAGAAAATTTAAAAAATCTATTGATTCTTACAGCGAATGGGCAATCGCCTATACAAAAAATCTACGCTTGCCAATGGCAATGTTCACTATGCTGATTAACGGCATTTTTGCGTTCATTATTTTTGGCGGATTGATTTTTGCAAAAGGCGAAATAACAAATGAGTTGATACTTAATATTTTGTTCTATGTAATTATCACTCCGATTTTAACAGTAACAATGACAAAAATAATGTTTCAAAGCGAAAACAAAATGATTGTTGCCGATGCATTTAAGAGAATTGATAGCGTTATGAACATTTCACCTTTGGAAGCAACAAAATGTCAAAAACCGACAGATGCATCTGTTAAACTTAAAAATGTAAGCTACAGCTATGACGGAGAAATTAAGGCAATTAACAATGTTTCGCTTGATATTAAATCAGGTCAGACAGTTGCATTTGTCGGTCCGTCAGGCAGCGGCAAAACAACGCTCGCAAACCTTATTACAAGATTTTTTGACGCAGACAGCGGTGAAGTGCTTGTAGGCGGAGTTAATGTTAAAAATATCGCAAAAGAGGATCTGACAAACGCCGTATCGTATGTGTTCCAGGACAGCAAGCTAATCACAGGCAGTATATTTGACAATATTCGCCTTGCAAAGCCGGATGCGGATTTGGATGAGGTTATGTCGGCACTCGAAAAAGCTCAATGTATGGATATTATCGAGAAGTTTGACAGCGGAGTTGATACCGTTATCGGTTCAAACGGTGTTTACCTTTCAGGCGGCGAGGCACAGAGAATAGCCATTGCGAGGGCAATTCTTAAAAATGCACCGATTGTTATTCTTGACGAAGCAACCGCTTTTGCGGATCCTGACAACGAGGTTAAAATTCAAAAGGCGCTCAATGAGCTTTCAAAAAGCAAAACCGTTATTATGATTGCTCACCGACTTTCAACCGTTCAAAATGCGAATTGCATATATGTTTTTAAGGACGGTAGGTTGATTGAACAAGGTGAATCGGGAGAACTCTGCAAGCAAAACGGTGTGTTTGCAACAATGCTTGAAAATTATCTCACATCGGTTAAATGGAAGGTGGCAAAGGAGGAACTGAAATGATTGAAAAACTTATGCACAAATACGCACTTTCAAGACAGGGTGCAAAAGATTTAATAAAGGGTGTTGTTGCTTGCACCTTACAAAACATTTCATTTATGTTTCCTGTAACCTTGTTATATTTATTTGTTAAGGCATTATTGAACGGAAATGTAAGAAACAATACGACTTTCTTTGTCGGCGGAGCGATTATATGTTTGTTTGTCATTTTTTGTATAACGCTTTGGCAATATAATTCAACATTCCTTGCGACTTATGTTGAAACAGGAACAAGAAGACTTGCTCTTGCCGAAAAGTTGCGTAAAATTCCGCTTTCTTTTTTTGCAAAAAAGGATTTGGCGGATTTGACAAGTACGATTATGGCGGACTGTACTTATCTTGAAACAGCGTTTTCGCACTTCATTCCACCGTTTGCAGGTTCGCTTATTTCAACGGTTATCATCGCAATCAGCCTTTTCTTTTTCAATTTTAAAATGGCACTTGCTTCTCTTTGGGTGCTTCCGGTTGCGTTTATCATAGTCGGTTCATCGGCTAAGGTTCAGGAAAAGCTCGGTCAAAAATCAATGAAGGCAAAAATAGACTGTGCAAACGGTATTCAAGAATGCATAGACACCGTTGCAGATTTAAAATCAAACAACGCCGAGGATAGATACCTTGCAACACTTGACAAAAAGATTGAAAAGGTAGAAAGCAGAGCACTTAAAAGCGAATTCGGTACAGCGATTTTTGTGTCAAGTGCTCAGATGGTGCTCAAACTCGGTATTGCAACAACCGCACTCGTCGGCTCGTTGTTACTAGTAAAAGGTGAGCTTGATGTACTTACATTCTTTGTATTTTTGCTTCTTGTTTCCCGTCTTTATGACCCTATGCAAGCCGCACTAATAAATCTTGCCGCAATCATCAGCACAAAGACAAATGTTGCCAGAATGAATGAAATTTTGGACCATGAGGTTCAATCGGGCGATACAAAAATCAACAACAACGGATACGATGTTGTATTCAACAATGTAAGTTTTGCGTACAATGACGATAACAAGGTGCTCAATAATGTAAGTTTTGCCGCAAGGCAGGGAGAAATCACCGCTTTGGTTGGTCCGTCAGGCGGCGGCAAAACCACGGTTTCAAGGCTTGCCGCAAGATTTTGGGACGCTTCAAGCGGAACAATTACAGTTGGCGGTATGGATATTTCACAAATTGAACCCGAAACCCTGTTGAGCCTTTATTCAATTGTTTTTCAGGATGTTACACTTTTTAACACTTCGATTATGGAAAATATCCGCCTTGGAAAAAAGGGCGCAACCGATGAAGAAGTGCTTTTTGCTGCAAAACTTGCAAACTGCGATGAATTTGCAAATAAGATGCCCAACGGTTACCATACGGAAATCGGTGAAAACGGCTGCAATCTTTCGGGAGGAGAACGCCAAAGGATATCTATTGCCCGTGCATTTTTGAAAAATGCGCCTATCGTTCTCCTTGATGAAGCAACAGCTTCTCTTGATGTTGAAAACGAAACGCTTATTCAAACGGCATTGTCACGGCTTATCAAAAACAAAACCGTTCTTGTCATAGCGCACCGAATGAGAACGGTTGAAAATGCCGATAAAGTTATCGTGCTTGCAAACGGTACTGTTGCAGAATCCGGCACTCCGAATGAACTTGTGAATAAAAACGGATTGTTTAGGCATATGGTTGAACTTCAAACCGCCTCACAAAATTGGACTATATAAACTTATATGCATAGAATAAATATCCACCCGCATAGCGGGTGGATATTTCAGCGTGTAAAATGTGTTATAACTGCTTTTTCTTATAGCCGCAATCGCAATACGGCCCGCCGGAAGCAAGGGTGTATTCACGCACAAAATTGGTGGTGCCGCCTGCTTCGCTCATGGTGTAGTCCAGATGGCACAGGGAGGGAGTCAGGTCGTATAGCCCCAGTTCTTTCATCAGCACGCAGATGCCGCATTTGGTGAATCGACCCTCGTAGCCGCTGCCGTCCGGGTATTCGTAAAACTCCATGTTCCACGAATATGGGTTGCGGTCGGCAGCCTTCAGCGCGGAGGTGGCCTTCATGCCGGCAATGTCCTTTTCGGTAAATTTACTCTTTCCGCTCTTGTGACAGAACCACTTCATCGGCTTTGTCATCATGGCATTCGCATAATACTCCGCCAGTCGTTCCACGTCCGGGCGCTCAGGCATGGAAAGAATGAACGCCCCGAGCATCGCACAGTTGACGATGTTCATCTTGAAGCGATCCGCTTTTTCAAATTCCGGCAGGTCTGAGATAATTGCTTTGTATTTTGGTTTTGCATTTTTTGCGATACCTTTTGCTGTATCGGAATCATAACCAAACACAGCCGTCAGCTGCTTTTGGAATGAGCCTGCAAACAATAACCACATGCTGAATGGCATTCCAAAATAAGTCACTTTTTGTCCCTCCAATCGCATATCACGCGGGTCATGCGGCGGTCAATGTCAATGCGAGCCGTTTTACACTCCCTGGGATATTTCTTCGCAGCGCTGAACGCCAACTTGACAAACAGTGCCGAGCCGACGGGAAGCATGGTCTTGAGCATACCGTCGGGGAAAACAAAATGCGTGCCGTGCTCATATACGACCGCCTCGATTTCGCAGGAGTGCGGTTCCTCCACAAGGCGTTTTTCCATACGGCGGATATATTTTGCGGTGTCCCAAAGTGCGTCGTCCTCTGCGCCTACAAGAAACAGCTCGCCGCGGATATTCTCGACCTTTATGAATTTCTCCTCGGTAATCGGGTACGCCGCTTCAGAGTCGTCAAACAGCTTGCGGGAGGCAACCATATTGCCGGTGCGTTTGGACTCCTCCGAGATTATGCGCCAATAGTCAGGGTGCTGATAGCGAAACGGCATGTATGGCAAGGGCTTTCCCTTGTAAGAAAAGAGTGATTCTCCCTCGATTGGCCATTCCTTGCAGCCATCCTTTTTGCCCTGCATGAACCCCTGCCACACAAAGTCGCTGGGGGTCATTGCGATGGTCAGAGAGATATTATCAAATAGCGAAGCCGCTGTCAGGGCGAGCGTGCCGGTCGTTGAGGCTCCTGCAATACCTATTTTTTCGTTGCCGTGTAATTTGAGCCATGCAATCGCTTTTTCAATGCATTCAAGCGGATAGTTGTGATGACCGTAGTCCTTTTTTCCGGGCGACATGGTCAATACGTTCACGCCGAGGCGAAGTAGCCACTTCACCGCAGAGCGCGCCATATAATCCTCTGGGTCGTCGCCGATCATGGCGATGACGGCGCAGTCCGAGCCGTCCTTGCATGCCCAATACGCGCCATAAAAGCCATCGCTTTCAACATCAAAGTGGATGTGTTTCATTCAAAACGCCTCTTTCAAAAGTTGATTTTTACAATCTGCATTTTCATCATGCCGTCGCCGACCTTTGCGAGGAAACGGAAAAAGCCGCTGACGGATGGGTCACGCAAATCGTTGTAGCCCAACATATAGCCGCGGCTTGTGACCTGCAAGCGGCTGTCCCACGGAGAAAGCTCGCTTTTCGCGTCAGAAACAGCAAAATATGCGCCCACGTCCTTGATTTTTGCGCTTTTGAGCCAGGTTTTGGCAATCATTTTCACCGCCGTCCGGTTTGCCGCGTCAAAGACCAGCACACCGCCGGAGAAAGCGTCTGCCATACCCTGCACAAGAGCTTTGACCTGCTCGGTTAAAAAGTAGTAAAACACGCCGGAAGCAAAGAACACCGCACCGCCCGATGCATCGATTTTTGCAAACCATTCGGTATTATTCAAATCGCATGGGATATTTTCCTCACGATCACCGGCGGGCAGGAGCTCATTGCGCACGGCGATCACATCCGGAAAATCCAGATTGTAGATCTTGCAGCTGCCGTTGTCGCAACTTCTGCCGGTGTTGTCCAGCCCGCAACCCAGATTGACCACTGCTGCGCTTGGATGTTTTTTCAGGTATGCCCGCACCTCAAAAGCAAGGTCATTCTGCCGCACGGCAACCTCCAGCGAGCCGAAGCGCTGCATCAGGCCGCGGGAATTTTTCTCCGCCTCGGAAAAGTCGTAATCAATTTCATTGATTAAACTGACAGCCGTTTCATCCCGATAGAGATTTGGATACAACTCTGAACATACCTTCCTGGCATACAGCGGAATGATTAGCGTCTCCTGTACGGTGTTTTTCTCGATTTTGTATTTCATGGGTATCACTCACTTTCTGATAAATGGCAGTTCCGGCATACAGTCACTCTCGGCGATGTGTGCCAGCATTTCGGCGAACCCCTTTGGATCGCGAATCTGATATTGCATGTGATTGTATCTCTCAAACACGGGATAATGGCCGCAGGGGTAGGCTTCCATCACTGCTTGACGGTATTTGAAATGATCTTCTATACTGCCAAACTCGAAATAGGTATGTTTTTGCAATTCTTTTGAAAGCGGCGGAAAGGGTTTATCCTCCAGACTGTCCGAAATCTGCCGCCGCAAATTTGTATAGGTCAGATTTTTCCCTGCGTCTATAAAATACGACTTTATGGAATCGTCGTCACACCACAGTATCTTTTTCAGCGTACCGCCATTCGACCAATATAGGCTCTTGATGGCAAAATACAGAAACGGTGTCATAATGCGGCGCGTGCCCTTTCCGATTTGGGCGAACTGCCCGCCGTCAAAGAAAGCGTGCTCCACTGGCAGCTTCGTCTGCGTCAGAAACGCCATGGCAAGGTCTGCACCGATGGAAGAAGCGACCACCATCGCCAGCCGCTCCACGCCCTGTCGATGCAGAAAGTCCTCCACCTGCCGTATTTCGTCCGGCTTGCTGACATATTTCTGCCCCTCGCAGTAAACGGTGGAGGTAGGCAGAATACAGAAATACCGATCCTGTAAATATTTCGCAATCGGTTCGCTACTTGCTCCTGTCACACCCATTGCATGAAAGAACAGCACGGCAGGATTCCTCCTGTCGCCATATGTTTGAAACAGCATTTCTATCACCTCATATTTTTATAAAAAGCATCATTTACTTCCTTATCCCAATGCCACATCTAGCACCATCATCACGCTGAATCCTACCGCAAAGAACACCGTTCCAAGATTCGAGTGCCGCCCCTGCGACATTTCCGGAATCAACTCCTCTACCACTACATAGAGCATGGCGCCCGCTGCAAAGCTCAGCAGATACGGCAACGCCGGGATCACAAACTGCGCCGCGAGAAGCGTCAGCACCGCGCCGATAGGCTCGACAACGCCGGAAAGCACGCCGCCGAGAAACGCTCGGCCCTTGCGTACCCCCTCCGCCCGGAGCGGCATGGAGATAATCGCACCTTCGGGAAAATTCTGAATGGCAATGCCGAGGGACAGCACCAGTGCGCTTGCCGCAGTAATTTGCGTATTTCCCGAAAGAAAGCCTGCATACACCACGCCGACCGCCATTCCCTCCGGAATGTTATGTAAGGTCACCGCCAGCATCATCATGGTGGTGCGCCCGAGTTTGCTTTTCGGACCCTCGGCCTGTTCACTTCCCACATGAAGATGGGGAATCAAACGGTCAAGCAGGAGCAAAAACAGCACGCCGACCCAAAATCCGATAAAGGCGGGAAGAAAGGAGAGCTTTCCCATATCCTCCGACTGCTCAATGGCGGGGATCAGCAAGCTCCAGATGGACGCTGCCACCATCACACCGGCGGCAAAGCCGGCAAGAGATCGCCGCACCAAATCACTAAGTGACTGTTTCATAAAAAACACGCAGGCTGAGCCCAGCGTTGTGCCAAGAAAGGGAATCAGTATTCCGAGAAAGGTTTCCATTTGTCTCACCGCCTTTACATTGCGTTTTTATTTGTTCCTTCTGAAGCCCGCTTCATCCCGATATTCGGGATGTTCTTTTATATACGGATCCCGGTCGCCGCAGATGGTATAGTCGCACCGGCAGCCGTTCACGCAGGTAGTCGCCCGTATAAGCTTTGCGTGGAGCAGCTCCATAGACGCAAAGTCCACATTACACAGGGCGGGCATAATATCCGTAAGACCGTGCCGGATGGCAAACTCTGCTGCCGGGCACGCCGTAAATTCATAATAAATAGGCTTGTCGGTTTTATAAGGCGCAACTGACATCTCGTAATCGTGCCATTTGTCGCAGCCGCTTTTCGCACGAACAAACGCCTTATACATCAGCCTCCTCCAGAACGGCTTGTTGCAGTCCACAAATTTCAGTTTGCGGAAAGTCGGAAGAATCAGATTTTCCTCCACCTCTTCGATTTCACGGAACGAGGTAACTGCTTTGCAGACCACATAATAGCTCATGATGGCGATGCAGTCGTAGGTGCCGCCTACGCCGTTGTGAAAATTCTTCTTACCGCCGAGATCCGTGCGCCAGTCGGAGAGGAAGTCCACATACTGCCGTTGTACCTGTTCCCATACTGTTTCCCGTTCTGCTTTTGGATAGTGCATGGCGATTTTCGCCTGTATCTCTTTCTTGCAAGGCTTTGAATACAGCACATGGCTTTTGCGGTCGAATAGAAGCTCGTTGTCCTTCATCTGTCTGCTTCTCCCTCACTTCCGCGCTGTGATACAGAGCCAGCTTTTCTTTTTGTGTATCTGCACATCGTGAAACCCCGCCTGCTCCAGATATGCCTTTAATTCAATGTCTTTGTAGATGATCATGCCGCCGATGATCTCCGTCCACTTCTCATCCTTGTCCGTATCGCCGTTGCTTTCGTTGCAGATGAGAAATGTCCCACCGGGCTTCAGCACTCGATAAATCTCCCGGAAGCATTGCGGCAGATCAGGCCAGAAATAGACGGTTTCAAAGGCCGTTACAGCGTCGAAGCGTTCGTCCGCAAACTCCATATCCGCCACACTGCCATGCAGAACGGCGCAGCGATCCTCCGCGATGGCGGCTTCGTTGACCTTTTTGGATTTCTCCACGCTGACAGGTGAATAGTCGATGCCTTTCACGATGCCCTGCGGACATTTTTTCAGAAGTCTCTTGATGTTCGCCCCTCCACCGCAGCCGCAATCCAGCACCTTAGCGTCCGGAGTAAGCTCTAAAAAGCGAAGTCCCCACCGTGCCACAGGACTGTGTCCCATGTTCATCATGGCGACCATGATTTTCCCGCCAAAGCCCACAGGCTTGCGGGTGTTTTCAAAGAATGACATATTACACCTCCAATTTTACACACTCGATATAGGCCAGCGGGAACGAGGCTTTCAGCATACCGCTTTGCCCACCCCGGTAGTTTTCTATTTAAAACAGCAGCCGTGAATCGTGAATCTTGATAAATGTTGAATAAAAGTCCGTTTATAAGTATGATACAATCAGTTAGCAATGACTAACTAATTATATCAAAAAGCGGACAGAAAGTCAATCTGTTTGTCTACCCTCTGAAGTTCCTGTTATCAGTAGGGAGCGTACTTTCCACCATATAAACTTGTCAGATAAGTAATCCTTTTGATAGCTACCTTTGCATTTTTGATGGATAAACAATATAAAAGGGCAAACTTAAAAAAGAGGGTTTAAAGTTTTATTACTTTAAGCCCTCTTTATTTTTTGAAATGTCTCTCAAATTTTTTGCTAATTTCAATTCGTGTTACGATTTTGATTTGAGCGATGTCTCTCAAAAGTCTCAGTCATAAATGCCCTAAATCGCACTAAAATGACTT